>Ga0209417_1000696_pt1 | contig 72774 bp, 65 predicted proteins | sample RifGroF2_FD_184002 | JGI IMG/M metagenome (GOLD analysis project Ga0209417, IMG submission 184002) | Groundwater microbial communities from Rifle, Colorado, USA - Groundwater F2 (SPAdes) (version 2) | ecosystem: Environmental > Aquatic > Deep subsurface > Groundwater | place: Rifle, Colorado... | reverse complement strand
TAATTAAAGTTAAATCTGATTTATCGCCATGATCTTTTAAATTTTTATTCATTAAATTTTTAATATTTATATTTTTTTTAATAGTTTTATTATTAAAATTTCCTTCGCATATATAATAATCATCAAATTGAGGAATTAATTTTAAATAAGCAAACAATCTAAAAATTGATTCTTGAGAATCTTTTCCATTCCATCGTTGTTCTAAAATTTCTTTTAATGCTATATTATTTTTTTTTAAATAAGTATATAAGTCATTAAATGTTTTTGAGTTCATATATAATTTTAAATAATTTAAACTATATATATTTAAAAATTCAATTTTTATTATTCATAATAATATATTATATTTGCCCTACAACTAAAATTAAATTATTTATTTTATCTTTTACATAATACATAAAATTATGATCAATATTTATTTTATCAATTTTAACACCATTAATTTTTTTTTGGTTCTTTTTTTTAAAATTAATATTAACAGATATATCATGAATTATTCCTGTTAATTTTATTTTATTATTCGTCAATTCTAAAAGATCCATATTTTCATACAATCCAATTAATTTTAATCCTTTAATCAATGAATCTAATTTAATTTTTTGGTGCATATTAATTTTTGGAATATATAAAGTTTTAACAATAGTTGGTTTTGAATTTCCTACCATAAAATTTAATTTTTTATATGACAATTCAAATTTTTTACTATATGAAGGCAATATTATTCCTATAATTAAATCAGAATCAGTTATAAATTCAATTAAAGTCGCAGAATTATCATTATATAACATACAAATAATATTTTCACCTTTCATCATATCAATTTTATAATTTTTTTTTGAATAAAATATTTTTTTTCCAATTGATTTAAAATTCCCAATAATATTACAATTTAAATTTACATATCCTATATTTGACATTAACGCATTTTTAATTATACTATCAGGAATATTAATATTCACATTTTTTTTTATCCATGCAATTAATTTTTTTTTATTATCACCTATTTGTCCAAATCTATATGATTTTGTAAATTGTTCAAATAATTTTGGATTAATATTTATTTTTTTATTTATTAAAATAACATTAACTAAATTAATATTTATATTATTCAATATGTCATTTAATTCCATTATTAATATATTTTTATTTGGGAACATAAAAAGATTTTTCAGAATATTTTCAGTATCATTTTTTGCACAATAATAAATAAATGAAAAAAACAAAAAAATTGTTAATGGTGACACGACAAAATTAGAATCAATATATTCATTTATATATTTATAAAATTCGCACGAAAATTCATTCATAATAATTTTAACAGTTTCATTATTATTTAAATTGGATATATTATTTTCATTAATATTGGAAACGGGCATATTAAAATCGTCATTGTAATTAAAATTTATATTTAAAGGTTGTTCATTATCAAATAAATCAAAATCATTACGTTCAGATAATGTATTTTTTTTCTTAAAAAATTCAATATCGGATCTCATTGGCATTCCTCTTTCATGATCATTTATATCCATTTTTACATTAGTTATTTCTCCTTTGTTATTATTTAATGTTTTCATTATTTCGAAATTATGTTTGGTTGAAAATTGGCGTTCAAATAATTTTTTTTCAATTTCTTTTTGGAAGTCTAAACTTGATGTATTAATATTTGTCATTTATTATAATTTATGGAATAAATTATAATAAATTTTTCCACGAATAGTTTAAAATAATTTATATTAATTCTCTTCTTAATCTAATATCTTCATAATTTAGACATTTGCCTGTATCATCTTTACATGTCGGACCAATATTATATAACCAATGAGCAAATTTTGTTTGATCGGGAGGATTATGCGGAATAGTGTAAAATTGTCTTTGTGAATTATGAACATCAAATAAATCTTCTATATTTTTATACAATCCATTATTAAAACATAAATCACTACTATCTTTAATTTTTTTATCATCCGCATTACACGCTTTTGGATTATATTCCGAATCATAATTTACTAAAGTTGGATTCATGTACGGATTATCTAATGATGGTTTTAAACATGTATATTTATCAAATTCTTTATTAAATTTATATGAATATTTTTTATCAGGTTGTTTTTCTATTGGTGTATGTAATTGTCCATCAAATCCATATCCCAATACACCAATATTATCTTCTTTTGGTTTTTCTTCACTAATTAAAACTTTTTCTTCTGCTTCTCTGATTCGTCCTTTTATATTGTATTTTTGTGAATTATGTAATATTATTACAAATATAAAAATAGATATGCATATGATTATATATAATTTATTTTTTCCAAATAATAATAATAATATTGTAACATAAAGCAAAAAACGAGATATCGCATTCAATTGTTCATTTTTTGTCATTGTTTGTGTCGGGATTATTTTGAAATATTTTTCTTTATCAAATAATATCTTTGGATTTTCTAACCAAAAATTATCCATTTTATATATTTAATATTATATTTTATTCTTTTTCTTAATATGTTTAATTTGATTAAGTAATTTTAATTTAAATTCATTTTTTTTATCATCCATTTTTTTATATGCATTATAATGTAATTCTTGTATTTTATTTTCTTTTTCTTTTTGTATTTTTATTTCTTCAATTTGTTTATTGATGTTTTCTATTTTATTAATAATTATATCGTAAATTTCTTCTGGTGTTTTTTTAATTTCAATACAAACAAGATCACCATTAAAATGTAAAGATAAACATGGACATTTTAGATTATTTTTTTTAAATAATTCCGAACATAAAAATCTTTTTTTATGTATATATAAAAAAATAGATTCAGAATATTTATCCGCTAAATTTTTTAGAATTTTTTTAAATTTAATATCAGGTTTATCTAATAATAATGTTATTATTATTTTGTTTCTGTTATTTTCATCAAATAATATTTTTCCAATATGAGATTCTTTTACTACGACAAATATATTATTCATATTATTAATTGAATATATTTAATCATTTTAAAATACACATTTATAAATTTATATATTATTAAAAAATTATATTTTTCCAATATGAGATTCTTTTACTACAGCAAATATATTATTCATATTATTAATTGAATATATTTAATTATTTTAAAATACACATTTATAAATTTATATATTATTAAAAAATTATATTTTTAAATAAATCTCATTGTTTCAATAATATATAAATTTTATTATTTTATAAAAAATGTTAGTTTCCATATATTTATTATAAAATTTATTCAATCAAACAATTCGTATATTGATAATATAATTTTTTATAATGTTTCGTTATTTTATAGTGTCGTTACACGACACTATAAAATAACTCAATAATTAAAATATGTCTTGCGGTGCAAGACATATTTTAATTGTTTCAATTTCGGGATAAATTTGTGCTTCACAAATTTTAGTCCTATTATTCGCGCATACTGCGCGAATATCAGGAATTTTTCTTAATTTTTTACAAGAATAACAAATTATTTCTTCCAAACAATCAATGTTTCTGAGATTTCACTAATATTTGTGTGGCAACAATTTAATTTCTTTAATGATTTAATTTCGGGATTTTTTTTAATGATTTAATTTCGGGAATTTTTATTAAATTTTTACAAAAATCACAATATAATTCTTCCAAATAATTTAATGTTTCAGGGATTTCATTAATATTTGTACAAAAACAAATTAATTTCTTTAACGTTTTAATTTTAGGAATTCTTATTAATTTTTTACAAGAAAAACAATATAATTCTTCCAAACAATTTAATGTTTCTGGGATTTCACTAATTTTTGTATTTCCACAATCTAATTTTTTTAATGTTTTAATTTCAGGAATTTTTATTAAATTATCACAAGAATTGCAAATTAATTCTTCCAAACAATTTAATGTTTCTGGGATTTCACTAATTTTTGTATTTCCACAATCTAATGTTTTTAATATTTTAATTTCAGGAATTTTTCTTAATTTATGACAAAAATTACAATTTAATTTTTCTAAACAATTTAATGTTTCTGGAATTTCACTTATATTTGTATCCGCACAATTTAATATTTTTAATGTTTTTATTTCAGGAATTTTTATTAAATTATGACAAGAATTACAATATAATTTTTCCAAACAATTTAATGTTTCTGGGATTTCACTAATTTTTGTATTTCTACAATATAATTTCTTTAATGATTTAATTTCCGGAATTTTTATTAAATTTATACAATTATTACAATTTAATTTTTCCAAACAATTTAATGTTTCTGGGATTTCACTAATATTTGTATTTACACAATATAATTTCTTTAATGATTTAATTTCCGGAATTTTTATTAAATTTATACAATTATTACAATTTAATTCTTCCAAACAATTTAATATTTCTGGGATTTCACTAATATTTGTATTTACACAATATAAATACAAAATTGAATCACATAAATTTAAATCTTCCACATAATTATTTTTATTAAAATTTAAATATTTAATATTATTTAAATTTTTTAAACTAAATATTTTTCTATTTGGTATAATTTTATTATCATTTATATCCAATCTAATTATTTTATTATATATCCAAAATAAATTCCATTTTTTACAAACTTTTTTAATATTTCTTAAATTATATAAAATATTTGGTTGTAAATAATAAACATTTAATTCCCAATATAAAATATCAAATAGTTCTATAAAATTCATTTATTTATATTTATATTTGCATTGGTTTTAAAATTCAATTTTTTTATATTATTGTTTAATAATATACAAATTTTATTATTCCATCAAACAATTCGTATTTCGATAATATAATTTTTTTAACGTTTTAATTTTAGGAATTTTTATTAAATTATAACAACTATTACAATCTAATTCTTCCAAACAATTTAATATTTCTGGAATTTCACTAATATTTGTATTTGCGCAATTTAATATTTTTAATGTTTTAATTTCGGGAATTTTTCTTATATTTTTACATGAAGAACAAATTAATTCTTCTAAACATTTCAATGTTTCTGGGATTTTACTTATATTTGTATCTCCACATTCTAATTTCTTTAATGTTTTAATTTCTGGGATTTCACTTATATTTGTATCTCCACATTTTAATTTCTTTAATGTTTTAATTTCCGGAATTTTTCTTAATTTGTTACATTTATAACAATCTAATTCTTCCAAACAATCTAATGTTTCTGGGATTTTACTAATATTTGTATCAAAACAATTTAATTTCTTTAATGTTTTTATTTCAGGAATTTTTTTTAAATTATTACAACTATAACAATTTAATTCTTCCAAAAAATTTAATGTTTCTGGGATTTCACATATATTTGTATTATTACAATCTAATTTCCTTAATGTTTTAATTTCGGGATTTTTTCTTAATTTTTTACAATATTTACAAATTAATTCCTCTAAACAATTTAACGTTTCAGGGATTTCACAAATATTTGTATTTGTACAATTTAATTTCTTTAATGTTTTAATTTCGGGAATTTTTATTAAATTTTTACATTCATAACAATTTAATTCTTCCAAAAAATTTAATGTTTCGTTATTTTATTTTGTCGCTTTGCGACAAAATAAAATAGCCTCAATAACTTAATATTGTCGCTTGCGACAATATTAAGTTGTTCCTGGAATTTTACTAATTTTTGTTTTTTTACAATTTAATATTTTTAATGTTTCAATTTCAGGTATTTTTATTAAATTTTGACATTTATGACAATTTAATTCTACTAAACAATCTAATACTTTTGGGATTTTATTAATATTTGTATTTTCACAATTTAATTTTTTTAATATTTTAATTTTTGGTATTTTTATTAAATTTTCACAAGAATTACAATTTAATTCTTCTAAATAATTTAATGTTTCGGGAATTTCATTAATATTTGTATTTTCACAATATAAATATAAAAGTTGTTCGCAAAAATTTAAATCTTTCACATAATTATTTTTATTGAAATTTAAATATTTAATATTACTTAAATTTTTTAAACTAAATATTTTTTTATTTGTAATAATTTTATCTTTATTTATATCTAATCTAATTATTTTATTGTATGTCCAAAATAAATTCCATTTTTTACAAACTTTTTTTATATTTCTTAAGTTATAAAAAATATCTGGTTGCAAATAATAAACATTCAATTCCCAATATATAATGTCGAATAGTTCTATAAAATCCATTTATTTTAAGTTATATTTATATTTAATTTAAAATTCAATTTTTTTGAATTATTATTTAACAATAAATAAATTATTAAATCTATTGATGAGTATGTTTTAGATTTGATAATGATTTTGGAATCTCAATATATTTCGTCACAAATTATTTTTTTTAATGTTTCATTATTTAATTTTATCCGCTACGCGGATAAAATTAAATAATGAAATAACATTTTTGGTGCAATGCACTAAAAATGTTGTTTCATTATTTTATGTTGTTGCTTTGCAACAACATAAAATAGCCTCAATAACTTAAATATGTCTTGCATTGCAAGACATATTTAAGTTGTTTCCGAGATTTCACTTATATTTGTATCATGACAAATTAATATTTTTAATGTTTTAATTTTGGGAATTTTTCTTAAATTTTTACAATGCGAACAACTTAATTCTTCCAAACAATTTAATGATTCATGAATTTCATTAATTTTTGTATTTTCACAATTTAATTTTTTTAATGTTTTAATTTCGGGAATTTTTATTAAATTTTTACACCAATAACAATCCAATTCTTCCAAACAATCCAATGTCTCTGGAATTTCACTAATTTTTGTATTTCCACAATCTAATTTCTTTAATGTTTTAATTTCTGAAATTTTTATTAAATTTTTACATTTATAACAATCAAATTCTTCCAAACATTCTAATGTTTCTGGGATTTCACTAATATTTATATTTGCGCAATTTAATATTTTTAATGTTTTTATTTCAGGAATTTTTATTAAATTATGACAGCTCCAACAAATTAATTCTTCCAAACAATTTAATGTTTCTGGGATTTCACTAATATTTGTATAAGAACAATCTAATATTTTTAATGTTTTAATTTCAGGAATTTTTATTAAATTTTTACAAGAATCACAATTTAATTCTTCCAAACAATTTAATGTTTCTGGGATTTCACTAATATTTGTATTTGCACAATACAATTTCTTTAATGTTTTTATTTCAGGAATTTTTATTAAATTATAACAAAAATTACAATCTAATTCTTCCAAACAATTTAATGTTTCTGGGATTTTACTAATATTTGTATCATGACAATTTAATATTTTTAATGTTTTAATTTCAGAAGTGATTAATTTACCACGTTAATAACTTTTAAATTAAACATTATAAATTGTAAAAAATAAAGTTCGATTTTTTAAAATATATATTATATATATAAGGTAACTATACGCTTTTTTTAAAAATTATAGGAAAAAAAAATTTCAACATATTCCCCTAAATACACAAGCATTAGGAAAATAACTAATTTCGTCAATGTGTTATTTTATTGTATTATTTATTATCTTATTATTTAACATAGAACACAAAGAAAAATATAAAAATGACTCGTAAATTTTAATATTTTTTTCATTAAACTCTTGTATTCTTTTATATCTTTTGATCCATGAAAAACTATGTTCTATTTTAATTCTTTTTTTATATTTTATTTTTTCTTCACTACTTAAATGTTTAATTTTATTTTCGTCTTTTGTATTTCTTTTATTATATGGAATGATATGTTCTAAATGAAGAATATTAAGAAGATTACGTAATTTTCTAGAATCATAACCTTTATCAGCTAATAGTAATAATTTATGAGTCATGGATTTATTTAATATTAATTTATTAGATAATAATTTATTATTTGGGTTTATTTTTTTTATAAAATTTATTTGTTTGATAAAACATGTAATATCGTTTTTATTTCCATCAAATATTAAAATATTTAATGGAATACCATTTTCGTCAGTAATAGAAGATAACTTTGTGCATTTCTTATTTCTACAATATTTATTTCTTTTTTGATTTATTCCTGTCCTATTAACGATAAAACTTGTATCTGTCATAATAATAATTTTATTTTTAGATTTTTGTTTTGTTTTCAAATATTTACCTAATATTTTATGGTATGTCCTAAAAAAAATTTTATGTTGTGTCATAATGTTAAAATGTCTTCTTAAAGATTCCCAATGAATACTTGATTGATTATTTCTCCAAGAAATTCCTGACTTTAAAATATAAAATATAGATTTGAGTATTTCTTCAAGTTCATATTTTTGGTTAGGATATGTGTGATTATACGAATTTATTAATTTCTTTGTTTTATTTATTGTATCTTTTATAAGATTCAATAAATTTATATTCAATTTTATCATATAAATTTATAGTATAAAATTAAAAAAAAATAAATTATCCAAAAAGCCACATGTTTCCAAATTAAACACTACTTTCGGGAATTTTTATTAAATTTTTACAAGAATCACAATTTAATTCTTCCAAACAATTTAATGTTTCTGGGATTTCACTAATATTTGTATTTTCACAATTTAATTTCTTCAATGTTTTTATTTCAGAAATTTTTCTTAATTTATAACAAGAATTACAATTTAATTCTTCCAAACAATTTAATGTTTCTGGGATTTCACTAATTTTTACATCTTCACAATTTAATTTCTTTAATGTTTCAATTTCAGGAATTTTTCTTAAATTTTTACAATTATTGCAATTTAATTCTTCCAAACAATTTAATATTTCTGGGATTTTATTAATATTTGTATATTCACAAATTAATTTTTTTAATGTTTTAATCTTAGGAATTTTTTTTAAATTATAACACCAAAAACAATTTAATTCTTCCAAACAATTTAATGTTTCTGGGATTTTACTAATAGATGTATCATAACAATTTAATATTTTTAATGTTTTTATATTTGGAATTTTTCTTAAATTTTTACAAGAATAACAATTTAATTCTTCCAAACAATCTAATGTTTCTGGGATTTCATCAATATATGTATTTTCACAATATAAATATAAAAGTTGTTCGCAACAATTTAAATCTTTCACATAATTATTTTTATTGAAATTTAAATATTTAATATTACTTAAATTTTTTAAACTAAATATTTTTTTATTTGTAATAATTTTATCATTATTTATATCCAATCTAATTATTTTATTGTATGTCCAAAATAAATTCCATTTTTTACAAACTTTTTTTATATTTCTTAAGTTATAAAAAATATTTGATTGCAAATAATAAACATTTAATTCCCAATATATAATGTCAAATAGTTCTATAAAATCCATTTATTTGAAGTTATATTTATATTTGATTTAAATTTCAATTTTTTTAAATTAACAATAAAATAAATTATTAAATTTATTAATTGAAAATGATAGATTTTTTAATAATTCGGGAATTGTGATATTTCCATCATAATATAATTGTATATCAATTAAGAATATATATAAATTTTAAATTTTATAAAAATTGAAATTTATATTACTTAAAGAATAAGAGAATTATATTAATTAAATGGAAGAAACAAATACACCAAATCATAGTCTATATAAATTCATTGATAATCTCAATGGAAAATTAGGTCATACATGTTGTTTTGAAGAACTTAAACAAGAACTATTATCTGCAAATGAAGATAGTAAAAAAATTTATAATATAAAAATAAAAGAGGATGCAAAATTATGTTTAATATATTATGACAATGAATCTAGTTTAAATGAATTTGAATTTGGAATGAGGAGTTGTATTATTGAAAAAGAAACAATGAAAATAATTGCAACACAATTTAATAAAATAATTTATAATGAAGATGCAAAAGAATTTTTTAATAAAAATAATGATATAACAAAAATGGTTATTCAACCATGTTATGAAGGGACAATGATTTTATTATTTTATCATAATGACAGATGGTATATATCTACCAGAAGATGTTTGGACGCAAGTACATCAAAATGGATTCCTAATTATTCGTATAAAGATTTATTTGATGATATTATTGATGGTAAATTAAATATTAACACATTAAATAAAAATTATTGTTACCATTTCATATTAATACATCATAAAAATTTAAATATAGTAAATTTTAATGCTAAATATAAAGATACTTATTTTGATAAAATGAGATTACAAATAAATGATAACAAATATAAAGAGTTAATACATGTTTTGACTACAGAAAAATACACATTAAATGAAATAAATTATGATATACCATTAACAAAAAAAATAAGTAAATTAGAATATGAAACAATAAATGATGTATATAGAGATTTAGTATTGATTTCTGAATTAGATAAAAAAGATAATGTTATTCGATTAGAAGGATTTATAATTAAATATTATAATGATGATAACACATTCAATGTATTAAAATTACAAACTGATATATATAAATACATAACGGAACAGAAAAATAACTCAAATACATTAGAACAAAGTTATTATTCAATGTACCAAAAAAATACATTAAAAACATGTATCCCATTTTTCACAAAACACATAGCACAGACAATAAAAAGAATTGATATATGTATGAAAACATTAACGGATGAACTTTTAACAATATATCACATGACTAAAAAACATAAAAATAAGGATTTTTATGAAGTACTTCCGAAAATATTTAGGAAAATAGTATATGATATTCATGGATTATATATAAATAAAAAAAATAAAGAACCAATTATATATAGGGATGTATTCACATACTTAAAATCAATAAATAGTAAAATTTTATTTTTAATAATTAAGGAGAGACAAAATATTATTGGTTATTTGAAAAATTTAGATAAACAAAAATTATATAATATTATTGGAAACATTATATATTTAACAAAAAAAAATAAAATTAAGGATAGATATATGATTGGACCATTCCATTTAGGAATTAGTGATATGGTATTATCATACAAATTAATGTTTTAAATTAACAAATTGTTCTTTAAATAATAAATATATTTCTTTTAATTTATCAAAAACTTTAATTAATTCATTTATAATTAAAGTTTCATGTGTTTGTATTTTAATTTGTATTCTTTTACTCATTGGATCCATTTTTTTAATTCCTGAATATATTACATTTTCGCTTTTTTGTAACATATTATTTATCATATCACCAAATGTATGATCTTCTTCAAATTCTAATATTGCTTCTTTTGTTTCTATTTCATTTTTAAAATTAGTTAATATAAAATCACGCATATCAATATTTTTTTTTATTATCCAATCACATGCTTTAATTAATAAATTATATTCTCCGATTTGTCCATTTGATTCTATAGTTAATTTGATATCACTATCATCAAATACGTCATCATAATTTGAATTATCTTCCTTTAATTCATCATCATTTCCATATTCAAAAAAACAATTAGCAGGAGTCCATATATGATTAACATCACCAATACCCAAAGTTGCTTTCATATGACATGAAAATTCTTCATTTTCTTTTAAATCTAATAAAAATATAGGTTCAATACTTTTATACATATCATAAATTTGTTCTCCATCAATAAATATTGAACAATTATTTGTCGTTATGTGTTTTGTTATGGCATTAGTATTATGTTCATTTATATAAAAATCAATAGATTTTTCGTCGGGATGCTTTGGTCTATCGGGATCATTATAATTAATATAATATTGTTTATCCAAAAAATATAAATCTGTATCAATATCAAATATTGGTAAATTGGAAAATTCAGATTTAATATAATCACTATTAGTAATGTTATTTGTATTATTTTTTTCTATTTTAATTAATTTTTTTGGAAAAGCATATGATGGAATTTCATTAATTATTACTCTGCGTAAAGTATTAACTAATGATGAATCGACATCCGTCCCTTTTATTTGTAATGTGAGTGAAGATGTCACAAATTTTTTCCTTTTTATATATTCAAGTTCATTAATATTGATATCATATTCACTGATAAGTTTTTTATTCTTTTTAACCATATTTAATATAAGTGTATATAATTATACGTTTAAAGAATCAATTTTTTATATATTAATTAAATTAAATGCAATCCGTTAATATTAATTTTTTATATTATAGTAAAAAAAATCAACAATCCATTATATTATTAGATCAAATGGAAAAACTTAATTTATTACAAAATTTTAAATTAATATGTGTTGACAATAATTTAGACAAATTACCGAAATTAATAAAAGAAATTCCTACAATCGTAATACCACATCAGAATAGAATATTTAATACAAAAGAATCTTTTGATTGGATACGTGGTATATTTCAGATGAGACAACAACCGATATTGCAACAAAGAGCGAAAATAATGGAAAATATTAAAAAACAAGCAGAAATAATTCCAAACAATCCAATGCCTTTTATAACAGAAGAATTTTCAGGATTTTCAGATAAATTTGCATATAATATTAATGAAAATATATCTCAACCTAAATCTTTTTTTAATTATGGTAGTGAAAATGAAAATAAAATATTTACAGCAATAGTTGACAACGAAAAAATGACTGAACAATTAGCACATTCTAGAGAAAGAAATTTGGAAGGGATTCGAAGAAAACAAGATAATGAAATAGAAAGAATAATTCAAGAACAATATAATGATTTAGTTAGTAAAAAAAAATAATTTGCGATTTATTTTATTAAATAATATATAAATAAATAAATATTAAATTAAAATATGGATACTATTATAAATGATTTTAATGAAACATTTTCGGCATTATTAATACAAATTGCAAAAGTATTACCCAATTCTTTGATTGCAAATAATAAAAAAATAGTATTAAATCTTATAAAGGAAAACAATAAAGCAATAATAGATACTTTTGTATTATATGTTCTTGAATATAAACATGAAATTATGAAAGGTGATGAAAGATTTTTTATGGAAAATGATTATAGTAATTTAAATAATTGCCATGCTTATGTATTTGCATTTAAAAATATATGGAATGAATTAAATAAAAAAAATAGAAATACTATAATTAAATATATGCAAATATTAACCATATACACTGAAAAATATACTAAAATTTTATTAGAAGAAAAATAATTAAACTATGCGGTTCTATATAGATTTTTTTATCTATTTAAATTATAATGGATAATTTAGAAAAACATTGCATTGAATTTAAAACAACATTCAAATCATTTATTGAAGAATTAAATAATATTAAAGAAAATAATAGTATAAATAAATTATTATTAAATTTTGAAAAACTTAAAATAACTAAAATAATAAATACGTTATCAGGATTGTTCCTTAATGTGGGAGAGCAAATTGAAGAGGAAAATGAATCATTATTTAAAAATAACTTTATGTTTTTGCCTGGAATTAATTTATCAAAATATTGGAAAATAATTAGTAGTAATCATAAAAAAAAAATATGGATTTATTTGAAATTATTCAAACTTACTGCCGAGACAATACATAAAATAATATCTAATAAAAAAACACAAGATAAGGAAACATTTAATCCATATATTGGCATATCAACTGATAAAAAACCATTGAGCGTATCAGATTTAAATAATAATATAAATATATCAGAAATATCAACAAATAATGGAAGTTCCGGAATAATGAACATGATGAATATGTTAGGTATAAATAAATTATTAGATTCTACTGGAATACAAAATGAATTACAAAATATTAATTTAGAAGAAATAGAAAAAGCGACAGAACATGTTAAACAATTATTAGGAACAAAAAATGACTCTTCATCATCAATAATTAATGATGTATTAAATGGAATTACTAACGAATTTAAAAAAGGAAAAAAAGATGGAAATCCTCTTGAAAATATTTTAAAAGTAGCCGAAAATGTTGCAACACAAATAAAACCCAAAGTAACAAATAAAGAAACGGTTTCAAATTTGATAGATTCTGCGAAAAATTTAGCGGAAAATTGTAAAGATGAAAATGGTAATAAATTATTTGAAGATGTGGAAGGAAATCCATTAAATATGCTAACAAACATGTTACATAAACAAAATGAAAATAGATTACAAAATCCTGAAGAATGTTTAGAAGAATGTAGTCAAATATTACAAAATACCGGAGTTAGTCAAGAAAAATTGGAAGAAATTAAAAATCTTCTCATGACAGAAAAAAAACATAAAAAAAGAAGACATAGATGTAAAAAATAAAATAAAATAAATTTCAAATTTTTTTGTTGATTTTACTAATTATGTGTAAATGGGCAATTTAAGTATTTTAATAATTTAAGATTAGGAATTTTTGTTAAATTATGACACCCTACACAATATAAATTTTCTAAAAAATCTAATCCTTCCGGAAGATTATTAATATTTGTATTTCCACAATTTAATATTTTTAATGTTTTAAAATTAGGAATTTTTCTTAAATTTTTCACAATTAAAACAATTTAATATTTCTAATTTTTTTAATGTTTTCGGAATTTTAGTAATATTTGTTTTCGAACAATCAAGATATTTTAAATTTTTTAATGTTTTCGGAATTTTAGTAATATTTGTTTTCGAACAATCAAGATATTTTAAATTTTTTAATGTTTTCGGAATTTTAGTAATATTTGTTTTCGAACAATCAAGATATTTTATCAAAAGAGAAAAATCTATTCCATTGGACACATACACATTTCAAATTATAAAATGTTTCAATATTTTCGGGATAAAAATATTTATTAGTAATTTTTGGAGGAAGTATAGTAAATAAATTGGAATAATCCATTATTATTGATGGAGGAGATTATATTATTATAAGTAAACCTTAAGTATTTTAAATTTCAATTTTTTTTTATAAAATATAAATTTTATAATCCAAATAAAAATCTATTTTTTCTTCGTCGACGATTTATATACCTTATTCTATAGATTTTATAAAAATAAAATAATGGTTCTAAACAATAAATTAATCTAAATATATTTATTAAGTTTATTATAAATAACAAAATTACCAATTTTACAAATGCAATATTATTTTTTTCCATTACAATATTGTAAATTTGTCCGTAAGTAATTGATTCTATAATTGTGTTATTATAAATTTTTAAAAATATCACATCTATAACCATTATTAGTATATTTAAAATGTTCAAAAATATAATATTTCTATCATTTATATATTTGTATTTATTTTTTTTTACAAATATTAACATGATAATAGATTTAAATAAAAATAATATATTAATACTATTTTCAATATTGTATGCAATATTATTAAATCTTATACATACAAAACTAAACAAAAAAATAATAATAAAAATGGATATAGTCGAATAATATATTAACATCTTTATTTATAATACAACATAGAGTTCAAAAAATTATAATTTCAATTTTTTATTGATTTTTAATTAAATTGTAAAATTTAATTAAAATCAATCAAAATTTATCTTATACAAATTATATAAGATGGGGCAAATTAATTCAAAAGATAAAATTAGACCAAAAAATATAAATGCTTATACTGATTTTCAAGAAATATTAAAATTTAAAACAAAAGAATCACTAATTAATTGTTTTGGCTCCATATACAAAACAAATAAAGAAATGGGATTTTTTGCACGATCTATTCATGAAGAATCTTATCTAGTAGGAAAATCGATAGACGAATTTGATGAACGATTAGAATGGAATTTAAACGGAAATTATATTGTGGCATATATAAAAGATAATAATGTATTAAAATTTTTTAGATAATTAAATTATTTTTAATTTAAATTTCCCCTTAATAAAACTTATATATTGATCCATTAATATTAAATATTTAGTATTTTTTTCAATTTTCCAAGTTATACAATATATCTTATATTGCCCATTCCATTAAGTATTAAATATTCATTATTATGTAAATTATATAAATTGAAATTAAAATTATATGTATTAATATCATCAAATTCAATATATATAATATTATCCATAAATGAAAATTCTTCTTTTTTAAAATTACAAATACGAATATTAGAAATTTTTTTTTTATTTATTTGTTTTTTAATTTTTTTTTCATTATTAAATTTTTTATGTATTGGAATTAAATAAATTTTAATATTAAATTTATTTTCTAAATTTCCTATTTTTTCAACATTAATATTTTTTTTTTTATTATTTGATAATAAACTTATATTTTTAATTTTTGGAAATTTTTTATTGTTTTGTTTTCTTGTTATATGTAACAACATAAATAAAGTAGATACACAATAATGCGATGTAAATGTATTTTCTTCATATTTTTTCAACATTTGTTTTTTACACAAAAAAAAGGGAAATGCCATACCAATCCCTCTTTTATCTATTGTTTCATTATAATTTTGATTTAATATTTTTATTTTTAATCCTTTGATACAATTTGATTTACATTTATACGATACACAAATAAATAAATGATCATATTCTAAAAGAAATAATGGAAATTTGAATGTTCTCAAAAAAATTAAAGGAATTTTTATTTTATTTTTTTTAATTTTCAAATTTAATTTAAATGATTTACATAAATATAAATTGCTAAATATATCAAATTCCATTAATGTAGTGGAATTATTACATAATTGTACTTTTAATTTTTTAATTTTATTTTTAATAAAATCATTGATTTCACAATTATTTATATATAATATCAAATAAGGATTAAAAATCAATCCTTTGCAATCTATTAATATTTTTTCGTTAAATTTAATATCAAATTTATATTTTTTAGAATTATTAATATCATCGTTTGTTATATTATTAATATTTCCAAATATTTTTTTTACGTAATCCTTTTTGTTTGTTATAAGTTGTTGTCTGATTAATTTAGTTATGTCATCATATCTCTCATTTGTTAAAGATGTGTAACTATTATTAATATTATTTGGAAGTTCTACCATATCCCAATTTAATTCATTAGAAAGATGATCAATAACAAAATAATTTTCTATTGGTGTGTAACAATTAATGTTTGAAAGTACATCAAACAAATCAAAATTATTTTCTATTGGTGTGTAACTATTAATGTTATTTGAATGTATATCAACAACAAAATTATTTTCTATTGGTGTGTAACTATTAATGTTATTTGGAAGTACATCAAAGAAACCTATATTATTTTCTATTGGATACATAATAGGATTTCCATTAATATTATTATTCATTTACTAATATAAAATTTATTTTATTTTTATATATTATTAATAAAAAATTGTTAAACATTTTTACATTTCAAATTATTTTCATCTATTTAAAAAGATTTTTTATTATAAAAAAATTGTTCTTATTAATAATTAATTTATTAATTCTATATAAAAAAATTAATTTATTCAAAATTAAATTTATATTTAATGGAACTTCCGGATAAAATCAATGTACTTGTGTATTGATTTTTCCGGGCGAAAATTAATAATTTATTTTTAAAAATAAACTAATGCCTATTTTTGAAATATAATAATTAAATAAAAAAATAATTTTTACCAATATTAAATATATAAATATAAATTATTAGGAATGTCAAATTATATTAATAAAATTGATGATTTAATAGATAAAATTATAAATGATTTTTATAATTATTTAACGGAACAAAAAATAATAAATGATATTTTAAATGAACAAAATTTTGTAAAATATCAGAAAGATATTAATAATTTAATAAATGTATATGTTACTGGAATAAAAAATGATATAAGGACACTCATTATAGGTGAAGATAATGTTAATGTTGTATATAATATTGTTAAAAAATATTTATTTTATTACATATTTATGTATATTGGATTTTTTTATGAAGAAAAAGACGATATATATATGAGCAATATAGTTGAATTTTCAAAAAATCAAACACAATATGGAGAAAAAATAATAAATTTTTTCAATACAGAATCAAATTCAATATCTATTAAATTTTATACAATGATTAAAAAAATAATTACATTGTTAAATGCAAGTGCTGAAGTGAGGAAAAATTTATCATCTAATGAAAGTTTTAAATCCCCTATTGATTTTTTAAATGAAAAAATTGGATCAGGAAATATTCAAAAATATTTATTGATAGATAATAAAAATGAACAGGCGCATAATTTAATAAAATATATTATTATATACAATTTATATGAAATTTTTGATAGAAAACAAGTTTTTTCAATTTTAGAAGAAAATGATCAAATGCAAGGAGAATATATATTTATAGAAATATCAGTTCCCATCGGAACAACATTAGATTTATATTCAATAGAAAATATTATTCCGGAAACGACGGGCGAAAAACAAATTGCATATGATATTATTAAAATTATTAATACATTTACTAAACCAAAAAAAATTTTGTCAATAAATAAAAAAATATCAGAATTATTTAATTCAAAATTGATTGTTCCATTACCATATGATTTTTTACTATATCACAAAAGATCAGAAAAATATGAATCAATTTATTCTTCATCAAAAAAAAAAACAGGATTAACAAAATTAAGATATATTGTTAATAAAATTGAAAAAGCAACAGATTTAAATGAAAATAATTTCGATGAACGAATAAATTTATTTAATCAAAATTTGTCTTCGAAAAGAGCAATATTAATAAATGAATATGACGATTTAGATATATTGACAAAAACAGAACGTTCGGGCAAATTCGCAACATCAACATTAGATGAATTTATGTCTTTATTAAATTATCGTAAATATCCCTTCATTAATTTTAAAATTATTAAAGACTATGGTTTTCCTTATATATGTAATAAAAATATTGAAGTTATACGTAGCGTTTCTTTTGAAAAGGAAGGTTTTTTTAAACAACAATCATCTGATAAATTACAAACCCGTATGTGTAACGAAAAAATAGATATTGTAGGTTTATTTTTTGGGAATAAAAATATTTTATTAAATGATGCAATAGATATTCAAGAAAAATTTGATAATGGCTTTAACGGATTTCTAAATTTATTAATTGAAAATAATTTCGGAATTAATTATCAATATCCATTTTATTGGATTTTTAATAAAGATAAAGATATTACGTCATTTGAATATTATGACAGAATTGAAGAAAATGATGATTATAATAATCTAAAACTAATGATTGCTAAATTATATGATAAAGTCATAGATTTTTTATTTAATTTTATTGTAGAAAAAATAATTTCATTAACTAAAATATCATTTGCAGATTTAATATATATAAAACATATAATAAAAAATCTAATTATTAAATTGCCAAAAAATGATGACAGATACAAAAAAATAAATATTGAATTATTTAATAAATTAAAACAAATAATACCATCATATGACAAAAAAGAAGATATTTTTTATGGCATTGATGGAGATATAATAAAATTACCATATTTTACTGAATCAGGAAAAGAATTAATTCCGTTAATTAAAATTATTAAACAAGAATTAGTCACAAAAAAATATGTAGAATTAGATGAAGAAATCAATGCAATTTGTCAACATAATATTCAATGGGAAGAAGTAATAGCATCAAAAAAAAAAAGTATTACACAATACGATAATGCAATGCGTGATTTTCTACAACAATATGTTATTGAAAATAATGAACAAAATTATATTTGTAAAAGTTGTGGTTCATTATTAAATATTAAAAAATATATTATTGATGGAACATTTGATAATAAAAACCAAAAATTTGTTACATATGGAATGCCATTGAATATCGCATTAGAAGATGTTACAGAATATTCAAAATATAATAATGCAATTAAAAATATCGATAAAATAATAGAAAAAATAGCATCATTAATAGGCTTACAATTTTTATCAGGTTCTGTTCCAAGTGTAAGAAATAACAGAAAATTAGTAACAAAAAATACAATAGATATTGTACTTGCAAATAATAAAATATTTGAAACAATATTTAAAGAAAGAAACGAATTAATAACAAGAAAATATAATATAGATAGGAATTATTCTAATTTTTTTGTTTTTAAATTAGAAAATAATTTATTTGTTTATTCAAGTAAAGAAAAAGATTTTTATAAACCAATTAAATTTAATAATATTATTGCATATTGCGCGATAACGATATTATCTGAAATTACCGAATCAAATATAAATAATATTAAAGGAAATCCAAAAGGAGTGTGCAATTATCAATATTTTGAAAAATTAAATATTAAATTATTTGATCATGCAAAAATTATAATAAATAGAGATAATGAAATTGCCGAAATTAATAAATATCCTGTCCTATGTTATATAATTTATATGATATCATGTATGATTACACGTTACGGATTATGGTACACTGAAATTACTTCTAAAGAAAAACCATTACAGCAAAAGAAAAAAATTTTTGATATTAATATACAAAAATCTATTATTCAAACAATTATTGATGTATTAAATAGTATTTTAGAAATAACACAAGATAGTGGAAAAACAAAATATCATATTTATGAAATTTTAAGTACTAAATTTTATAATAATATTATATCTTTTTATGTCAATAAAAAATTAATTGAACGCGAAACAAAAGAAACACATATAAAAAAAGTTAAAATAACATATGACAATATAAAAAATATAATGATAAACATAACGGGCATTTATAATGATATGAAATTGGATTATAATATATATCAAAAAAATAAAATGCCACGTCTTAACATAAATATTTTAGAAGAATTAAAATTTCCATATCAAATATCAAATATAACAAATTGTATTACGGGACAATTTCATCACTGGGTTTCTACAAATGGTGATTTGTTATGTGATATATGTGGAATATCATATAATGAAATAAATCATAAAAATGACGAAAAAATTAAACAAAATTTAAGATATAATAAATTATATACAAATCTAAAAAGATATTGTTCGTTAGGTATTATTGATAAATTTAATTTGAAGGAAAATATATGCGAAAATACTGATGTCATCGATAAATCAAAATTAAACATATTTAATGATGCTTTAATTGAATATAAAAGTAATAAATTTGATATAATTAAAAATAAAGAGATTATTTTTCCAAAAGAAGAAGAACAAAAAAATAAATACGATTTTATAAATTCCTTTATAACGCAAATAGAAGAAGATGCCGGATTATCAGCTGAATATTATGATACCCGTTATATATTAATATATGATTATAAGGGAACAAAATTTAAAGAACCAATTGTATTATCAAAAGATGAATTTAAAATTAAAAAAATAAAATTTGAAAAAAATAATAAAATAATAGAAACAGAATCATTATATTATGTTTCAAAAATAACAGCAAAAATAAATGTTTATTATGATATTTTATCTTTAATGATGTTAGGATATCAGGAAGAAAATAAAAATTTTGTAATTAACGAAGATATTGATAATAAATTAGTTTTAATATTTTCATTATATGATAAAATTAAATATCTTGGATATTCCTCAAAGTATATACAAATTAATGATGTCGGTGAAATCAAAAATATTATTTATAATAGAATTAAAAATTTAAGAAATTTTGTATATGATATTAAATATATTTTAGGTAAAATAAAATATCATTTTGAAATATCTGATGATATGTATGAATTATCGAACAATGATAAATTGATTAATAATTATAGAAATATATTGTTTGATATTACAATACCTGATGATTTTTTTGATAAATGGGAAAAAATAATAAGTAATGTGTTTATTATAATTAAAAATAAAGAAATAAATCCATCAATAATTGATATAATAGATATAGATGATATTTATAATAACAATTTATTAAATTATATAATAGAACAATTTATAAATCTCATCAATTTTAATTCTGGAACAATTAAAACAAATATAATAAATATATTAAAAGATTACATTAATAATAAACATAATGAATATATGGAAATACAATTCGAGACATTAGATATTAAAAAATTTATGATTTATATTAAAACTGATGAATCAAAATTCGAATTGGAAAAAATTATAATAGAAAATAATCACGATTTAGGTTTTGAAAAAACAGAAGAAGAAATCGAAGAAGAAATGGATGCAGTTGAAGAAAATGAGGCTATTGATATGGAAAAACCAATGGATTTTCAAAGACAATACGACGAATTATATTCTAATTTTGAACCAACATACAATGTTCCAAAAGAAAAAATTAAATTAAATAAAGAATTAGAATTTAAAAGAAATTATGAATTCAGTTATTAAATTTATTATTTTTATTAAAATCAAAAATTAATATTATATTTTAATTTTTTTTAGTTTATTATTAACCAACAATTTATATTAGTTTAAAAAAATAAAAAAAATTGAAATTTTAAATAAATAATATTTAAATAATAAAATTAAAATGGAAGACGATGAAAAAAACAATATATGCATATTATGTCAAAACGAAATAATATGCCCTGTATCTATCAAAAAAAAATATTGCAATAAAAATTGTAAATGTAATATAAAATATTGTTTACAATGTATAAATGATGCCTTTGTATTAGATTCAAGAAATAAATACAATAAAAAAACATTCGATAAATGTCCGACCTGTAGAAAAAATTTTAATAATGATTTAACTATTGTTTTAAAAAATAATAATGTAGATTATAAATATAAAGAAATAGAAATATATGACTTTTATTTAAATGAAACAAAAGAGATAACATGTCCAAAATGTACCAAATGGAAAGGTTTTGAAAAAGATTGGCTTGGAATTCATCGACATATATGTGATAAAATATTTAATAAATGTCATTATTGTGGCAATAGTACTAAATTTATAGAAAATCATATGAAAAATTGTATTATGGCACCAATTAAATGTAAATGGTGTAATTTTATATGTATTAAAAAAAATATTCATTTACATAATAATAATTGTATTAATTATAAAATGAATAAATTTAATACACTCAAGAAAAATATAGATTTTGATGGTATTGAAAAAACAATTAATAATTTTATATTGTTGGGAAATTGTTGCAAATATAATAATAATAATATTGAATATTATTACAATATAATAAATAAATGCAAACAATCTTTATTATGTGATGATATAGGAATAAATGAAGAAAATTTATTAAATATTAGTCGCTTTGTAGCATTATATAATAATATCAAACAAAATTATAATAAATTTGCGCAATCTGTTAATGATGTATCAACTTTAATACAATGTAATATTTGTAAACAGGAAAAGAAAAATAACAATGAAACAAAGTTTTATAAGCAAAAATATTATGATCACTTTAATGAAGAGGAAAGTTATATTAGCGAAGACGAAGATATTGAAGATGAATATACATATGATTCCGCAGATTATTAATTTTTTAAAATAATAAAAATTTAATATATATTTATATATAATGAAAAAGTTAATTATAATTTTATTTATTATTGTTATTATAGCATTATCAAGTATGGTAACAATTAAACAAATTAGAAAAAAACAAAAAGAAAAAAAATATAATAAAACAAATGTTGAAGATAATTTTTGCCAAACAAAAATAAATAATTATTTTTTAGAAATGCAATTTCATAATGATTATCGTGATGTTAATACGGCATTTGATAATATGGTAACTCAAAAGAATATGTTCAATCAAACTAATCTACCTGTCGAAACAACAAAAAACGTAAATTCTAAAAAAATTAAAAATATTATTAATAAATTTATTGAATTATTAAATCAAACAATAATGTTCACCGTTCCAAATTATAGAACACAAAACTCAGGATGGGATGAGCAAATTCCAGATCCATCAGTATCTTCTGGATGGACAAAATCACAACATAAATTAGGATTACCAGATTCTATTTATAAAGAAGCATCTAAAAAATCAAAAGTTATTCTTGTCAAAATATATGATGTTGAAAAAAATGAAACTGATACCGAAATACAATATAATTGTACATTAATAATTAAAAAAATAAATGTTTGTGATGAAATGATGGTTAAATTATCAATTATTAAAAATAAAAATAGAAATATATGTAAAAATAATTTAACAGGAGAAAAAAAAATTAAAGTTGATTTGATACTTGAAAAAATATTTGTGTTAGGTTATTTAACTCATCAAAAAAATATTGAGAATGAACCGAATGGTTTAAAAGATATTTATGATAATTATCCATTAAAATCAAAAGGATTAACCACAAATAATGATATTAGAAAAATAGTAACAAAAAAATATAAAGAAATGGAGGATAATTTAAATTATTTTAAATCTACGCTTGATGATTCATAATTTATATAATATTCATTACATTAATAACAAAATCATCAAAATGAATTACATCTCTTCTTGCTTTAATCATATTTATATCACATTTTGCTGAATAATTTAAAATTTTAATTTTTTTTTCATTATCAGATATATTTTTAACCACATAATATATTAAATCATTTAATATAACACTACTATTTATAGTAGTAATAGTCATATTATATAAAAATTTTCTAATATTTTTAATTTCATTTATATTTTTTTTTAATATGAGTTTTCCAACTTGTTCTATAGCATTTTTATATGTATATAATGGTTCTCTTTTGTAATAATACCAATCAAGAGATCCAAAGATTTCTCTAATATTTCCATTAGATTTATTTATAATATCAAAAATTTTATCCACATTAATATCTATTTTTTCGTTCGCGCATATATCCATTATAAATCCAAATAAATTTTTAAATGGAGGAACTGAAATATTTATACACATACATCTACTTATTAAAGGCTGTATAACAGGAGTTATTGATTCGCACCACATTAGAAATCTACAATTGTTTGAATATTTTTCCATTGTTCGTCGTAATGAAGTTTGAGCATAATATAATAAATTATTAATATTATTAATTACAACAACTTTAAATGGTCTATTTGTTTTAAATATTTTTAAAGGAATTTTACTGGCATATGTTTTAATTATATTTTGAATTAAAAATCTATCATTGTTTGTATTTGTTGGTTCTATTATTATATGATGATCACTTTGATTTATTAAAATATTATTTATTTTTGAATTAGTAGGAATTTTGTAAGCAATTTTTTTAATGTCATATATTGATTTATCGTATAACATTTCTAAAAAAAAATTTATAATTGTTCTTTTTCCTGAACCATTTGGACCATGAAATATAATATGTGGAATAGAATTATCTTGCGCCATTTTTTTTAATAAATGTATAATATCTTTATTGAAACTCAAATCATCTATTTTTTTGGGTCTATATTTGTTCATAATCATTTGTATTAAATATTATATTATATTATATTAATAATTCAATTTTTTAAATAATGATCGGATTACATATAAATAATTTTATAGACATTGAAAAGGCTTATAAAATGGGAGCAAAAATAATTCAAATTATGTCTCCCCAAGAATCAATGATTCCAATTATTAAACATGAACTCTCTAAAGTTAATATAGAAATTGTTATACATAGTTCATATGAAATAAATATTGCTTATAATTGGAATAAAAAATCAATTCATATAAGAAAATTAATTTTAGAAATGGAAAAAGCAAATAAATTAAATGCCATAGGTTTAGTTATTCATATGGGAAAAAAATTAAAATTAGATAAAAATATTGCTTATAATAATATGTTAAACTCATTATTATATGTTTTTAAAAAAACAAAAAATTTAAAACCATTAATTTTTTTAGAAACACCATCTGGACAAGGAAGTGAATTAGGTTTTAATTTGGGTGAAATGTCATATTTTTTTAATAAACTTATTCGTACATCAAAAGACGTTGAAAAAAAATTTAAAATTTGTATTGACACATGTCATGTATTTGCTTCCGGTATAAATTTTAATGATTTAGAAATAACTAAAAAATATTTTAAAGATTTTGGCGATTATATTGGTCTTAAATATTTAGGATTAATCCATTTGAATAATAGTAAAAATGATTATGGAACAAAAATTGATAGACATGATAATTTAAAAGATGGTAAAATAAATTTAAAAAATTTATTATATATTAAAAATTTTGCCGTAAAACATAATATTTCTGTTATTTTGGAAACTCCTTATAATAAAATTTTCAATGATTTAAAAATTTTAATTTCTCATTAATATATATAAATGAATAATATATTAGAATTAATGAAACAAAATATAATATTAATTATTGTTATAATTGTGGTTATTATTATTGCACTAATATTAATATCATGTAGATGCCTTAAAAAAAAAGAAGAAAATGAAAATAAACAAATAACTGCTAGAATTCTTACATAAATTAAATTATTCTACTTAATATTTCATTATCTGTATAATTTCTAAATTGTGGATCATCCAAAAATCCTCGTTTTAAATAAAAATCATATAAAAATCTTTTTTTTTTATTACATGATAACATTAATGTCCTCACGTCATTCCATAAATTTGCTGTTTTCAATAAATCATTTAATATTAAGGAGCCGATTTTATTTTTTCTATATCGTTTTGCGACACATAAATATGAAATAAAAAATACTTTTCTATTTTCAATATCTATAAATTCGCCAATCATATATCCAATTATATTTTTGTCAGTATTATAAATAAATATTGAATACGTATTTTCCGAATTTAATAATGAATTTATATAACCTTTATTATGTTTCACATTTTTATTATTTTTCAAATCAGGAAAATTATTATAAATAGTATCAATCAATATATTTATATTATTTGTTGTTATTTTTCCATAATGGCGTTTAATTATAAAATTTTCCATTATTAATATATTATAATATAGATGAATTTTTTGAATAATCAATAAAATTTATATTAACATAATTTTGATTTTATCATTATTATAATAAATATTTTTTTTTATAGTTTTTCATTTAATATAAAATATTCTTCGCATTCTTCCACAAATACCTTTTATTTTATTTTTCTTTTATAATTATTTTCTTTCCGATATTTTTTAAATAATAATAAATATTTTTATAAAAAAAAAGTATATATTTAATTAAAATATTTTTCATAGTTTGGATTGTTTATAAATTTTTCCCATTTCTTTCTTATTTTTTTATTACTCATAATCCCATTTTTCTTTTTATAATTATTTTGTTGATGACTTAGCCATTGACCTATTTTTTTTATTTTTTGATTTTTATCAATAGTTGATGGACGTTTATTATTTTTATCAATATATTTTTTAACTTCTTTTAAAATATTTTTCCATGTTTCTTCATTTGATAGAAAATATTTTTCATATTCTTTAATAAATTTTTTCCATTTCTTTCTTATTTCTTTATTAATCATTATAAAACGTTTTTTTTTATAATTTTCTTGTTGATGACTAAGCCATTTACCTAATTTTTTTATTTCCTGTTTTTTACTACTTTCCGGTGGACGTTTATTATGTTTATCAATATATTTTTTAACTTCATTTAAAATATTATTCCATGTTTCTTCATTTGATATAAAATATTTTTCATAATCTTCAATAAATTTTTCCCATTTCTTTCTTATTTCTTTATTACTCATCATAAAACTTTTCTTTTTATAATTATTTTGTTGAGTAATTATCCAAGAACCTAATTTTTTTATTTCTTGTTTTTTACTCATACATGAGGGGCGTTTATTATGTTTATCAATATATTTTTTAACTTCTTTTAAAATATTATTCCATGCTTCTTTATTTGATAGAAAATATTTCCCATATTCTATAATAAATTTTTTCCATTTCTTTCTTATTTCTTTATTACTCATTATACAACTTTTCTTTTTATAATTCTTTTGTTGTGTACTTATCCATTTACTTAATTTTTTTATATTTTGTTCTTTATCATATTGTGAAGGGCGTTTATTATATTTATTAATATAATTTTTAATCTCTTTTAAAATATTATTCCATGCTTCTTCATTTGATAGAAAATATTTTTCATAATCTTCAATAAATTTTTCCCATTTCTTTCTTATTTCTTTATTTTTCATAATATCATTTTTCTTTTTATAATTATTTTGTTGAGTATTTATCCAATAACCTAATTTTTTTATTTCCTGATTTTTATCATTTCTTGATGGGCGTTCATTATATTTATCAATATATTTTTTAACTTCTTTTAAAATATTATTCCATGCTTCTTCATTTGTCATAAAATATACTCTATATTCTTCTACAAATTTTTTCCATTTATTTCTTATTTCTTTATTTTTCATAATATCATTTTTCTTTTTATATTTATTTTGTTGATTAGAAATCCAATAACCTAATTTTTTTATTTCTTGTTTTTTATCATGTGTTGAAGGACGTTCATTATATTTAACAATATAATTTTTAACTTCTTTTAATCTTTTCTCCCATATAACTTTTCCCCATCTATCACATATTATTGTCTCAAAATTATTTTCAAATTTATTAAAATCTATTTCTATATCACTATATTTTTCTATATCTTTTACGTCAATATTAAATTTTTTATTAGTTCCATTTATTCTTTTACCATCACTAATAATAAATTCATCTGTTATTCTATCATCTGTGGTTCCTATTGATTTTAATACCGCTTTTATTGTTATAAAATCATTATTATCAAATATATTTTCATTTTCTTTATTAAATTCAATTACGCTTGGTAATAAAATATTTCCTAATTTTTTATCATCACTTTTTCTTAAACATCGTCCTATACTTTGTATTATATCTATTACCGAAATTTTATTATCAACAAAACATACACAATCCACTTCTTTAATATCTACTCCTTCAGTAAAAATTCTTGCGCTTGATATAATACTTGTTTCACTATTTATAAAATCATTAACTACTTTTTTCCTTTTTTTCATATTTGATTCACCTGTTAAATAATAACAATTACATTTTATTTTCATCAATTTAATAAAATTTTGTAATAATTTATAAAATTTATTTGCATTTGCATTAGTATTATTAAAAGTCAATATATGTTTTAATCCATAATTTTTTATACAACGGCATACTAAATAAGCACTCATATAATATCTCATTTCGATTTCGTCTTTACATAAATTTTTATCAATAACATATTTATTTTCTTTTAACATTGATTTAAAACATTGTTTATTTATTAAGGGGCATACAATTCTGTAATCGCACAAATGCATGTCCTCTATCGCTTTTTTTAAAGAATACGTGTATATTATATCTCCATATATATTTTTATCATCCATTGACAAAATATTAAATTCATCGTCATCGTCATCGCTTAAATTATTTATTCCTTTGTAAATTTTCTCTGTTGCTGTAGTAAATAATCTTTTTTTTATTTTTAGTTCATTATTTAATAAACTCGAAAATGTGCGATTACTATTTCCCACTGTTTTATGCGCCTCGTCATATATACACATATCTAATTTCATTTTATTTTCAGTTAAGACACTACATAATATATCAGAAGATTGGTAGGTTGTAATAATAATATATTTATTATTTTTAATTAAAAATTTTTGTATTTCTTCTTTATCTGTAGTTAAAATTAAACCAATATCAGGTTGTTCTTTAATTTCTGCATCAGAACCAATTAATAAATATTTACGATTATTTATCATTTCACTCCATGTATTATAAACTTGGGATAACAAATATAAAGAAGGTACTGCAATACAAACGTTATTTAAATTTAATTTTTTATAAATCCAATGACAGACTAATGTTTTACCAGTCCCACAAGGCATATATAATCTTCCCTTATCATTATTTTTAAAATAATTTATTGCTTTATTTATTATCTCATTTTGGTAATTTCTTGGTTCGAAAATTATTTTTTTATATTTTTCTTTCATTAAAAAATTTTTTATCAAAATAAAGGTATTTATTGAAGTTTCTTTTAATGTGTGATATAAAACATTTATAACATTTTTACATCCATCAACTTTTTTATTTGGATTAATAGTATTAGAAATAAATATACCTTTTTTAAATTTCCCGGAAATCCCAAAAGTTAAACCAAAGAATGTGCTTAATTCTTTCCAAGATATTTCGTTATTAATGTTACTTCTATATTTGCATTGAACAGCATAAAATTTCTTATCAAAAGTTTCTAAAACAATATCAATACCAATATCTATATTTGGAATATTTAATTTTTCTTTAATTTCTAGAGGAGTATTATTTAATAGCCAAGAATTTTTAATCAAATTATCCCATTTGTTATCGAAAAGAAAAAATAATTTGCAAAAATATTCAAAATGATCTCCTTTTTCTTTATTTGATAAATTTTTTAGTTGTTCGTTAAAATCGTCAAATGATACGCATTGTTTTATTATTTCTTTAAACTTATTATTCATTATTAATATAATATAGTATATTATATTAATATGATTTCAATTTTTTTTAAATAATAAAATAAAATTATTTTTTATTTTTTTGTCTTTTATTTTTAATTATTTTTTCATTTGACTCGCTTTCTTTTTTTAATTTTAATAACCATTTATCATATTCTTCTTCTAATTCATTTAATTCTTTGATCCATAATTCTTCAATAGTCATTTTTTTATATGAATCATATTTTTTTTTATTTTCGTTATATTCATTTTCTAATTGTTCTTTTTTTTCTTTTGTTAATGAAAATATAGATAATGATGTTATATATTTATAACTTTTTTCATCTTCTGATGCAAATACATTTGTTGATAATTTTGGAAAGTCTAATTCTTTTAATTTTTCAATAACATATTCTTCTTTTTTATTTTCCATTTTAATTTTATCCTTCAATTTATAATGTATAAATCTCATTTTATAATACGATAATAACATTCCATTTTTCAAAAATTTTAAAATATATTCTTTACGTTTAATATACATTTTGTATCTGAAATCATAAAAATCTTTTAATATATCGCTAACATCATTATATTTTGTTAAACGTATATCGGCATTATATAAATGCATATTATCTAATGACATTGATTTAATTAATTTTAATTTTTTTAATAATTCATTATTTCCTTTTTTTAATATTTGTTGTAATACATTTCCTTTAAATGAAATTGTAAAATCTACTTTTTCATCGAAACAATTATTGATAACTTTTGTTAATATTTTATTATTATTATTTTTTGTTTTTTCATCTTTTTTTTTTTTTTTTTTTTTATTATCTACTTTTGAATCATATATCATTGAAAATAATATTTCTTTATAATTATCAGTCCAAACCCCTATAGGCAATTCAATTACCTTAATCGTTGATTCATTTATTATTTCATATTTTCCAATTGATACAAATCGATTAAATTTATTTTTTTTAACAGATTTAATTTTTCCAGTAAAATTTCTAAACCATGGAATCATTGGTTTGACATCTTTACTTTTTATTAAATTTTTAATATTATCAATTACATCTTTTGGATTAAAACATACAATGTTAGTACTAAATCCCGTGCCGATTCCTTCCGTTCCATTTATTAAAATTGTGGGAATAATTGGGCAAAACATTTTAGGTTCAATTATTTCACCTTCCTCCTCTTCATATTCTAATATTGACAAATCATCTTCTCTGTAAATCTTTTTTGCAATGTCAGATACGCGCGTGAATATGTAACGTGATGATGCAGCATCTTTTCCACCATGCATTCGAGTCCCAAATTGTCCATCTGGTTTTAGTAAATATATATTATTTGCGCCGACAAAATTTTGCGCCATACCTACAATCGCTTGTGCTAAACTAGTTTCTCCGTGCTTATATTGTGTCTTCTCACCTACTTTACTTGCGAGTTGCGCGACTTTTATTTCTTTATTTTTTTCAACATATTTCATTGCTGTATATAATATTTTTCTTTGTGATGGTTTTAATCCATCAATTCTTGGAATAGATCTAATATTATCATAATTTGAAAAATGTATTAATTCTTTATTAATAAAATCACTATATGTAATTTCCTTTATTTTTAAATTATCATACATTAAAAAATCATTCGCATTATAATTTTTTAACCATTTTTTTCTATTTTCTATTTGATTTTTAGCAAATGCTAATGTTATTGCTTTATGTGATTTACTTGTGACATCTAATTTATTTTTATTATTTTCCTTTTTTATTGATTTATTACCATATTCTTTATTAGTTTCTTTATCGGATTCTTTATTTGATTCTTTATCCGTTTCCTCATCAACATTTTCTCCTTTTTCCCATTTGAAATTTAATACGACAGGATTACTAAAAACATCAATTGCATTCGTATGCGTGCCTAGCCCTTTAAAATATTTATGTGAATATTTTTTTTTGAATTCATTAATATCATTTTTAAAATTAGCATCTAACCATTTATTAAATTCTCCTTCACTATAGAAAACAATTTTATTTGTTCCTTTTTTATCTGTTTTTTTTTGAATAATTAATAATGGTGTTACCATTTCTTGAACAAAATCTTTAATATTTAACAAAGAAGGCCAGTAATAGTGGATCATATTAATAATTAGTCCTTTAATATGCGAACCATCAACATCTTGATCAGTTAAAATAAGAATTCCACCATATCGTAATTCAGAAACATCATTGTATATTTTTCCTTGTTTTAATCCTAAAATTCTTTTGATATTTATAAATTCTTGATTTTCTGATATTTGTTTAACTGATGCTTCTCTCACATTTAAAACCTTTCCTTTTAATGGAAATATTCCATATTTTTCGCGACCTAATATTTTTAATCCAGAAACAGCGAATGACTTTGCGGATAATCCTTCAACTAATATTAGCCGTGTTTTATCAGATCGTTTTGTACCTGCCCAATGTGCATCTTCTAATTTTATTATATCATGCAATGAACCATTTTTTTTTCCATCTGATTTTGACAACTTTGCATTATATTTTACTTTTGCTAATTCAATTATATCTTTTATTAATCCTGTTTTTTCTAGCCTTTTAATAAAAGTATCACCTATAACGCATGTTGAACCAAAATTCGCAACTTTTGATGTTAAATTTTCTTTTGTTTGACTATCAAATTTTGGATCATCAATTATTGTATCTAAAAATATTGTTAAATTTTCTTTTACTTGAGAAGGTTGAACAACTAAATCTTTTTCTTTTTGTTTGATTATTTCTATTATTTTTTTAACTATTTGATCAACAATATAATTGATATGTGTTCCGCCTTTATATGTCCAAACACTATTAACAAATGACATATGGTTAAATCCATTGTCATTATTATAAATTACTGCTAATCTCCATCTATCATTAATTTGCTCATATACTTCATTTATTTTTTCTTCATTTTCAAAAAATAATTTAATATAATCCGGGAATGATTTTATATTTACTAATTCACCATTGAAATAAATTTCCATTCCTCTATTTAAAAGTTTTGTATTTGATGAAGATAATGCAATATCATACACTCGTTTTTTAAATAATCCAAACATATCATCTGTTAATCCGTCATTAAAATCAAAACGTTTATAATCCGGTATAAATGATATTTTTGTAAATGGTTTCTCTTTTTTATCAACTGATTTAATTTTTGGTGTATTTATTATTGACATATTTTTTTCGCATTTTTGAAAAAATTTTTTATGTGTTTTTGCATCTAATGTTGTCACCTTGAATTCTTTTGAAAAAATATTTGTTATTTTTGCACCTATTCCATTTTTTCCGCCAGTTATTTTATTTTTTTGATCATAATTTCCAGAAGAATATGTTTGAGCAAAAATCATTTGAGGAACATATAATTTTGTTCCTTTGTGTATCGCAACATCAATTCCATCACCATCATTTTCAACTGATATTTCGCCCGTTTTTTTATCTATATCTATTTTTATTTTTTTACATGAAGGACATTTAATACTATGGTCTCTCGCATTAACTAATATTTCATCAAATATTTTGAGTAATCCGGCACTATAGGTTATATCTTTTAAAACTATCATATTCTTTTTATCATCATATATCCACATTTTGACTATATCTGATTCAATATTACCCATATACATATCCGGCTCATCCAAAATATGTTCCCTGTTTTCTTTATGTTTATATTTTTCTTCAATGGTTTGTTTTTCATTACTCATTTGTTAATACTATAATGTTAATTTATTTTTATATTAAATTTTCAATTTTTTTTAATCAATTTTTTCTTCAAAACTAAATAAATATAAACATATAATTACAATAAATTCCTAATTTAAATTTTCTTTAGTTATGATTTTATTTTTTTTTTATTATATTATTTTAAAATAAATAAATGGAACAATCTTATATTGATTATTTGCAATCTAGGCAAAAATTTATTGAAACTCCAACAAAAACAAATGAATATATTAGATCACAAAATCAAATAATAAATGAAAATAAAAAAAATATAAAACCATTTATTGGTGAATATAATTGTCCATTTTCTAAAAATAATAAACAAATGGAATTTACACAAAATTATCCGATAACAAATTATATCAATAAAAATTGTGATAACGTTATATATAAAAATAATTATATTAATGTTGATAGTTCAAAAAGAAATATATATCCATCATTTGATACAGGTAATCCATCTTTATTATCTAATCCATTTACATTTACATTAAATTCAAATAATGTTACTATTAAACATCCATTACATGGATTAAATGTTAATGATAAAATTATAATTTCCGGAATAACAGAACAAATACATAAACTAAGAACAATATCTTCATCGGGAACATATTTATTTGAATTTACTAATGGATCCGAATTTGTTAAAATTAATTATAAACATAATATTGATTTAACAATAGCAAATTCCTTTGATATTTCAGACTTATCCGTAACTATTAGTGGATTTAAAGAAAATCAGGGCAATTATTTTTATAATATACCAGTTAATATTATTAATACAACACATGATATTATATTACAAAATCCAATTGACCAAAGCATAGATGAAAATTCATTTTATATTCAATTATCACGTATATTTAATGGAAGTGCTATATTTAGTAATTATACCATACAATTAACATTTAATTATATAAATGGAATACAAATTGGATATATTAATAATGGTGTTCCATATAATCCACGACAACTTACACCTTTTCAAATAATAACAGAAGTTATTGATGAAAATACATATATTATTGAATTATTAAAACTGGCAGGTCTTGCAGGTGTTAATGGAGGAAATTTTGTTGAAATATCAAAAATAACATCCATGACGCTAGGTTATCCAAATCCAAATAATTATGAAATTGAATTGGAGCAACGATTTTATAATATTATAAATATTGAAATAATAAGTTCAGAGTTTCCAAATACACAACAAATAATTAACAATTCAAATAATAAAATATATTGGGAAAATCTTGATGATGGTGATTATATATATGAACTGATATTAACAAATGGCAATTACACGCCAGAGTCTTTGAAACAAGAAATAGAAAATCAATTTTATAATACTGGAAGAATTAATTATGATGTTGATACAACATCTAATGTTATTTCACATTATACTAATAATAATATAGTTTATGTTGATATTGATATAAATACAAGTGTAGTAACATTTACTAGTTATGCAAAAAATATATTACAATATCCATTTGTTGGAACAATTCCAACAATAAGTGATGTCGCGGGTAGTATTCCCACAGAAATTATTTCAAATTATAAATTAATAATAAATCATCCCAATCATGGTTTAAAAGTTGGTGATGGGATAATAATATCAAATTCTATTTCTTATATGGGTATTCCCACAAATATTATTAATACAAATCAAACTATTAGTGATGTTATTGATAATAATACATATTATGTTAAATTAAATTCTTTTAATTTAGAAAATTTAAGAAAAAATTCGAAAGGGGGAACAAGTGTTGAAATATATAGACCTAATATTATGCGATTATTATTTAATAAAAATAATACTTGTGGAACTATTTTAGGTTTTAGAGATGCCGGATCAGAAACATCAATAACAAATTATAATAATATTATTAAAAATAATGAAGCATATGATAATGAATCATTACTTGATGTTAATGGAAATGAAAAAATAATTACAAATAATGTATTACAATTATCAGGCGATGATTACATATTAATAACATGTAATAATCTCAATTTAAATAAAATAAATGATATTGGAAATAATAAACAATTATTTGGAAAAATACAATTATCAGGGTCTCCTAATAGAATATTATTTAATACATTTGTCCCAATGGAAAAAATTTTACTTGAGCCGATACCAGAATTATCCTCCTTAAATTTATCTTTTTATTCTCCCTCCGGAAATTTATATGAATTTAATGGTAAAAATCACTCAATGACAATAAAAATAACAACATTATTTATTATTCCACAAAATACAAATATTGATTCAGGAACCAACAAATCACGATTTATTAATGCGTCTTCTAATATTATTTAAGATTATTTGTTATATCTATTAATATTTTACTATTATTATACTCTTTAATTATAAACGATGCATAATTATCAACAATATTTTTTGTATATTTTAAAAATTCTTCAATAACATTTTTGAAATATGGTATAACATGTTCTTCAATTTTTTTAATTAATAAAGAATCTTCTCCTACACCTGTAATTAATTGAACAATTTTTACTATTCCACTATATAATTTATCCACGGATTCAGTTTCATCTTTATCCGGATCATATTCAGTTGCATATACATTTAATGTTTTTTTAATTATTTTTATTGTTATAATATTTTTAATGTATGTTAATAATGTTATCTCTCCAGAATCTAAATTTATTTTTTTATTTATAATTGAATCTAGTGTATCTTTTAAATTATCCATATCTTCTTTATCTTCCATTTTAGATTCATTTATAAAATGTGTAATTGTTTTAACTATTGTTGCATATAGTGATGTAAATATTGTTTCTTTAAAAACATGTTCTAAAATAGCAATTATTCGTTCAAGTATGTGATTTGCGTCAAATGTTGATGGTAATGACAAATAATCATTATATTTATTATATAATATTGTTTCAATATCATGTATTACAATAATTATTTTATTTAATGATATTTCATCAAAAACTTTAGTTTCATATAAATCTATGCTTTTTTGATATATCATCATCATAATTAAATGGAAATTTGATATATTTTTAAGATTTTTATTATTTGATAAATAATTGAACCATAATTGTTGATATGTTTGTGTATCATTTTTCCATATTTCGTTAATTTTTTTAGTTAAATCATTGTAATTTTCTATACCACATTGATTAATATATAATAATCCTATTTTATTTTTGAGATTTTCCAAAAGTTCATCATAAATTGCGCCTCTATTTTTAGTTAAATTTTCAATTTTATCTTTATCTTTAGTTTTTTCATAAATATGAAGCAAGAATTTAACTCCTCTTGTATTTTTTATATTATCAGACAAAGGTAATGTTTGATTTTCATTTATATTAACATGTAATAGATTTTCAATTAATTTATTAATTTTATCGAGTTCATTTCTGTTATGTGTAATCAAGTCCTGATAAAAATCATTATATAATAAACAAAATAACATTGGTATAATTAATTTTGTACTCGCAAATATATTTTTATTATCTTGTAAATTTTTAATATAATTATCAGTAATTTTTTTATATAAATCATCATTAAATTCCATTAGATTAATATTTTCCTTATCACAGAATAAATTAAATTGTGTTTTAATATTTTTTAATAAGAAATCAATAGGATTGATATTTTTTTTACCAACGTCATATTTTATTATTGCATTGTGATTTATTAATCTGTTAACTAATGATGGGATCCCTTTGTCAATTGCATACATTAACGGCGTTAATCCATTTGTATCCGGAATATTAATTATATTTCTAGTTTTTTCACATAATAAATTAACAATATCCAAATTAATTATGTTACATAATTTATCATTTTCATTTCCGAATGAATAATTAAATATTCTATATTCATTTGGTTCTTTTTTTGGTTCTTCTCCTAATATACTATCAAACATCAATAAATCAGTATTTGTTTCAGTTTTGGTTGTGTATATATCTTTGATTGAATCAATAATTTCATTAATATTTACAAAAAAATCTTTTTCTATTATGTCAGTTATATCAATATTTGGCGTATCGGTATTTAAAAATTTTATGATTGCATTATTTAAATTGTATTTGATGTATTGGTCAAATATTTCTGACACGATTTTCAATACCATATTGTATATATTTAATTTATCATTTTCTGATATTTTTGTTCCATCTTGTTTTATTTTTGTGGTAAAATCTTCAATTATAGATTCAAAATTTTCATTTACACCACCTACCATTTTATTTTTCATTCCCCCTAATGTTGGTGCTTGTACTAGTGTTAGTGGAATAATATTTGATGCTTGTGGATGTGATTGTGATAGTGTTTGTTGTCGTTCTTGCGATGATGTTTGTTGTTGTGGTTGAACAATTGGCTGTGGTATGATTGATGTATATGGATTTTGCGTTTGTTGTTGTTCTTGCGACGATATTTGTTGTTGTGATTGAACAATTGGCTGTGGTATGATTGATGTATGTGGATTTTGCGTTTGTTGTTGTTCCGAACCCGTTATTCGCCGTTTTGGCACAAATGGAGGTGCATATGGGTTGAGTTTTGCCGTCGTTGGTGGTATTGTTGGTGGTATCGATGGTGCTTGTTGTTTTTTCTTTTCAAATTCATATCCTTGGGAACTTCGGAAGTCATTTCTTAAAATTATTGTGTCAAAATTTTTGCAGAATTTCGGCACAACGACAGGTGATTCTATTTTTATAAAAATGTTCATTAATTCATTTTTAAGAATAAAATTATCATTAATCATCTTCCCAACATATCCAATTATTCCCGCCTCATTTTTATTTTTATCCATAATCGGTTCAAAATGAGAATTAGTTACATCATTATATATATATATATTGTTTATTGTACTTTTTTTTTTACTTTTAATAATAACATTCTTATTAATTTCCAACAACTTAGTCAAAGGTTGATATTCAAGTTCACATGCGTCATGTTTAAATTCTTTTAATATTATGATGTCAATTCCAATTATATATGAAAATTCTAACATTGCTATAGTTTGCGCAATATTATCCAATATTGTTTCATCTATTTTTTCACCTGTACTAAGTACCGCCTCAAAAGGTTTACCAGTCGGATAAACTTTTCTCATATAATGTAAATTTCCTACATCAATACTATAATCATTCAAATCAATCTCCCAATTTGAATTTATTATTCTTGAATTTTCAAGAGTTTCAAATATTTTATTTATGTCTATGTATTGATTTTTATATTCACTTATGTTTCTCAAAATATCTATTACTGATAACCAAAAACATGTTTGCGATGTAGCATTTTGATTTTTTATCGAAATATTACATACTCCATTATTTGGAATCACTTTAATTTCTTTGTAAATTATTCGTTCATGAGGATCATTTTTAAATAATTCATTTAAATCTACAATTTTGGACGGTTGTTGTATTGGTTGTGGTGCATAATATGATGATTGTACTGACGAGATTTTTAATATATTATTTATTGAATCGTAAATGAATTGCATTATTCTTAATTTGATCATAATTATATAATTATTTAGAATTTCTTTGAATTGTACTAAACATTCTTTTTTATATGCATCATTTTCAGTTTTTCCGTAATATATCATTAAATTATCAACTTTTTTAGTTCCAATTCTCCCTATTATATTATAATCGTCATTTATTGTACGTATTCTTGGTTCGGCGTTTCCAAACATTTTCTGATTTGTTTCGTTATAATATTTGCGTGGTATTATGAAACCATATTCTATTGGGCTTTCTGTTGTATTAACACTCGAATAATAACAATTGATATTATATAAACTATCATACTGGGGAATATATTTTTCATATAAATCTTTTTTAAATAAAAAAATTTTTTGTTGACCAGTAATATTGGTAATATTGATAAATAGTTTTATATTATACATACTAAAATTGGTTATATCATTTGATATTTTTGTTACATGTTTTGTTATATTATTACAACAAACATCAATCGGAAATTCGTAATCATTGATATTATTAAATTTTTTATCCAGATTTATTTTTCCCAATAATTTATCAATCGCGTTATAACGATTCAATAAATCAATCCCATTATTTATATTATCAAATAATTCTAATATCACCTGATATAATTCGTCTATTCTCGTTAATATATTAGATATATGTGTTTTAACTTCTTTTGCATTTAATATCATATATGAAAATAAATAACTATACGGGTCGGACGCAAAAATATCATTCAAATGATTCATAACATTTATAATATTGTCACTCCGGATTAATAATTTATTTTTGTGTGTATGAATATAATAAATTGATGCGGATATTGATACCAAAATTATTACTAATTTTTCCGGATTTTTTATTTCTTCTATATGTTTACTAAAATGATCTCTCATAAATAATAATAATCTTTTTGTGATTTCAGTAAAATAAAATTTGTTAATGTCAGAAACAAATATTGGTTGTTGATAACTAATTTGTCTAAATCTAACTTTTTCGCCAGTAAGTGGTTCCGGATCATTTGTCAATGGATATCTTAAAATAGGTATTTTCTTTTTTCTTTTTCCTTTTAATTGTTCTTCCGGAATTCTTGGTATTTTTATTTTTTTAATATTTGTATAAAGATAATTAACATAATTTGAAATCGAATTACTAATTATAAAATCATTATGTAGTACCGTATCATAATTTGATAAATTTGGATAATGTAAAACATATATGCTTTTTTCTTTTTCATTAATATTTTCGCAAAACAAATTAGTAAAATTAAAAATATTTCCGTCATATTTTCCTCTATTGTTTCTACTATAATTCAAATAAAAATTATTTATATCACGTAAATATCGTTCCGGTAATCCAAAAGTCCTTATAATAGGATCATTCCAACGTAAAACAAATTGTTTAATTTGTTTCGAAATCTTAACATCTGTTCCTTTATTCACCATAAAATTAAATCCTAATTGTGCGATATTAAAAAAATTTGTTTCAATTTTTTGTATTTCACTTAAACAAAAATCAATAATACTATAAAATTTTCCACTAAGATCCGCTTTTTTTAAATCATAATTATTTTTATCATCAATGTAATTCTTTATTATTATTTTCTGTTTAATTTCTTCTGTATTTTCATATGGAAAATATGTTCCGTTATCATATTTTTTAATTATAATTGGTGTAAAAGCAGAAGTCATTTTATTCATTAAAAAATCATATATTTTTTTGATTTTTTCTTGTTGCAAATTTAATAATTTATTTTCTAATGCACCTCCGCTTTGAAACCTAACATCTCGTGATAATTTGTCATATTTATTAACAATATCCAATATGTCGTATTTCCACATATTTGGAACAACATTAATAAGATCTTTTATATGTGTCATAAAATTTTTTTGTGGTAGTTCTTTGAATAATTCTTTCGCAATCGCGTCAAATAATTTGGTGTGTAATTCAGGTTCAAATGAAATATTTTTAGGTATAAAATCTTTAACAATATTATTTGAACATTCAACATTTTTTCCCGTTATTAAATAATGTAATGGAGTCATATTATTATTGTCAATTGCATTAACGTCGGCACCACCATTAATTAATTTTTTTGCCACATCATATAATTGATATTTACATGCCAAATGTAAAGGAGTAACATTATATTTATCATATGACATAATTGGTGCATTTCTCGCAATCAAAAATTCAATTAATTTGGTTTTTTCCCATTCATATAAATTTGAACTTTTAATTAATATGTGCAATACTGATTCTCCATCATCATTTCTCGCGGAAATTGGCATGTTGTTTTCATTTAAAAAATCAGTTATTTTACTAATATTGCCATCATCAACTAATGAAAAAAATTTTATAATATTTTCGTTATTTATATTTGTTTTTTCAATATGGTACAATTGTTTTTGCATTTCTCTGGATAATGATTTCCTTGGATCAAATTTATGCATTATAATTAATATGTATATTTAAAAAAAAAAAAATCTATATTCTAAAATAAATTAAAATGGATATTGGAAAACCAATATATACTTTATCAAAAAATGGATTGGGAAAATCAATAATGAATGATACAAATAACAATGCCACTAATATAATAAATGAAACTATCTCTTTACCAAATGATTTGGATATAGATACAATAAATGCTTATAGCATTACTAGTAATAATATAAAATCAAATTCAGATATAACAATAGATGGACACATCATGTGTAATAATAGTAATAATAGTATTGATGCAACTACAGGATCAATCATAACGGCAGGCGGAATAGGATGTAAGCAAAATATATATTGCGATGCTGATGTGAGTGCTCATTCTTTTTTAACAATATCCGATAAAAGATATAAAGAAAATATTAAATTTAATAATTTGGGATTAGAATTTGTAAAACAAATAAATCCAGTTTCATTTAATTTTAAAAATGATAATAAACGCCATATAGGATTTATTGCTCAAGATATTAAAAAAAAATTAAATAATAAAAATATAATATATGAAAAAATTAATAATAAATATCTTGTTAATTATAATGAATTAATACCACCATTATATAATGCTATTAAAACATTAGAAAATAGAATATCAATTTTAGAACAAATTATTTTGTCAAACGATAATCAGAAAAATGTTTGCATGGAAAATTAATTTTCCTATTAGGATTCTGTAAATTATTATAATTATTTCTTTCATCAACAAACCAAGGCGGATAAACCATATTTGGATAATTATGAACACATTCGTTTTTCCAACATGAATTATTTTTTTTTAATTTAAACCATTGATTTTCCATTATTTTTGAGGCATTCCTTTGTAAAAATAATCTATAATTATTATCGTCATTGATGTTATTAATATATTTATTATATTCGTTTCGCACTGTTCCACTCCTAAAATCACATAAAAATCTTCCATCATCCATCATCGGAGGACATGATTTATAAAAATTATCCATTCTTATATATTAGTTTAATATATTTTTTTTTTGTTTTATATAATGTTTTATATTATTATATAATTCACGTTTTTTTAATATTTGTTTTTTTCCATTTTTTAATTCAAATATATTTAATCCCATTTTTTTTGCTTTTTTTTTCAATTCGACATATGAATAATCTTTAATTCCTAATAATTTCTTTTTTTTTTTTTTATTCTTTTTTTCACTTTCCCCTTCACTTTTTTCCTTTTTGCTTTTTTCCTTTTCGCTTTCTTCCTTTTCGCTTTCTTCCTTTTCGCTTTCTTCCTTTTCGCTTTCTTCCTTTTCGCTTTCTTCCTTTTCGCTTTCTTCCTTTTCGCTTTCTTCTTTTTCACTTTCTTCTTTTTCACTTTCTTCTTTTTCATTTTCTTCTTTATTATTAATTATTTTATTTTGTTGATTATCATGTTCAGGACTTTCATTATCAATATATTTATTTTTTTGTTTATTGGGGCTCATATATAAACTATAATCATTTGTTTTTTCATCTTCTGATTCTAATAATTGGTTATTGTTAGTATTTTTAATAGATTGATTATTTAATATAAATATATTTTTCATTTGTTCTATTGTTTCATTACTAACATTTCTTACTTTTTCTACACATAACATTGTTTTTGTATCTATTTTTTCTACATAATCATTCAAATTTTCTTGTATTGATTTGATTTGTTTATATATAGTAAGAAATAATCCAATAATTAATAAAATAACAATTATAAGTATGAATATTAATATATTACTAGTCATTTTAATAATATAATTCAAAAAAAGAATTTAATATAAACTTACTTATAGTATATTATAATATATGTTAAAAAAATTTAAAATTACAAAGGAGGATTATAGAAAAATATATACCCAAACAATTAGGTTTTTATCACATATATTATTATTAGATTTAATTGCATATTTAGTTGAATCAAATTATATATTTTTAAATACAAACATTATAAAATCATTATTTTATACTATTATAGCAGTTTTTTTATATCACGCTATAATCAAGAAATTAGTTTATTGATTTAATAAAAATAATTAGCGTCCCGAATTTAATTTATCTTCAATATATTTAATATTTATATTGTCAGGGGGTGTTATTCGTCTTGATTCATTCCATTGTTTTAAATCAAGATTTGTGCCTTCTGTATAAACTGGACATACAGGACATGCTTTATCAATTACACATACGGGAGGAAATGGTGGTTGAGGATACCATTTCTCTGGAGGCAAAAATGAATAACCATAATCATCTATACTAGATGCATAATTATCGGGAACTTGTATATGGTTCAAATCAGAATAGGGAGTTTCATTTGTAATAACACCTAAATCACGTCTTGATGTACCAGCCACGGAATATTTTATTTTAACATTTTCATTATTTGATTGATTATTCATTTGATTATTTGGTTGATTATTTGGTTGATTATTTGGTTGATTATTTATTTGATTATTTGGTTGATTATTTATTTGATTATTTGGTTGATTATTTATTTGATTATTTGGTTGATTATTTATTTGGTTATTTATTTGATTATTTGGCTGACTATCATTGACATTATTCATATTTTCAATGGAATAACGATATTGTGGTTTTTTCATCGTTGTCAAATGTGTAATTAGTATGAATAATAATAATATTACTAATGTTACCATAATAACTGTTTTTTTTTCCAATTTAGTTTTTCCGAAATCAATGTATGATAATATCACGAATATTATAATTCCATAAATAATATATTTTAATATTATATTAAACATCTATAATATAATTATTTAACATAATTTTTTATAGATAATAATATTAAAAATAAAAATTAATATTAAAATTATTATGAAAAAAATAAATAATGATGTCAATGTAATAAAATATGGATAATATATTTCAATAATATATTTTATTATTGGATTAATAAAATTTTTTTTCATTATAGTTTTAATTTTTTTTGATTGTAATTGTTTATTTAATGATTTGACAATATTATTTGTTAATGGTCCAATTAAGGATGACATAATTTAATTAAATAAAAAATTTTAATTTAATTCACAAAGATTCGCTCGGATAATATGATGATGTTATTGACAAATCACTTATATTAGGAATTATACTTCTTTCTGATGTTCCACCTTCTTGTTTCTTTTTTTTTCTTCGTGATTTTTTTTTCTCATCCTTTCCTTCATTGATCACCGTTTCTTCTGTCATTTCGGATTTGCTTTTTTCTTTTTCCTCTTTTTCTTCTTTTTCTTTTTCGCGAAGTTTAATTTCCTTGTCAATATTTATATTATCGAGATAAGATGGCTTTTCAATTAATTTTAACATTTCAACTGCCCTTTGATAGCCACCTAAATCGGGATACTCTTTTTTAATTTTGCGATATGCGACAGATTTATATATTTTTGCTATGTCCTTATCGACATTTTTTAGTTTCATAATTTCATCTATTGCTTTTTCATGTAATTCTGATGTTTTTGATTTTCTATATCTGCTAATAGTATCCTCATCATTGGCTTCCGTTGATGTTTCAGGTAATTTTCTTATTCCACCATATATTTTTTTTTTACTTCCTCCAAATTGTTTTCGCGAATTATTGTATTTTGAAATTAAAGTATTTAAAAAATCCGATTCGGTATTGGATGCATTTTCAGGGTTCACTATACCATTTGGTTTTATTGCGGGTGTCGATTGGATAAATGGTTTTGGAATTTCAAAATCCCTATTTTTCGGTTTAATCTCTTCGGAATCTATATCTATATCTTCGAATTCAGTCTTTTCGTCTTCGTTAAATTCTTGTTTTTTATTAATACCCAACATTTCACTTAAACTTTCTATTTTGGGAACTTCGCTACTATCGCTTCTAAATATTTTTTTGACAAAACTGGAAATTACACCTTTAACACCATCAAACATTCCTACTCCAGCATTTTGCGTTCCTGTTTTTTCCCCCTCTTCGTAACCTTCTTTGACGATATCACCCTCATTATTTGGAATATCACTTCTTGCACCATATTTATCTAACATACCACAAATACCATAAAATATAGCATGTTCATTTAATTCTTTTACTGATAAATGAAGTGCCGTATTTCCATCATTATTTTGATGATCAAGTAAATCTTTATAAATAGGAATATATATACTTATAATTTTTTCAAAATCTTTAAGTTTATCATAACATTCAATTATTTTTTGTAATAAAGTATTTCCATTTTCATCAAGTGAACCTATTTTGTTTGGTTTTAATTCTAATAAAATTAAATTTGCACTACAATAACAACCATTTTTAAATGCTTCAAATACTGCTTTTTCAAATTCATTTTCCTTATTATTTATTATTTTTTCATTTGGTTCTTCTGTAGTTCCTATAGTTCCTATAGAAGATAAACTTTCAGTTTCTATTTTTTCCATTAATTAATATATATTACTAACATATTATTTTTTTATATATTTATATATTATAAAATGGATTTTAAAAATAAATGGGTTCTTATAATAATTGCATTAGTAGTTGTATTATTTTTAATATTTTATAAAAGTGGTAATAAAAAAGAAAATTTTACTAATTCATCAAATCAAAAAATTATAGATGATGATGAAATAGTCCAAGACGTTAGCGACGAATCATCAAACGATTCATCTTTATCTAATGATGATAAAATAATTGCTAAACTTACGGATAAAAATCACGCATCAAATAAAAAAAAAATAATTAATTATGCATCTGGACAAAGAGGAAATGTATCAAATGATGAATTAGTTAAATATTTTAATGATAGTTCTGCATTGTCATTAAATGAAAATAGTATTGTTTCTCCTACAGATGAATCTCTTCAAGATAATGTTGCTAAATATACACAAGCATCTGATTCAAAAAAAAGATGTGATGACGTAGATGAAATATTTAATTTAAATAATTTTCTTCCAAAATCAAGTCAAAATAAATATTTTGATGTTCCAGAACCAACCGTAGTAAAAAATAGGCATTTAATTGATGTTACACGTCATGTCGGAGTTGATACGCAAGGTTCATCTATGAAAAATGCAACCCATGATATACGTGGAGAACCAGCAAATCCAAAAATGAATGTTTCTCCTTGGATGCAATCATCTATACAACCAGATGATAATATAATAGGATTTTGCCATTAAATATTAATTTGTTTTATTATTTTATTTCTAAAATAATATATAAAAAAATAATTATATATATTATTTAATGAAAACAAATAGGTTTTGTTATTTATTAATATTAATTATTTATTTTGTTAATAGTATACATCATATTGGAATGAATAAAACTAAAGATCCATTTATAAAAAATGCAAGTCATTATATACGTGAAGAACCACCAAATCCAAAAATGAATGTTTCTCCTTGGTAACATTTATACATAATATTATTACGCAATGATAATCAAAATAGTTTATGTTTAAACAATCAAATAAAAATTTATATATAATCTTATTTATTATAAATTTTTTAAGAAATAATATATAAAAAAATATATATATTATTTATTAATGAGCACTAAAAAAAATAAACATGATAAAAAACACAAAAGTAAAAAATCACATAAAAATAAAAAATCACATAAAGATAAAAATCCATTGAATAAAATTGCTGAGGATATTATTAAATTTTTAGATTATGATGATTTAATTAAAAAAAAACGAAAAGAATTATCAGTTGTTGTTAAGGAGAAAAAAAAATGTGAACAGAATATACTTGATATATTGATAAAAGAAAATATTGACAATGTGACAGCAAATGATAAAAATGTTATTCAAAAATTAGAAAAAGAACACAAGGGACCCGTTAAATTAGATATGATTAAATCAGCATTAGAAGATTTAAAAAAGAAAAAAATAATAAATAATGAAAAACAATTGGCGAGTGTTTCAAGTGAAATAATGAATTTAATAGAAACTAAACGCCCAATCAAAAAAACAATTAAAATTAAACGAATAATTAAGAAATAATTATAATTAATTCCTCAATTTTTTTTAACATTTCATTAAATAGTATTTTATTATTATTTATTTTTTTTAATAAATTAAAATAATTATTAATTTTTTTAATTATTTTATCCTTATTATCATTATTTATTTTTTTTGATAATTGCAAAATTTTATATATGTAAATAATATCTATATTATTCATTATAAATAAATGGAACATAAAAATTTATCAACAGATCTTCCAATAAGTATTAACAAAAAGCAATGTATAACACAATGCAATGAACCTAATACAACAATTTTACATCCATTAACATTAAAAATGGTTTCATACGATGAACCATTTTGTGCCGTTGTTGATAACAGGGAAGTTGTAGATGAAATAAATTATGTTGATACGTGTAATATAACAGAGGAAACAAAAAACAAGAATATAGATATAGAAATATTAATACCAACTATACCATTCGATTCAAAACGTTTTCTAGAAATATATTATGATATTAAATCATATTTTTCCGGAATAGAATGGTTTGAATTGAATAAATTTGCCCCATTATTAAATAGAAAACGTGTCTTAAATTTTTTTTTATTTTTTTATTGTAAAAATAATGATATCACAAATAATATAATTGTTGAGACAATATCAGAAATTATTAAATATGAATTAATAGATGAAATATATGATAAAATAAATAAATATATTGGTGTTAATAACAATAGGATAAAAATTGAAAGAACAAAAATTAAAAAACAATTACATGAGGACAAACGAATAAGATATATTAAAAATAATTTATTAACAAATAAAATTATAAAAAAATTTTTAATGAAATATTATAATGATTTCCATAAAAAATGGGATGACATAAAAAACCATATACAAAATATGGAAAATGAATTTATCAATTTTATTAATAAAAAAATTATAAAATTGGTAAAAAAATAATATTAATATAATATATAACAAGATGAATTTTATAACACCAATTATTCGCTCACAAACAATTATTCCTGAAACATTTGTAGAATCTCCAGTATATGTTCAAACATATGATGTCCCTTTAATGAAATTGGTAAATTATCCTGATTTGAATTATGATATGGAATTACGTGGCAAAGTAACTAAATATTTTTTATATAAAACTTTAGATAAATATTTGTATAATGAACTTAAATCTATTTTAAATTATTTGACATATGAAAATGGAAAAATTAGTTTGATAAAATCTATTCAAGATTATAAAATCAATAATGAAGACAGCGAAGAAATAAAAGAAAAAAAAATAAATTGGTTAGAAAATCAAAAATATTTTACAAAATCCGATATGTATAATGTGTTGTCACATCTTTATACTGATTATAAAATAAATTGGTATGACATGTATCATCAAAAAAAAATAATTATTAGTGCTATTAAAAAATATTTAGTTAAAATGTTTGAAAAACTTATTTCAAAAAAATAATTTATTTTGTTAAATAATATTTTAAAATTAATAGTAAAACTATTTAAAAATATTTTACTATTTATTATATTAATAATATGACTTCTAAAATAGAAGAATATTTAGATATTTATGATAAATATAAAAAAAAATATAATAATATTGTTATTTTGATTGAAATAGGAAGTTTTTATGAAATTTACCAAACGAATGATCGTGGTCCAGATATCGATACTATATCAAATATTATAGATGTTCAAGTAACAAAAAAAAATAAATATATTAATGAAATTTCATTAAAAAATCCAAAAATGTGTGGTTTTCCAGTATTTTCGTCAGTTGATAGAATATCAAAATTAGTGAATAATGGTTATTCGGTAATAGTAATGGATCAAATAACAAAAATAGATAGAAAAAATAATAAATTAAAAAAATATATTACCAGAAAAATAACAAATATTTATACGCCAGGAACATTAATTACAGAAAATACTAATAATATAATAATTTGTATTTATTTAACAAATGAATTACAAAAAAATAATAAAAAATATATAAGTGTTGCAATGTCTTCCTGTAATATAATAAATGGAAAATGTTATATTAATGAAGCACATGGAAATAATTCGGATGATAATTATGCAATAGATGAATTATCCAGATTTATTGATACATTAAATCCCGCAGAAGTTATTATATATAATACTAATTTAACTCAGAAACAAATATATGATATTATAGAACGTCTTGATATAGATTGTTCCAAATATAAAATTTTTGATAAAATAAATGACAATTTTATAAAACCAGCATACCAAAATAATATTTTTAAAAAAATATACAAAAATATAACAAATATAACACCGATTGAATATTTCGATTTACATAAATTACCTTATGCCTCATCATGTTTTTCTTTATTACTACAATATATATATGAACATAATGAACATATGGTTGACAATATTCATGAACCTATACAATTCCGTAATGATAATATTATGATAATCGGAAATAATGGTTTAAAACAACTTAATGTTGTTGATAATGGTGATATAAATTTTAGTATTAAAACAGGAAAAAAAACAATAAAATCTTTATTTGATATCGTTGATAACACAAGCACATCTATGGGAAAACGATATCTTTATGAACGTTTAACAACACCATTAGTTGATATTAATAAATTAAATAACTTATATGATCTAAACGATGAAATTATAAAAAACAATAGATGGAAGAAAATAGAAGAAATTTTAAATCATATTGGAGATGTTGAAAAATTAGGAAAAAAAATTTTATTATTATCAATAATTCCAACAGAATTTTGTAAATTTATTCAAAGTATAGAATACATAGTTTCATTATATAATTATTTAGTTGAAAATAAAATTCTATTGAATTCTTTGCCTAATCAAAAACAAATGGAAAAATTAAAAAAATTATACAAAAAACAAAAAAAAATTTTTAATTTTGATGAATTATGTAAATGTAATATAAATGATATTAGAAAATCTTTTTTTAATAATAATATATTTGAAGAAATAGATGAATTACAAAATAAAATAGATAGCGGACTAAATATAATGAATAATTTAAAATTAAAAATAGAAGAATTAAATTGCGAAAAATATAAATTGGGAAAAATATATTTAAAACATTCGGATCGCGATGGTTTCTATTTAACAACCTCATATACGTCTTTTAAAAATCTAGAAAAAATATTAAAAAATATTAAACAAATAAAATTAAATGGAGATGTTATCATCAATACAAACAAATTAACATTTATTTCTAATAAACATAATGTTAAAATTTTAGTACAAGATATAAAACAAGAATCTACAAAAATAGATCAATATAAAGATATTTTATTTGAAAAAATAAAATTATTATATATTGAAAATTTAAATAATATTGCAAAAAAATATTATGAATTAATTTTAAATATTTCAAATTTTATAGCATTTGCAGATTTCATTAAATCAAATTCGAAAACATGTGTTCTAAATAATTATATTAGACCCACTATTAAAAAAAATGCAAATAGTTTCATAGATTGTAAGCAATTAAGACATCCCATAATAGAAAAAATAATAAATCATACATATGTACCACATGATATTAATATTGGCATAAATAAAACTAGAGGAATATTATTGTATGGTTTAAATGCATGTGGAAAATCATCCGTAATGAAAGCAGTAGGATTATCTATAATTATGGCACAATCAGGAATGTTTGTTCCCGCATCAAAATATGTTTTTCATCCTTATCATGCATTATATACACGAATTAATGGCTCTGACAATATATTTAAAGGATTATCATCATTTTCCTGTGAAATGTTAGAATTAAAATCAATTCTCAAAAGGGCATCGAATGATACATTGGTAATTGGAGATGAAATATGTAGAGGCACAGAACATATATCAGGAACATCAATTATTGGTGCTTCAATAATTACATTATATAATAAAAAAACATCATTTTTATTTGCAACACATTTGCATAATTTAGTTTCTTTGAATGAAATTAAAAAATTAAAAGAATTAAAAATATATCATTTATCTGTTGATTATACGGATAATGAAATCATATATAATAGAATATTAAAAGAAGGTTCGGGGGATAATATTTATGGGATATTAGTTGCCAATCATATTATTAATAATAATGATTTTAACAAATTAGTTTTTGAATTTAAAAATGAAATTTTAGAAAATTCAAAATTAATAGTTAATACAAAAAAATCAAAATATAATTCAAATATATATTTGGATAAATGTGAATTATGTGGAATCAAAAACAATATTAATTATCCTAAATTAGATGTTCATCATATCATTCCACAAAATGATAAAAAAAATAAAGATAAAAATAAATTATCAAATTTAATAGTATTATGTAAAAAATGCCACAACGATTTACATAATAAAAAAAAATCAATTAAGAAAATTACATCATCGCATTCCATTAAAATTAATGTTTCAAAGAACAAATAATAACAACCCAATTTACCAACAATCTTTTTGCATCTATAAATTTATATTTAATATTGAAATTTGTAGCAATTTTTTCCATTCTAAATTTTAATTGTTTTAAAAAATCTAATGTTTCAATATCATGAATATCAACTGATTGAATACTATTTTCAAACAATATTTCATTTTCAACTAATTCATATTTACTTGATGTTAAATCATGTATTAACCAATCATTTGATTCCATTTTTGATAGAAAAGTATATTTTTTGAGTTCATCATTTAAAATATTTTTTAATGATTCTATATTTTGTTCAGCTTCATTTGGAGTATAATTAAAAAATTCATATTTTAATATTAATTCATTAATATATTCATCGGTTAATATATTTTTAATTATTTTTTTTTTATTTTTATTTGATATTGTTGAAAATCCATTATGTATACAATTTATTAAATCATTATTTTTAATAAATAAATTTTTTTTTTCCATCTATAATTAATATTTATTTTTTTTTCAATGAAAATTTCCCATTTTTATTAATTAATACTGGAATATCAATTATTTTTTTTTTTACTTGGTCATATTTTACCGATTTTTGTGTATTAATTAGTTTTTCATCAATAGCATTGTTTAATAATTCTAAAATACCATTTTTATTTTTTTTATCATATGTTTTATCTTTGATTTTTTCGTCAATATATTCCTCAATTTTTCTTTTTTTATAAACAATATTGAGTTTGTTCCATGGTTGAGCCAAAAATTCTTGTTCTAAATTATTAAGTTGTTCATCGAATTCTGATTGGATAGCCGTTGAATGTGTTGGATTATCAATTTCGTTAATTAATTTATTTTTTAAAGTTTCAGAGATTAAATTATTATTATATGAATTGACAATAAAATTTTTAATATATAAGTTTCTTAGTTCTATAATTTTAGTATTGCTCATTTATTATTTAATTTTAATATTTATTCATATATAATTTCAATTTTTTTTTAATTATATTTATTAATTCACATGGCGACTAATAAATAAATATTAAAATTTGATTTTGTTACAAAATTAAATCGTTTCATTTTTATTTAAATCAAATCAATTTTTTTTATCAATAACATGATCTATTATATTTATTTCATTTTGCGATAATTGGAAATATTTATAAATATTATCGTCATTAGTTAAATTAATTTTAGATAATTTTTTTAAAATTCTAGGTGAATTAAAATTTTCCTATCTCATGTTTACATATTTTTCCCTATTATCTTTTATTTTATTTATTAATTTGTGATAGTTTTATTTTATAAAATATATTGTTATTATTTTTTCCCATTTTTTGATTCATTTACATCCTTTATTATATCCTATTATTATCTTCTCTTTTGTTTTATGTATTTCTATTTTATAAAATTAAAAATTAATAATAACTCTTATATTTTAAATTAAAAAAAAATTGAAATTTAAATTAAATAAAAATATAATTTAATATTAATTAAAATGTCTTCGTCAAGTAATAATATATCAAACCCATTTTCTGTCTCTCCATGGACGCATTCGTCTATCCAACCAGATGATAAGGAAAATATATTTACATATGGTATACCAAAGTTATCATTTTTTGAACAATTGAAAAAAAATACAAATAGTTCTCCCAGATGGATACGACGATATATTGAACGATTGAAGGATAAATGTATGAAAGCTAGTTTAATACAAGATGATAAATGTGTATGCGAGTTACCGAAAAAACTTATAAAACGTGATGAAGAATCTGTAAATAATTTTATAAAAACAATGAAAAATATAGATACAGATTTAATTCAATTAAAAATTGAAATAACGCATCCATGTAATAATAAAATTGAATTTGATGATGATGATGATTCTGACATTAAATTTATTAAAATTTCTTGGATATTTTAGATTTATAAAAATTTAATTTATATAGAAAATACTTCTAATTATATTTTTTTATTGACACATATATAATGAACAATTTACGAAAATTAATAGAAAAAATAGACGATTTACATATATTATTATCAGGAAATAAAAGAATAAATATAGATTCGATAAAATCGGATATACCTCACATAATTAATAAATATTTACATATTATAGAAAGTACGAATGAATTACCAAATATTTCAATTGGATCCTCTTCTATAATTAATAAATATAGTAAAAATAAATGCGAAAATATATAATAAATATAATGAATAAATATATTAATGAAGATATGTTCATTTGATGTTGGAATTAAAAATTTAGCATATTGTATTATTAAAAAAAAAGATGATGATTTTTCTATTATTAAATGGGATATAATAAATATTGATGATGAAGATTTACAATGCTCCCATTGTAAAACTGATGGAACACAATGTCAAAAAAAAGCAAAATTTTACGCGAAACAAAATGAAAATAATATTGGATTTTGTAAATTTCATAAAAAAAATTACATTATTCCTGACAAATCAACGTTAATAAAAAAAAATAAAGATAAAGATAAAGAACTATGCGGACATATAAATTGCAATGGTAATCAATGTAAAAAAAAATCATTATATATTTTTAATAAAAAAAAATATTGTAAAAATCATGCAGATATGTTATTTAGAAATAATTATACATTAAAAAAGGTAAAGATTAAACCAATGACATCAAAAATTCAACAATTAAGTTGTAGATTATATCATAAACTTGATAAATTAGAATTGTATAATGTTGATGAAGTTTTAATAGAAAATCAACCATCATTAAAAGCTCCCACTATGAAAACAATTGCAACTTTATTATATTCATATTTTATATTGAGAGGAAAAATAGATGGTGAAAAAATACAAAATGTAAAATTTATTTCGCCTTTGAATAAATTAAAATTAAATGGTGTATCAAAAAAAAAAATAACATATAAATTAACAAAAAGTTTAGGAATTAAATATTGCACGGAAATTATTAAACATAATGATAAATATTTAAAAATATTAAATAAATTTAAAAAAAAAGATGACATGTGTGATGCTTTTTTACAAGGATATCATTATTTATTTTGTAAAGATAAAATTCCAAAAAAAATTATAAAAATGTTAAAAAATATTACATAAATCATATTTCGATACCGCATATTGAACAAACAAAATGTGTCCGTTCATCTTCATATGAATGATCAATTATCAATTCATGATTACATAAATTATTTAAAATTTTATTAATATCATTTATATCATTATTTAATTGTTTAATATTTTCATTATAATTATATATATGTTCATACAATTTCTTTATTTTTATGTTAATTTCATTTTTTCGTTTGATTAAATCTCCTATATTATTCATCTAATTAACACTATATATATATTCTAATTAATTTTCATTTTTTCTTCTACATTTAAGATAATCGTTGTCATTGGAGGAATAAGAAGAACATAATTTTTAATAAAATTTTTTCTATATTTATCTATTGTAATTCCATTTTCACAATATTTTTCAAGTACTTCTTTAGGTGCAGCCGGTTTAATATCACATTTTTTTTTACCACATGCTTCTTCAACCATTATTTTAATTAAACTACATCGCTCAAATATTTTATTATCATGCAAATTATTACTATATGCTAAAACACAATTAGGACTACAAAAACATCCAAAAACATAATATGTTTTTTTATAATATTTATCTGGACAAAACCATGGAAGATTTTTAAATCCGTATGTACACCACCAACATGATAAATTCGTTTTTTTAATTTTTATTTTTTTATTATCAATATTATTTATCAAATTAATATTGACATTAATAATTGAAAATTTATTTATTGTATTACATAAATTAATATTAGTAAATTCTTCTTTTTTTTTAATAGTTTTATTATTTGATGCAATTATCATTTCGTTTATTTTTTTTTTTGATTTATTTTTCTCATTATCATTATTTAAATTTAATTTATCTTTTATTCTATTGACTGGTGCCCTAAAAGAAGCTATTATAATATCTTTATCGCATTTCTTTTGCTTACTCATTTATAATAGTCTTTATTATTAATTCATATTAAAAATCAATTTTTTATATATTATTCAAAAATAATAGTGTAAAATATATAGGTTGACTATTGAATATTCAAGCGTTTTAATATTTTACATACAATAAATTTTGAAGAAAAAACCTAATTTATTTTAATGAAATATAAAATTGATTTTTGCATTATATATAAACAATAATATATAATATTAATTATTATATGACAAAACAAATATATGAAAATAATGTAAAAAAATGTTTTAAAATTAAAAAATATGAAAGGGATGAAGAATACATGAAAAAAATTTTAGATGAATTAAAAACAAATAATAATAAATATAAAAGAATCACAATTTCTCCGTTACGTTATGCCGGCGGTAAAAGTAAAGCAATTGGTTTAATATTAGAAAATATGCCAAAATTAAAATATAAACGTATAATATCTCCATTTTTCGGTGGTGGTTCGTTTGAACTTTATATTTCGCAAATATTAAATATTCAAGTTATTGGATTTGATATATTTAATATGTTGGTAAATTTTTGGAATATTATCATAAATAATAAAACTAAATTTATCAAAGAATTAAAAAAACTTAAAGTAAATAAAACAGAATTTACAAAAAATAGACATATATTATTAAATTATTGGAATAAAATTAAACCTACGGACTTAATTTATAAAACACAAAAAAAAATTGTTTTGAATGATAAAGAAAAAAAATTATTAGATAATGATAAAATAAAACAAGCCGTGTATTATTATTATAATATGTCATTATCATATAGTCCAATGTTTTTGGGATGTCCTAGTTCAAATGAAATTAAAGAAGACAAATTTAAGCACAGAATTAACAAATTAAAAAAAATGGAATTTAAAAATATTAGTGTTTCCTGTTTAGATTTCGAAAAAGTAATTAAAAAATATCCTAATGATTTTTTATTTTTGGATCCGCCTTATTATTTAGACAAAGATTCAAAAATGTTCAAAGGAATGTATCCAAATTGTAATTTCGCAATACATCATAATAATTTTAAACATAAAATCCTTTTAAAATTACTTAAAAAACATAAGGGAGGGTTTTTTATTACATATAATAATTGTGAAGTTATTAGGGAATGGTATAAAAATTACACACAAATTTTTCCCGAATGGCAATACACATATGGACAAGGTGAAAAACGTATTGGAAAAAATAGATTAAATGGAAACGGAACACATATCAAAAAAAGTCATGAAATATTTATTATATGTCCCCCATTATAAATTATTTATAATCAAAATCATCTTCTAGATATTTAATTTTTTCTTGTAATAATTCTATAAATAATTTATCCTTATTTCCGTTTAATCCTAAAAAATAAGCATTATGTGTTTTTCTAAATTCATATGTTATATATTGACGTTTTCCTCTTTTTGAATTATCATTAAAATCGCCCTTAATTCTTCCCGAAGATAATTTTCTCCACTCACAATTATTGGCAATGAAATCTATAACATCATCCATTACGAAAAAGATCCATTTTTTTGTTTCACAATTTTTATATACCAAAAAATCCGCAGGAAAATCGGAATTATTTTTCTTAAGATATTTGCCTAATAATTTATGAACATTTTTTTTATTTTTTAACCATTCGATATTATTATTTGTTTCTAATTCAATTATTTTTCCAAGTGTAAATTGGATATTTTTACCACTTTTGTTTGAGCAATAATATGTTAGACCATTGTATAATAATTTTTTTTTAATTTTTTTAATAATATTGTGTTTTTTAGAAATTGATGTATCCGATGTTGCACCATATTGGATTTTCTGTTTTAACAATTTTTTATTATATTGTTTTTTAAAATCATTTTCCCTCTTATGTCCTTTATTTTTTAATATTCCTCCAATTTTTTTACATGTTTTAATCCGCTTTATATTACTCTTAATATTATTCATTTATTCTATTATAAACTAAAATATATAATGTAACAATTTCATTTTTTTTTAATTATAAATTATGAAATGGTTTATAAAAAATGAAAATTAACTAGTTTAATAAATTTCAATTATATTTGTAATATTGTTCATTTCCTTTGTTATGAACAATATTTGTAATATTGTTCATTTCCTTTGTTATGAACTAAATATATAACATAATAATTCCATTAATTATATTTTTAAAAAATGAAATTATTAACAATTATAAATTAAATACAATAAATTTTAATCATATTAATAAATAATTAAATTATATTATATTATTTTCTAAATAATATTACACGAAATATTTAAAACACATTCGACATTTTAAATATTATTATCATCATAAATTTGTCTTTTATCACAAATTATATTATTTTAGTAACATAAATATACAATAACCAACATATATTAATAAATTTTATTTTTTTCCAATAGTTAATTTTAATTTTTTACTTTTTTCTTTGGCTCCTGTTGCGATAGTTTTTAAATCATTTGTTATATCAAAAGTATCATCTTTTTTTTTATTTCTTTTTTCTTTGGTTGATGTTGCATTAGTTTTTAAATCATTTGTTATATTCAAAACATCGACTTTTTTTTTATTTTTTTTTTCTTTTTTTTTTATATTTTTTTTATTTTTCTTTTTTGATTCTTTTTTTTCTGTCATAAATGTGGCTAATGATATAGCATCTGTTTTTGATTTATGTGACATAGACGACATGTTATCATCAATTGATTTCGATTTAGATGAACTCAAGGAAGAAAATTTTAATTCTTTCTTCTTTGATGAATCAGATTTTTTTTTATTTTTATTAATATTATTAATAAAATTTAAGGGAAATTTAGGGGGGTCTATATCCGCTTGATTTAATTGGTTTTTTAATTCTTCTGCTTTTCTATGTCTTTTAATTTCCTCCTCATATTCTTTACGCTGTTCATTTAAATATTGTGTTTCTTTAATATTTGTATTTGTTTTATTAATTTCATTGTCAACAAAACTACTTAATTTTTTTCTTACTTCCGGATCTGATTTTAATAATTTTGATAAATTAGGGACACTTGAACCTATTAACTTTGATGTATTAACCGCTAATGCACTTGTTCCTAATGCAAAAATTAATTTTAAAATTGGATTTACTGAAGTACCTGATTTCACATATCTATCGTAAATTTCCCCCAATGCATCATTCACATTATCTATATTTTCATTAACATTATCAGTCCATCCTTTTAAGTTAAATCCCCAAACATCATATTTGTCTGTGGAAATTTCTATTAATTTTACCATATTTAATGTTAGCATACTCATCACACCAACCGTTTGTAATTTCGAACGCATTTGTGTATGCATATTATATTCAAATGTCATATCATTTAAACTATCAAACATAGAGTATTCTTTTTGTAATTTAATACCTTTTGCTTTTAATTCTGCTAATTTAATTAACATTTTAAATTTTTCACGATCTTCTTCCTCCTTTGTCATTTGGGTTGTTTTATTATCGTTTTGGTGTTGATTTATTTTTTTTTCATTTTCAAATTCTGTAACATTTTTAATAACGTCAGTATATTCTTCTTCCGTATTATCATCATTATTTTCTTGTTCATTATCTTCTCTAATAATATTTTTCTTTTCAAAATTTTTACGTTTATTTTCTGAAACTAATTTCGCTGAATTTGCACACCATGGAACTAGTAAATCTGTTGAAGTTATTTCCTTATTCATATAAAATCTAAAAGAAATATTTTTATATATGATGACGCAAATTTTTTTGTTATAGTTTAAATTTTATTTCTTAAATTTAAATCCGATATTTTGTATAAATTTAAATCCAATATTTTATATAAATTAAAGTTAACGCACTTAATATTCTTTAAATATATTTTTTTTTTATTTATGTAATTTATAATGTCATATTGTTCTCTCGATAAAGCCTATAATAATTTTAATACTAAATATGAAGTTATGCAAGAAATAAAAGACAATGATAGAATAAATTTAATTAATAATGTAAATAATAATAGAGAATATATTAATCAAGATGATTCATATTATAATATGCAGGGAGATTATATAAATACGGCTAAAAGAAAAAAAACAAAAAAAAGTAGATTAATAAATCTGATAAATAAAATAGTTAGAAAATATAATAATTTACATAAAAACAAACAAAAAAAAAATACGACATTGGAAATATCACATGATGATATTAAAAAATTCATTGTGTATTTTTTAATAATTTTTATTGTTTTAATGTTGATTAATATTTTGTTTTCTTAAAATTTAATTTTTATTATTATTATTATAATGAATAATTCCGATATTCATAATTTAGTTTTAAGTGGGGGTGGAATTAAAGGTATAACAATATTAGGGGCTTTGCAATTATTATATGAAAAAAAAATATTAGATAATGTTTTAGTTTATGCTGGTTCATCCGTCGGTGGATTAATTGCATCATTATTAAATATTAATTATAAACCACAAGAATTATTTAATATTATAAAAAAAATCTCATATAAAAAAATTGTTAATATTAAATTTGATACATTTTTATTTAAATATGGATTCGATGACGGAAGTAAAATGAATAAAATAATTTCAACATTATTTAAAAATAAAAAAATTGATACGGAAATTACATTTATAGAATTATATAATTTAACAAAAAAAAAATTAATTTTAACTGGAACATGTGTTAATACGCAAAAATTACAATATTTTTCATATATTGAAACTCCTGATATGAAAGTTATCAACGCAATACGAGCAACCATATCAATTCCATTATATTTTACCCCCGTATTATATAATAATGATTTATACATAGATGGAAGTTGTTGTTCTAATTATCCTATTAATTTATTTGATAATGAACTCGAACATACATTGGGAATAAATATTGATAGTGATGTTAAACATGAAATTATTAATAATATTGAATCATATTTTATTAATATAGCAAATTGTTTAAAAAATAATATTTTTAATAATTTGACAAAAAATTACGAAAAATATACAATAAAATTAATTATAAATGATGTGTCGTCTATCGATTTCAATTTAACAAAAAAGAAAAAAGAAGAATTATATAATTATGGATATAAAACAGCAGAATTATTTTTAATTAAGTAATTTAATTTTTGAATTATTATTTGATGCTTCATTCCAATCATATGTTGATAATATTCCCGCTATTTGATGTGAAAATGAATATGGAGTTTTATTGTTATTAAAATCAGATAATGATAAATTATTTAATTCTTCCGTTTCTTTTCTTCTCCTTTCCATTAACTCTTCCATTGTTTCATTCGTTAATGGATTTTCCTCTTTTTTATTTATATTTATATTTTTAAAATCTTTTTTAGTTGGCATATTAATAAATGTTTCATTTTCTCCAAAAGGAGCAGAATTATAAACATCAAAAAACATTGTATTTTCAATATTTCCACTATTTATAGGATTCGGAAAATCCATTTTTATTATATCATTATTACCCCAATTTTTAGATTCAAACAAAGCATTAAATTTATCAACATCAAATTTTTTTCCTTCAAACAAATTTTCTGGCACACATTCCACATCTTGAATATTTCTAATCATTTCCATATCATCAATTTTTTTCTTTAATTCCTCTTTAGTCAATATATTTTCATCAACTTTCCATTCCTCTTTTAATTTTTTTACTAATTCGTCCTTTTCATCTTCTGTTAATATATTGTTATATTCAGATGCCTTTAAATATTCGTGATATTCATCTCGTAAATCTTTATGTCCTTTTTTTGTTGAATCTATAATTTCAGATATTTCATCAAATTGTTTTCTACTTTCTTCATCTTTTAATAAATTATATGCTTCTGTTATTATTTCAAATTTTCTCTCTTTTTTTTTATTATTATCAGAAATTTTATCTGGATGAAATTTTTTCACTAATGTTTTGTATGCTTTTTTAATTTCTTCTATAGAACTATTTTTTGGTATTCCCAAAATTTCGTAAGGATTTGACATCTCTTATTTATTATATATAAAGATTTTTTTAAATAATTTTAATCACATATAAATTATAAATATGGAGGAACGTTATATTGCATGTATGGTATTGCATGGATTAGGTGACACGATCGGATTTAGAAATGGATTGTGGGAATTTAAAAAAGATAAAACTATAACATATGAAGAATCATTAGAATTATTATTTGAATTTATAGATTTAGGTGGAATTAACGAAATAAATTTAAAAGATTGGTTTGTTTCAGATGATACAATTTTTCATATGGATGTTGCTGAATCAATTTATGAAAATATTAATAACTATAATAAAATTTTTTTACAAATGCAAAAAACATTTAAAAAATCAGTTAATAAAATGGAAAATGATAATTCAATAAGTAGATTTATTGGTGAAACTATTAAAAAAAATATATTATTATCAGAAAATAATAAATTAAATGATTTACCATATGACAATAAATCAGGAGGATCAGGCGTTGCTATGAGATCGTCATGTATAGGATTAATTTTTAAAAATGATTTAGATAAATTAATAGATGTGTCAATAAGAGGAGGACAAATAACACATTCATCGCCAATTGGTTATCTTGGAGGTTTGGTTAGCGCATATTTTACTTTTTTAGCAATTAATGATGTTAATATTATAGAATGGCCTTATAAATTAATTGATTTATTAAAATCAGATAAAATATTGTCGTATATATCTGATGATGGAAAAATAGATTATTATAAATTTATATATTATTGGGAACGTTACATTGAAACACGTTTTTCTTCTGTTAATAAAAAACCTATTTATACACGTGCTACAAAAAATATTTTATTAAGAAATAGATATTATATATCAAATTTTATAGATCCAGATATTAAAGATGCAAATATAGGAACATCTGGATATAATTCTGTTATTGTAGCATATGACTCATTGTTGGATGCTAAAAATAATTGGGAAAAACTCGTTATATATGCAATGTTAAATGCTGGTGACACAGACACAATAGGCGCAATCGCGGGAAGTTGGTATGGTACGTTATATGGTTTCGGAAATGTTCCAACAAAAAATTTAGAACATTTGGAATTTAAAAAAGAATTGATTGATATTGGAAAAAAATTATTTATGTTAAATTAGTATTTTTTTTAACAAATGATATTAAATTTTCTATATTTCTTTCATCATTAAATATTATTTTTTTTTCGTCACCAATAAATAATTTTATTGTTGGATAAAATGAAATATCATTTAATAAACATGTTTGTGAATCTGTTGCACAATTTGTTTTTTCAATTATTATTTTTTTTGAATCAACATATGGTTTCATTTTTTCTGTGAATTCATCCCATACGGGAATAAATTCTACACAATGGGGACATGATGGAGTATAAAATAAAGATATTTTTGGTGTTGTATTATTAAAATTTTCATAATTTTTTCTAAATCCAAAGAAACACGAAATAACTATAAATAAAATTAATATTAATAATATAATTAAAATTATTTTTAACATTATAATATAAATTCATAAAAATATTTTTTTTCTGTTAAATATATTATAAGAAAATGGACAAAATAGATTTCGGTTTTCCCTTTGAAGAAGTAAAACCATTTTTCGGTGATCTTGATTTAGGACGTGTTTTTATGATGGCACAATATGATTTTAAAGAAAATAAATTCAAGGACTCTACAACGATGGATAATATGTTATTAGGAAATGATACATTATGGAAAAATTACATGAGTTATCTGGGAATCATTCATAGTATTTATAATAAATATGTTGATGACCCGACATTGTTTGACAATACAACATTTTTTTTTAAAATTTCATTGTTAAAATCAAATAATGATCCAAAAGTCAAAAAGTTTTACAATAATATGTTTGATCCTGATAATAAAATAAAGGAGAATATTTTATCTGATCCATATATACATAATGCTATTGATGTCACTCCGGATGTGAAACAAAATGTAATAGATGGCACTAACAATTTGAAAAATGAAAAATGGAAAATAGTCCCACAGCAAATGTCTGATTTAATAAAAGAATATCTTAAATGGAAAAAATCAAAACCAGAATCATCGCAAATGCCAGAATCCCCATTTATCACTTGGTCACGTGATAACGATGGAAAATATAATCAAACAGTTGGTGAAGGTGAAGAATCGTGTTATGGAACAGCAATTGAACCATCAATATGTCAGCAATATATGTTAGATTGCCTAATATCCCCCAAAGGATTTGATGATGCATCATGTTTAAATTTGTTAGCAAATTCTAAATTTTTTTTATATGCTAAAGAACAAATTAAAAATCTACATCCAGAGAAAGCATTATTAACATTAAAAAAATTAGGTTTCACACAAGAACAAGATAGAAATGGCAAATTTATTATCAAATCGTATGATGAATGGATCAAAAATGCAGATAGTAAAATAAAACAATTGTGTGAAAATGAACATTTCGTATCATATATTAAATTATTAATAGGTTTTGTTAATGCAAATCCAACATTTTTAAATTATATTAAACCAACACAAATAGATGTTGCACCATTTCAATCATTTCAAATAAAACGTAGAATTGATCCTAAAGCACCCAGTGCTAGTACTGAACAAATTAAAATTTTTCAACGAATACCACAACCGCCACAAATAAATTTGTTAGCCACTACGCTTGGTTTTCCTACAATGATGCCCTTCCCCCAATCAGGAGGATATGATAAGTACTCGCAAAAAAACATGTTCTCCAATTTATTTGAAACAACTATTAAAGAATTAAAAGCAAAAGGAAAAACATTAGATGAGAAAGACTATGGTGACATAAAAACAAAAATAAATCAACTTGGACAAATAGAAGAAGGTTTATACAAATCTTCTGAAATTCTTAAAAAATATAATGAGCTAATTTATCAATTTGGCGATAGAAATGTTGAGAATGTAAATAAGCGACAAATTGATAAAATTGTTAATATGAATAATCATTTATTAAAAAAATTATCGACCAATACAAATAAATTAATAACGATAATTGATATTTTGAAAAATGCTTCAAATGGACAAATAACACCAGATTTATATGAAAAATCATATGAAAAACCAATAAATTTGTGAATATAACAATAAATTTTTAAAATTTAATTTTTTTATATAATTTTATAATTATTGATTTAATGTTGTAAAATTATCTTCATGTTGTGGAGGAGAATATATAGTATATAATTTCATTTCTGTTTCACTTGTATTTATTATATCATGATGTGTTTTTTTTGGTATAGTAATAGATATACCATCATATAATGGATATACAATATTATTTAAAATTGCGACACCTTTTCCTTTTTCAATTCTTATAAATTGGTCGCCATTATGAACTTCCATTCCTATATTTTGTTTTGGTTTTAATGTCATTACGACCAATTGTGTTAAATTTGTTGTGTAAATTATTTTTCTAAATAAATCATTTTCCAATGTTGCTTTTTCAATATTTATGCAATGCGGAGTTGTAATTTTCATTTATATTATAATTTAGGATTATATAATTTTAAAAATATATATATATATTTTAAATGACAGGGGGAATAATTCAATTAGTTGCTATTGGACCAGAAAATATTTTTTTAACAATGGATCCTCAAATAACATTTTTTAAAATAATTTACAGACGACACACAAATTTTGCTATGGAAGCGATACCACAAAAATTTACAACAAAATTAGATTTCGGGAGAAAAGCATCATGCACAATATCGAAAAGTGGAGATTTAGTTTCTAATATATGGTTAGTATTAACGACACCATATATTCCAAAATTTACTATTGGAGGCGAGGAAGATACCATTACAAAATTTGCATGGATAAGAAAATTAGGTTATGGATTAATCAAATCGGTAGAAATAGAAATCGGTGGTCAATTAATTGATAAACATTATGGGGATTGGTTAAATATATATTCGGAATTGTTAGGTCTTCAATATAAAAAAATAGATAAATTGATTGGAAACATCGAATCAATGTATTCATTTACTAATGGAAAAGGACAACAATTATTGTATATACCTTTACAATTTTGGTTTAATAGAATTGATGGATTAGCATTACCATTAGTTAGTTTAATTTATAGTGAAGTCAAAATAAATGTTGAAATAAATAATATATCAAATTGTTATCTAATTAATCCAACACATTATATTGAATTAGATGACACTATTGTTAATTTTGAAAAGGGTGAATATATTGAACAATCTATAGGAGATAGTGTAGCAAAAGGTATGTTTAATTATTTTGATATCACAACAAAACGTTTATATTATTTGAAAATTTCACGAGAAAATTTTTTGAGCATACAATTAACAAATCCAACATATGATGATATATATGGAGCGCTCCATACTCCGGCGAATTATGTTTATAGAATTTATGGTTTAACATCAGGATATTATGTAATGCCAGGAATAAATAAAATGCAACAGGTTCATAGTCATTCGAAATTACCTACTTTATCATTACAAAATTGTTTTTTATTAGTAAATTATATTTATTTAGATATCGACGAAAGAAAAAAATTGGCAAGTTCCGAACACGAATATTTAATTGAAAAAATATATATAACTAAAAAAACAATTATACAAAATTCAAATGCAACGGCTTATATTGATTTAATACAACCTGTAAAATATTTTGTTTGGGTTGCACAATACGGATATTTATTAGATACCAATAATAATGATTTGTTTAATTATACAGATGATTATAAATATGATGAAAATAATAATCTAGTAGGAAATAATATAATTTTGCAAGAAACATTATTATTTAATAATCAGGAAAGATTATCATATCGTGATTCTTTGTATTTTTCGCATATACAACCAGTAACTTATTTTAATCTTGATAATGTAGGAATAAATGTATATTCATTTTCATTAAATCCAACATTATATCAACCATCAGGATATTGTAATTCCAGTCAAATAAGTGATATTGATTTAAGATTAACATTGAATAAAAATATAAAATTTAATAATGAAGTTATTTTAAGAGGATATGGTGTAGTTTATGAAATTTTGCGTATAGTTAATGGTATATCCGGAATAGTATTTTCTAAATAAATTTTATATTATAATTATAAATGAGTGGTGCTACATGGTTTTGGTTTATATTTTGGATTATCGCTATCGTAGTTATAATTATATTGATAATTGTTTTCGTGACTACCAAATCAAAAGACGATAAAACATTGACAGATTATAAAAATCAAATTGCTTCATTAAATGGTGAATTATTTGAATTGCGAAATCAAATTTCATCATCATCAACTAAAAATAAAACATGCACTGATAATTTAGATGCTTTGAATAAAAAATTATTCGATTTACAAACAAATTTAGATACATGTGAAGCATCATTAACAAAAGCCCAAACAGAAGCAACAGCAAATAAATCCGATCTTGATACTTGTAATTCATTATTACTTCAAGCAAAAACAAACGTTTCTTCGACAAACGAACTTGATGCATATAAAGCATCATTAGAAAAAGTACAAGCGGAAGCAACTGCAAATAAATCGAGTCTTGATGCATGTACCGCATCATTAACAGAAGCAAATACATCTATTGAAAATTATAAAAAAACAATAGAACAATTAAATGCGGATATAGCGACAATTAAAACACAATTAGAAACAAGTAAAAACGATCTTGCTAATTGTAATACAATTAATAGTGGACTTAAAAATGATTTAAATAATTGTTTAACAAAAATTAGTGATACAACAACATCATTATCAAACGCAATAAATTATGGAACAATATATAATTTGCAAAGTGTAGAAAATCCGAATAATTATATTAGACATATGAATTTTTTGGGATATGTTGAACCAATAGATCCAAAAAATCAAGATTCACAATTTACAGCAGTGCAAATGTTGGGTGATGTTAATAATACAAAGGGTGTCACGTGTGGAAATGCGAATAAAGTATCATTTAGATCTGTAAATTATCCAGATCATTATCTGTCGATGAGTGATTATCGGGTCAATTTGGAAAAAATTATAGATGAAGGAGCAAAAAATAATGCTTCATGGTGTGAAACATGTGATAATAATGGATGTTTTTATGAACCAGCGTTCTTTCCTAATTATTATTTAAAACAAAAAGAAGGAACGAATGAATTATGGATTGAACCAAATAAATCTATGTTTAAACGAATTGCGGTTCAATAAATAAATATTTTAATTTTATTGTATCATAAAAATTTTATTTTAAATTTATTTTGAAAACAAAATAAAAAACTTTTGTAAAAAATTTAATTTTAAATTTATTGTTTCCAAAATAAAAAAACTTTTTATAAAAAATTAATTTCAAAATAAAAAACTTTTATTAAAATTTAATTTCAAAATAAAAAACTTTTATTAAAATTTAATTTCAAAATAAAAAATTTTTATAAAAATTTAATTTTAAATTTATTGTTTCCAAAATAAAAAACTTTTGTAAAAAAATTAATTTCAAAATAATTTTGTTTTTGGATATCGTTTTAATTTAAAAAATTATTAAGATTATAAATTAATCATTTCTATAAATATTTAAATTACAATATTATAAAAAATTATTATTTATATGATGTATTATATATATGACCGCTACAACATGGATTATGAGTATAATTGCTATAATAGCAATCATAATTATAATTATTTTGATAATTGTTTTTGCGTCAACAAAATCAAAAGATGATAAAATAATAACTGATTATAAAAATCAAATTGAATCGTTAAATAATGAATTAACAAAATTAAAGGATCAACTTTCATCTCCACAAAATGGAGCAAATGTTGAAGCATTAAATACAAAAATAACTAAATTACAGCAACAATTAGAAGATTGTTATTCTTCATCATCATCAAATCCAGAAACAACAATAAACGGTGATTTATCATCAATAAAAACACAATTAGAATCAAGTAAAAATGAACTTGAAAATTGTAATACACTTAATAGTGATCTTAAAAAACAATTAAGTGATTGTTTAGCAAAAATAGATAATGCGACGATATCATTAGCAAATGCATTAAAATATGATGATATATATGTATTCCGAAGAAAAGATCCAATCAGTCCTAGTCAACCAAGTTACATCAGGCATTTTAATTTTCTTGGTGTAACTGATCCATTTATTATAAATGCGCAAGGGGTTCCAATTAATGGTATTGGAAATTCATATATAGAAGATACGCAATACAAGGCAAGAAATATTTTAATGGATCCTGCAAATATTAAAGCACCTTCATGTACAAATAATGGACCAGGAAAACCATTGTCACTCGAATCTGTTAATTTTCCCAGTCATTATATTTCTAGTCGTGATAATAGATTAGTTGTGGAGAAAATTTTACCAACAGATCCACTAACAAAAAAAGAAAATGCGTCATGGTGTGAAGTATGTAATGATGGAAGTTGTTTTTACGAACATGCTAATAGTGCAGATCCGATGTACATAAATCAAAAGGAAGGAACAAAAGAATTATGGATCGGAACAGATAAGACGTTGTTTGAAAGATTACCATTTAGTTAAAATTAAAAATCATTTAAATGAATTAATTTGTATTATTAACTCTTTAAATTAAACACAATATTTAAATTTAATTTTTGCTCATTAATATTTAATTTAAATTAAACACAATATTTAAATTAAATTTTTACTCATTAATATCTAATTTTTCACTTTGATTTTTTTAAATATAAACAAAATATTATTACAATATTCCAAAATCTAATAGTATTAATGATAAAATAAATTATTAGAAGCATTGTTAATATATTTCAAATTTAATAATGATTCCGGAATATTAATATTTTTATCGCAATTTAATCCTTCCAAATTATGTAACAATTTTAGAATTTTAATAATATTTGTATTTCTACAATCCAATTTCTTTAATGTTTTAATTTCAGGAATTTTTGTTAATTTTTTACAAGAATAACAAAATAATTCTTCCAAACAATTTAATGTTTCTGAAATTTCACTAATATTTGTATTTCCACAATTTAATATTTTTAATGTTTTTATTTCAGGAATTTTTCTTATTTTACAGCAAGAACAATTTAATTCTTCCAAACAATTTAATATTTCTGGAATTTCACTAATATTTGTACAATAACAATTTAATTTTTTTAATGTTTTAATTTCAGGAATTTTTCTTATTTTACAGCAAGAACAATTTAATTCTTCCAAACAATTTAATGTTTCTGAAATTTCACTAATTCTTGTATCGTGACAATCTAATTTTTTTAATGTTTTAATTTCTGGAATTTTTCTTAAATTATAACATAAATGACAATTTAATTCTTCTAGACAATTTAATGTTTCCGGAATTTCTCTAATTATTGTATCCAAACAATTTAATTTCTTCAATGTTTTAATTTCGGGAATTTTTATTAAATTCAAACAAGAAGAACAAATTAATTCTTCCAAACAATTTAATGTTTCTGGGATTTTACTAATTTTCGTATTATAACAATCTAATTTCTTCAATGTTTTAATTTCGGGAATTTTTATTAAATTTTCACAATAAGAACAATTTAATTCTTCCAAACAATTTAATGTTTCTGGGATTTTATTAAAATTTATATACATACAACCTAATTTCTTTAATGTTTTTATTTCAGGAATTTTTATTAAATCTTTACAATGCGAACAATTTAATTCTTCCAAACAATTTAATGATTCAGGAATTTCATTAATATTTGTATAAGAACAATATAATTTCTTTAATGTTTTAATTTCAGGAATTTTTCTTAAATTTTCACAACAGGAACAATATAATTCTTTCAAACAATTTAATGCTTTTGGGATTTCACTAATTTTTGTTTCACAACAGTTTAATTTCTTTAATGTTTTAATTTCAGGAATTTTTCTTAAATTAAAACAATAAGTACAATTTAATTTTTCCAAACAATTTAACGTTTCTGGAATTTCACTAATTTTTGTATATGCGCAATATAATTTCTTTAATGTTTTAATTTCAGGATAAATTTTTATTAAATTATAACAACAGGAACAATATAATTCCTCCAAACAATCTAATATTTTATCCGGAAATTCACTTATAGTTGTTTCGTAACAATTTAATGTCCTTAATGTTTTAATTTCAGGAATTTTTCTTAAATTTTCACAGGAATAACAATTTAATTCCTCCAAACAATTTAATGTTTCTGGGATTTCATTAATATTTGTATTTTCACAATATAAATATAAAAGTGTTTCGCAACAATTTAAACCACTTATATAATTATTTCTATTAAAATTTAAATATTTAATATTATTTAAATTTTTTAAACTAAATATTTTTCCATTTGAAATAATTTCATTAGTATTTATATTTAATCTAATTATTTTATCAAATCCAAAATATGCATTCCATTTTTTACAAACTTTTTTTATATTTCTTAAATTCTTAAATATATTTGGTTGTAAATAATAAACATTTAATTCCCAATATATAATATCAAATAATTCTATAAAATCCATTTATTTTAAACTATATTTTTATATATTTTAAATTTCATTTTTTTTTTGAATTATTATTTAACTATATTTTCATTATTAATTTTTATAATATAATTATAAAGATGAATTAGTGTAAATTAAATATTTTTTCTTATGAATAAAATAAATTTAAAATTTAATTTTTATAAAAATTTTTATTTTATTTTTCTTTGGAAATAACTTAAAATATGTCTTGAAATACAAATATATTATTTTAATTATTGAGATTATTTATCGTTTTGTGACAATATAAAAAAATAAAACAAAATTTATTTAATAATATTTATTGGTAAAATAAATTATTAAAAACACATTTGTTAATATATTTCAAATTTAATAATGATTTTGGAATTTTAATATTTTTATCACAAGTTAATTCTTCCAAATTGTATAATAATTTTAGAATTTTGATAACTTTCGTATGTTCACATTTTAATTTCTTTAATGTTTTAATTTCTGGAATATTTCTTAAATTTTTACAACAACAACATTTTAATTCTTCCAAACGATTTAATGTTTCTGGGATTCCACTAATATTTGTCCAATTACAATCTAATTTCTTTAATGTTTTAATTTCGGGAATTTTTTTTAAATTTTTACATGAATAACAATATAATTCTTCCAAATAATTTAATGTTTCTGGAATTTTATTAATATTCGTATTTCCACAATTTAAACATTTTAATGTTTTAATTTCAGGAATTTTTATCAAATTAGAACAAGAATTGCATATTAATAATTCCAAACAATTTAATGTTTCTGGGATTTCACTAATATTTGTAAAATTAAATTGTAATTTTTTTAATGTTTTTATTTCAGGAATTTTTCTTAAATTATAACATTTAAAACAATTTAATTCTTCCAAACAATTTAATGTTTTTGGGATTTCACTAATATTTGTGTTGTGGCAATCTAATATTTTTAATGTTTTTATTTCAGGAATTTTAATTAAATTT
>Ga0209417_1000692_pt1 | contig 73239 bp, 55 predicted proteins | sample RifGroF2_FD_184002 | JGI IMG/M metagenome (GOLD analysis project Ga0209417, IMG submission 184002) | Groundwater microbial communities from Rifle, Colorado, USA - Groundwater F2 (SPAdes) (version 2) | ecosystem: Environmental > Aquatic > Deep subsurface > Groundwater | place: Rifle, Colorado... | reverse complement strand
TGCATGAGTGCCGTTCCATTATCGAATCACATGGCGGCAGAATAACAATTGAAAATAATAAAAACAACATTGGCGCCATGACTGTTATAAGCCTTCCGATTCTGGTAACAAAAAAAGGATGAACATCTATGGAACAACATTTTAACACACGAATTCTGGTAATTGACGATGATGAAAGCGTAAGAAACGGTTTCAGCCAAATTTTATCGCCAAGTGATTCCGGCAGAAAAGAATTTGATAAATTGGAAGAAGCCGGGTCCATACTTTTTGATGACAACAAACCTATTATAAAATCTCATACAAAACGCTCTTCCGCTACATTCAGTTTTGAATATGATGAGGCCTCCAATGGTAAACAGGGTTATGAAAAAGTAAAAAAATCCATTTTGGAAAACAGGCCTTATGCCGCCATTTTTGTGGATATGCGTATGCCTGGATGGGATGGCCTTGAAACAGTTCAACACCTGCGCGAAATAGACAACAGGGCAGAAATTATCTTCGTCACCGCGTATTCCGACCACAGCATAGAGGAAATTGTAACGGCTGTCGGCACTAACGTAAGTTATCACTGCAAACCTTTTTCTGTAGAAGAGATAGGACAGATTGCGACAAAAGCTGTTTATGAATGGAACAAAACAAGAAGTCTTGAGGAACTCATAAAAACGATCTCCGGACTGCGTGCTCAACACTGGGAAATGAACACGTTGATGAGCAATATACTTCATCAGGTTGCCTATTTGCTCGGCACTCACTCAGCTCTTATCGCTATGAAAAGAAATTCCCATTATCAAAAAATACTTTCCATAGGAAATCTATGTGATGAACAGCTCTCTGAAAAATATCTTCTTAATATCCCTGAAAAATTTGAAAATGAAGTTTATCAGGATAATGACTTTGCATACTTCAGAGTTGACGAGTTTGGAGTGCTTGCCATTTTCGAAAAAGACGGACGGCCGCTCAATAATGAGAGAATCTACATAGTAAGGCTTTTTCTGGAACAGGCAGCCCAGGCAATACACAATGTTGATTTGGAGGAAGCCCTGATAAGAAAAGAAAAACTCTCCGCTGTCGGAGAAGCCACGAGTATGATAGCTCACGATCTAAAAAACTCAATAGGCCCCATAGAATTCGCCGTTGAAAGTGTAGAAGAAAATCTGGACGACAGGAATTATGTGCTTGAAATGCTCGGACTGATAAGGGATTCCGCTAAGGAAAGCGTCGCATTCGTTATGGATATACTGGATTATGTATCTGACAAGAAAATGGACAAATCGCTTGTCGGAGCAAAAGATTTATTTGTTCAGATTGAAAAAAGAATGAAGGCCCTTCTCTCAAAAGCAAATGCCGAGCTGAAACTTGACTGTCCTGATGAAGTCTGCTTTGTAGCGGACAGAAATAAAATGTTCAGGGCTATCACCAACCTTATTAAAAACGCGGCCGAATCCTTTTCAAACAAGAACAGAACAAAACCCGAGATATCCCTTTCGCTGACTTCTGACGATAAAAATGTTTATATTAAAGTTGCCGATAATGGCATCGGCATTCCAGAGGAAATAGCGGAAAAGATTTTTACCCCTTTCATTACATCGGGAAAAGCAGGGGGAACGGGGTTAGGCCTGTCCATAGTTCATCAGATAATTGTAGCTCATGATGGCAGTATTTCAGTTGACAGCACACCTTCAGGAACAGTTTTTTCCATAGTAATTCCCAAAGGATACTGAGTTATTCACAGACATATTTGCCTATTTTGGGGATAATTACAGAAAACATATTCTTTCTATGGATTTCTCAAAACTTTCCTGGCCGCTTATTATGTCGATTTCGACGCGCATAAAATAAATAGGGATATCTCTCCGGTCAAGGCGCGGCATCCTGACGGCGTCCTTTTCAGTAGTAACGATTATTTTAGCATTTTTCCGTTTAGACTCATTTATAAAGTCGATAATTTCCTGTTGACGGAACCTGTGGTGGTCGGCAAAACGCCTGTGACAGACTATATCGGAGCCAAGATCTTCCAGAAAGGCTTCAAAGCTTTTTGGAGAAGCTATGGCACTCAGTGCCGCTATCTGTTTACCTTTCAGAAAATCAAGGTCTTTCCTTTTTCCCTTTTCATAAACGTCTTCGAGGTAAAGAGGCTTATGGCAGCACTCTATGATTTCAGCACGTCTGTTGTGTTTTCGGAGAAACGCCTTTATGTGGCGAAGATGGTTTCCTCCGTTGGATTTGGTAAGAAATATATAATCGGCCCTCCTTACATTTTTAATAGGCTCGCGGAGAAGGCCTCTGGGAAGCACATGGTGATTGTGAAACGGGGCGGTGGAATCTACGAGCATTATGTTGATATGGGGTTTGAGGTCGAGATATTGGAAACCGTCATCAAGAATGAGAGTGTCAGTCTGGAATTCTTCAATCGCGTAAAGCCCCGATTTGACCCTGTCCTTATCGACGAGCACGACTACATTTTTCAGGTTGGAAGCCAGCATGTATGGTTCATCTCCGGCAAAGTTTGAATCGAGCAGCAGGTTCTGTCCGTCGGAAACGACTTTCGGCGGGATTTCCCTTTTTTTAGAGAGAAACTTCTGTTTGAGTTTTGTGAATATTGACTCAATACGGCAACTTTGCGCCCCTTATGGCTGAGTGTCTTCGCGAAAACCTCCACTATAGGGGTTTTGCCGGTACCTCCGCAGGTCAGATTGCCTATGCTCACCACGAGACAGCCTATGGCCCTGTTTCTGATTATGCGCTTGTCATAGAGCCAAAGCCTGAACTGGACAGCCCTGCGGTAAAACCTGGAGAGCCCGAACAGCAGAGCGCTTATCAGCATATCCTTAGGCTCATGCCTCTTTTCGCTGATTACATCAATAAAATACTGCTCAAGATTTTCAAAAAATTCCCGCGGTGTCATTTTTAAAGGCCAATATCAGAGTTTTGTTAACGTCCATAAAATAAACGAAGTTTCAGGATAGTAAAGCCATCCTGAAACCTCGGAGGAGAGAAATCTCTTTAATTTTGAATGTAATGAAATTACTTATTGGGCCTTGCGCCGATAAGTTCGGCTCTGCGGTTCTTTCCCCATGCGTTTTCGTCATGGCCCTGAACAGCGGGACGTTCCTCGCCGTAGCTTATGGTTTTGAAACGGGCATCCGGAATGCCTTTGCCGACAAGGTAATTTCTGACTGAAATAGCTCTTCTTTCACCGAGGGCCCTGTTATATTCATCGCTTCCTCTTTCATCGCAATTTCCCTCGATTATGAGATATACGTCCGCATGCTGGCCGAGGTAAGAGGATACCTGATCAAGCTTGGCTGTTTCGCTTGTGCCGAGGCGGTCCTGATCATATGCAAAATAAACCGCGGGGAAAGTAAGGCCGGGAATGGGTGTCCAGTCATTTATGCCGCCTGTGAGGCCCTGCCCTGATTTGCCCCAAGCGCCTGAGGCCAGAGGATCATTCGGATTTCCCCCGCCGCCAGGAAGCATGTCTTCGTCTGTTTTATCAGAGTTACAGCCGCTCAGTACTAATCCCGCCGCAAGAACGCCCAAATAGAGACTTTTTGAAAACTTCATAACACTTCACCTTATATTGAATTTTTATTGTGGATTGCTTTTTTAATTAAAATTTCATTTTAACGCTTAACAATACTTTAATATTTAAATTTGTCGTTGTAAAGTACTAAAAAAATACTTTTCAACATTTTTTATATGGAAAACTTATAGAAATGAAAATAGACTGGCAAAATCTGGGTTTCAATTACATTCCTGTAAACTCCCACATAAGATATACACATCAGGATGATAAATGGAACAGCGGGCAACTATTCAGAGAACCCTACATAACCTTGCCGATAGCGGCGAATTGTTTTCACTATGGGCAGGCTGTATTTGAAGGCTTGAAGGCTTTCCGCTGCAAAGACGGCAAAATAAGAATATTCAGGCCGATAGAAAATGCCATGAGAATAAACCGCACCCTCAGCCACATACTCGCGCCCGAAATACCTGAAAGCCTTTTCCTTGAAGCCATAATGAGGGTAATAAGAGATAATATTGAATATATCCCTCCTTATGGTACTGGCGGCTCCCTCTATATCAGGCCGTTCGTAATAGGTTCAGGCGCTCACATAGGGGTCGGACCGAGCAATAAATATGATTTTATGGTATTTGTTGTTCCTGTCGGCGCTTATTATAAAGGCGGCATAAAACCGGTTAACGCGCTTATAGTGGAGGATATTGACAGAGCGGCCCCGAAAGGCACAGGCCATATAAAAGTGGCCGGAAATTACGCCGCCAGCCTGAAACCAGGTAAAATAGCAAAAGAAAAAGGCTGCCAGGTCGCTTTGTTTCTGGATTCAAGAACACACCAGTACGTAGAAGAATTCGGGACAAGCAACTTTATCGGTATAACAAATGACGGAAAATATGTAACGCCGGATTCGCGCTCGATCCTGGAAAGCATAACCAATAAGTCTCTGATGGAAATAGCCTCCGACTTCGGAATGACCATCGAAAAAAGACCTGTCCACAAAGACGAACTTGAAAGTTTCGCCGAAGTAGGCGCCTGCGGTACAGCCGTCGTTATAACCCCCATCGGCAGAATATTCATCGGGGATAAAGTCATTTCATATTCTCAGGAAATAGGCCCTGTACTCAAACAGCTCTATGAAAGAGTTACAGGAATTCAATACGGCGAATACGAAGACACTCACAAATGGCTGGTCGAAGTCATCTGACGCACGGACTCCTGCGCCGCCTTTATGCTACGGCCTCGGGGTGTCCGGCATCATATCATAAACAGGATATTCTGTCGTTTTCGAGGCTTCGTCCTGCTGAAACTTTTTAATAACATCATCTTTTATGCTCTCAGGATAAAGATCTTTCATTACGTCCTTAAGCATCTCAAGCTTCTCTTTGGCAAATTGATCCCGGAGCCTCAATATTTCAGCCTCTTTTTTTGTTTCATTTTCCTTCAGGCTTTCAAGCGCTTTTCTGAAGTCATCGGACTGTTTTTTCAAATCGTTCTCCATAACCGAAAGCTGGGATGAAATAGCGCCGTTTTTCTGTTGAAGCCGCAAGTTTTCCCTGAAATAGCCCTCAAATTTCAAACCCGCCGCAAGTATCAACCCGCTCAAAATAGCTATGAAAAGAACAGCCATAAAGTACCAGCGTCGCGTTTTAGCGGCTTCCCGCCTGTTGAAACTCTCGATATTTTCAATTCTGCGGGCCATATTCTGAAGGTGTTCCGCTATCATTTTGGCTATTTCATCAGTCTGTTTTTTTACTATCAGGGAATATTCTTCAGGATGACTTTTTTCTTCCGCCGCCTCTTCTTCTTTGGATTCCGGCTGCGGGGGGGCAAGCTCCGCGTGAACGGGATGGCGCTTCGCGAGCTCCTCCTCTATGTCAAAAGAAGAAAGACCTGAATTCCGGAGCCCTGAAATCTCTTTCAGTACAGTCAGCGAGGACTCAACATAAATTTTGCGTTTTCCCTGCATTTTGAAATCTATGTACTGCGAATAGCGCGAAAGCCAGTCATTGATTGTTGTTCTCGGCACACCGACAAGATCGGCAAGTTCCATTACCGTGTATTTTTTCATTTCATTCATATTTTTTGTCTTCCAATATTTTTTTTATTTCCCTTAAATCTTTTTCAATCTGCTGCTTAAGATGTTCGACCGAAGAAAAACAGCGTTCCTCCCTCAGATACTTTATGAGCTCAATTTCAATATCCCTGCCATAAATGTCCTCTGAAAAATCGAATATGTGAGACTCGATTCTGGGATGCCTGTTAATGGGGCCGAAAGTAGGAGACAGCCCGATGGCAACCGCCGATTTGAATCGTTTTCCGCCGCAAATAGTAAAGCCCGCGTAAACTCCGTTCGGAGGCATCGCCCCGTGAAGAACTTTTATATTAGCTGTAGGACATGAAAGCTCACTTGCGGCAAGCTTGTTCCCGGCCTCAACTTCGCCCGTGAGACTATAGGGCCTCCCAAGCATTTTTTCAGCCTCGTCCAAGAGCCCCGCCGATACCGCTTTCCTTACAGATGTACTGCTGACCAGCTGATTGTCTATTACAAGCTCCCTGACGGATTTGAACTTGAAATGCCCTTCATCAGCAAATTTTTCAAGCAGTTCTGTCCCGCCTTTGCCGCCGGCCCCGAATTTCCAGTTTTTCCCAACGCAGATGCCGCAAAGCTTAAGCTTTGGTGAAAGGAGGCAAGTTTTTATAAACATCTCAGGAGTAAGAGACGCCAGTTTCTTTGAAAAAGCCATGCTTACCACGGCTTTCACTCCATATTTATGAAGAAGTTCAACTTTTTTAGAATGCGGCATAAGCAGTGGCGGCGCAGCGTCAGGATGAAGGACTGCCCTGGGATGTGGATTAAAGGTAAAAGCTACCGGAACGGCATCATTTTCCTTTGCCATTTTCACAAGCTCTCTGATCAGGAGCTGATGTCCTTTGTGAACTCCGTCAAAAACACCGATAGCTATGGCTATTCTTTGCAAGCCATGTTCTGCCAATGCCTCCAGAGTATCAACATCTATATATCGTTTCCTTTTATCCGTCATTTTTTCAAAAAACTCAAATATAATTATCTTTAAAAGTCTTTCCTACAGGAAATAATAGCTTAAACTCCGTCTCCGTCTTTTTCAACCGTCAATTTACCGTCAATATTAAAATTAACTTAAAAACTCTACTGTTTTTGAAATTCGCCGCATTCCGGCTTAAATTGAGGATGCGGGCCTCTTTTTTGTGCTGTTGCTCAACCGCGTTTGCGACAGAGGGCCTTACAATCAACTGAAAAGAATAAAGAATTATGAACAGAAACTTTTATCTCAATTTCATTGCCACATTGCTGCTGATAGTATTATCGTTTGTGGGCTTCGTCCTGATAAAATCAATAGACATATTGAGTCTCAGGACTGAAAATCTGTCTGGACAGATTTCAAAAATCGACGCCAAATTTGCTTCTCTTGGAACCGCTTTGAAAAACCGCCCTGCCTCCCTGCCGTCAACCGCGGAAGAAAAGAAAATAACCGCCGATAAAATCCTTATGGCAAATTCTGAATTCTATGACAAAAATGCAATTCCCGGCGGCAGTTTCATAGCAGCCATAGCCAGTGAAACTAAAAACATGAACTATACTGTCAATAACGAAAAATTTGTCTCTGACCTATGGTCTTATACCTGTGATTCGCTTGCCGATAGAAATTATCAGAATTTCGAAATATTTGAGCCTCAGCTCGCGGAAAGCTGGACAATATCGGAGGACAAGCTGGTTTACACCATAAAACTTAAAAAAGGCGTATTGTGGCATGACTTCAAAGACCCCGTTTCAGGCAAAGAATGGAAAAATATCGAAGTTACCGCGCATGATTTCAAATTCTACGTCGATGTCCTAAAAAATCCGGATACCGACTGCGCACCGTCAAGAGTTTACCTGCAGGACCTCGACAGAATAGAAGTAATTAATGACTATGAATTCAAGGTTTACTGGAAAAAACGCTATTTCCAGTCGGAATCGATAACTCTTGGAACGCTCCCCCTGCCAAGACACCTCTATCATGCCTATGAGGGCCCTTTTGATGGAAAAAAGTTTAATGACGACCACGAGCGCAACCGCATAATAGTCGGCTGCGGCCCGTACCGTTTTGACAAATGGGAAAAAGGACAGAGAATAATACTCAAAAAATGGGACAAGTATTACGGCGCTAAATACGGTGTTTCCCCTGCCGTCGAAACCCTGGTTTTTGACGTCATAAAACACCCGAACACCCGTTTTCAGTCATTTCTTTCAGGCACGATAAACGATATAAGCCTGTCACCCGAGCAGTGGATAAAAAGGACCAACGGCAGCGAGTTCGGCCCTCAGGGGACTCTGAGAAAAATCAAGTACCCGGGCAGAGCATACAGCTATATCGGCTACAACCTGAAAAATCCTCTCTTTCAGGACAAAAGGGTTCGTCAGGCGCTCACTTCGCTTGTGAACAGAGAAAGAATTTTAAAGGAAGTTTATCACGGGCTCGGCAGAATTACTACAGGAACATTTTTCATAGACAGCCCTTATTATGATAAAAGCATAAAGCCTTATCCATTTTCCATCGAAAGAGCAAAGGCGCTTTTCAAAGAAGCCGGCTGGAAAGACGAGGACGGAGACGGTATTCTGGAAAAAGACGGGAAGAAATTTGAGTTTACTATTTTCGCTCCCTCCGGCAGTGAAATCATTCCCAAAATGCTGCCCATAATCAAGGAAGACATGGCCAAAGCGGGCGTGATAATGAAAATACAGAATATCGAATGGTCCGTTTATGTGCAGAGACTTGAAAAGAAAAAATATGAAGTCTGCGTTCTTTCATGGGCGCTGGGCCTTTCTCCGGACCCTTACCAGCTCTGGCATTCCAGCGAAGCCGACAAGGACGGTTCCAGCAACCATATAGGCTTCAAAAATCCGGAAGCCGATAAGCTGATAGAAGAGATAAGAGAGACTTTCGACATGAAAAAACGCGTGGAACTCTGCCACCGCTTCCATAAACTCCTGCACGAAGAACAGCCCTATACGTTCCTGATATCGCCGGACAGTCTTCAGGGTATAAGCGGAAAATTCCAGAATATAAGGGTATTCCCTCTCGGCGTCCCCGTTAAACTGATGTGGCTCCCCCTCGCCGACCAGAATACGGCTCACGGAACAAACTGAAAGACCTTAACGCTATATGAACCAGCCGCCCGTGGCGGTCATGCGGTAACGCGGGTCAACCAGGCCTTTTGTTTCAGGGCGGAGTTCCAATTCGTGTATTGAGCTTGTTTTTCCGTCAAGATATTCCTGAATACGGCGGCCTGTTTCGCGATAACGCTCACAGAGGCCCGCAAGTCTTATCTGCATGATTTCCAGCCCGTATGATTTGTAACTGCGCATCCACTGTTCACGAAAAGAATCATTAAGCGACTGAATAGCGTTTATCACATCGGGAATGTATTTTTCCTTCAATTCAAGCAATGCGGCACGGTCGTTTTCAGTGTAGGCTTTCAAAAGACGGAGCCTTAATTCCAATTTTTTAATGAGGGTATCGCAGATATTCCAAGCGTGATTTATGTGCCCGGCATTTTTGTCATCCCGGTGCGAAAATAACTTTTCCGCAGTTCCGCGAAGACTTGCGAGAGTATTTTCCCAAACATTTTTATCAAAAAAAAGATATTCATGATAAATAATCCCCATCAGAGGGTCGTCCCACAAGATCGCCGCCGCTATTATATCGTAATGAGGAGTTCCGTCTTCTTTGAAAACAGTAATTTCCAGTTCGGAAGCGTCGAGCTGAAGTCTGTAACTGGTTTTGAAAACGGATTGAAAGAACTTTTCAATGCGTTCGTCATTGCTTTTTAAATTAAAGGCATAATCCGCAGCCCATGCCATACCGGCAAAAGCCGAATCAAATTCGCAATAGCCGCCGTCATCTCCCCACATAGTGAAAATTATTTTGTCCACTCCTGTTTTGCGGCACGCGTCAATGCAGGGTTTAACCGTGGCGACAGTCTGTTCATGGTCATACCACATCCGCGACCATGTCCAAATGCCGGAGGCCATGAGAGGGCCGTTCCCCAGAGCACGGTGTTTCTGAATGTAATCAGTGTAAAAATCTTCATCCCTGTGATAGTAATCCCAGTAAACGAGTTCGGCCCTTTTATCTATGGCCGCCTTGACGTCTTCAGGAATCACCGTGTTTTTGTCATAATAATTCTGATCCTTATTACCGAGCCTGAAATACATGTCAGACCATATCATCGGTTTGAGACTGAATTTGTCACAGATATCGCAAACTTTTTTAAGATGACGGTTATAAATGTCGAAGGGCCGTTCATAACCGTTTCTGTCCATGAAGCGTCCGCGCCCGAGGTCGTGGGTTTCGTCCATTCCCAGATGAATACGCCTTGTCCCCAAAGCGTCGCTCCAGAATTTCAGCATTTTCTCAAGCAGGACATAGGATTTCTCTTCATCAACCATCAAAACGTTATCGGTATCTTTGATTTCATTGTATGCTTTCCAGCGCAAAATCGGCTCCAAGTGGCCCAGCGCCTGAATTGAAGCGACTATTTCAATATCAAGCTTGGCGGCGTAAGCGTCAATTTCCCGAATTTCCTCCATGGAATAAGCCCCGCGCATGTAGCCGAAATAAGTTTCTCCGGGAAGCTGATAAGCGTCTTTTGTGTAAAGCATCGCCATATTGTACCCCATCAGGGCAAGACGTCTCAGCCAACGCTTGAAATGTTCAACAGTTATAATGCCCGTCCTGGAGCAGTCCAGGAGAATCCCGAAAGTCTTGAAGCTTAAATTTTCCTCTGTTTCCATCCCGGAGAGAACATAACCAATACCCCGCGCCGCGGCGGCAGTACCGCCGTATTCTACAAGAAATCCGTTAGCGTTTTTTTTCACCCGCAAAATCGCAGTGTCTTCAACTTTTCTAAAATCTATTTTGCTACCGGGACCGTCCTTTTTTAACGGATATTCTTCGCTCAGAGCATGCAGAAGCTGATTTATTTCGGGACTTGTCTTGTTTGGCGTCCAGACTGTGTTCATTAATTTGCCTTTCTGTTTTCACATGTTTCAATAAGCATCCAGGAGTGAGAACCTATCTCACCTGAGATTTTGATAAACGGACTTTCAAAATCAAACTGCTGAGTTTCACGCGAACAATTTACAAGCACCAGTCCGATGCTAGCGTCACGCCCTCTCCACAGGGAATGCAGAATGGAAGGAAGCTTTTTCTTCACTACTTTCTGTTTTCCCTCTTCCGTAAAAATAAATCTCTGGAGAAATTCCACTTCTATTTCCCGCGTTTTCAAAACTCCTTCCGCAAGCATGTCCCCGTCGAAAAGAAAATTACGGTGCGCATGATAGAAACGCGCTGTACTGACGAGAAAATCGTAAATATCACTGAATTCTCCAGCAGTATGTTCGTTTCGCAAATTCGCCACAGTCGGCTGAAGCCCCCAGACGACAGATCTTCCCACCTCAACAAAGAACTGATCGGGATAGAGTTTATGCCACGCTTTTTCTTTTTTCCATGCCGAGTGCTCCGGCCATTTTTCATCAAACGGAGGGATGGAACCCGGCAGGGCGTAATTTCCGAACATCGCCGTTATTCCATGATAGACGGCGCTGAATGCCGGAACGGATTCAAAATTTGCCTGAGCGCCAAGACGTTCCTTGCCTCCGGAGAGCGAAATCGCCGAATCGACAAGGTCCATATATGCCTCATTGGCCTCTTCGGTGCTGATTGGAAATCCGGGATTTTCACTGATTATTTCTTCAAGCATTTTCCTGTATCCGGCAACCTGATAATTTCCGCCTCCGGGAGCATGTTTGTGAGACTGATTGTAACACGGGCTGTAAGTTGAACACCCTATCATGTCAAGATAAATCCCCGATAGCCCCGCCTTGTTCAGCTTCTTTATTGTGTCCCGGATTATTCCGCGGAACGGGATATTGTCATTTCCGCACATCCATGCCAGACGTTTTTTAGCGTAGCGGTTGAACATGCATGATTTTATATTTCCGTCTTTTTCCACCACCACTGAAGCGCTTCCGCCTTTTTCCCAGTGTTCCGCATCCATGTCCCAGGTTACGCCGTTCATATAAACCTGAGTGAAAATATTCTGTTTTTTCAATCTGGAAAGGGCTTTTTTGAAGACAGGCAAACCTTCTCTCGGCGGCCAGTAATAAGGGTAGGACGTATCATATCCGTGCTGGTGCCACCAGTACCAGTCCAGCGAAACAGGCACTCCGCTGTCCCTGCTTAATTTTTCCACAGGCGTTATTACATCTTCAGCGTTTCCCCTATTCCATATCCACATGCCTGTATTTCTAAGTCTCTCATCAACCGGAGGGCGTTTTGCCCATTTCTGCTCCCGCGCCCATTTCTTGTAAATCTGCGCCGCCTCAAACCAGCCGCCTTTGAAAAACCCCGTCGACAAACTGTACGGCACTCTGTATTGTCTCTGGCTTTTGCCATCCAATGGCAACGGATGAATTGCGCTGTAGCGGAATTTGGAATGATTATCCAAAGTTCTTAAATCAAATGTTTTGATGTAAAATTCCGTATCCCTGGTATCGAAATAATAAGACCCGGAAGGGCTTATCAGAGCGTTGTACTGCATTTCAAAATTGCTGAAAGTCTCGGCATAGCCATCGGGATAATAAGTTCTGCTGTCGATATCATGCAGTAATATCCCCTGCAACCTTGAGATATAAAGACTGGGAGTCTTAGGCATGGGGATGCTTATCACAGGGAAAGAGACTTGTTCTATGACTTCGTCTTTATTTCCGCCTTTCCATTCGATGCTACCGGATAAAAGACCGTCTTCGTTCTTCCATACGACAGTAACTTCAAAATTTCTGCCGATTGTTTTATGCCCGCGCCATTTGCAGACTGTTTCATTCTTCTTCGTTTTGTGCCTAAATTCAGCCATTTCCGAAGCGTTCAGCTCTTCAAGGGAAGACTCGTTTTTTCTGAAATTCAGCATCCATGATATCTCAGCATTACGCCATAAAATTCTTCCATTTTTAAAAATTTTCATCTCACTGATTTCCATAAAATGTCCTCTTTCTGTGCCTGTAAATTATATTTTGAAAATTTTGAGATCAAAATTTTGTTCATTATAATATCCGTATTGGGGAAGGAGAGAAATTTCCGTGAATCCGGCTTCGATGAACGCTTTGCATTTTGCGACGGCAAAAGAAGGCAGCTGGGCGCAAATGAAATCAAAAGATTCCCTTGACGCTTTTACTGTTTCCATAAGAAGCGTTGGCGCAAAACCGGTGTAATTCGGATGTATCTCATAATCGATGACTCCGGTTTTCCGTTCAAGTTCGGAAGCCGGATTCAGACAGAATGACCATCCAACGACCCTGGCATCGTCAGTTACAGCGGCAAAGAGCTTTCCGCGCCCCTCTTCAGTCAGGTGCAGGGCGTGCTGATAATTTTTGATGGAGGACGCGAGCGCTATGCGCGGCCAGGACTTTTCCGGGTTGAGTTTTGTATAAAATTTAAGCAGGGTGTCTATTGAATGGCGTTGCCTTATATCCGCCTGGGCCACAGTCAGTTTTTCCTGCGGTTTTACGGAGTAATATTCATTGCAGAATTGTTCAAAATCAGTTGTAACGCCTTTTTGCGACAGCATCAGAGGGCCGCAGTCTGTTCCGGGAAGAGCGGGATGAAAACCGTGTTTTGCATATATCGAGACTACCCAGGGACTTAAGCAGGTGCAGAACGCGGCGCGCGCCTCGCTTTTCTTGAAATTTTCAGAGAAGTATTTCATAAGAATCCCCGTGATTCCTTTTTTGCGGTGTGCCGGGGCGGTATAAACGTTGCCGAAATTGGCAACGCCGTCTGATTTCCGGGCATAGCCATACCATACCTGTCCCGCGACCTGTTCATTGATAAGGCCCAAAAAATAGAAATCATCACATGCGCCGGCATAATCTCCGCGCAGGCGCTGAATAATATCGCGCCTGGGCTGGTCACTGTAATGTTCAGTAAAAGATATCATACGCTCCATCCATTCGCCTACCGGCGGTATGAGCAGGTATACCTCCATGGTCTCTCCTGTCACGAGTCTGACTGAATCAAGCCTCTCCAGCATATTTTTATCCTCTTTTCAACTTATTGACAGTATGTTTGACAGGGGAATTTTTTTTTGATGGAGGCTTCGCGCTGAATTCCTCAAGTGTTTCATGGAGTGCATGGCATGCCTCATTGTAACCCACTCCGCAGAGTTCTGAAATAATTCGAACCCCTCTGTCCATGAGCTTTTTATTTGTAACTTCCACGCAACTCATCCAGTTGCCGGTTACTTTCCCGAGCCTGACCATTGTCCCCGTTGAAACCGTATTGAGAACAAGTTTTACCGCGAGATGTTCCATCACTGAAAGAGGCGATTTCACGGCATTGCAGGGAACGTTAAAAAAACCGCCTTTGTAAAATCCTCCCACTATGAGCCCGCTTTTTTTCCTGTATCCCGCTGAGGCTTCATTAAAGGCCTTCATAAATTCCGCGTTGTTCATTTCTGAAGCCCCAAGCACAAATACCGCGGCGTTTTCATTTGCTGAAAGCCGTGACGGGTCCTTCTCGTTTCCTATTATAAATTTCAGAATATCACATTCCCCTACCAATGGAGGATTCTTTATGATTTTTTCACTCGCGCCCATTTTTCCGTATGTTTCCTTATTCCACTCAAGACAGCGCAGTTTTCTGCCGAGTATCTCATGCCAGGCCTTTTCCGTAGAATGAAGCGGCGTTTTAACAAAAGCCCACGACGGAGGAGAAATATCGTCATCCTTCTTTTTGAAAGGCGGCAGCATGAAAGTAGGGGCGCGTTCGGTCGTATCCGTGAAAATATCCAGAAGATATTCATCAGCGTAATAGCTTATCAGCCCTTCAGAACGGTAAATTTTTTCTTCAAACTCAATATATGAGGAAATAGCTGAAACTGCTTTTTCACTTTCAAGGCTTTGAAGGAGTTTTTTGAAATTAGCGCCATAATCTTCAGCAGCAAAGCTTTTGGAAATCTTTTTTTCAGCCAGGAGTTTTTTCAGCACGGTTTCAAGCGCGGCCCCCGCGATAAGCTGCTCCGAAGTAGTGGCCTGCATACGGGTGGAACCTGAAAGCGCCATCGGCCCGCAGTGAAGGTCCAATACCGTAACGGATTGATTTTCGATAGCCTCGCGGCACCTTTCGAGTTTTTCGGACAGAAGTTTTGCGGGATTATTGAAGAGCAGAAAAACTTTTGCCCCCTCTTCCGCCGCTTCTTTTACCGTGCCGATGACTGAAGAGGTTTCTCCTCCTTCAGTTATTGCTATGAGAACATCCCCTTTTTCAATGCCTGTTTCCCTGGCCTGCTGTCTTCCGAATTCCTGATAATCCTCAAAAGATTCCACCGAACGCACCAGCGCGTAATCACCTCCGGTCATGATGCTGAAAACTCTACTCTCATATTCTGAAACTGAAGCATAAGCTCCCGGATTTTCCGCTTTGAGTTTTATGAAAAATTTGCGCCACATCGATTCAAGGAGTATGCTCAGACGCCCAGTCGCTCCGCAGCCTGAAAAAACAATTTTATTCCCGTTAAGTATCGCCGTAAAAGCATTCTCGCACATGGATGCGTATTCTTTGCTTCCGAATATTTTTTCAGCCATTTCCAGCACGTCTCTGTCAACAGACTGAAGCATTCTTACGCCGTCTGAAATATTTTTAGCGAAAGCTTCGTCCAGTTTTTTTGTTTTAGGGTTCGACTGTTCCGTCGGCAAAAAGCCCAAATGAAATTGTTTCTCGTTATTGATAAAATTTTCAGCCTGCGATTTCATATAGATAATTCCTTTTAATATTTTAAATTTTATGAAAACATATTAACAGTTAAAATTTCTTCCCTCATCAAGCATAATCAAATAATTGTCCAAAGGCACATAATCTGCAATTGAATTACCAGATCCTAGGCAATATCCTCCACCGGGCAGGCATATTTCGAGAATCTCCCGAATCCTTTTTCGCAAAGCAAGCTCATCAGCGCGACACAGAAAATCAACATCGACTCCGCCAAGCAACGCCACTCTGTCGCCATATCTTTTCTTCATTTCAGTTACAGGAACAATGACATCTTCAAAGGAGTGTTTTGCATCAATTTTCACCATAGTAATCAGATCATTCATTATTTCTTCAAGATTGCCGCAGGCATGTAGAAAATATAACTTGCCATGTTGATGGGCCATTTCCGCAAGGGATTTATGCATTGGGAGAATATTAGCTCGAATAAAACCAGGAGGAAAAAAAGTTTGAGTTTTAAAACCCATGTCATCGCATCCCCATATTATTCCTACACATGAGTACTGAGAAATGGTACGGGTATAATCCAGCATGACAGCGGTTAATTTTTCAAATACAGCTTTCATTAATGAGGGATTATCATACATCATATATAACATGTCCTCATAGCCTAGAAGCATCTTATAAAATCCGATTGGAACATTGATACGGCATTTCATGTTTTCAGGTAGTTCTTTTTCCAGCCAATCCAAGGCAGATAAATTCATATCGGCAATTTTGGGCCAGGGATAATTTTCAAAATCTTCCCAGTTTTGAATTGGGCCGGATGCCACTTTATCCTCAGAAATAGATGCTTCATTTTTTTTATCGTTAATTTGAGAAGGAAACTTTGGAAGGAGGCAACAGCTTATCGTATCATAGCCAAGAAATTTCTGTAGTGTGATTTCTTTCTGATAAAAGAAGAAAGGATGATTCACATTTAAATCTTTCATGAGATTAAAACGTTCTGTGAGAGCATTTTTAACTGAACTGTCTTGAGCAAACTCAATAAAAAATACCCTTTTCGGATTAGATTTTCTTTGGATACATTCCCGTAAGCCGCAAAAATCCGGCTGAACTGTTTTTGAAAAAAGTCTATTCATTAGAATGCCCTATTGTTAATCTTATTATTTGTTCAGAATTTTAAAAAGCGGATTCTCTGGAAGCAAGTTTATCTTCTATTTCACGAACGCATTCCTTCATCAGGGACATGGTACGTTTCGCGTCGTCTCCGACGTCAATCCCGAAGCCTATGGCAGAGAGCGGACAGTTTTCAGCTTTTATCAGAGCGCCCATTATATGCCATTTCCCGTTCGGGTGGGGAAATTCCACAAGGCCCGTATTTTTTATTTCATTCAATTTACGGCGCATATCATTTTCTGTTTTCAGATCATTCCATATATTCTGAGGAACGCCGAGTTCCTTTATGAATTTTTCGATTATCTCATCCGATGAAACCGAGAGCAGGAGCCAGCCCGTGGCGGTTTCATAGCAGTTGGAAAAATAGGAAGTCTCATGTACCAGTTTTCTTTCCGGATGCGCCGAATAATGCCTGAGAATATATCTGTATTTGTCATGCATGACGGATATGTTCACCATTGAGGATATTTTTATCGCGAATTCCCTGATGGGAATTTCAGCCGCCCCGATAAGGCGTGAATAGCCGCAATCCCGATTTGACAGGGCGAAAACAGTCGGGCCAGGTATGTATCCGGCTTTTCTTGAAACCTTTTCCAGATACCCCCTCTTTACCATTTCTCCCATAATGCGGACACATGTACATTCATTCAGGCCTATGGCTTCGGCGGCTTTTCCGGGTGTTACAGGCTTACCTTCAAGGTTTAACACGTATTCCAGTATATCCAGCGCCTTGTGTAGTGATTTCATGTTAATTTCATATTGTGAAGTTGCTATTTAATAATATGAAGTAATTATATACTATTACAAAATTAAAGTCAATAGACTTTCATAGGAAATTTGATTTTCCTCCCTGATTTTCAGGATAATAGGTGTCATTCATGATTTATTAATTTTAACTAACTTATTATAAAATACTTATAAATTCTATTATTTAAAATTACGCCTGAAATTTAAGTTTTTTTGATAATTATATCTCTATTTTATCACAAAATGACTTATCACAAGAATTGAAGTACTAATAAGCAAGGCTTACCTATGCGTGAAGTACGTACACAAGTCTTATTTACTATAAAATAGATATAATATTTAATAAAAAATGAAAAATTATACCGTAAAAAATAAAAGTAACTTTTGTATTTTATTTGCTATTAATATATTATGACTTAAAAAAGATGAATGACACCTTAATTATTCTCATTAAAAACTTATAATGAAGAAGTTACGTGGCAAAACATAGAAAACACAAAATAAGCCGTCAGAAGAAGCTGAGGAGCTCTCTGTACATGTCATCGGCGGTTTTGATTACCGCGATATTGGCTTCGTAATTACGTTGAGTTAGTTTCATATCGGTAATATTCTTGGTGAGATCAATGGTGTCTCCATCGTTATTGGCGATGTTATTGGCAATTCTGGCCATGGAGTTCATATCATCCCGCAAGGCCCTTTGCGAAATTTCATACACAGAATCAATATTCATAAGACATCCCCGCTACAAGCGTTAAGTCAAATTCTAACACAAAAGCACATAAAATGCAACTTCTAAAATAATAAATACTTAAACAGCAAGGTCCAACTCGTGAACCAGTCCGGCTGTGCCGTTCTCGTTCAGATAGAAACCTGTCTGCGCCAGTTTTCCCTTGGTATTGTTTTCAGCGTCATTCATTGAAAACTGCGTGTTTGCGCTGCCCAGATATATCGCTCCGATACCCGCCTGCCCTATGGCCATCAGGCTGTTGCTTCCATCAGAATTCCGGAACCATAACCTGAGACTATCATAAATACTGTCGCTTTCATCAATCCAGCCGTTTTTGTCTTCATCATATGAGGAAAGTTCCCCGAAACCGCTTCCGCTGGAAGGACCGAAAAGTTCTTTTCCGTCGTTGATTACGCCGTCATTGTTTTTATCCAAGGCCAGGAAAGCGCTCCCCTGCGAAAGCTCGGATATCTGTTCTTTTTTCCCGTCCGCGTCCAGGTCAAACTCGAATTTTGTATCGGAAAGACCTGTTATATTTCCGTTAAGGTTTATAACGAGCGGGTCTATGAGAGCGTCTCCGGCTTTTATACTGAGGCTCTTTTCCTGAATGAATGAACGGCTCATGTTCAGGGCAAGGTCTATGTTGATTTCTCTGCCGTCAGCGGTTTTGACAAGGGCTTTTGAGTTGAATGAGACTGTTTCGGATTCGGCTTTAAGTTCATAATAATTGTAGTCAAGGCCCCATCCGGCAGGTTTCTGAGCTTCAGCGCCACTTTTTTCCCCTCCCGGGAGTTTTTTGAGAATGCTTTCCGTATTCTTTCGATTGCTATTGCCATCACCTTCAATATCCTTGCTGTTCACGAGTTTTATTTTTATTCTTTTCCCGGTAAACGCATACATAAGACTTTCAATAAGCTGTATCTTGAGGGTATCCAAATCAACCGGTTCAGTCTCTTTTGGAGAAGATGTCTGAATGGTGGCCGTGTCGATAGAAAGGACTTTCATTACTTGAGAAGAAAGGCTGAGTTTGACGGCATCCTCAATATTTTCCGGCGCGCCTGAAGCTGCCGCCTTCTGAAGGCGCTCAAGTGCCTTGTCGGAAAGATTGAGCTCAACAGGGTCTTCATAAGCCTTTTTCCTGGCGCTTTCATCACCAATCCATTGAATTAGGCTTTCTTCTTTTTTAGAGTAAGTGAGCAGTTCGTGACTGCTGTCCATTTCGACAGAATAATCGCTGATTTGCATGTGACGCCCCTCCAGGCTTAAAATTCTGAAATTGTTTTCAGAAAAGAGGACTGTCAATGAAAATCAGGAAACGCATAGGCGAAGGATAAAACCAATCAGGCTTGAAGTTTTTGCTGAAGAAACTTCAGTGATATTCGCGTTTTTCAAGCTTGCTGACGCGAATCCACGCCGACCTGTTCCCCGACCCCTTTTGCGGTTTTGATAAAGTCAAAATCCTTTACGGTTTCTGACAAATCAAAGCACACTTCCCGTTCTTTTCAGCGCTTTCAGATAACTGCGCAATAAGATACCCGTCTGAGAAGTAATTGTTTTCAGACTGGAAGTCTTATGACCGCGAGTTCTTTCAGGCATAAAAGTTTTCATTTTACAGACTCCTTTCTGTATCATTCCCGTTCCGCCTCCTTGCAGAACTTTACACAATTACATTTTTCGGCATTTGCCGGATTCTCTTTATAGCAGTTTAACTATTTATCACACAAAAGTTGAAATTTTACATTTATGAGGCAATTTTGGAGTATTGGAAAATCAGGGGGATTTGGGGAAATGCCGGAAATTACATTTTTATGCCCCGTTTGCGAGGCAGAGATAGAAGCCGATGAAACAATGTGCGGCGGCACCGCGCAATGTCCGTCATGCAACAGCTGTATAATGGTCCCCATGCCCGGTATAAAAGAAGGCATGAAAATAGCCGGTTTCACGCTTGAACGCAGACTCGGCGCAGGCGGAATGGGCGAAGTATGGCTCGCCTGCCAGACCGCGATGTCCCGTAAAGTCGCCATAAAAATACTTTCCCCCGCCTTAATTCAGGATGCCTCTTTTGTAAGCCGCTTTATGAATGAAGTGAAAACTTCCGCCAAGCTGGACCACAATAATATCGTTACCGCTTTCGACGCCGGAGTTGATAAGGGCTTTTACTATCTGGCAATTTCATACATTGACGGGACAGAGCTGATGGACAGGATTAAAATAGACACTAAAATCCCTGAAAAAGAAGCTCTTTTCATAATCCGCGACATAGCGGACGCCCTCAAATACGCATGGAATAAATTTAAAATACTCCACCGCGATATAAAACCCGCAAACATAATGATAGACTCCGAAGGCATGCCTAAACTTATGGATATGGGAATATCCAAGACCGTTTCCGAAGAGGGCGCTCAGATGACCATGGCAGGCACCATCATAGGCACACCCCATTATATGAGCCCTGAACAGGGCATGGGCGAAAAAGATATAGACTGCCGCTCGGACATATACTCTTTAGGCGCAACTCTTTACCACATGGTAACTGGAACTGTGCCTTATGACGCTACGACTGTTGTCGGGATAATAAGCAAGCATATGCTTGAGCCCTTTCCTTCTCCTATAGAACGAAATCAGGAACTTTCGGAACAATGCGTCGCTCTCATAGAAACCATGATGGCAAAACACAGGGAAGACCGCCAGCAGACTTGGGAGGATGTCATAGAAGATATAAATATGGTGTTGCAGGGACAATTTCCCGATACCAAGAGACCGGATAAAAACCAGTCACAGGTAATGCAGGCAACCCCAAGTCAGATAATCAGCAGATACCAATCCATGAAAGACCGTCCGAAAGCCAAACTGCATGAGGGGACCCTCATCATCGACAAACCACAATCAATGCAGGAAGCGGGATATAAAATACCTTCAAAACGTTCCTACCTAATGTATCTGTTTACAGCCATACTGCTTCTGGTAATAGCGGCGTCGGCATATTACATCAAAACGGAAACAGCTAAATTCAACGAAATTCTCAAAACAGCCCCGGAAAAAAACAACGCCGGAGAAGAAAACAATGTCAGGGAAGAACCCTCGGGAAAAATTGTTGTAAAGAATGAAGCCCCAACCCCAGTGCCGGCAGCGCCAACAGAAGATCCCAGTGATAAAAACAGACGGGAAATCTGGGACTTCGCTATGAATTACGCGTCTGAAAATCCCGAAAGCTTTGAAATGATAATCAAAAATTTCAATGAAATCAAAACAAAATTCCCCAACACAAAATACAAAATGATGGCGGAACTCGAAATATCAAAGGCGCAAAACAGAAAACAGGAAGCCGTAAAAGCCCTCATTGCGGAATTGAACTCGCAGGCAAAAGCGCTCATCAATAGCAAAGACTTTGACAAAGCCGCGGATATATACAAAAATTATTCGGCAAAACTGGCGCCTGAAAGTTCAGAGGAACGCGGAAAACTGGCCAATTCATGCATTGAAATGAAAAATAAATACATCGAAGAAAAAAATAAAATGGAAAAAGCCCGGGAAGACAGAAAAAAACAGTTTTTCGCGTCCCTTGTCTCGGAACTGATAAAGGAAAACTTCAACGGCGTCCAGAAAATGCTTGAAAATCCCAAATTCAAGGATATTGCCGCGGAATTGAATATCTCGCCTAAAGAATTGGAAAAAGATAACATAAACAAGATAGTGCTTAACAGTTTCAATAACGATGTAAATAAAGAAGTACAGATAGAAACAAACAAGGGAGTAATTAAAACCAAAATCAAAAAAGTAAGAAACATAATATATATGGAGGAAAAAGTCCCCGGCGGTTCAACCTATATAAAGTTGAATGTCCGCGAACTCAACCCCAGGGAAAAACTCAACCGGATTTCGGGCATCATGAACAACACTCAGCTCGGAATTTATAAAACAATTGAAGCCATTAAATTGAAGAAATATGACATCGCCGAAAAAATGGCCCTCGAAACCGGCCCGCTTTCAAACACGTTTCAGGAGCAGATAATGGCCATGGATACTGAAAAACTTGAGGCCGCCGCCGCAAAAAAATTGCCTGAAATATTCCAGATGCTCGGCCTATCTCAGGAATTCATAAGTGAACCCGGAAAAATATTTCCCGAAATGCCGAAGAAAAGGCCCCATGAAAGACTGGTGCACGAAGTGTTAAAAGAACTGGACGCTTTCAATAAAAATTACAGCGGGACAAAATATGCGGCTGACAATAAATCCGCCGTCTCAAACCTCACCGATATAATGCAGAGAATCTCGGAACACATGAAAGAAAGGCAGAACAGGATACAAAGCCGTGGAAACTCTCCTGTTTCTGAAAAAGAGAACACTGAAAAGGATATTCAGAGGCAACTCAAGGAAGCGAATCCTGACTACAATGGTCTGGGAACATTCAAGCATGAATTCGGAAAGCTGGCCGTTATAGACCTGAGCAAATCTCCTGAAATAAAGGATATCAGCCCTCTCAAGGGATTGAAGATAAAAGCACTTTTCATGAGTTCGGAAACCATAGATAACATAGAAACATTGCAGGGAATGCCTCTTCATGAGTTGCACCTGAACTGCAAGCTGAAAGATCTGAGTTTTTTAAATGGAATGCCGCTGAGAGTACTTTTCCTTAAAAATTCCGGCATTAGCGATATCAGCGCTTTAAAGGATATGCCTCTCAATAACTTTTACATAGACTCGGAAATAACTGACATCAGTCCATTGAAAGATATGCCGTTGAGAGCGCTGTACATAGCAAAAGCCAAAATTTCAGGAATTGACGTTCTGAAAAATATGCCGCTCCAAAGCCTTTACCTTCCGCCAGGCATAACTGATATCAGCACACTGAAAAATATGTCTCTTGTTTATCTCTTTATCCCCTTTTCAAATCTGAGTGATCTAAGCGTTCTCAATGGAATGAAGCTGGAAAAACTCGACCTTACCGGGGCCAAAACAAGCGATATCAGCCCTCTGCGCGGAATGCCTCTGCTGGAGCTTAACCTTCAGGGATGCGAAAACCTGAAAGATATTTCACCCCTGACAGATTGTAAAAACCTTGAAAAATTGGCTATCCCCACAAGCGTTTCAAATCTAAAATTTTTACGAAAACTGACATCTCTTAAATACATAGATTCAAAATGGCCGCCGGCAGCGGCTGAAAACTTCTGGAAGGAACATAATTGATCAGGCATATGAAAAAATTAATTCTCTTTACAGTCTCCGCTTTTATTTTCATTTCACTCTTAGGGGCCTCCGGCGGGAAAAAAAAATTCTGGTTTCAGGCAGGCAATGAAGAAAGCATATCCTCAGAAGGTATTAAAATCAAAGTTATGAGGAACGCCAAGGCTATTCCTATAACACCTATAACAACCTATCCGTTGTCATATTCAGACAGCAAGGGAACAAAAAAAATAGATGCGTTTTCACCTTTTGAATTGTGGATGCACGAACAGTATATAGCTAAATGGGAAGGCGAAAACTGCACCATGCTTCTCTGCAGAATAAACAAGCGCCCTCCCTCAGGAATGAAACTCATTCTCGGAAAATTTGTTTTAAGGGAAACATATGATAAATGGAATGAAAAAGAGGAAAGTAATAAATTCGGAGATGATGATGTCGTACCGTGGCTTGAATTTTTTCTCTCATCCAAAGTTAATACGTCCCCCGAAACTGTAAAAAGCAGTCCATCCATTAAGATATTAAAATATAAACTTGAGGAAAATTCAAAAGAATACAAAGAGGTATATGTGGTCTGCGATCCTAAAAAACCTGATAACAGATACGCCGTACTTTATCAGCTGGATAGATATATGGACATTAAAAAAAGCTCAAGCGCAATACTCCAGTCGATAAGTTCAATCTCTTTCTCTTCATTCAAAGAAACCGACAACAAACAGCTCACTACCAAAAACAGCAGGAAGAAAAAAGAATGGACTGACGAATATATCGCAAGCCGTGAAAATGTAATCAGCAACATTAAAAATTTAAAAGACTGGTGGTTTCTTGAAACCGAAAATTATATAATAGTTTCAAATCTCAAAAGCAAGAAACTCATAGGCGATATCGAAAAAAACATAGAGCAGTGCAGAAAAGTTTTTCAGAGCTTTTATCCCATAAAAAAACCTCTTAAAGAGGTAAGTGTCCTGAAGGTGTTCAAAGACAGGGATGAATATCTTGCCTATCTCGGAAGAAATTCCGATCTGCTCTGGAGCATAGGTTTCTGGGCATCCCACAAAAAGGAGCTTGCCGTTTCACCTATTGACAATCTCAAGGGGCAGGACTTGAATAAGATGGTTCTCTTTGTGCTTTATCATGAAGGCTTCCATCAATACATGTATTACGCCTCGGATAAAAGCCAAATATCAATGTGGTTTGACGAAGGCAACGCCACCTTTTTTGAGGGAATTAAATTCAAAGGCAAAGATAACTTTGAAATGGAAATCACAAAACGCTGCCAGGAAATGGACAGACTCGTCCAGAGAAACCGTCTGAACATTCCAGCACTCCTTCACATGGACCGGGAGGAATTTTATTCTGAAAAAGGCCGTTCTGACAACTACACTCTATCCTGGGGAATCATGTATTTCCTTTACAAAGGCGCGCCTATTCTGAAAAACAAAAACAACTACTCCGAAATACCAATGAAATATTATGACGCCCTTCTCGCCACAGGCAACCCCAAAAAAGCCACGGAAACCGCATGGGAAGGCGTGGACATGAGTAAATTCAAAGAGGATTTTCTCTCTTTCTGGAATAACGACAATTATGTCACAAGGTCAAAAAACTACGATCCGTTGAATGACAAAAACAAAAGAAAATAACAGGTTTTCCTCCTATTACCTTCCACGGAGATAATCGCCGCGCGAAAGCAGCTTTTCAAGAACACAATAGAATATTATGAAAAGATAGCGCGAACCCATTTCCTTTATCTTCAGTTTCGAGATTCCGGCCTTCCTGTTATGCCAGCTTATGGGAATAATCTTGAATGTATAGCCGCGCAGGAACGCCTTGAGAGGAATTTCCACAGTGAGATTGAAATGCTTTGAAAGAAAAGGACGGCAGCCGTCTATTACTTCACGACGATAACATTTGAAAGCGTTTGTCGTATCATTATAGCCATGCCGGAAAATCAGTTTAATGCCGAAGTTCACCAGCCTGTTCAGAAAAAGCTTGTGGACTGGATAGTCAATAACTTCCGAGCCTTTTATGAACCGCGAGCCGAACACGCATTCAGCGCCATTTTCGATGAACCTGAAATAGCTGACGATATCCGAAGGACTGTCGCTACTGTCAGCCATGAATATCGCCGCGGCATCTCCGGTGTAAAGATCCAATCCGGCCCTTACCGCCATCCCGAAACCCGCTTCTTTTTCGTTTCCTGCCCACTTTATCCGGGAATTCTTTACGGCAAATTTTTCCAGAATGCTTTCAGTGGCGTCCGTACAGTGGTCGGCAATAACCAGAATCTCATAATCAATGTTATTGAGTTCCAGTTTGTCTACGAGGGACTCCAATGTAGGACTTATACAGTCCTCTTCATTGTGCGCCGGTATTATAACTGATAATTTCATCATCCCGCCATTTTGAAAAACCTAAATATACAACACGCCTCCCATCAATACCACTGTCCCATAACAATAGAGAGACTCCGGTTTGATACTCATATACAGGCAATTATATTACATTCAGTTATAAAGCTATAAATCTCTCTTATAAAATCTGAGGATTGCAGAAATTTTCATCATGAAAAAACATTGTATAAAATGCAGTAAGGAGTACTCATTGACTCATTTCACTCTTGACAGCGGATATTGCGCCGACTGCAATCCGGGGGTTTTAAGTTTACCTGATTTACATCCTTCGACTCCGGCAGAAACAAAATCTTTTCTTTTAAATGTTATCGTGCTGAATATTGTTCTTTTGTGCCTTTCTTCTATGTTACTGGATGGAGGTGTTATCAGCAGGCCCGCCGGTGTATTTTTTTCAGGGATGACAATTTACTGGCTTTTCAAATTTGCCAGTTGGAAATTTTCAAAAACAGGATATCCGAGTTTAACTTTCATGCAACGTATTCTAATTATTCTTATGCCCTTTTATGGTTTCCCTATTTTTTATATACTTTGGTTACTTATAAGAATCGGTATTTTCAGAGATTAAGAAACCACTTGACCAATAGATTTGATACTCGGTTATATTAATTGAAAAAACGCCGGAGACAAGTTTTACGAATTATATAAGGTCAAAGACGAATAGCTTCTTTTACCTCTATGTTTGAGTACCGTCTTGAAGGAAAACTTTTTCATATTATATTTTTCATAATAGAATATCAAAAAGGTTATAACATGCTGAAAAAATTTTTATTGTCTGCCTTGATGCTGCTGTCTGCCGGGATCTTTGCCGAGGAATTTACCGGGACGGTTGAACGTTCAAAATACGGAAATCTCGCTTTTGAAAACCCCGGCAGGATAGTTTATCTGAAACCAATAGGACAAGTCGCGCTTGCCGGTACTTACGATGCCAACAACAACCTGATAAACAAAGGCGACCTGATAGCACAGCAGGACACTACTATACAAGAAGCAAAAGTAAGGTCCTACGAAGCCCAATTAAAAGGGGCCATGGCGATACTTGAGGAAAAAAAAGCAGAACTGGAACGCAATGCCAAGCTTTCCGAAAAAAAAGCGGTAAGCCAGAAAGTCCATGACCAGTCAAAAAAAGATTACGAAACAGCCCTGGCAGAAGTAAGAAAGCTTGAAGCCAACCTCACTACGGAAAAATATAATCTGGAATCCTGTTACCTCCGCGCTCCCTTTGACGGACAAGTCGAAGCACATCTTTATTCTGAAGGTACATGGATTGATCATGGTAAGGAAGTCGTAACTCTTTCACTGGTGCTGATTGTGAAAATCAAAGTCCCGGTACCTGAAGATTTCTCCGGAAAAGTCTCCAACACGGATATTATCAAAGTCATATCGCCGGATTCGGAAAAACCTGTCGGCGTATGGTTTGACAACGTTTCAATGGATGTGAATAACATATATCTCTACGTAAAAAACAGCCTTGTCCCCGTTTATAAACTTACTGAGGAACAGAAAAAACTGCCCAAAGTGCACAAAGTATCCTTTGTTTCGAGGAACCATGATGAAGGCGGCGAGACTCTATGGGTCGATACCAATTCTCTGAAAAAAGATGAAAACGGATATTATATATGGCGCGCAAAAAACCAGACAATGGGCAATCCTGAAACACCTTTGGAACGCCAGTTCATGGTGGAAAGAATATCCGTTGTCCCCGGCCTGAAATACAGGAATATAGGCATTTACAGATACAGGGTACTTGATAAACCGGCCGATCTGAAAATGCATGATTTTGTGCTTATTGACACGCCTGAAAATCTCAAACACGGGGATGTGGCCGCCTATGAACCCCGCCGCTGGATGTTCAGGCCCGGCGAAAAAGTGAAAGTCCAGATAAACAAAAACAAAACAGCAAAATAATAATCGAAAATACCGGAGGTTTTTAAAAAAATGAGCAGAATCAGAGTTTTAATAGTCGGCTCTTGACACATGGGCACCTCCCATGCCAGAGCTTATGTCAAGATGAAGGATTTCGAGATAATCGGCCTCGTAAGCAGAGGTTCGGCAAGCAGGGAAAAACTTTCAAAGGAACTCGGCGGACTTCCTCAGTTTGACAACATTGACACAGCCCTTAAAGAAACAAAACCTGATGCCGTCTCCATCAACACCTACCCGGACACCCATGCCGCGTATGTTAAAAAAGCACTGGAGGCAAATTGTCATGTCTTTGTAGAAAAGCCTCTCGCCCAGACAGTAAAGGAATCCAAACAGATTGCGGCGCTGGCGGCGAAGAAAAAGAAAAAACTTGTTATAGGCTATATACTCCGCCATCATCCCTCATGGATGAAATTCGTAGAGCTGGCGCATACCCTCGGCAAGCCGCTGGTCATGAGAATGAACCTCAATCAGCAGAGTTCCGGGGAGATGTGGGTTACTCACAAGCAGCTTATGAATGCTCTGCCTCCGATTGTGGACTGCGGCGTACATTACGTGGATATGATGTGCCTCATGACGCGTTCCAAACCCGTCAGGGTACAGGCCATCGGCGCCAGACTGAGCCAGGAAATAAAAAAAGACATGTATAACTATGGTCAGCTTCAAGTCGTTTTCGAAGACGGCTCAGTAGGCTGGTACGAAGCCGGATGGGGGCCGATGATGAGCGAAACAGCCTATTTTATAAAGGATGTCATAGGTCCCAAGGGTTGCGTGAGCATAGCCGGAGGAGAAAAAAAGACCTCTTCTTCAGATATAGACTCCCACACCAAAACAAATCAGCTCAAGCTGCATTCCGCCGAACTCTGGAAAAACGGCAAATTCCTCAAAAAGGACAAATTGATAAACATGAGCGATGAGCCCGGACATCAGGAACTCTGCGACAGGGAACAGGCATTTTTCCTGAAAGCCATCAAAAGGGATTTCGACCTGACAGACCATATCAATGATGCTATAAACAGCCTCAAAATAGTGCTGGCCGCAGACGAATCCCTCAGAAAAGGCCGCACCATCAATTTATAATTTTTCTTACGCAATTCACGCAAACGGTGAAATTGTTTTCATGGCTTCGGGTATAAGCGCGGGCAGGTCGTCGGCTATAGTGCCTCTGACTCCGAAAGGACTCAATTCTCCGCAGAGGCCGTGAATGAATGTCCCGGCAACGGCGGCTTCAAAAGCACTTATTTTCCGTGCTAGAAAGGCCCCGATTATGCCTGAGAGGACATCGCCGCTCCCGGCGGTCGAAAGCGCGGGACTGCCGCTGCCGTTAATTACAGTTTTTTCATGAGAGGCTATCACGCTCCTGAAGCCTTTCAGAACAATAACCGCTCCGATTTCAGAAGCCAGCGCTTTTACCTGTTCGACTCTGTCGGCGTCAATCATTTTTTCCAATTTGAAAGCTTTCAGAAGGCGTTTCATCTCTCCGAGATGAGGTGTCAGCACTGTATTCGGCAGAGACTTGAAAATAGAGGGATTTTCCGAAATGATATTCAAGGCATCCGCGTCAAAAAGTTTAGGTTTGTTAATTCCGCAGAGGTATTCCATAAAGGGAACAGTCGAATGGCTTGTGCCAAGGCCCGGCCCGGCCGCTACTGCGTCAACCTGCTTTATGAGGCTTTCAATTTTACTTATGGAGCTTTCATCAAAAAAGCCTTCCCCCCCATCACATATACGGCGCGGTATCAGTGAAAAATTTTTCTGCATGACAGGCGGCATTGACGCAGGCACGGCGGCAAAAACAAGCCCCGCTCCGCTTCTGATAGCAGCCCCGGCAGTCAGGAACGGAGCCCCGGGATAGAGACGGCTCCCGCCTATGACAAGCAATTTTCCCATAGAGTTCTTATGAGAGTTCCATGCCACTCGTCCAAGATATTTTTTTATATCGGGAGATAGTATCAGTTCAGGACTTTCTTCAGGAATTTTATCAATAAAAGTCTGCGGTATCCCTATATCAACACATCTGAGAAGCCCGCACTGTTCAGAACCCCTTTCGCAGAGAAAGCCTTTCTTGGGAAGTCCCATGCATATTGTCATATCCGCGGAAACGGCGCATTCGGAGAAATTTCCGTTATCGCCGTTCAAGCCAGAAGGAATGTCCAGGGATATGACAGGCAGTTCCAAAGAATTTATCAGTGAAATCCACTCGGCATAAGGAGGTTTGAGCGGTTCTTTGAAACCAGTCCCGAGAAGGCCGTCGATTATTACGTCTCCCTCGCGAAAATCCTCCGCTGAAATGTCTTTACGTACTTCCATTGAGACATCTGACGGAAGCCTTCCGGCATTGAGTTTGGCGTCTCCGGAAAGCTCTTCAACGGGACAGACGGGAAAAAGCTTTACCGGAATATCTGTTTTTTCACAGAGGTAACGGGCGACTACGTAAGCGTCTCCGCCGTTATTGCCCTTTCCGGCAAACAGTACAAATCTTCTTAGATGGCGGGCTGAAAAACCGGAGACATATTCCAGAATGAATTCCCCCGCTCCAATTCCCGCTCTTTCCATAAGGGTTTCGGAGGGAATGCCGGCTTCCTCTATCGCGCGTTTATCCAGACTTCTCATTGAGGACACGGATACTGTTTTCACTAAAGGCCCCTACTTTCTGCTGAAACGTTTTTCCAATTCTTTCACGGATATATTAATGACGGTAGGCCTGCCATGGGGACAGGAGAAAGGCAGTTCGCATTGTGCCATCTGTTTTATCAGTCCTTTTGCTTCTTCAAATGTGATACTGTCCTGCGCTTTGACGGCGGCGGTACACGCGGCTTTTGCTATGACGTCCGTATCGGCTTCTTTTTTAAGTTCTCCGTCTTCCATCAGTTTTGAAAGCAGATCGGAAATAAGCCCTGCCACGTTGTCCTGTTTGAGCGTGAGAGGAATTGAGTTTATTATAATGGTATTCTGTCCGAAAGATTCGATTTCAAAGCCGATTTTTTCAAAGAGATTTTTATTTTTGCCGATGAAAAGAATTTCAGGACGCGAAAGCTCCAGCGTTACCGGAAAAAGAAGCCTCTGTGACGGGATATCACCGGAAGCGGACTGCCTGAGCAAGCGCTCATAAAGCACTCTTTCATGGGCCGCGTGCTGGTCGATTACGAGCAGTCCCGCATCGGAGGCCGCAAGTATATATGTTTTGTCGAGAAACCCGATTATTCTCAGATTGCCGCTTCCCGGCAGTTTGACCTGTTCACTTTCAGGAGCGGAATACCGCAGAGGTTTTTCGCTTTGTGTTTCGATTCTCTGCACGTATTTTTCCTCGTCCGCACAAGGAAATGAAGACGGGCTTTGTTCCGTTGTTTCGAAATCTTCGCGCGGGAAATTCAGCGACGGCGCTTCTTCCGCCGGGCGGTAATTCAGCTCAGCGCCCTCAAGCAGCGATTTTACCGGGAAATTACCTCTGAAGGAACTTGCGGGAGTGGAACTTGTTCTCAAGGCTGTCCTTACAGCTTCCGAAATTACGGAGATAACAAGATGCTCATGCCTGAAACGCAATTCCCTTTTGGCGGGATGTACGTTTACATCAATCATGGACGGGTCTATGGAAAGAAAAAGTATGACAGGAGGAAAGCGTCCCTTTTCGACGAGCCCGTGATAGCCTTCCCTTATTCCCGTATAAACAGGAAACGCTTCAACAGCCCTTCCGTTTACAAAAATTCTCTGTTCGCGTCTGCTGTTTTTGGTGAACCCGTGTCTGGCTATATAGCCTGAGACTTTTATGCCGGAACCCGTAAATTCAAGCGGCATAAGGCCGTCTTCCATCTCCCTGCCGAAAAAGTTTCTTATACGTGATTTGAGTTCGCCGTGGGAGGGGGATGAGAAAACCCGTTGTTCATCCATGATAAGTTCAAATGAGACAGACGGGTAAGGAAGCGCCAGAAGACAGAATGTTTCCTGAATATGCCTTTCTTCGGTAGCCTGCGCGCGGAGAAATTTTTTTCTTGCGGGGGTATTGAAAAAGAGGTCCTTTACAAGGAATTCAGTACCCGGTGCGCATCCGGCGGGGCCGGAACTGATGAACTTTCCACCGTGGACGATTACTTCCGAACCTTCCTGAGAGTCGTGTTTTCTGGTCTTGAGCACAAGGCGTGAAACGGAAGCTATGCTGGGAAGCGCCTCACCTCTGAAACCGAAAGTGACAATGCGGTCTATGTCATTTTCCGTAATTATCTTGCTTGTGGCATGAGGTTCCAAACAAAGCAGGGCGTCATCCCTGTCCATACCGGAGCCGTCATCGCTTACCGATATGGATTTGATGCCGGATTTTTCAACTCTTACCGTAATCGCGGAAGCTCCAGCGTCAATGGAATTTTCAACGAGTTCTTTGACTACTGAAGCGGGCCTTTCGATTACCTCGCCTGCGGCAATCCTGTTGCTTATATTTTCAGGCAGTATTTTAATTTTGCTCATTGTGCAAATTCAGGCGTGGTGTGTAATTTTTTTTAGGTTTATCGATAAGATTACGCAGTTTTTCCTCTTTGGCGGCTTTGCGTTTTTTTTCCGCGTCCTCAAGTATCTGCTGAAACTCAGGTTCATACCTGATATTGTCCAGAGTAGGGTCATAGGAAAGAGTGAGGACTCTTTCCCCCAGCTTATCATAAGCGCGTTTGAAAAACTCAATGGATTTCTCCGTATCGCCGCTCACTGAATACATTCCCGCCAGGTTCAGGAGGGCCACAGGGGATTCGGGGTCGATGTCAAGGACTTTCAGTGTGGTTGAAACGGCTTCCTCATATTTTTTCTGTTTAGCGAGAGCGGAGCCAAGGTTGTTGTAAACCATGGGGTCTTCGGGGTTTATCCTGCACTGTTCTCTGAATATCATTTCAGCCTCAGCGTATCTTTCCGAATTATAGAGAATAGAACCGAAAAGTAAAAGCGCCTTGAAATTATCAGGCTCGAAAACAAGAATGGTTTTCAATTTATCTTCGGCTTCTTTAAATTTATTATCCTCAAAATCCCTGGCGGCATCACGCAGCATTTTCTGGAAATTAGGCAGTTCCGTCTGAATCTTCTGTTTTTTTTCAGAAGGTTGGAAAACATAATCAATATCCGGTTTTTTCCTGACAGTAAGATTTTTGAGTTCCATGGATGGGAGAAGTTCCGACTGATTGAATTTAAAGATTTTTTCTCTGGATTGCGAATTGGTTATAATAACAGTGAGCAATATTACCAGCGCGAAAAAAATTATCAGCGGCGTAAGGGATTTGTTCATGATTTTTTGCCCATTTCCCTGAAATGCCAGCATCTGCAATAATGGGTATCTGAAATCTTTTCCCATAATGGAATCTCTTCAGCGCATTTCAGCTGTTTCTGATTTTCAAGACTTTCACAAAGGGAACACCTCCCGTAAAAACGGCACCCCGCGGGATAATTCGCGGGCGAAGGCACGGAACCGGGTATCGTAGTAAGCGACTCATTTTCATGTCCCAATCTCGGAACTGCTGAAAGCAGCGCCGCGGTATATGGGTGAAGAGGTTTTTCCAGGAGTTCCCCAACAACAGCTGCCTCAACCATATTTCCAGCATACATTACTATGACCCTGTCGGCGAGTTCGGATACTATTCCAAGGTTGTGGGTTACCAGTATTATGGCCATTCCGGTTTCGGAGCCTATTTTTTTCAGAAGCTCAAGTATCTGGGCCTGTATAGTAACATCAAGAGCGGTTGTAGGCTCATCAGCTATGAGGAGTTCAGGCTGGCTGGCGAGGGCCATCGCTATCATAATCCTCTGCTGCATTCCGCCGCTCATCTCATGGGGATAGGCATTAATTCTAGTTTCAGGCTCAGGGATGCCGACCTGTTTCAGAAGGGACAGAACTTCAGATTTCACATCTTCCACCTCGGGCCTGTGCAGAAATATCGCTTCGGCTATCTGGTCGCCTATTCTGAATACAGGATTTAAAGAAACAGACGGCTCCTGAAAAATATATGCTATCTTGCCGCCTCTGATTTTGCGCAATTCCTTTTTATCCAGCCTGAGTATATCGACTTTTTTTCCCTTTTCAGCGGAGAATAATATATTTCCTCCGGAATATCTTGCCGGGGGTTCGGGAAGCAGCCTGGCAAGGGACATACAGGTAACGCTTTTGCCACAGCCGCTTTCGCCGACAAGCGCCAGTATTTCGCCTTTTTCGACATTGAATGACACGCCGCTTACGGCGGGAAGCCATTTCCCGTCCACTTTAAAATCTATAGACAAGTTCTCCAGTTCAAGCAATGCCATTCATGGTTTCCCGTATTAGTCTTTTCCGGCCTGTTCATTTACATTTATGGGGATAAATCCGAGAAAGCGGACTTTATCTTTAAGGGACCTTATTTCTTTTTCCCTCTTCTTTTCAAAAATCTTTCTGGCTTTTTCCAGCTCGCGTTTCAGGAGCACCTCATCGGCAAACCAGTTTCCTTCGGCGTCCTTTGAATAACCGGAGCTGTAATAGATATCGTTTTCGGTTTCCTCTTTGAATTTTTTTACAAAAGCATCCTTTTCAGTCTGATAATTTGTTTTGAAAGCGGCTATTTCCCGCTCCTGCCTGAGCTTGCTGACATTTTCATCAAAAAGGTAATGATAGTCCGCGTTTATACGTGTCATATTGTATCTTTCATCATTGATGATTATAATGATTCCGGAGGCTTCGGACTTTTTCCCTTTGTATGTACCGGTCACAGTGTCCTCGATATTTTTCTGTTTGCTCATTTCCAGACAGAAAGAAATTTCTTCTCCTATTCTTGCCGTGGCATATTTCTTGAGAATCGCAAATATTCTCTTTGACATCTCACGGGGGGGAAATTCAATGTTTGTCTTTTCACTGACCATCTTATCGACTTCCGCCTTCAGCGCCTTGAAGTCGGCAGTGGTTTTGACGACAGGATACCTTATCTTAAATTCAGCGGCTATTTTTTTACTTTCCTCAGCTTCATTAAATGCTGACAACTTCTCGATTTTTTCTATAAGTGTCGCTTTCTGTTTCTGATAGGACAGATACCCTATTGAAACGGCAGCGGCTATAAGAAGCAGCGGCAGCATTACCAGAAAAATCAGGGGAAGAATAAAAGATTTTTTTTTGCGTCCCATCGTTCAATACTCCTTCTCTGAATTAAAAAAACAGGGCGTTTGTTCCGAAAATTTGGTTTCTTTCATGGCATCTAATATAATTTGATTTTAAGCTCATGCAAAAATTCTTGGAATATTAAAAAGAAATTCACTCTGTTTTATCTTTGCGGAATAGAAATTCACTCAGATGAAGTATATATTCAAGGTTTGTATTAGTAGTTTTTAAAAAAAATCAGGAACTCTCATAATTTATGGAAAAAGTCGCGATAACCGGAAGAGGACTCGTTACGCCGCTCGGCAACACCCTGAGTGCCAATGAAAAGGCTTTACTCGAAGGCCGTTCAGGAATAGTGGTTGTACCCGAATGGCAAAAAATGGGCCTGGACAGTCATGTCGCGGGAATTTCCGACGAAGATCCCGAATGCCCTCTTCTTGATATAAAAAGAAAACGTTTCACTTCCCCTAATTCCAGAATGGCCGTATCCGCCGCTTATCAGGCAATCGTGGAAGCCGGCCTAACGGTGGAAACTCTTAAAAACTATCGTGTCGCGGTTATAAATGGATGTGCCGGAAGTGCTTATGAGGAAATTTATGACGGCGCCAGGGCTTTTATAGAAACAGGCAAGGTAAAAAGGGTAAAGCCTTTCATCGTGCCCCGCGTAATGGCTTCATCCGCGGTGTCAAACCTCTCCCTGATATTGGGAATTACCGGTGAAAGTTACGATATAAGCTCCGCATGCACAAGCGGCGCGCATTCCATAATAACCGGATACAGGCTTATCAACTCGGGCCTCTACGATATTGTACTTGCCGGAGGCTCAGAAGAACTGAACTGGGTACATGCCCTCGGCTTCAACGCCATGAGAGCGCTTTCCACCAAATACAACGACAGGCCATCCATAGCAAGCAGGCCCTTTGACAGGGACAGGGATGGCTTTGTAATAGCCGAAGGCGCCGGTATGGTCATCCTCGAAAAAGAATCCCACGCAAGGGCCAGAGGAGTTGAACCCAAGGCCCTGATAAGCGGGGTGGCCGCGAACAGCAATGCCATCGATATGGTCGTCCCAAATGCCGCGTCAAGCGCCGCCGTAATGAGCATGGCCATAGCCAACTCCGGCCTGAAACCTGAAGATATAGACTATATAAATACCCACGGCACGGCCACTCCCACCGGAGACCCCGTTGAAATGGAGGCCATTAAAAGGGTTTTCTCCCATAAAGTCGCCATCAACAGCACCAAATCAATGACAGGCCACATGATAGGGGCCAGCGGAGCGGTTGAAGTAATTTACTGCAGTTCCATGATAGAAAAAAGTTTTATCTCTCCATCCATAAACCTGGATAATCCGGAACCCGAATTCGCATGGGCTGACATTGTAAGGGAAACACGGCGGAACGTTAAACTTAAGCACACTCTGACCAACAGCTTCGGCTTCGGCGGCTCAAACGCATGTCTGGTCATTTCTTCCTGTGAATAATGGAAAAGAACTCAAAATTCAGGCCTAAGCTTCCACCGTGGATACGGGTCAGGGTTTCATGCGGCAAAGAAAGAAATGAAGTCGACTCCATTCTGAAAGGCCTCCGGCTCAATACCGTCTGCGAAAGCGCGGAATGCCCCAACCTCAATGAATGCTGGCATCGCAAAACCGCGACTTTCATGATACTCGGCAGCCAATGCACCCGCAATTGTAAATTCTGTGCTGTTTCACATTCCCCTGCCCCTCCGCCTCCGGAAGCCGATGAACCCGCGCGCGTCGCCGAAGCCGTGAAAAAAATGAAGCTCAGCTATGTTGTCGTAACAAGCGTTACAAGGGATGACCTTCCCGATGGCGGAGCCTCACATTTCGCCGCCGTGATAAGAGAGCTTTACAAGGCCGTCAATAATGTGAAAGTAGAAGTCCTTACCCCCGATTTTAACGGCAGCATCGATGCTTTGAAAACAGTTCTCGATGAAAAACCCTCCGTGTTCAACCACAATGTCGAAACAGTAGAAAGGCTTTCCTCTCAAATCAGAAGCCGCGCCAACTACCGCCGTTCGCTCGAACTCCTATCAAATGCCGTGCGCATAGGCGGCGGAATACCCGTGAAATCCGGCCTCATGGCAGGCCTGGGCGAAACAGATGAGGAAATTCTGAACTCAATCAGAGACATCAGAAATACAGGAGCAAGCATACTCACAATAGGCCAGTATCTCCCGCCCTCCGCCGAACACTGGCAGCTTCAGCGTTATGTCGAACCTGAAAAATTCAAGGAATGGGGAGAATACGCTTACAGCCTGGGCTTTTCTTTCGTCGCCAGCTCTCCTTTGGTCAGAAGTTCATATAATGCTGAAGAACTCCTTGAAAAAAAGCTCTTTTGATGTTATACCTACTACTACTAACGGAGTTTTAATATGGATATGCAAATCTTTTTACTGTTCCTGATAATAATCCTTCTTATTATAATAGTTCTACAGCGCACAAAACTTGTAATATCCAAAAGAGAAACCTATGGCCTCACAAAGAACATAGCCAAAGAACGGGAAGCCACCGCCGACATTCTCACCCTTTCAAAAGACGTTATCACCACAAGCACTAAAGATGATGATTTTCTGCCGAGATTCGTCGAGTACGCGCTCAGAACACTTAAAGGAAACGGCGGCGCCATTCTCAAATGCGGCAGTGACGGATATTTTCATGGCTGCGCCATTGCCGGAACATTCCCTCCCCTCAAAGAAGTTACCCCCCAGTTGGAACAGCAGCTCATGGCCCATTCAAAAAAACATACCGAGCTTTTCAGGGGCCTTAAGGTCAAATTCACCGCCCTCGATATTGAAGACCTCTGCGGCGAAAAAGGCTACGCGTTCTTCAAAAACCAGTGCCCTATCTGGTTCCCTCCTAAATTTATAAAGGAAGCTCCCAGAATACTCTTATCTCCCATAAAGATAGGAAGAAAAACCCTTGGCTGTGTAATTGTAACATCAAAAGATGATTTTGATTCCTACAAACTTACTGAAGAAGACGGACAATACCTCGTAAGACTTGCCGAAATAGCATCACTCAGCCTCGAAGTGCTGAAGGTCTTCCGTGAACGTCAGGAATATGAAGTCAACCTGCAATCCGCGCGCGAAGAAGGCATGATGCAGGTCTCCACAGGAATAATCCATAACATAGGCAACGCCATAACCGTGGCCAAGCTCTCTGTTCTCGAACTTCAGGAAAAACTGAGAATCAAAAAAGAAGAACGCCCCGAAACTCTCATCCTTGAAGAAATACTTCCCAAAATAAAAGAAAATGTGGATAAGGGCATTGCCCAGCAATTCCTCTCTTCCGACGAACTGGGCAGTCAGTACATTGATATAATGAAAGACCTCCTCACACATGTCAATGTCAAATCCGAAGAAGCCATAACCCAGCTTGCTTCCCTCTCCAGCAAACTCTATCATATCAGCGAAATTATCGAGCTCCAACAGCGCTTCGTGGGCGAACTCGGAACTGAAAATATGACCAATCTCTCCACTGTAGTTGACTCATCCATAAAGATTTTTGAGGAAACCTTCAATAAACGCGGCGTCAAAATCAAAGCAAATGTGGACAATAACGTACCCGAAGTCCTTATTGATCCGTCCATGATGACGCAGGTCATTATGAACCTCATCAAAAACGCGGTGGAGGCAATGGACGCGGAAGGCCTGCCGGATAAAGACTATACCCTCGAACTGGCGCTCTGCAATGAAACCATAGATGCCAGAGATTACGCCGTAATAAAAGTCAAAGACAACGGCCCCGGCATCCCGCAGGAAATAAAAGACAAAATTTTCACTTTCGGTTTCTCGACCAAAGGCAAAGGCAATTCCCGCGGTTACGGCCTGCATTCATGCAAGAACACCGTGGAAAAATACAGCGGCATCATCTCCATAGAAACTGAAGCCGGCAAAGGCTCCACTTTCAAAATAGCCATCCCCGTCAAAAAAGCCGCCTGATATTTTTCCCGCTTCAACCTCAACCAAGGTACGGCTTCCTCAAACTGATGAGAATATTTTTCAATTTTTTTGGGAAAGGCCATTGACTTTTTTGTAATTTATTGTTATTATTAAAATAACAATAAATAACAAAGGCGCCGTAAAATGTTTCAGCACCTCATGAAAAAACCCAAAGTGCACGATGCCGTAACAAACCTTATCGGTTTCATTTCCGACAAGGGGCTCAAGATCGGCGCGAAACTGCCGCCTATCCGCGATCTGTCAAAACTCCTTGATGTCAGCACATATACAGTTTACTGCGCTTTAAATGAGCTGAAAAAATCCGGCATCGTCGATAATGCCGGGAAAAAAGTGATTTTTCTGAAAAGTATTCCTCCAAAAATACGGCAAAACCCTGCCGGAAACACAGGCAAAAGCCGAATTTCCCTTTATTTCAGAGATTCCTTTGATATAAGAAAAATCAATTCAATTCTTCTCAGACACAAAATCAATGAAATGTTCATGAAAGCCCATAAAAACATTCAGATTGAAGAAATACAACTCAACGAATCCCTTTTGAGCCTTGAGGCTTCCGTCATCAAGAATCTGCTGCTCGGAAAAACAGAACCTACCGGATGGGAAATAACACAGGCCTCTCTCCCGTTCTATCACCAGCAGAAACTCATAGCTCCGATACGTCTTAAATCCACCCTTGATTATTGCCGGAAACTCAGGCCTGAATGCGTAGAAAAGGCCTCCATTGACAATGAACTTTTTATGTTTCCTATCTCAAGAAGCTTCTCTTTTATGATTTATAACAAAGATATTTTTGCCAAACGCGGACTTGATGAGAAAGTTTTCGACAACTGGAAATCCTTTGAAAACGGACTTGAGAAACTGAGAACTCCCGCCAATGAAGCCCCATTCATCATAAACAACGGTCTTGAAACTGTTTTCATGCTTATGCACTGGATAATTCAGCAAGGGAACTACTCTCCCCTCGAAACTCCGCCCAAAATAGACTGGCTCGGCAGAGAAGCTGAAATCGCCATGAAATATTTCCACCGTCTGGCCTTTGAAAAAAATCTCCTCTGCATGAGAGAACTTTCCATGGAAGACAAAATTATAGGCCTGCTCACAAACGAATTGCCATTCACTTATGTTGACGGCTATGTCGCTGGAGCGCTTTTGAGCTCAAAAAACACGGAAAAATTTGGGATAGCATTTGTCCCGGCACCTGAAAACAGAAAAAAAATCAGCCTTGGCAACCTCAGAGGCTCTGTTGTAAATATCCATGCCCCTTCAAATGAAACCGATCCCTACCTCGATTATGTACGTGAACGCGAAGAATGGATTTACCTGAAAGACGGTTCAGCGCAGTACCGTAAATTCAATAAATTCCCGGCACCGTATTCTATTTTCAAAAATCCCTCCGATGATAAATTCATGTCCGGTATCATGCCCATGCCCTCCGGATGGCTGAAAAAACTTGCTGAACTTGAAGAAAACATAGTCTGGGAACCGGCAGGAAGCGGATGGGAAAAAATCCTCCTGGGAGAAATCATCGACGCTATCTTCAAAAAAGACGGCATGTCAGATTTTCAGACAATGAAAAATTTCTTTGACAGGACTTATGAGATAAAATATTCCGACAGCATCATGCAACTCTTTCAAGGTGATAAAGTATATGCGTAATAAAGAAAATATTATGAATGACCTTCTTAAAAACATTAATGCCGGCCTTAATATCAGCGGCAAAATCTTTGCCTCCGGTCCGGTATTAAACGCAAGAATAAAAATTAAAACTTCCCTAATGAAAACACGCAATGAAATAAAACTGAACGGCTCTTTCAGAACATCCGGGAATGAGAATGAAATCAGTGAATTCATCATCTACAGAAAAAAAACATCAGAACTGCGGAAAATATTAGGGGCGGATTCAATATCAATGCTGGTAAACCCTGACAATACGGGCGGAAACATCTGCGGATTGGAAATCCCGGATGATAATAAAGAAATATCAAGCTCCTGGTACACACTGATAGGAAATCCGGATAACGAAAAATATTTTCTCTTTGCTTTTAAGCACCCGGTCACGCACAGGACTTTTCTCCGTTTTAGAAACGGCTATTTTGAATGCGGCTGCTTTGTGCAGAAAAATTTTGAGAAAAATGATTTTTTTGACTCAGGTACTCTCATAATCAGAGAAGCCGAGTCACCGCATAAGCTGCTTGAGGAATTCGGCGACGCCTGCGGCAAAAATATAAGAATAGCACCCGGATGCGTCGGCTGGAATTCCTGGGATTACTATTTCAAGATCTTCGAGGAAAAAGACCTTGATGAAAATATCACGGCAATTAAAAACTTTTCCCGGAAAAGCGGAACCGACGTGAAAATGCTGATGCTTGATGACGGCTGGTTCAACGATTACGGCGATTGGCGCACTAACGGACGTTTTCCGGCTGGACTGAAAAAAACAGCTGATAAAATCAGGAAGAACGGTTTTGAGCCGGGAATATGGATCGCGCCTTTTCATCTAAGCTATTTCAGCCTGGCTTATCAGCGCAATTCGGAGATACTCGCTTCATACAGGACAGGTAAAAAAGAACTCGAAGAATGGGCTTTCGGCCCCGTTGGTTTCCTCGACCCGACAAAACCGGAAGGAGAAAAATTTCTATCGCGGACTTTCAAATCACTGAAAGACGCCGGATTTTCACATTTTAAAGTTGACTTCATACATTATCTGATAACTTTTGGCAAAGACAAAAAGTTTTTCAGGGACGAACTCGGCAAAATTGAAATCGTGCGCCGGGGACTCTCGATAATACGTAAAGCAATAGGCAGTGATTCATATCTGATTACCTGTGGATGCCCGCCCGAAGCGGCTATCGGCATCGCCGACTCAAACCGCATAGGCGGGGACATAAGCACATACAATTCGACAGTCAGGATAAACGCGCAATTCCTCACCTCAAGGTATTGGATGAACTCGCGTCTATGGACCTCCGACCCTGACTTCCTGATTGTGCGTTCCGACGCCACTGCAAAAGACATACACCATAATCCGATACACTTTAATCCTCCTGAAGGTTCACGTTCAGGTTCACCCTGGACAACTGAACATGAAGCGCGCCTCTGGGCTACGCTTGCCGCTATGAGCGGCGGCCTGATGGTACTCTCAGACCATTTAGGAAAATTGAAAAATAACGGCATAAAATTGCTTCAAACCGCTTTGAAAAATACATCCGATGAAAGCGCGACGCCTCTTGACCTGATGGAAAATAAACTCCCTGAAATATGGTTGAGAGAAGGCAAATCACCGGCACTTGCGATAGTCAACTGGACAGAGAAAAAACGTACAGTAAAATTATCTATGGAAAAATATCCAGGCATAAGAAATTTCATAGAAAAATCCGATATATGGAAAGGGCTGAAAATGAAATTAAACAAAAATCATATCATTCTGAATATACCACCCGTTGACGCAGCCTGGTTCATCGAAAAAAAAAGTAATTAGGAGGCCATAATCATGAAAACATTCATTTTTAGATTTTTTACTCTCGTCGAGCTCCTCGTTGTGATATCTATAATAATCATTCTGATATCGCTCCTGCTCCCCGGACTCGGTAAGGCAAAGGAAAGCGCCAAAGGAATTAATTGTAAAAACAACCTGAGACAAATCGGACAAGGAGGAATGGCATATACTATTGACTACAATGATTGGATGCCCATCAATGTCTATCCATCCTGCTATTGGTCTGAACTGTTAAAGACCTATTTACAGGATAACACTAAATACGGCTACCTGGGAAACGTCTATATTTGTCCCGCGCGCAGCGTACAAAACATAAATTGTTACTACTCCCATTATGGAATTAATTACTGGTTTATTGAACCCACGTATACTGACAATAGAAGAACTGTGCGTATCGCTCAACTTAACAATCCTGCAAATATACTGTTTCTAATAGAATCACGTTATCCATATTCATTCAATGTCAGCGACTGGGAGAAATTCCACGGTTATTACTCAATGCTGAATGAGAACAATCACAGAAGTATTTATGGCTGGCACCTTGGCCGCTTGAATGTGATTTTTGCCGATGCCCATGTAAACAGTTTCAAACCCGATGAAATAACCCAGAACGGACCTTTGGTATTCTGGAAATGGAAATGAATGCCGAATTGGGACATTCATCCAGAAAAACGATTTATTAAACTGAAATCGATAATTATGAAAAAGGAGATGGAATATGATATTGGAAAACAGAAGCCACGGCACAATGATAAAAAAAGAATTTGTCAATGGGATGAAAAAATGTTTTCAAATCTCATTCCTAATAATGTCATCCATTGTCGCTACACTAATCTCAGATAATAATTTATGTGCTGAACAGTCTCAGAAAAAAGATACAATATCCGATGAAAAAGCTGTACATATCCCCATATGCAATTCCGGCTTTGAAGAATGGCTCTCATCAAACAAGATACCAAAAGACTGGAAGATTCAACATTCAGCATCAGGAGGAAACATTTCGAAGGAAATAGACGCTTATGAAGGAAAATATTCCCTGAAAATCAATGGGGGATTCTGTTATATAGAACAATCACAGAAAATAATCCCGAATACTGAATATCAGCTTGAGTGTTATATAAAACCATATCTTCAAAGCGGGAATATCACATTCAAAGCAGAACAGAATCTCGGAGGAATAACTTTAAATGAAAAGAAAATAGTCAACGGGCAGTGGCAACAGATAAGTTTTAATTTTAACAGCCAGCAGGAGAATATCTGCAGAATTATATTTCTGATAAGAGGTAATGGACACTTCCTTGTTGATAAAATATCTCTTTTTCAGAAATCACTCCCGGGCGCTTCAATAACAGACGAAGCGAAAAGGATAATGCTTAATACTCCAGTTTATATGTCTCATAAGATTGATCCTTCCAAGCTGGATGCGAACTGGACAGATTCTTTTGTGTCAAAGCAAGACAAATCCCTGAACTTGAACACAGATAAAAAACTTTCATGGCAACCCGGACAATGGGTAAGATATAAGGTTTCCGACAATCGACTTATTCCCTCCGGGAAATCCAGAATTAAAAAGCCTGAGATATCCATGGTCGAATGCAGTATTCTTGGAATGGAAGATAATTATTACTGGTATCAGATGACGGTCAGATTGAAACAATTCTGTGCCATAGAGCCATCAGGAGGAACAGAAAACGGAAATGTCGTTCTGATAAATTCCCCGCGTTCATTGAAGATACAAATGCTTGTCGACGGGACAGAGTTCAAAGACATAAAAAGGTACATCGTGCAATTTGACGATAATATTCCTCTTGAATATACTGACGGGAAAAAGGCCGTTTTGCCTGACAATGATTTGAACGATATTTTGGTTAAACCGATTTTGGAGACTTCTTCAGAGCGTAATCTTATCCAGCTTCCATGCGGAAGCATTGAAACTTTACTGCAAAGCAAAGGAAATATAAAAGCTGATTTGAATTACGAAATCCCTGTTACCGGAATAGCCAGGCTTGCATTGGAAAGCATTTATCTGGACCGTAAACTGGAACTTATCGACTGGGGAGAAAAAATAACTCCTACTACTGTTTTAGAAAATCCTCTCAAAATAATTCTACCGCCAAAACCTCTACTTGGAATTAATAGAATCGCGATTATGGACAAGATGAATTTTTCAAGCGATTACATGCTGGCAAAAGTTGAAATACTTCAAAGGGCGGGCTGTAATTTCTTTGGGGAATATGACGGCGATATATTGAGAAAGTATCTTAATATTCAATCCATCTATTTCACATCACACAGTATCTGGACCTTGGATATATTTGACCGTTGGAGAAGCAATCTGGCAAGATCCCATCAGTTGCTGGATGAACCTTATGAAAGACAGACAAATTTCCAGGAAGTTATGGGGGAAAACGAGCTCAGAAACAAGAACTTGTTTGAAATTTCCGAACTATATGTGAAAAAAGTATCTGGAATGGTTTCCAATAAACGTTTGTGGCCCGGTGATAAGGTGATTGTATATGAGGGTCATGAATACATGGCATGGTATGACTTCATGGCTGGAAACGATTCATTTATCTTTGAAGACGCAGGACAATGCGGCACATGGAGAAAAACTTTTCCCGCATTGAATAAACTTACCGATGAAGAACTGTTCAGATGGCAATATTCATTCATTAAAGGAGCTGCAGATTATTATGGAAAGAAATGGGGCGTTGCCATTTATGACTACATGCCTGAGAATATAAGATTAACTGCACTTAAAACTGCTTACGACATGGGAGCTGATTGCCTGGAATTCTGGCAGGAAAATGAGAAAAAATATCCACTATATGAAATTCTTGATCTTACAGTCAAAATTAAAAAGTATATCAGAGATTCAACGCCTTCAAGAACTAAAAAAGCGGAAATTGCCTTTGTCCTGCCTAAAGGATTTATTGCCCAAAGAAGCAATAAAGGATTGTGGGGTGGATGCGATATGGATAAAACCGGATATGATAAAATAATGCACTCTCTCATTTCTCAGACAATTCCTCTCATTAAAAACGATATTCCGTTTGCAATCGTTTATGACGAATATTTTAACCCTGAAAAATTTCATAAAATAATTAGCATTAGCGGAGAATAAAAGGAGGGAACTTTGAAAAATAAAATCAGACTTGCTTTCATCGGCGTCGGAGATATGGCTGTAACACACACTCATGATCTCATGCAATTCTCAGAAGAATGTGAAGTTACCGCAATAGCTGACATAAGCGATGAAAGAATGAACGCATTTAATCATACTTTCAGAATTGACGCAAGAAAATATAATGACTATAAAGACCTTTTGTCAGATAAACAAATTGATGCCGTAATAATATGTTCTCCGAATTTTCTGCATACCGAACACGCATGCGCGGCATTCGAGGCTGGCAAACATGTGCTTCTGCAGAAGCCGATGGCGCTTTCACTGAGCGATTGCGACAAAATAATAGCAGCTTCTGAAAAAGCCGGCAAAGTCCTGCAGGTGGGATTGGTTTACAGATATTCGGCATTATTCAGGACAATGGCTGAAATCATAAAGTCTGAGAGAATTGGAGAACCTCTGATGGCATGGTGCCACGAATTCCGCGTTCCGTTTCCCATAGGCAGAGAACGCGAATGGCGCTATGATCAGAAACTTTCAGGCGGGAGTCTGGTAGAGAAGGATTGTCATCATTTTGATTTATTTCAATGGATGCTCGGAGCGCTTCCGGTGAGCGTCCACGCATTTGGCGGACAGGTTACAGTAAAGGAAGACGGACCGGTAAAGCCGGGTGTGCCAGGTGAACCGTATAAATTCGGACAGGAAAATGTCAATAATATTATAGACCATGCCTGGGTCAATATAGAATTTGAAAGGAACAAAACCGCGAACCTCGGTTTGTGCCTCTTTGCCGCTAACAGGGATTTGCCTCTCGGCGTCATTGGAGAAAAGGGTTGGATAGAGGCAAATGTCCAGCAGAATAAGCTCCGCATTTTCGACGGCAGAATGGGGCATATAGATGAAGAGCAGCCAAAGAAACTTTCACATGAACTCGCCGGGGGCGTAAGGGACTTCGGACACACAGGCGGTGCTCTGGAAGTCTTCGATTTTCTCAACTGCGTAAGGAAAAACAGAAAAGCATTCTGTGATGGGAAAATAGGCCGCGAAAGCCTTTATGCAGCACTTGCGGCCGAAATGAGCATCAGAGAAAAAAGAGTTGTTCAGATAAGCGAACTTTAATTAACCTTTTCAGTATTATAAGCAGAGGCGTAAAACACAAAACTACTCTTTTTTGATAAGCGCTTCGGCTTCCTGATTAAGTTCTTTCAGGCTGTCGAGGAGCTGAATGGCATTTTTAAGTTCTGTTTCATATTTTTTTCCAAAAAGCGGAAGACGCCAGTCTTTGATATTTTTCCATTTATCAATGCTGACGCTCAGAGAGCTGATCTGTTCATTTATGGAATTGAGGAGAGCTGATACTTCATCATAATTTACGGCTTGTTTATCTGATTTTGTTTTCAGGCGGGAATATGAATCTCTAAATTCTCCGGACTTGCTGTCATATTCCCTGACGGCATCTGAAAGGCTTTTAATATCTGTCATCTCTTCTCTGATAACGGCGATATCAAGCTCAAGGAGTTTCCCTATGGTATCCATGCGCGCGGCAAACATCCGCGCTTTACCGTCTTTGGGATTTGAAGAGCAGGAGGCAATCACTTTGCCGCTGTCTTTTAATATCACAGGACCGCCCCCGATGATGTCAGGCATTTTCACGTTTAATTCAAAAAGCTCCGGGCCTATGCCTATGATTTTACCCTTGGCCCTGGCAAGGGTTTTAGTTCCGGCCCGAAATGCGTAAACTGTAACAGATGAATCTATGTCACAAGCCTGGGCCGCGTTTTCCACCATGGTCAGAAACGGCCTTCTGCTTTCTTCTTCATCCAGTTCAAAAATCACAAGGTCCCGTCTGTCTTCGGGTATGAATATTTTTGTGTATTTGATCTCTTTGCCGTTAACGTCCTTCAGTTTTATTTCTGAACTGCTGTTAAGGACTTCCTGGCCGGCAATTACGATAAGTTTCTCTCTGAATACCGTAAAGAAGCCGGTCCCTCTCAGAGAACCGTCTTCTATCATGACTATCTTGTCAAGATCTCCCTGTTTTTCCCACAAAGCCGCATGTATTCGCGTACATGTCAGAACACATAAGCATATCAGCGGGATACAGTATAATATTTTCAGTTTTGCCATCTGAAAGATACTCATATTTCAGTTTTAAGATCATTTCTTTAAAGTTAAAGCCGTTTTAATCAAATTCAAACTTGAATTTCATTTCATCCAACTGAATAATTATATTGTGATTTTTAAAAGAGGAACTGAAGGAAAAAATCTGTGAGCAAGAAACACGTTTTAAAGGTAGAACTCGGAGAACGTTCGTATGACATAATTGTTCAGCCTTCAATATCAAGGGACGCTGAATTCTATCTGAAACCTTTCATCTCAGGCAGGAAATGCCTTATCGTTACCGACCATACTGTCAACGATATATATGGACACAAAACCGCAAAAACCCTTTCCGGCTCCGGGGCAAAAGTATCTTCCGTAGTCTTCAAAGCCGGAGAAACTTCAAAAAATCTTGATACAATCAGGGAATTTTATCAGAAAGCCGTTAATGAAGAATTAGACAGGAGTTCACTTGTCGTAGCATTGGGAGGCGGAGTTTGCGGGGATATGGCCGGTTTTATGGCCGCTACATATATGAGAGGGATCGATTTCATTCAGATACCGACAAGCCTTCTGGCGATGGTCGATTCAAGCGTCGGAGGCAAAACTGGCGTTGACCTGCCGGAAGGGAAAAATCTCGTAGGCGCATTCTGGCAACCCGTGCTTGTCCTGATAGACCCCGAACTTCTTGAAACACTGCCCGCTAATGAACTCCGCTGCGGACTGGCTGAAATAATCAAATACGCGGTAATACTTGACGCAGAACTTTTTGAGCTACTGGAAAACAATATAGAAAAGCTGAAGAAACTTGACCTTGATTTTTATTCCGGAATCATTTCCAGATGCTGCCGTTTGAAAGCCGAAGTGGTTTCAAAGGACGAAAGAGAAGGCGGACTGAGGGCCATACTGAATTACGGACATACTTTCGGGCATGCGATTGAAGCCGTTTCCGGGTATAATTCCATCCTTCACGGTGAGGCCATTGCCGTCGGCATGGCAATAGCCGCGGACCTGGCGGTAAAGCTCGGAACGTTTGACAAAACATCTGCCGATCGTCAGGAAAAACTGATGAAAGCCCTTGAACTTCCCGTTACTCTTAAAAATTACGATGCCGAAAAAATACTCGAAGCCATGGGAAATGACAAAAAGAAACAGGACGGTAAAATAAAACTTATTCTTCCAGAGAAAATAGGCAGTGTTTCAATATCTCCCTGTGCCGACAGAAAACTGATGCTCGAAGTTATAAGAAACCGCTGTTCATAATCCGTCAGTACGGGGCCCATTCCGATGTTGTGTAATCCGATGCCACGCCGGCCAGAGGATAGTCTTTGATCCATGTAGCATGTCCGTCAGTCATTGAAATATTAGCTCCGTTGCTGTGTCGTTTCGCAGGATAAAAATACCGTGCCCTCAATATGGAGGTGGTAGTTGGCAAAGGTTGGTCTCCCTCCCATTTGTCCCCTATGAAATATGTAACGCTTGGAGTTTTAAGCTGACTTACCCGTACCCATAAACGCGCGGCTGAATTCACCGATGCTTTTGCCCGCGAAAGATAACGATTAACGCCGTAATGTGAGCCTTTCCAAGTGTTCCATTCTGATGAACTGCCAAGCTTTTTTCTGGTCTCGGAACTGCATTTCAGGATATTATTCATGGGAGAAGCCGTGCTTACGGGATATTTAACTTTCAAATATTCATTTTCCGTCAAATTTTCAGGCCAGTTCCAGATTGCATCATCGGTCATATCGGGGAAAAAATAATCATTATAATCGTTACAGTATTGAAGTCCCGCAAGGGCGATCTGCTTGATGTTCGACTGGCATGAACTTCTTCTCGCCGTTTCCTTTGCCTTGTTCAAAGCAGGAAGAAGCATTGCGGCAAGTATAGCGATAATCGCTATCACAATGAGCAACTCAACTAAAGTAAAAGACCTTTTCATTTTGTGTTCCATTTTTATTTATCTTTCGTTGAAATCCACACCGGCTTCCAAATTCCGCCGGCGCCGCTTTTATCTTCGACCCTTACTATTATGATGTTCCTGAAATTGTCTTTCAGTCCGCAGTCTATCCTTATGTTGAACGGCATCTTCCAGTCATCAGGTTTTTCAAAAATATGTTTCCCGACTTCCACTCCGTTAATATACACCCAGCAAGACTCATCTACCGCTCCGAAAGTCAAAAATATTTCCTTATTGCGCATATTATCATCAATTTGGATAGATGCCGCATACCACCCTATACCGTCATAATTTTCCAGAAAATTTCTAAGATTTTCCGGTATGCTTTTTATATTTTTCTGATTTTCCCAGGCACGGTCAATCCTGATTTTATCCCACTTGCTTTTGATTTCGTTCCATGGGGTTTTGAACCATTCCTCTTTCAGTCCGACATTCTGCGGATCAGCTTTGAAATTCCATGAAATGTCCATCCGCCTGTATGGTTTGATATCCACTTTGAAAATTGAGGCCCATTCAATACCGGCTATATCTCCGAATTCCCTTTCCAGAGTGAATTTTGACGGCCATGCGACCGGAAGCTGCTCCCTGTTGCTGATACGGAACTTCAGAAGTTCTATGGATGAAGCCAGTTTTTCCTCCGCGATTTTTTTCTCTGTTTTGCCGCTGTTTAAAATAGCATTGAAAGTCAGACGGGCATGTTTATTTGAGAGAACGAGCATTTTAACGCGTTCTTTTTCATCGGCGGAAAGTTCTTTTTTCAACGCTTTTTCCAATATTGCGTCTGTTTTGTCAAAATCATCTTTTTTATAAAAATCAGAGAGTTTCCACATCAGGCCTCTCCTGAAATTACCGTACTTGCCCGCTTTGCTTATTTCTTCTCTGTTCGGATAAAAGCGTTCATCAAAGATATTCCGCCAGTAACGGAAATATTCTTTTACGTCCTCTTTCGCGTTTCCGAAAACAGAGCAGTATTCATCTTCCCAGTATTCAAAAGGTTTCTCAGGATAAACATGGCCTTTCGCAATTATATAATTGGCAAGTCCCGATGTATCCCAAAATCCATGCAGGGAATCATAATCTGTCGCGAAAATGCCGTTTTCAATTCCAATTTTGAAATTGTCGAACATCTTTTTTTCAAAGCCCATCGGCAAACCGCTGTCAATGTGCATATCGTTAGGGCGCAGAAAAAATTCCTTCGCTCCCGCCTTACGCCAGTCCCCATAAAATTTTTTCAGTTCTTCAGGAGGAACTAGAAAGCCTGGAACATAGCCCAGAACAACACCGGGATCAACTTTTTCACGTCTCGGCGGAAAACGGTAAACGCTGTACGCGTACATTACCGCGCGGATATTCGGGTCATGCTTGCGCACTTCTCTCAATACATGGTTGGCAAACCATATATACCTGTCGGTGAGATTTGTTCCAAATGCTTCCCCTTCCACAGGGACATCAAGTTTCATACATTCGGGGCATCGGCAATAGCCCCCGCTGTCATTTTCGCAGACATTTATGGTCTGATTCGCGTCCGGATTTTCCTTGTATCTGCTCAACCATTGATTTACTATTTCATCACGGAGAGCTTTGCTGCTGACGCACATTTTTATACGATCCGGTTTTCCCCAGGGTTTGCGTTCGCCTTTTTCATTCATGGCGAAATATTCAGGATGGGATTTCCCGTAAGTCTCCCACCATCTCGTAAAGGCATGACCGTAATTAAGCGTGATGCTCCTGCCCATTCTCATGCGCCTGAGCCATACTTTTTCATCTGTGTCTTTTTTCTTTGCCTCTGCTTCCGTTACTCTGAATTCTACGGGAACATCTTTCTGTTCATCCTTCAAGTGCCTCCACTCCCATGCGGATGACCTTAGTTGCCGCATTTTAAGAGAAGGTTTCCATGCAAAGTTCTTTTCAGAAAAATCCAGAGAAGTTTTTTTCTTGAAACAGATGCCTTTATCTCCCGGCTCAATCCAGTGAACGCCCAGTTCGTTTTCCAGAAACGAATACACGGCGAAAAGTGTTCCTGCGTGATTCATTTTCTGATTGATTGCTTCCTGAAGAGGACTTTTGCCTGTCTGTTTTATTTCATCTTCGCCATAGATGTAAACGCCATTGTCAGTGATTTTATATCTGGCCTCTTCCTTTGAAAGTTCCGTTTTGTCATCCGGCGCTTTTATACCTATCCTGAAGACAAAATTATCCTTCTTCAGGTCTTTTTCGTTTTTCAGTACCGGGATTTTTATCCCTGTTATCAAAGCAAGGTGCTTCTGCAATTCTTCGGCGGCAAACAATTTTATGCCATCCGCGTTTTCAGGCAGCAGTATCCGGCAGTTTTCAGGTTTGATCTTTATATCCGAAGAATAAGCTGTCATTCCAAAAATAAAACAGGCAAAACAGATACAGTTGAATTTTCTTATGAACATTTTCATTTAAAACCCTTTCCGGCGGATTCACGCCATACAAATTTCATTGGATAGTTTTTTATTTTCAGAACGGTTTTCTTATCTTCCATTTCTTCGAAAAGCATATTAGCCGCACATTCCGCAATTTCCCGGTCAAAGCGTTCTATGCTGGCAAGGCCCGGGCGCAGATATTCACACATCTCGCTGTTGTTAAATCCCGCCACTGCCACATCATCAGGAACAGATATTCCTCTTTTCACAAGATAATTCATTACAGCCGCCGCCCCTTCATCACAACTGCACCATATCGCGTCGAAAGGTATTTTTTCAGGATAAATTCCCGCTAATCTCCGCGCAAAGTCTTCTCCTGAAAAAGAAACAGTCTTTTCTATATTGATAAAACTTCTCTTCAAAGGCGCGATACCATGCTTTTCAAGGTGCTTCATGAAAACGCGCACTTTCTCGTGATTTTCATTCATCGTACCTATTGCCAGAGGTTTTGCCTTGCCGTTTTTTACGAAACAGTCAATGGTGTCCCTGATTGCTTTACAGCGGTCTCTTATTATCTGGTTTACTTTAATCTCTGTCTTTTTTTCGGAAATAATCACCTTTGCGTGAAATAAAGACAGTTTTTCAATAATCTTTTTATTCTGAGAAAAGGAATAAGGAATTTCACATATAATCCCGTCCACCGCTCTGTCCTGAAAATCATCAAGCGCGTCACATATCACAGCCAAGTCGGAAAGTGAATCCGCCATATAGGTAACATAGGATTTTTTCGCGGCCTCCAGTGATATTTTCCGCAGGAAAACCGATGAGTTGTGAGGCCCGGACATCGAGAAGAGCACCCCTATGCTTTTTGTTTTCGCTCCTCTGAGAGCGCGCGCCATAGGGTTCGGGCGGTAACCGAGTTCTCCGGCAGCCAGCATTATCTGTTTTCTGGTTTTTTCAGCCACGGGCGCGCCGCCGTTGAAAGCCCTTGTCACCGTCATGGCGCTGACTCCGGCCCTTTTGGCCACTTCCATTATATTTGTCCTTTTAAGCTCCAGCATCGCAAGATTTCCAATCATTAGTGTTAAGCTTAACATGTTAACCTTAACAGTATATCATAAAAAAAAGACGCTGTCAATATCTTTTCCGTAAAAAAGTTTAATAAAATGCCGCGCCGGAGGAGAAGTAAGAAATAAGAGTAAAGAAAAAACTTACATTTTCTAAGCCGCAAAGCTACCGATCTTTTCTCTTATTTTTTTTGAATACCTCTTATTTTCCGGCTTTCGCCTCGGCGCTTATCTCAAGCAGTTTTTTCATTATGCCGTAATGACCTGTTTTTTTATTTTGGGTCCCAAAACTGTCATGGAGTTCCGAATACAGAGCATAAAGTTTATTATAAACGGCATTGTTTTTCTTTATCGGGATATAGACTTTTTTCTTGAAGGAACAGAATTTTTTCTGCGCCGTTTCAACATTTTTGAAATCCCCTGCAACGACCGCCCCGAAAATGGCGGAACCCAAAGCGCAGGTTTGCGCGGAAGCCGAGACTTTCATTTTTTTGTTCAAGACATCCGCATATATCTGCATAAAGAGCTGATTTTTTTCGGCGATCCCGCCGCAGCATATTATTTCTTTCGTATGTATGCCGTATTCTTCGAGGCGGTCTGTTATTTTTTTTGCCCCGAAAGCCGTAGCCTCAATAAGCGCCCTGTAAATTTCGGACTGTGAACTGTGCAGGGTCATGCCGAGAAGCATTCCCGTCAGTTTAGGGTCAACAAGAACACAGCGGTTGCCGTTGTTCCAATCAAGTCCCAGGAGGCCGCTTTCGCCGGGCCGCATTTTTGAGGCCTCTTCGGTAAGCTGACTGAAAGCGCTGTGGCTGGAACGGCAAAGCCCGGATACAAACCAGTTCAGTATGTCACCCACGGCAGACTGTCCGGCCTCAATGCCGTAATAACCCGGCATTACAGAGCCGTCAACAATACCACAAACACCAGGAATATCCGGTACTTTCACGTTATCGGGACTTACTGTTATGTCACAACTTGAAGTGCCGATGATTTTGACGAGTTCTCCTTTGCCGACACCGGCGCCTACCGCGCCGAGATGGGCATCAAAAGAACCGACTGCCACCGGGATGCCTTCCCTGAAACCAAGTTTTTCAGCCCATTCCGCCGATAATTTTCCGGCTACGGTATCCGCCGTATATGTTTCTTTGTAAAGCCTCGGCAGGAGTTCAGCCATGCGCCTGTCCAGTTTTCCGAGAAATCCGGCGTCGGGAAGGCCTTTCCATTCCCTTGAATACATCGCCTTGTGTCCGGCGGCACAGATGCCGCGCCTGATTTTCAGCGGGTCTTTTATGCCGCAGAGGACGGCGGGGATGAAGTCACAGAATTCGACCCAGGAATAAGCGGCGTTAAAAACCTTTTTATCCACATTGAGGCAATGCCATATTTTTGAAAAAAACCATTCGGAAGAGTAAACGCCGCCGCATTTTTTCAAATAACGCGGACGGATTTTCGATGCCAGCGCGGTGATTTTTTCAGCTTCTTCCATGGAGGTATGGTCTTTCCACATCCAGGCCTTGGCATTCAGATTGTCCCTGAATTCGCGCAATCCGGCGAGCGGTTCCATTCTGTTATTTACCGGTATCGGGGTTGAACCTGTGGTGTCTATGCCGATGCCGTTTATATTTTCAGCGGAAAAACCTTTTTTCTCCGACGCTTTTGCCACGGCTTCTTTGACGGCGGTAGAAAGGCTTTTCAGATACGCGTCAGGACACTGTCTCGCGAGATGTGAGTTTGCCTTGTCCGTATATACGCCTTTATCGCCTCCGGCGTATTCCGAAGCTCCGCATCCGATTTCCTGGCCTGAATTGACGTCCACAATCAACGCCCTCGCCGAATTGCTTCCAAAGTCGATTCCCATGCTGAATTTCGATTTCATATATGACACCATTCTTTTTTTAGATATACTGCTTGCAAGATAAAGCTATTGTCTATAATTTAACTGTGTTAATCTGAATTAAAAATAAATACTCTGATTTTGAGCTGAAAATGAAAATACATCCGACCGCAGTCATTTCCCCTGACGCCCGGATAGGGAAAAACGTCGAAATAGGGCCTTACAGCATCATAGAGCATGATGTTGAAATAGGCCGGGATTCTTTTATAGACGCTCACGTGAAAATATCAGCTTATACGAAAATCGGACCTGAATGTAAAATATATTACGGTGCGCTCGTCGGAGAGGAACCGCAGGACCACAGATTCAAAAAAGGCACTGTATCCTATACCGAAATAGGCACAAACACTATTATTCGCGAATACGTTACCATTCACAGGCCACCGTTTGAAAACCGGAAGACAGTCATAGGAAACAATGTATTGCTGATGGCGTTTGTACACGCGGCCCACGATGTGAATATAGGCGACAATGTTACCATCGCAAACCATACGGCCCTCACGGGACATGTGCAGATAGGCGCGGGGGCCGTTCTCAGCGGTTATGTCAAGATTCACCAGTTCTGCAGGATAGGCCCCCTTGCCATGATCGGGGCCAACGCGATTATAACTCAGGACATACCCCCATATTGCCTGCTCGCCGATAACAACTATGTTTACGGGCCCAACGTAATAGGTTTGCGAAGGGCCGGCATAGGCCCGGAACGAAGGGCGTTGATAAGAAAAGCCATCAAAACATACTTTTTCAGTTCACTGAACGCCAAAAACGCGCTCAAAATCATAGATGAAAACAGTGCAGTCCCTGAAATTGCCGCCTTTTCCGATTTCATAAAAACTTCCACGCGCGGAATTATGCCCGGCAATCCGAAGTATTCAAGCCTTCATCACAGGGACGATGAGGATATTCAGTTCACTCACTGACATTCATCGGTATTACGTGAAGGCTTCCCATGGGGACTTTGTCAAGCATGGCGGAAAGGACTTTACATTTCACACGGAATAAAAAGACTACAGGGCGTTCCGTATCTGAAAGCGTTTCAAAATTGCCCTGTCCCTTGGAAATAATCAGGTCGGCTTCGTTGAATGCTTTGACAAACTCGGGCTTGCAGTATTTGAGGACAACGCCCGGAGTGGCATCTCCGGTATCTATTACTTCTTTCACCAATCCGTCAAGGCCGGAATGCGCCAGCTCTCTTGACGTAATATCGTTCAGAATGGGAAAGCCCCGCACCGCAAGAGTGATTTTGTCCCTGTAAGGCTCTATCAGAAGACGATCGAAAACTGCTTCTCCGCAGTTGTCCGCAAGATAAAGTATATTTTCCGCCCTATCCATGGCTTTCTGAAGAACGCGGACGTTTTCAATATCCAGAGGAGCGGTGAAAGCTTCTTTTATGCGGTCATGGGCGCTTTCCAGCTTAAAATTTATGTCAGCTCCGAAATCTATGATATTCCCGGCGATGACAACGCGGACTATGGCCTCGAATTTGTCCTCAGCTTTGTCAATGTCTTCCCTGAGAAACGGGAGAAGCTTCAGGGCGAACTCAGTGGATTCATCTTTTATTTTAAGGTAGGGATCATGCACTCCGGTAACATCCCTGATTATGCGATGGATTTTCCTGGCCATTTCAGGCGGCGTTTCCTCAAGTTCCATTACGGAAAGTTCGGCAAAAACCTTCTTTATTATTTCGTGTCTGCTGGGAATATCCCCCGTAAGCATGGCCGCCACATGAAGGGCGTGTTCCACGAAACAGGGCATGCATTCAATTGTGCTTTTCATTAATTATTTTATTCCAGAACAATTCTGCGGACGTTTTTCTTTCCGGCCTTCAGAATCATTGAATTTTTATTGAAATCGGATTTTGCGATTTTGTAATTCAGGTCTGAAAGACGCTGGTCGTTGATGTAAGCACCCCCGCCCTGCACAAGCCTGCGCGCTTCGCCGTTGGAAGAAGACAATCCTGCATCCGTCAGGAGCTTTATAATCCATATACCTTCCGCCGGAAAATCAGAGAGCGGTATTTTGAAAGTCGGCAGGTCCGAAAGCCCGGCATCGGCGTCCGGCCTGATTTTAACAACAGCGCTGGATGTTTTTATCTTCCCTTCAGGGTCGGAATATCCGAACTTGGAACATGCCCCCAGGTAGGCTTTTGCCGCTTCCGCTTCGCCATGCGCCAGAGCTGTGGCCTCATAGGCAAGTATTTCCTTGGCCCTGTTCAAACCCGGAGTTTCAAGAGAAGAAAGCATCTTTATTTCATCTTCCGGCAGAGACGTAAAAAAGAAAAGCAGTTTGGCTATGTCAGCGTCTTCGCAGTTGCGCCAGAACTGGTAATAATCAAATACCGAAGTGCGGGCCGTGTCAAGCCATACCGCGCCCCCGGCAGTTTTGCCGAATTTCTTCCCGGCGCTGTCCGTAAGCAGGGGAAATGTTATCCCGAAAACTTCATTCTGTGAAATTCTTCTCACAAGCTCTACCCCGGCGACTATGTTTCCCCACTGGTCCTGTCCGCCGAGCTGGAGCTTGCAGTTGTATTTTTTGTTCAGGACATGAAAATCATAAGCTTGAAGCAGCATGTAATTGAATTCAAGAAAGGAAAGCCCGGTCTCAAGACGCAGTTTGACGGATTCAGCGGCAAGCATCCTGTTCACGCTGAAACGGCTTCCTATTTCGCGCAGGAAATCTATATAGAGCAAATCCATGAACCAGTCGGCGTTATTGACGAAAACAGCTTTTCCGTCCTCCATGGCAATAAAACGACCGAGCTGTTTTTTCAGTGCTTCGGCATTTGCCGCAACTTCATCTTTTGTAAGTATGGGCCTGGCCTCCTGTTTTCCGGAGGGGTCTCCGACAAGAGCTGTAGCGCCCCCGACAAGGACAATCGGGACATGCCCCGCCTGCTGAAGCCGCCTCATGGCCATCACCGGCAGCAGATGCCCGGCATGAAGGCTGTCAGCCGTGGGATCGAAACCCGCGTAAAAATGCACTTTTTCTTTCCGGAGCAACGGAATTGTGGCAGCCTCATCGGTCGCCTGATATACGAAACCTCTGTTCCTGAGGTCCTGAAACGAATTTATTCCCGGCATATTAAAACCTCTCTGAAATTAATACAATCGAAAAATATAACAGCCGAGTCCCCTAAAACAAGGAGAATATTCTGTTATTCCGAAACCGAATATCAGCAAATATGACATATTTTGAAAAAAAACTTTAATATAAAAATACTGCTGGTGAAAATTCGTAAACTCGCTTTATATTACTGACGTATCCTTATGATTATCAGTTTCATAATTGAAACAGGAGTTGAAAAATGGACCCGAAAAAAGTCCTGATCATAGATGATGAACATACGCTCTTGCGTCTCAGTCAGATATTGCTCCAGAGAAAAGGCTATGAGGTTTTCGTCGCTCTTTCCGTAAAGGAGGGCCGTTCCACGCTTATAAATAAAGGCCCGGTGGACATTATTGTGCTCGACTTGATGATGCCGGAGGAAAACGGTACGGAATTCCTGAGCTGGCAGAAGGAACAGCCGGACCCCATCAAAAACATACCCATAATAATAAATACGGCTAAAAACCTTTCCGACGAGGAAAAGAAATATCTTGAGGGATGCAGCCGGAAAATAATACAAAAAGGCATAGATTTCACGGAAAAACTCATATTTGAACTAGATGATGCTTTTAAAAATCAGTGAAAAATAAATTATGACTGAAGCTCGAAAAATAACATTCAAATATATAAATAACGGCATTTTTCCGCCGGTCCCTGTAACTCCGGACACCTTCAAATGACACGTTTCTGCAAACATTGCCAACAAAATGTAGAAGTATCAAAGGACAGCTTCAGCAACATGGAGATATGCTCCATCTGCGGAATAGCGCTCACCGATTCATACCTTGCGGCAGGCACTATACTGGGCGGTTTTCTGATAGAAAACGAAATAGGCCGCGGAGGCATGGGCATAGTTTACAAGGCAAAACAGCTGAATCTTGAACGCCATGTGGCACTTAAAATATTATCAGATACGCTTTCCAGAGATATTGATTTCGTTGACCGTTTCTTTCAGGAAGCGCGCGCGGCGGCAAGCTTGAGCCACCCTAATATCGTACAGGCATTTGACGCAGGCTCGACTGCGGAAGGCATATATTATCTCGCAATGGAGCTGATAGAGGGCGAAACCCTCGATACAAGAATTACCAGGGATGGCGCCATTCATCAGGATGCCGCCCTTGATATATGCACCAAAATAGCAAACGCCATGAATTACGCATGGCAAAAACAAAAACTCTGCCACGGCGATATAAAGCCAGAAAATATCATACTGAACAGTTCGGGCGACGCTAAACTCGCCGACCTCGGTCTTGCCAAAACCGCCCACGACACCAGAGAAAGCGAAATAATGGGCACCCCTCTTTATGCCGCTCCGGAATTAATCAAGGGGGAAATCGACCACATCAACATGAAATCAGATATTTACTCTTTCGGGGCTACCCTTTACCACATGCTCTCAGGCACGCCGCCTTTCCCCGGCAATGATCCCGATGAAGTTATGAAACGCCATCTTGTCGAAACTCCTATGCCTCTCGTAGAAAGAAGCAGAGAAATAAATCCGGGAACTTCCGCCCTCGTTGAACAGATGTTAGCCAAAAATCCCCATGACAGGCCCTCTTCATGGGCGGAAGTGCTGGAAACTATTGAGTTCCTCCATCAGCACAAAAATCATAAAACCATTCATAAAGAATTAGGGGATCCATTTTTCAACTGGGAAAAAAAGCCCGATCAGGAAAAAAAGCCCCTGAACATTTTGCTCTTGACTCTTTCCATAACTGTTGTCCTGATAATCATTGTAATTCTCTTTTATTTTCTGGGTTTCAGACATTTAAAGCCCTCAGGAGAATTCTCCGCCAAATCCTCCGATATCGCGGCAAAATGGGAAAAACTTAAAACACAGACTCAGTTCATGACTATTGACAAGGCTGTCGTGGAACTCGAGTTTTTTATAAAAAACAACAGTGAACAGCTTCCTCCCGACGCCGCGGCCTTTCTCACCACAATGAAAACAAAAAAAGCCGCGGAAAATAATATCAAAAACAAAAAAGCCGCTTTTCAGAAAGAAATTGAACAATTGACAAAATCTTCTGACGCCGAACTCGCAAAAATGCCAATGAAAAATCTCATTGCCTTCAAAAACAGGGTTTTTTCTGCAATGAACAAACCAAAACAGGAAGCTTTCCTCGTACCGCTTCTCGATGAAAAAAATACAGCCCTGCTTTCCTCCAAAATCAAAACCGTCAACACCCTTATCACAAAGAAAAAAGAAGAGGAAATTAAAATCGCCAATCAGGAAAAGTTGCGTAAGGAAAAAGAACAGAAAGCAAAAGAAGAAAAAGAAAAAATCGCTAAAGCACAGAAGGCAAATGAGGAAAAAGAAAAAATCGCAAGGGTGCAGAGACAAAAAGCAGAAATAGCTGGAAATGCCCAAATCGATGAATATTTTAAAACCTATGCGGAATTCCTATCTCTCAAAAAACGCTCCGCCTCTCAATTGCTCTCCGATATTTCGGAATTTCAGAAAAATCATAAAAACCTTCCCCAACCCTATGCCGGACGAATCGCGTTTCTGAAAAAACGCCTTGCTGACGCCCTCTCCATAGTCGATGTCTTCACCCAAAATGATTTCCTCCTCAAAGGCAAACCTGTTCCTCTGAAAAGCGCTGACCCCGAATATAAAGTTGAAGCCATAGACAATGTTTCAATAACCCTTTTTCTGGTGGAAGAAAAAGTACGCCTCGGCAGAAAAATGAAGTGGGCCTCACTGAAAAATGAAGAGTATATTGAACTCATAGCCAACACGATAATGCGCCAGGAAAACACAAACAAACTGGCTGAACCCTCACAGAGGGCCATCATAATTTATCTCCTGCTTTCAAAAAGATTTCCCGAACTGGAAATTGCCCTCAACAGATTTACTAAATTCACCCCTGCGGATAAGCAGGAGTGGCTGATGACCGCAAAGGATTTCTCTGCCGCCTCCATGGAAGTGGAAGCTTTCGAACTTTGGAAAACCATTAATAATCATGTGAAAAACAAGGAAATGGAAGAGGCCGCCGCGAAAATGGGCGAATTTTCCGCAAAATACGCTAATACAATTCTCTATAAAAGGTACTCTCTTGAAATATCCGGAATGCGGAAATTATTGAAACTTTGAAATATTAAAGTCTTCGTTTAAAGCAAAATCTATACTTGTTTTTATCATTTTCCGTAAAAACACAAAGATGGCACTAATAATGCTATAAAAGAAACAAAGGGATTTTGTTCAAAAGGACGAGCATAAGTATGAAATTAAATTTTTTCAAAAATAAGAATGACTTTTCAAATGAAGCTCTTGACAGCCTTCATAACGATACCACACAGATTTTTGTAAAAAAATCTCCTGTTAAAAAACTGGAGGCCGGGCTTCTGCCGTGTTCTGCCTGTCATAAAGATATTGATTTTAAAGAAGTTCCGCCTTTATCCATTCAGGCCTGTCCGCATTGCGGAAGAGGAAATTTCATACCTTTGAAAATAAAGGAATATTGGCTTTATGAGCCTGTCGGCGGCGGCGGCAAAGGAAGCGTGTATCACGCGTTTATTGACCATGCCCCTGATATTGACGTCGCCGTAAAAATACTTCCCAGAGATAGAAAAACTGACCCGGTGCTGATTGAAGACCTCCTCAAGGAGGCCAGAACAGGATATATTATAGGAAAACACCCTTACCTTACGAGGGTTATTGATTTTGGTTTCGCGGACAGCGAGTGTTTTGATACTATGGAATACGTCGAAGGGCTCCGTCTCGACAGAATTATCGATTCCCCTGTCAGAAGGCCGGAAAAACAGATTCTGCTCTGGGCCCTCCAAATTCTCTCCGCTGAACAGCATATCTATGAACGCGGTTATCTTTTCCGCGACCTGAAGCCCCAGAATATAATCATTGACACCAACGGCAATGCCCGGCTGGTGGATTACGGACTGGCAATCAAAATTGAAGATGCCATGAAAAACCTTTCCGACCAAATAGAAGGTTCTCCTTACTATATTCCCCCGGAACGCATCCTCGGCGAAAGCGAATCCCTCTGCAGTGAAATTTACAGCCTGGGCATGGTAATTTTTCATACCATTGCCGGTACGCCATACTATTCGAAAGGAGAGATCGAAGAACTCGTGGCAAAACATGTAACCGCCCTGAGAATAAACAATGTTGCCGGCAAGCTGCCCTCCGGCACCGATCCGGCCCTGATTGAGGTGTTAAACAGAATGATATGCCGTGCCCCTTCAGCAAGATATCAGACTTACAAGGAAGCCGCAGAGGATATTTACAAAGTTTTCACCCTTTGCGCGTAGTTTTTTTCAACCTGAATTGGGCCTTCTGCTTTTCAGATAGTCTTTTACATCTTGCAATTGATGAAAAATGATTTAATTTCTTATGCTTTGATGATTATGTAAATATATAAGGGTATTTTTAATGCGTTGTCCACGCTGTACATGTCTTGATGATAAAGTGGTTGATTCGCGTACAACCAAAGAAGGCGCCGGTGTGCGCCGCCGCAGGGAATGCCTGAATTGCGGGCACCGCTTTACAACATACGAGGAAATAATACAGGCCGAACTTAAAGTCGTAAAAAGCGATGACATAAGGGAAGACTTCGACAGGGAAAAACTGAGGCGCGGCATAGAAAAAGCCTGCTGGAAGCGTTCAATAAATCCCCAGGACATAGATAATCTTGTTGACAAGATTGTTGAGAGCGTACAAAACGATTATGAGCGTGAAATACCCAGCCGCGAAGTCGGCGCGCGCGTCATGAGAGCACTTAAGGAGCTTGATGAAGTCGCTTATGTCAGATTCGCTTCAGTTTACAGGCAATTCAAGGACATCGACCAGTTCATCGAGGAAATAAGATCACTGGGTAATGGTAATGCCAAATCATGATTAAGCTGAGCAATCATTCAGTTATGATTATAAACCCTGACGCCTCAAGGCAGGAATTTGAATCCGATGAACTTCAGACACGCATTATCAAAAGCTGTCTGGCGGCGGGAATAAAAGAAGCCTGGATAGCGGAAGACATTTCCCTTGCCGTTGAATACGCCCTCCATTCTTCCGATTCTGAAAACAGGGTTTTCGCCGTTTCTGAAATAAATTCCATGGTTGTAAAAATCCTCCAGGAAACCGGCTATCCCGAAGTCGCTGAAAAATTCAAATTCGAAAACGTCATCTCGGAACTTGAAATAATGCCGGACAGTTCCCTTCTTTCAGAACTTATAAGCAGGCATATCGGGTTGACCGGAAATAAGCTGGACAACGTAGTCTCTCAAATTCAGTCGGCAACTGAAAAACTCGGCATTGAAAGCGCCTCCCCTTTTCTTTTTGTCGAGCTGGCAAGGCTTTACAGTAAAAAGGCCCTGCCCTCAATCCAAAAAGCTCAACCCGTTCACCATTCTCCGCCGCCGGCAAAAGAAAAAATCACCTCGGCGCTTAAAACAGAAACATTAAGCCTGATAAGTGACGGAATACTTTCTTTTTCAGGTTCCAGCCGCCTCTTTCCGTCAATAAAGATTCATTTCAGCATAGTAAAGTTCGCAAAGCATCTGCGCCTGGAAACCCCGGTTACGGAGCTCAGCGTCATACCATCTTTTCATATCATCGCTGAAGGTATGAATGACATACTGAAGTCTCTCGAAAAACAGAAAGATGAAAAAACTCCTGTCCCGGTATATTTATTTGTCCCTGACATGTCATCCTTCGCCGTGGAATATCTCTGCTCCGAATGGCCTGCCTCCAGGCGCGACTGCCGCGAAATGCTTTCATACCTGGAAGAAATACTCGAATTCCCTCTCTTCAAAGTAAAACTGAAATAATCCGGAGATTAAGATGACTGCCGACGAAATAATCAAAAAGTTAAATCTCGTCCATCTTGATATAGAAGGCGGTTTTTTCAGAGAGACATACCGTTCCAGCGCAAAAGTTGTTTCCGAAACCCCTCGTTCGGCGGGAACATGCATATACTATATGCTGACAGGAAAAACTATCTCGGACTGGCATAAAGTCGCGAGCGATGAAATATGGCTTTATCATGCCGGAAGCCCTGCTGTGCAGCTTCTGCTTTTTCCGGACGGCAGATGGGAAGAACGTATAATAGGCCCGGATATTCTCTCCGGAGAAGTCCCGCAGAGTCTTATTCCCGCCGGAACCTGGCAGGCCGCTGTTCTGACAAACAGAAACGAAGATGATTGGGGCCTTTTCGGCGCGCTTGTAGTTCCCGGTTTCGAATACAGCGATTTTACCTTGGGAAAAAGAGACGAACTCTCCGTAAAATATCCCGATGCGGCGGCAAAAATAAAATCTTTATGGTAAACACTTTTTAAGTTCTTCGCAATTCCACCCTGATAAGATTATTTCACGTCCTGTTTTGCCATCGGTTCTTATAGTAACTGCTTTTTCAGCACCTGGTTCAAGAAAAAAATAATTATCGCTGTAATAAATACCGTTCGGCATATCGGCATCAAGTTCTACCCTTATTCCGCAGGCCGGTTTTTTACCTGGATTATAAATTCTGACTTCAATTTCTCCGCCTTTTTTTCGAAGCGCTTTTGTCTCGAGCTTTACTTTTTCAGCTCTGAAAATTTCTGAAAAATCAGTCCGTGTGTAAAGATATCCGTCAGAGAAAATCAGTTTCCCATTTTGTTCAGCACTTAAAAACAGAATGAATATATTTTCTTTTTCTTGGCTCAGATTTTTTTCTATAATGCCCGCTTTGAATGTTTCTCCATCACTCGGGACGTTTTTAATATCGATTTTTTTATTCAATACAATCTTTCCATTCAGACTCATCAATTTTGCATTGACAGTAAGAGGTCCGCTTTCTTCATCGGAACTGATAAATATCTCCGAGATGATTTTATCATCTTTTAAGGTCCAGCCTTCATCTTTAACAGACATGAAAAAACTGGAACAAACTCTTTTCAGCCAGTAGTAAGCCATTTTAGGGCGTGTGTAATAATCCACAATACTCCATGCGAAGGTCGGCCATGATTCATTGTACTGCCAGATAAAACATCCACTGCTTTTCCAGGCGATCCTACGATAATGCGCCATGATGTAACGCAGGGTATCTGCCTGCGCCGCCTGTGACGCCCAGAGATACTCCTGAAGATTCTGCGGCTTGAAATATTCCACTGGTTTCGCCAACGATTTATAACCGTCAAAAAGCGCAAAATGGTAATTATATGAAGGCCCGAAAGGATAGAGTTCATTTTCAGGAATGAATTTCCTCACCGATTCAATTTCAGCCATTCCGTTGCAACCGATTTCGCTGGCGAAAAGCCTGAAATGATCATTGTAGAAACTGTGCGGCTCATAATTCCACGGCCCGTGATGCTGTTCTCCCTCTCTGGAGCGGTCTGGACTTGAGAAATGATAATCAATTCCAGGGTGAAGTTTTTCAACCATATCCTTGTACATTCTCAAAAGCGGGCTCTTCATATTTTCGCCATAGTAATCAGTTTCATTTCCGCCGCACCACAAAGCAATAGAGGGATGATTCCTGAGACGTTTTATTATGCTTTCAGATTCAATTTTCTTTTGCGCTATATACTTAGCGTCTTTAGGGTAATTACTGCATGCGTGAGGAAATTCCTGCCACACCATGATTCCTTTTTCATCACAGAGAGAATAGAAATCATCTTTCTCCACAATCCCTCCGCCCCAGACCCTGAACATGTTAAATCCGGCTTCCTGCGCGAGAGTAATCAGACGCTTATAAAGGGCACTGTCAGCCCGCCCGAAAATCAAATCGGAAGGGACCCAGTTTCCGCCTCTTGCAAAAATTTTTCTGCCATTGACGGTAAAAATCAGAGAATAGGAATTTTCAGAGGCTTCGAGATTTTTAAGCATTTTTATTTCACGGAACGCAAAAATTTTACTTTCAGAACAGACTGTTTTCCCTTCCGAATCTTTCAGTTCGTAATCCAGTTTATAAAGATTCTGCTTCCCGTAACCGTTGGGATACCAGAGTTCAGGCGCGTCATAATCCATTGAGAATTCGAAATTATTTATTCCCTTCTTCAGAGGCTTTTTAAATGAAAAAACTTTATCTTTAACTTTCAGATTATGCCCGGACACTTTGAATTCAATACTGACATCTTCACTGACAAGGCTTTTTAATTCCATCTGGCATTTTACCTGATACGCGTCAAACTTTTTCTTTGCGGTGCTGACAAAAATATCCTTCAGCAATGCCTTGTCATAAGATATTATATTGACGCTGTCCCATAATCCGATCGGAATAAGCTTCCGTGACCAGTCCCAGCCCCAGCTCATCTGGCAACGGTGATGTTTCGCAAAATCGGCGACTTTCTTCTTATGATGATTCGGAGAAGCTTTCGGCGGCGGCTGAAAACATACGCAAAGAATGTTTTTTTCTCCTGTCCTTATATCTCCTGAAACATCAAAAACAGCAGGCATAAAAGCATCCGCATGAGAACCTATTTTTTTGCCGTTGAGATAAAAATCGGCTTTATAATCAACACCTTTAAATTCTATTAAAGCATGTCTTCCATTCCATTCAACCGGAACATCAAATTCCTTTCTGAACCACCAGGAATATTCTTCAATCCATGCTATTCTGTCTATATTCCTGCCATGATAAGGCTCCTGAATGATTTTATTCTCAAGCAGTGCGGTATGAACACCTCCCGGCACAGTACACTTCATCCATCCGGACGGATAATATTCAGGACTGTAAACTTTCAGTTCTTCCCCTGAAAAAGTCTTCATATCCTGAATTACAGGCCTTTTATTTTTAATCCTATTCCTGTAACGCTCATCATCAATAAAATAATTAATCAGCCAATCCCCTCTGTCCAAATAAATATTGTCAGTAAACATGTTTCATCCTTATTTTTTTATGAGAAATTCTGAAAGTTTGGCAGGGTAAGTATCACCTGTCGCTGTCCCGGCGCCTTTCATAGATGCGCCATATGTGATGCTGTCTCCGATGCAGACTATTTTCTTCCAGGGCAATTTGTTTTCGCTTATTATTTGTGAAATAATTTCTGCCAGCATCAGGTATCCTTCAGCTGTCGGATGTACTCCATCCATTGTTCCGCTGTTTGCCATGTTTTTTATAAGGGAAGTTTTAGTTTCTCCCATCCCTTTTTTCTTAACAAGCGAGAAAAAATCTGCCAAAGGTATTTTTTCTTCCTCTGCTATTTTCTCTATTATTTTATTTGCATTTAGGATTCGTTTGTTGGGAGTTTCATCACCAAAAAGCTCAGGCTTGTGCCGCATGAAAAGGATTCTTTCTTCACATGGCGGAATTGTAACAAGAATTACTGCGCTTCCTGATTTTTTCAAAGCATTAACAATAGAGCGCATGTTTTTTTCATAATTATCGTAAGAAGAAAGCTTCCCTGAATTTATCATATCGTTAGTTCCGGCAAGAACAATGGCAATGTCAGGCTTCAATTGGATAGCCTGTTTAAGCTGATATTTTAATATATCGCCGCTTGATGCCCCGCCTTTTCCAAGATTGGAAATTCTATCTTCAAAATATATATTTCCAAAATTTTCAGGTTCATTGAACCTTTTTACCAATGGCCCCCATGTTGAAAGTTCCATTCCATGAGCGACGTCTGCTGAACGAACACGGCATAGGTTCAACTTCCATGTGCCGGTACCGGGTTTGCCTATTATATCAAAAGGAATTGTAACAAAATAATCAGTAAATTTACCGGGAACAAAATTCGTACGGACGCTAAATCCGTCCGATGGGAAATTTTTACTGTTCAGCATAATGTCATATTCTCCCGCGGAATTTATACGTATTTGAAAGACTTTTTTCGGAACAGGCGCTACCCATATCTCAAAATCAAAATCATCAAGTATTCTTGAGTTCCTTGAATCAAGTAATTTAGCGGAAATATACAAATTATGATTGTCGTAAGCTATTCGTGCTTCGGATTGATAACGGGGATACGCATTGCCGCCCAGGAGAAAAAAATTTGGTACGACAGCTCCGATTTTCCAAACCTCCTCAAAGGTAGTACCATTCACTTTATTTAACTTCAGACTTCGCGGCGCAGCATATTCTTTTTTTATGGTTGCCACGTCATTTCCAGATACTACAGGAGCAGTTGCGGCATTATTGAAGGCCTCCAGTGTTGCTGTCAGACGGCGGCCGGGACAGACCATTGACGTTCCGATACTGAACCAGGCAGTTCCATTCCAATTAGCTGGAGCATAGGATTTCAAATCGATGCTGAATGTGTGGCTTGCTTTCTCGTCAACCATGTTACCTAGATCGAATATGCGATTGGCAGGAATGGCAGTGTTCCAACTGGGAAACTTGGGAGTACCGTTTAGAGATCTCACGCCAACAGACAATGCCACTCTATAGGGTTTACCTGAAGTTTGATAGTCAATGACAATACCCGCAAATTCCAGCGGACTCTTTTTATATCGGTTGACATGCATGCGGAATATTCCGCCGGCATCAGTAAATGTATTATCCATACGAATTTGTATTTTTTTCGCTCCAGATAACTTAAAGCCGGCATACGCATGTCCCTGAAAATCTTCTATCTTGTTACTGGTACCAGCGGTCAAGCATAATTTATCGGGATCTGCGGACGCGACAAATGGAGACATATCACGTTGAATTCCGACAGAATTAGTCCATTCTGAAGTCTCTGTGGCATAAGCCAAAAGTTTTATGTTTTTTACATTTTTATTTACGTCAACAATATTTTTGACTGATGGTTGCTTTTTATCATCTTGGATTAACATAGCTGCACTTGATTCACCGCAAGGAATTTTCATGGAAACAATATTTTCACTCTCATAAACCGCATTTTTTATCTGCAAATCCATTGCATTGTGATATCTGGGCAATGAATATATTCCATTAAGAACAGTTCCGCAGTAGAGCAACTTATTTCCACTGCTTATTGTGTATAAACCTCCAGTACTGGCACTGTTTATCCTGATCTGATTATTATCCAGGACCGCATTGAATTTTGCTGAAACTATTTTTTTAGCCGTTCCATTCAGATCAATTTTCGAAATTCCCTTTGAAACTTTTACGACCGGGTAAAGTTTACCTGAGAATTCACTCCATTCCACTGGAACAGTCTTGCCATTTACAGTAACATTATCTTTATCGGAAAAAAGAATAAGCTCGGCAGATTCTGCTTTAGATTCAACTTGAACGGGAAAATCATTTCCGCTTACCAGCAAGTCTTTATCTGCTGTGAAAAAATAATTAAGAGGCAAATCATTTTTTGAATAAATACCAGCCGGAACTGTTGTTATAACCAGTTGGCGGAATGTCCCATCTTCAAGCTCTGTGAAGGTATGCTTGAAATTTTCCATGAGAGCGCCGGAATATACAAGTTTTGGTTCTACAGCCAAGCCCTCCCGCCAACGGTGAAGACGATAATTTTCACGTCTCTCTTTTCCGCCGAGCACATAAGTATTGGGTAAATTATAAACGCATTTGTCTACACGGTATTCCCATATATAAACTTTCTTTTCCAGCGGAATTCCAAGGGATTTCAAATCAATATTAACATCAGCGTTATTATCTTTTGAACGGTTGATCAATGAAAATATTATATCTCCGCCATATTGCCTCTTTGTACAATAAGTTTCCAATTGGGTGTTCGAATCTTTTTTCCAGTCAGGAGAATATTTTGCGTTGATATTGGTAGCATTGCCGATTTCAGACGATGCGAAAATGAAGGGAATTTTATTGTAATCCATGCCATGCATTGCAGGTATCCAGCCTTGGGCCATTACCCGCGTGATATAATCGCATCCGGGATTCCAATAGAGTAAACAAAGTCGTCCTCCTTGACGATGATCGACAATGCTTTCCAGAGAAAGAGCCATTCCTGCGAATTCTTTCCAGAAAGATGGTAGCAGTTGATGTCTGGCTTCAATAAAATTCAAATCAAAATATGGATTGCCCCGCCCGTTTCCAAACATTACCACATTTTTTTCCCTTCCCAGAACGTTCATTTGTTTCCAAAATGAATACCAGTGGTCATCGCGCATCAGATCACCATGAGTCCAATCAATCAGGTTAGTGGTTTTGGGTTCATCTAAATAGATGAAGTCAACATTCAGATAGTCTATAATTCCGCGAAACATGTTCAGCATCTGAACGGCCGCCGCCGGACGATTGATCATAGTTGGATAATTTTGTACGTATGTTCCAGGAAAGAGATTTTTATCAGCTCCGTTACGATCTTTAATCATGAACATTTCGGGATGTTCCTTGAATAGCGGAGTATTAATCAGAACGGAACTAACCCAGTTGTAAATCCCTAATTTCAATCTTGGCGAAATCGATTTCAGCTCCGAAGTAAATTTTTTGAATTCCAAACCGCTGATATATCCTCCTTTTTGTCCTGATACTCCTTCCTTGACCCGGTAATCTCCCCAATTGCCAAGCCGATCCACCAAAACCATAACTTCACCATCATCTACCATTTCCAATATTTGTTTTAACTGCGTCATGCCGCTGTAGCCAACATACAGGACAACATTATTCAACCATTCAGGCCCCGCCTTAATTGTGTCCAGCTCATTTGAAACAAAGCAATCTTCTGTATAAATCCTATTCAGAAACTCATGCCAATTGCCTCTGAAAAAAACAAAGCAATCTTCAATTGAAAAAGATTTGCCGGCTATAATATCCACTGTACCTAATGACATATTCCATCCCAATGGGGTATAATATAAATAGTTAGGAGCTTCTATATAGGAACTGATTGCCGATTGCCAGAACGGAAAAACAAATTTTCCATTAAGTTTAGTCCGGTAATGTGAAAAACTTCCTTTCTCTGCATCATTGCACAAGGTCATTCCTTTGCTAGTCTGCTTATAGCGAATTTCCTTTTGTGGCTGTGTTATTTTTGGAGCAGGAATCAATGGCCCTACATAACCACTTCCGAGATAATAGGAATCCTGATGGAAATCACTTTTGAAAATCATTTCTGTGCTTGGTGTAAGAAAAATAGTTTCATTTCCAGTATTATGGAAAATCAATTCACGCCTCAGATAAATACCATCTATCCGATATTTCTTGACTATTTTCAAAGTCTTCAGTTTAGGATTACGGCAAGTCAGCACCAGCATCCCATCCTTTTCATTGGACGCGGTTACTATATCCTCTTTTTCCGAAGCAGTTATATCTCCACTTTTGCACATTGCATTATAATAATTTTTACTGCCATCGGCAATCTGAGTATTATTGTCCGCGCGCCATACTCCGCAAAGTGAGCCGTTCGCCATATCAATACCGTAAACAGCCAGAGGAGATTTCAGATATTTCAGTGCGGTATTATCATATTGTTTTATCGTAGTTTCCGGAATTGTTTCAGAAAACAGCAATTGCATTGAAAGAATGAAAGCCGTTATGCAAATCAGATAGCTGAATATATGTCCGGAAAAAGGTTTTTCCCGAAAGCCGCATGTTTTTTTAAAAATTGAAATTCCCATCATTAATTGCCTTTCTATTTTGAAAATAATTTTATTTTTCATTTCATTATAGCATACCATTCGCCCACGCTTTTGAAGCCATCACTTGCGATATGATAATTTCTGGTAATCTGAGAATTCTCATCGGCAGAGGCGGCATGTCCGTCCAGATATAAAATATTTGTCTTGCGGTTGTGTCGCAAATGCACTTTCATTACATCTCCTGGACGGTTTATTCTAACATAAGAGAGCTGAGAATATCCTGTATATCCATCGTTTGTCCATGTAATTGAAGGCTCTGTAGTTACTGAATCCAGAAATACTGTAGAACGTGTTGGATACCACGCCTTGTTTAAAAAATAGGAAGTGGACTGTGTATAATGTCCTCCAAGACCGAAGCAAAAATAAGGAGTATGTGACTTTATCGGCATTTCCTTGTAAGGCGGATATGAAGGACAAACCAGCGATGTAAATGACTTGAGATAATCGTTATAGTACAATTTCATTGACCATGTTGAATATTGACCATCCGGTTCGCTTGCGGGAGCGCCAATATCCTTATTGTCGGAACAATAGGAAAAATAGGCAGTCCCACATTGCCGCATTCTGCCCGTGCATTCTATTGCCCTTGCGCTTTCCCTGGCCATCTTTAATGCAGGCAACAATAAACCAGACAGTATTGCTATTATCGCAATCACAATGAGGAGCTCAATTAAAGTAAAAGTTTTTCTTTTCATTTCAACCAATCCTTCTTATGAAGCTTTCCCGTTCTATTATGAAAGGCGACAGCACGGTATCTTCAAGGGCTGTCCCATTTATGCCGGATAAGAGAATTTCGGCGGCTTTCGCGCCCTGTTCGTATTGCGGCTGGGCCACTGTCGTGATATTCGGATTGACCATTTTACAAACCGGCAGATCGTCAATGCCGAGAATTGAAATGTCTTCAGGTATTTTTATCCCCTGTTTCTGCGCTTCATATATCATTCCGGCCGCGAGAATATCGTTATATGCGAAAGCCGCTGTAGCTTTCAGCTTTTTCTTTTTTATTATTCTCATCACTTCCCGCCCATCTTCAAAAGAAAAACCCTTTAAAAGCATTTTGTCAGTTAAAAAGATATTTCTCTCCGCAAGAATTTTCCTGAACGCGTCAACACATTTAGGCCTTCTGCCGTCTATCACAATAATATCCCGGTGTCCTTTACCTGAAATGTATTCCGCGGCGAGACGGCCCATTTTTCCCTCATCAACATATACGCTTACAGTTCCATCAATATCGGATTTCCGGCATAATGAGACCAGCGGAATATTTTTCCCGGCAGCATACTCCAGTCCGACACCCGAAAAAGATATCAGTCCATCGATTTTTTTTCTTTCCAGCTGGTCAATGCGGGCCATGCAGTCTTCCGGATTTTCATGTGAAGAAATTATCATGTTATAATTGTTCTTGTGAAGTACGTCTTCAATGCCCTGAAGTATTTCAGGGACAAAGCTTCCCGATATGCTTCCAAGCATTACCCCGGCAAGATACGTTTTGCCTTCACGAAGGCCCTTTGCCATCATGCTGGGACTATAATTGAGTTCAGAGGCAATACGGAAAATTTTCCGGCGTGTTTCTTCGCTCGCCTTTATCGCGCCGCTTTTATTGTTCAGCACATAGGAAACGGTGCTTATGGCGACATCCGCTCTCTTTGCGATATCTTTAATTGTAACACTCATAAAACTCCTCAGCGAAACCTTATTGGAGAAACGTTTCGCTTATTATTATAAAAGAAATACGGGCAATTGTCAATAGGCTTTGGAATTTTTTTCAGTTTTTCCTGAAAAGTGAAAATTGAAAAAGTAAACGCACCCCCCTCCAAACATCCAAGAGCATTTAGTCTGACAAAAAGGGTGGGGTGCAATAAGTTTGACAAAGACAGGGAGGTGCAATAAGTCTGGCAAAAGGGTACTTGCGGAGAGTTGTTGATCTGTTATGGTGAGGAAGCCGGAAGCTCAAGTCACGCTCCTCCCCCGGGGGGAGGAGCGTTTAGTCTGACAAAAGCGAAGGCATAACCCATCAAAAAGAGGAAGGAAAAAAACATGTCGCACCTGACAGAATCGGACCGCATAAAGATTGAGTATGAACTTCGGCGGGGAACGTCGTTGCA
>Ga0209417_1000690_pt1 | contig 73276 bp, 57 predicted proteins | sample RifGroF2_FD_184002 | JGI IMG/M metagenome (GOLD analysis project Ga0209417, IMG submission 184002) | Groundwater microbial communities from Rifle, Colorado, USA - Groundwater F2 (SPAdes) (version 2) | ecosystem: Environmental > Aquatic > Deep subsurface > Groundwater | place: Rifle, Colorado... | reverse complement strand
ATCTAACATTTGCTTTAAAAATACCATTCCGCCCCATGGCGTAATCTCTTTATTTGTAAAGGAAAACTCTATATTCATGGCAAAAAATTGTTTAACGCTACGCATTAGAAATTAACACCCAAAATTAGTCATTTTTTTTTAATGCGGAATCTGGGTTAAATTATGCAGCAAAAATAGTCTCTTTTAAAAGGAAAAAATTGTAAAAAACAGACAAAGTGAATAGAATATATGTTAACAATATTCGGCAGTTATATTAAAGTTAGGATATTTTGCAGCAAACTCTTTAGGAGTATACCCTGAATATGTTTTAAAATCGTGGATAAAGTGCGACTGGTCGAAATAGCCATTATTGTATGCCCGTTGGGTAAGGATTAGGTCTTTGTTTTTACTAAAATCGTGCAATACTTCCTGAAAACGTATTAATTTAATTATCTGTTTGGTGGTTTTACCAATATATTTAGAGAATTTTCTTTCCAGAGTTTTTGGAGTTATTGAAAGGTTATTTGACAATGAAGAAGCATTTATTTGTCCTTTATAGTTTTTAATTATTTCTATACCTTTTTGAATTAACATATTGTCATGAGATGGAATTGGTGAATACTTTTCAATTAAAAAATTTTCAACAACAGAGATTTTTTCTTTTATTGATTTTGTAAAATAAAGAATTTCTTCAATCTTCCTTATTTCAGTGCCTAAAACATCAAACATATCAACGCTTTGATTTTCAATTTCGGAGAGTGGAAAATTAAGAAAATGACATGCTCCAGTCGGATAAAAACTTATAAAAATAACCCCTGTTTCTCCATTTGTTGAAACATCCGAAAAGGAATTGCTTAAGCCACTTATGATTGATCGAGGTTGTTTAATTGTTGAATTATTTGAATGATGAACAATAAATGGATTTTTGTAATGAAACATTAGTTGAATATTTTCAGTAGGTATAACCCTTTCCACAATATCTACTTCATAATTAAATGATTCCATAAAGCAGTAATACTTAATGAAGTTTTTCAAGAATCCAGAAGGTTGTACTATTTGAAAATTCATACTATTTCTTTGTTGCAAAGATAATTACTTTTCTCCAAAATAGTGTTTGCAAAATTACCACTCTTCTGCAAATTATGTATTTTTTCCGTGTTGTTCTTGTTACCTTGAATTTTGTGTACTAAAGTTTTTGCAATCTTGTCTTAGTGTGTTATTAGTTAGGCAATAAGTCACAATAATAAAAAGACGTGTCATGGTTAATGATGGAGTGGTCTTCTGATTCATCTTTTTCTTTTAGATATTCCTTGTGAACTATTTCGCCTATTGTAAAGCGAACAGGATGTTTGAAAATAGGGCCGTTGAACACAAAGGAGTGGTATTCCCCGTTTTCTCCACAAGGGTCAACGTCAGCGGGCAGGTCATTTAAGAAATCGTGGTCAATGATTCGCCCAATAAAGGATTTATCAAGGAACTTATCATTTACACAAACGATGATGGCTTTAAAGCCTGCTGTCAAAAACTCTTTCATTAGTTCATGGGTTGGGAGTTTCCACAAAGGGAAGACTGCTTGCATATTTACTTCTTTCAATTGTTCTTCACGGTACAGTCGTAGGTCTTCCAGAAAGATATCGCCAAAGATAGAATAATTCACGCCTTGTTGTTTAAAATTAGACATCGCTGTTCTCATCATGTTGTTATAATTCTCCATTGAAGGAATTTCGGGCGACATTAACTTATGCAAAGGCAATCCAAGGTTTTCTGCTTGATTGTCAAGTAACTCTAATCTTACTCCGTGCATACTTACCCTATTGAGTTCTTTGTTAACACTGGTTACTAGGCTTTTTATCTCAAAGTGTCCCTCTTGCTGTATTTTATACAAGGCGAATGCAGAATCTTTGCCACTACTCCAATTGAAAATAGCGGATTGTTTTTGTTGTTTATTCATATTTGGAAATTTACTGATAAATAGGTTAGATTCATTTGCACTATTGTATTATTTCTTAATTCATCTGTTGTAATATTATTCTCAAATCATTTTCAAGCTAGTATTTATTTGCTTTCGGAGTGTTTTCTATTCTTGGGATTAATTTATAAAAAGTTTATTTTGATTGTGGAAAATACATGTTTTTATTGCCACAAATCAAACACATTTCTCTATGGACACATAATAACTGCCCACATTTATTGCATTTCCATTTTTCTTTCTCTATGTCAATAAATAAATCCAATCCTTTTTCTTTTATTCTATTAAGATTTTGGATTGGACTTTCTCCATATTTTAATGTGTACCGTTTATCCAAATCTTTTATTCGCCTGCAAGGAAATTTAGCACAATCATAACAAAGCAATTTTTCGTTGCCTTTTTTTTCGGCACATGCCTTTATGCTACAAACTTTACAGTGATAGGGTTTATTCCCTGTATTATAGCAACCGACACATTTGTTTTTATTTCGTTGAAACCCCAAACAAATATCACATATTACTCCGCAAGGGGCTATACTGGTATTATTCATAACTATTGTTTTTCATTTTCTGAAATCTGTTTAGAAAAAGTATATATACTGCTATGATGCATTGATAATTGATAATTTGTCTCTAATGTCGATATTTCTGTTCCAATTTTAGACATTTCTTTAGAACAGTCTGATTTGCTCTTTTCTTTATATAAAATTGTAATCATTAATACGCTCTTAATAAGAAGTAACCTTTCAAAAGCATTATTCCAAATGACTGAACCTTTAGAAAAAGGTTTTCTAATTTCCGCAACTTCTTTTTTATATCTTTTTTTAAGTTTTTCTAGAAATCTTTGCTTTTCATAAATCATCATTAATCAATATCTATATTTTAACCATTATTTTTTCATTTTTTCTTTCTCTGCAAACAGTCCAGCTGTGTATTTATCATATAGTTCGAAAAGGAATTCTATGCGTTTGGTTTCGTTAGGGAATGATTGTGAACGATATGCTAAATCTACTGCTTTATCTAATTCATTATGGGCTTTGGTTAATTCTGGGGGCATTACTAAAGGGTCGTAAAGGGCTGCGAGGTTACTATTAGGATACTTAGCTCGTGCTTCTAATACCTTTTGAGCAGCTCTTTCTATTGCATCTTTTTGTTTATCAGTCGGATTTTCAGGCCAAGGGAAGTTATTGTAAACAATATCTTTAGAATATCTAAAATCACTTTTCAAACGTCCACAAATATATCTTACCCATGACATATGCATTAAAGAAGTAAGGATTCCAAAATGATAAATCTCAGCATCATTAATCATCAATGAAGAGCTTGATGTTATTGCATCCTCAATAAAACCCATAGGTATATACTTCCTATTCTCTGAACTTGTTTTAGGAATTATGATATATTGCTTAGCGATAGTAGTCTCTCTGAATAGCCACGGAGTCTTTGCAAATTGTTGTGATGATTTGCTATTTTCTCTAAACTCTTTTACTTGTTTAATTTTTTTTGCAAGAAAAGGCATCGAGCGAATTTCCTCTGGTTGTATACCTATCAACCATAAGCAATATTGTTTGTATTGATTAATAAAACTGTGTCCTGTAATCCATGGCTTAAACCATTTTTTTGATGCAGGCTCTTGTTTAATAAACTCAAGATATTTGTCTTCTGAAAATGATAATATTCCATTATCTAATGGAGTAATCCCTTCAGTCATTTTAGGAACATTGCAAATAGGATGAGAGCGCTTTAAGATGCATAGTTCTATAGCATCAATTAAATAAGGGTTTATATTTTTTGCTTTTATTTCATGTGGTTCTCCTTTGATGTCATCATATTCATAAATAAGTTTTTCCGAAATATCAAAATTGGAGAATCCAATAATTACAACATGTACGGCAGCATTTCCTTTTGCCTCATTGCTCCATTTAAAAGTGCGATGCGCAAAATGAATTTTTATTTTATAATGATTAAACATTGTGTTCCACAAAATACCAATCTGTTCGCCTTGTGCAATAGAGTTAGTTGAAACAAATGCTACTTGGGTTTTAAATTCTGTATTAGTATCATTTATATTATATTTTTGAAGATATTGAGCTGCTTTGATATACCAAGCTGAAACATAATCAAGAACCCCAGCCCCTTTTATGCCATTAAATATAAACTCCATATCACTTTTTTGCGAAATATTTTGTTCTTTTTTCCCAATAAAAGGAGGATTCCCAATTATGTAATTAAACTTTACTGAATTGGAATTATCAGAGAGAGTAGATTGATCTACAATTTGATAATGCTCAACAACTAATTTAACTTTTCCATAGTGTGCAATCGGTTCTTCAACATCCGAACGAACAATAATATCAGCTTCTTTAGCATGTATCTCTACAGTTTTGTCAATATCTAAAAGCTTATCCCAGTCTATTTCTAATGCATTCCCTTGAATAATATGAGCCGATTTGGTTAGAGGGATTCTCGCAAAATATTTTCCAAACACCCAAGCAGCTTTCATATTCATTTGATGGTCGATCATCCACATTGCTACTTGCGCCACCTGAGTAGCAAAATCACCATATTCAATACCGAAGTACTTATCTACCTCAACTAAAAATAACATGCGAACATCTAAAACCTGTTGCCCATAAACCTTATCATCAATAAAATTCATTTGCTTAATAACAGCAAACTCAAGCTCGCGTATCTCCCTGTATGTAATAACCAAAAAGTTGCCACATCCACATGCAGGGTCAAGAAATCGCAGGTTAGCTATTTTGTTATGAAACTCCCGCAGTTGCTTGCGATTGTTTTTTATCTTTTCATACTCAGCCCAAAGTTTATCAAGAAACAATGGCTTTATTACTTTAAGAATGTTCTTTTCGGAAGTGTAGTGTGCGCCAAGATTTCTTCTTTCATCTGGATTCATTATACTTTGAAACATCGAACCAAATATTGCAGGCGATATTTTACTCCAATCAAGATAACAGCATTCTAAAAGAGCTTGTCGCATTTTGGCGTTGAACGAAGCAAAAGAGAGTTGTTCTTCAAATAAATGACCATTAATATATGGGAAAGTAGCAAGGCTTTCGTCTAAGGTATTTTGGCGTTTCTCGGGAGGTGTATTTAAAACCTGAAATATTTGTGCAATATGTAATCCAAGGTCTGTACCGTCTTCGTTGGTTTTATTTTCAATATATTCCTGAAAAGCATGCTTCTCGAATATAGTAGTATCTTCGGCAAATAAACAAAAAAGTAAACGCACCAAATACTTTTCGAGTTCATGACCAGTATAACCGGCATCTTTAATAGCATCGTGCAGTTTGCCCATTAAATAAGCAGCTTCAATATTTACAGGGTCTTCTTCTTTGTAAGTCCGTTTTTGATATCCAGCAATAAATCCAAACAGTTGAACATGTTTTACAAAATCCTTAAGTTTAAAAGATGTTTCTTTGTCTTCCTCAATGTCGAAAAGTCGGAAGTTTTCAAAATCAGAAACTAAAATATATTTGGGCAATTCGTGTTGTTTTAGTCTCTGCAAATAAGCTTTTGCCTGTTGGAAAGCTTTATCAAGGTTTTTGCCTTGACTTTTCATTTCTATCACGATAGTTCCTTTCCATATCATATCAATGTATCCATCGTGATCATCAAGTTTTTTTACTTTATACTCGAATGTTCCTACTTTGCGACGACTAATGCCAAAAACATTAAAAAATTCCACTAAAAATGATTGGGCCTCTGCAGATTCGTTACAAGTATTCTCCCAGTCTTTAGAGAATTTAACAGCACGTTCCTTTATTTCGTTCCAACTTAAGGTCATAGTTTTATTTTAAATCAATGAAAATTAGGCTAAGAGCTTTCAACAAAGATAATATGGTGACAAAAAAAACAAATTCTTTGGAATATCTTTTATTTTGCAATCTTCATATTAAAAGCAATAATCTTATTTACAAAAATACAATCACTTTTTATAAAAACAAATATTTTGAAACCATTGCAAGGCGAAATTTTAAAAATAATTACATAAATTATTAACAAGCAGTTGTTTGTGTTAAATAATTTTGCATATTTGCAGCGTGAAAGAAGAAATAACACCACAAATAGGATTTGCCGAATTGGCATTATCAAAAAGAAAAATCAAGGATGATTTTAAATCACACTATGTTAAAAACTTCAAAGAACAAATCATTAACAGAAAAAGTGTTAAGATTTAATAACTAAATTATTAAATAGTACTTTTTGCAATGGACTTTCAAATCGTCGAAATTGGCCACATTTTGTTTATGTTGTACTTGCCATAAATTTGGATTTAAGAGTTAATAATTAGGTAAATAACATTCCGAAATTTATAAAATTGTTTTGAAAATCAATTTATAAAACTTCAAAAATTAAACACAATACTGCTCTACCACACTTTTAAACCCTGTTTCAGAGAATATTTCAACTAGGACTTCTTTTGGTAATTGTTCACAGGAATTAATATTTCTTATTACCTCTTGCCGTCTGCGACGTAATGATTCGTCTTTAAGATTGAAAACCTCGATTGTTTTTTCTGCCTTTGTGCGTTCTTGAGAATTTAATGTTCTCTTGGGTTCAATTTGTCCAAACTCATTATAATAAAAATAATCTTCAGCTTTGTCGGTTGCCGGATTTAAAATATTTTGATAATCGTTAACTCGAATTCCAGAAACATTATCCTTATAATTAGCCCCAAAATTAGCATCTTTAGCTGCAACAATTAAATTATGCCAATCAAACGTTAATTGAGGAAATAAAGAGCGTTTCTTGAAATGGTCAATATGTGAATTATATAATTCATCAAGAAATATTTCAGTATAACCACATTGTTGCCCTTGTTCTTCATGTAGTATATGTTGCCTTGTTTCTTCATATACTACTTTACCATTTTGATGTAAGTCATTCCAATTTGTAGGTTTTTGTTTTGTGCAAAAATCAGTGAATGACTTTAGCGGAGTACTTTTCTGAATCTGTCGCATTACTTCTGACTTTTACGTTTGGCGGCTTCAATTTTAATGGCGATAATATCTTTGTCGCTCTTTCCTATTTGCTTTTCCAATTTTGTCAGTATTTCTGTAAATTTAGAAGTGTCATATTTATTAGACATTACAAGGTTTCGCAATTCTTTAATCTCATTTTCAACTACTATATTTCTAAGCCCTTCAACCGAAAAGAAATCAATTAAAATACTATCTATTTGCTTGCCATAAGGGTCAAATGCAATATCTACTTTTTTACCATTTTTTAAAGCTAAAAGCTGACTTTTTGATATTCCAGAAACAAGGTTGGGCGAATGGGTTGAAATCATAAAAGAAGTTTCTTTCTCTATATTTTCATTGCAAAAATTATCAATACCATTAATAAAATCTCTCTGCCATTCGGGATGTAAATATGTATCAGGCTCATCTAATAAAAACAAGCTATTTTCTTCCGACACCAATTCGGTAAGCCCTTTTATAGTTAATGCCTGCTGCTCTCCTTCACTTAATATACTAAATGATTCGGGTCGTCCATCTTTTTCTTTGTACAAATTATATTCGACATCGTGTAAGAAACCGTCAAAGTAGAGTGTTTTTAACAGATTAAACAATCTTCTTTCTTCAACGAAATGTTCTCGAATTTCGAACAATTTTGCAGGAGAAATAATTGAAATTATCATCCATTCGTCTTGCATTACCTCAATTACCAAATTCCCTTTTCCTTTGGCTTTATCGGGGTTTGTAAGAGACATTAAATCGGCAGAGATAGAGTCGAGATATTCTAAAAATGCTCTTACTTCACCAGTTGCACCCCAAAAATCCTTGGCCTTTTTACCTATCGCCCATTTAGGACGATTTAAACGGATTATTATACTTTGAAAACTCGCTATATTGGCTTTTTCCTTTAAGAATTGAGGCACATCGCCATATTCATAAGATAATAAACCAATCAGTAAAAGTTTAAACAACTTTGGTTCGTAATAAAAAAATAATTGCGGAATGTTTGTAATGCCTTTGCGATAATTCTCAGACAACTTATTGTTATGAGGTTCGCAGATTTGCTTCATTATATCGGACAAGCCAGAATAGTAAATAACAATATTATCGGGTAATACTTTATACAGATTTGATGGCAAGTGCGATTTAAGTTGGCTTAAAGGCTTATTCCCATTTATTTCGCTTAATGAATTTAGGATAGTGCCATCGGGCAAATAAACTGTTAATTTGGTTTTTTCATCTTTTAGTTTTGCCTCAATTTTTACAACAAAATATGTTGTTTTAGAATCCCGCCAAGTTGATGAATCTAAAAGTATTTCTTCGTGCCGCACAGAATATTCAAGCGAGAATACAAATTTTGCTTTCTGGTCGAGTACAACAAAACTAAATATTTCGGCAATAGCTTCGAGAACTGTTGATTTCCCTGAACCATTAACGCCAATAAGTACGCTTATGTACTTCTGAAAATCATAAGGAAAATCGAAAGTAAAATCTTTCAATATCTTGTATTCCTTAATGTATAGCTTCTTTAGTTGCATGGTTTTGAATTTTAAATATTTCGTTTTCGAAATCCTGTAAGGCTAAATTTCGGTTTTGTTCTGATTGCTGTTTGAGTGAAATGACTTGAATTTTTAATTCATATATATGCTTAACTATTTTGTTTTGTATTTCAGTTGAAGGGACAGGTATTGACAAAGCTAAAACTGCACCTTGTGAAATAGATGGTTGAGCAGATAATACTTTGAAATTATTTAAATTTAACGCTGTTAATGCTAATTCTAGATATTCATAAGTTACTTTTTCTGAAATCTTGTCAACCTTAAAGGCATTATCTGTAATCCAGTATTTACCTTCTATAAGATGAACATTACCGCAATATTCACCAACCCTACCAATCAAAAGCCGTTTACCTTCATATATAAATTCACTATGTTCACCTGTCTTTCCATTTCCACCGTAAATAATATAAGAACCTTTCTTTTGCGCTGACTTTGGCAGAAACCTCCCACTCTGAATTGAAATTAGCGAAGAAAGTCGAATCAATTCATAAGTTTGCTTATGATATTCTATAGATTCATTCCAAAAATCCCATCGTTGGGTGTTTTTAAAGGAATAGAATTGCAATCCTTTTTTAGGCGTAGATTTCTTTTTGCTTATAATACCAAGTTCTGAAGATAAATATTCCTCAATCTCATGTTCTAAAGCCAAATATTTTAATTCTTGTTGTTCAGCTAATTTTATTTTGTGTTGATATGCTGCAACAATCTTTATTTGGTTCTCAATTGAAGGAAGTGGAATTTTATAATCTAATACATGATAAGGCCTAATTGCCGCATAATTTGTACTTCCTGTTGCTTTAACCTGTTTTGAAAAGCCATCGCATTTTACAAGAATTGACAGAAAATCAGGTAGCAATTTTTCCTTATTAATTTCAAATAAAAAATAGTGCCCGCTAACAATTGCATCCTCAAGAAAATCAGGAACAATTCCATAACCTCCAACTTTTGCATCAATTTCAGCAACTAAAAAATCATTGGGTTTACAACGCTGTTGTTTCTTTGTTTTTATATCTTTCCCTTTTACTGTATCTCTTAAAACAACACCTTTCCCATGCAATTGCACACGGCAAAGCTTGTAATTCTCATTATCATCTATTGTAAAAAAATCCTTACGAAGTTTTAATACTTCGTTCATTTTAACAACTGGAAAATGAGCATTTATTACACTTTTATCATAAGCGTATAAATCCCAAAATCCCATATTTTTGAGAGATTCAAATTTTAATTGCTTGTAATGTGTTTTATTCTCCATAAATCAATTCAGGTTCACCTAAAACAAATCTAAAAAAGCCTTTCTCATTTTGCGAATATGAGATATTTAATTTTTTCTCAATCCATAAATCTGCTTTTTTTCTATAAGTTGCAAATTCATGGGATAAAGATTCTAATTCATTTTCGCATTCGGCACCAGTAGAGGTGATTCCTGCTTTATTTACTTCAGCAAAGGGAATTTCATAATTGAATTTATCTTTTATTATTTTTTTAATTTCGTCTAGTATTTGTTTTTCTAATGCAGCTAACTCTGCCCGTTTTTCTTTTTTCTCCGAAGTTGGATTAGAACGTTCGGCAATAAAGTTTTCGAGTTCGGTTATTTGTGCCTGATATTTTTCTTTAATTGCTTTTTCGGCTTCTTTGCGAATTTTCTTGTATTGCTTTTCTTCTTCTTCGGTAAACTTTTTAAAGAATAAAAGACTTGGCTTTACTGATGCACCAGCAGCTATAAATACATCCTGCGGAATGGAAGTAATTAGGATAATTTTTGCTTTGCTCTCAAAGAAATCACGTACCTGTTGTAAATTGGTATTATTTAAAACACCTTCGGGCAAAACAATTGCCATACGTCCGCCTTTAGCAAGCAAACGAAAACAACGTTCGATAAACAAAACTTCGGTTAACCCGCTTAGTTTACCAACATCATAAAGGTCGAGTATTGGTTTATTGATATTATCGTTAACCTGTTTAAGGGCTTTTAAATAATCATTCCCGTAGCGTTCGGTATAATATTTAATTTTTGCCTCATCGGTAAACTTATCAGTTTCGGTAATTTTTAAACTTTTCTCAACCCTTGCCCCAAACGGTGGATTGGTAAGAATAATATCGAATCGTTCTTCGAAAATACCATTAACATTTAATAATCCATCGTGATGGTGAACACCTCCATGACCATCGCCGTGCATAATCATATTCATTTTTGAAGTTCGAGCCATGCGAGGGTTAGCATCAGTGCCATAAATACAATCGTAAGATAAACGGCGCAAACGGCTGTTTAGATTATTTATATCTAACTCAGCATTGAGAATGGAAAACCGAAGGTTTGCCACTTCTTCAATGCGTTCTTTTTCTTTTTCTGTTGCCTTTAAATATGCTTCATCGAACAATTCTGTTTTTATCTTATCTTTTTCATCAAATATTTCCTGTTCAATTTTAGAACGGACATATTCAAATGCTTTAATTAAAAAACCACCACTTCCACAACAAGGGTCGCAAATTACTTCACCTTCCTGCGGGTCAAGAACTTCAACCATAAAGTTTACAACGGTTCGGGGTGTAAAGAATTGACCTAATTCGCCTCGAAATGTTTTTCCTAAGAACTTTTCAAAGGCAATACCTTTAACATCGTCAGATGTTGTTGAAAGATTATAAATTTCGAGAGCCTTTACTATTGCTTCAAAACTGGCTTGTTTGATTTTTATTTTTTCGTTGTCGTCGAATAAGTCATCGTTTTTAAACTCCGATTTAGTAAGTTCAAACCAATAATCCATGTAAGGAATATCCATGTTTGTACCCTGCAATTTGATGTTTACAGGTCGGATATTTTTCTCGTATTGTTGTTCTTGTTTTTTATACTGTTTTAATGTGAAAATATTATCCTCGTCTGGATTACGCTCATAACGAATTTTCATAAACAAGATTTTGCTTGTTTCGTCAAATGCAGCTTCGGGAGAAAGCTTATCGTTATTACGAATAATATTGTGACACCTGAAAAGCAGATTACTAAACTCATCTCGTGTGAATGCTTTTGTTTGAGTTAATAAGTCTTTTATTCTTTTCTCATTTCCTAAATCTTTAGCGGATGGAATATCTAAAATTTCATCTTCTAAATCCTTCGGATAGCCATCAAGGTTTACCTTGAAAACTTTAGTATGTTTTAGATTTGTAGTTACAAAGAATGGTGCTTTAACATAACGTGCATAATGCGAACCTTGAAAATAATCCCCTTCTGAAATGTTAATATTATCAGCTTTGCACTCTACAACAATAACAGGTGCAACCTTTTCAACTTCGTCTTTACTTTTCCAAACAACAATATCTGCACTAGCTCTTCCAGTGCCTCTTTGGTTGCCTGTGGCAACTGTTACTTCTTGTTGCATTTGGTCGAGTTGGAAGCCGTAATGGTTTACAAGTCGGCAAATATATTCCTGCCTTACCTTTTCTTCTGGGGATGCGGTTAACCACTTATCCCGAAGCGGTGCAAATATTTTATTGTTTTCTGTTTTGACCTCTAAAGCCATATATTTTACTTTTTCTGAGTTTTCAATAATTTTTCAGTTTCCTTTAACGCCTCTAATGCAAAATCCTCATTAATCAAATCGTTTGAGAGACGGTCGGCAAGAAATCTAATTTTTAAATTCTTATAATCAAGCGATAATGTATCGGCAAGCTTTGAAATCATATCGCTTGTAAATTGGCGTTCTCCTCTCTCAATTTTACTGAGTGTGGATTGGTCAATATCCAACGAAGCAGCTAACTTGCGTAATGGCAATTGTGCTTGCTCTCTTAATCCCCGAATGTAAATCCCAAAGTTTTCCTTATTCATTTGTAATTATTTTTCTAGACAAACTCGTCAAAGGTATAAAAATTATTGTATTGTTCTAAAAAAGCTTATTTGTTAATCACTACCATCCGACAAAAATTTAATGAAATTAATTTTTAAATATTAACTATCAAATAATCAGTGATATTTTTGTGTTAAATAACGGAAATAAAATTAGTACACTCTCATTTTTTAGAAGTTTAAGCTAAGTTGTATTTATGAAAAAGGAGGAACTTTTTGTAATTTATTATAAAGACTTATAGTTTTTAATGCATTTTATTTCTTCATCAAATAAAAAAAATAAAGATAAACAAAAACACTTAAGAGAGAAAGAAAAATGTTTTGGAAAATTTAGAAATTAGATAATTAAAAAATTCTATTACTGTACATGAAAGGTACTATAACAGTACATAAAAGGTACTATAAAGGTACTTCGTCCTAAAATAGGTTTACAAAAGAAATAGAATTAAGGAAAAATACTGTATGTCTTAGACAGGGCATGCCCTGTTTCTACGTTATGTTTTGCTATATTTATATATTATGCTTATTATTAGTGTTTTAGTAAACGAAGTATGGTTATGGTGAAGTTAGGGTAACTTTATGGTGAAGTAAAGGCGAAGTAATAGCATATAACGCAATGAAAATTAGCAAGTTAAGTGTTTTTGTGTAATTGATTGATTTATAGTATTTTGACAATTAGTGATGGTGTGGAGAAATATTTAATTTTATTTCGTCCTAAAATAGGTTTACAAAAGAAATAGAATTAAGTTAATTTGTTAATTGAAAATACTTTGTGTATGGATAAAGCAAATTGATATGTTATTGAAGTTTTATAATAAGCAAAAACGAAATGAGTTTAAATGGAATATTTGATTTATTTAGAAAAATGGAATAATCTAATTAGCTTTATAATCACAAGACTATTTTTAGTCATTTTAATAATTTGAAAGAAATAGATATATTTGCGGAAATAAAATAGAAAATAGTTATGAAAGAAATTTTAGCAAACTTACGTAATGAATTGCGAGAGAATGCGGATGAAGTAACAATGCAAAGCGGGATGCGGTTCTTTAAAGAAAGCATTAAGTTATATGGAGTAAAAACGGCTACAGTTGTACGTATAGGCAAGTCGTATTATAAAGAGATTCAAAAAGAGAGTAAGCCTGATATTTTTGGTTTATGTGAGGAGCTTTGGCAGTCAGGTTATATGGAAGAGTCATTTATTGCATGCAACTGGTCGTATAATTTGTATAAAGTATTTGAGCCAAAAGATTTTAAAATATTTGAGAGTTGGGTAAATAATTATGTTACCAATTGGGCATCATGTGATACTTTTTGCAATCATACTATAGGAGCTTTCATTGAAATATATCCAGATTATGTTAATGAACTTAAGAAGTGGGGTAAGTCAAAAAATAGATGGGTTCGCAGAGCTTCTGCTGTTTCACTTATTGTTCCAGCACGGCAGGGTTTGTTTTTAGAAGATATTTTTGAAATAGCAAGCATATTGCTTTTAGATAAGGATGACTTGGTGCAAAAGGGTTATGGCTGGATGTTAAAAGTGGCGAGTCAGGCTCATGAGAAAGAAGTGTTTGACTATGTAATGAAAAATAAAGATGTTATGCCTAGAACAGCATTAAGATATGCAATAGAAAAAATGCCAAAAGATTTGAAAACTCAAGCAATGCAAAAATGAAATTTATTTGTCCTTTAATTGTTGTAGAAGATATACAACGTTCACGTAATTTTTATGAAAACATATTGGAGCAAAAGATAAAGTTTGACTTTGGAGAAAATGTTACTTTTCATGGAGATTTTGCTATTCATTTAGGCTCTCATTATAAAGGTTTGATTGATGAAAAAGAGATTAAGCATGGGGGTAATAATTTTGAATTATATTTTGAATTTGATGATGTTATGCAAATAGAGAGTAGGTTAAAAGAAAATGGAGTTGTTTTTATTCATCACACAAGAGAACAACCTTGGCGACAAAATGTTTTGAGGTTTTATGACCCTGATGAAAATATTATAGAAGTGGGGGAGTCATTAGAACACTTAGCATATAGGCTTCATAAAGAAGGTATGGCGATTAGTGAAATATCCAAAACAATATACATGTCCAATGATTTTATTGAAGAAGCTGTAAAAAAGTATTAAATTTATCAAATTATTGAAAAGAGACACTATATTTTAGGAAGTAATTCTAATAATATCATAGAAATAAAAAATGAAGTATATACTAAAACCATTATTAAAAATATTTGCAGTATCTTTTACTTGTTTGTTTATTTCTATTTACTCGTTTGGGCAATATAATTTAAAACTTTTAGAACAGGAGGTTCATGCTTTAAAAGTTGACAAAACCTTGTCAAATGCGAGTTGGGGGTATTGCATAAAGGCTGTTAGTTCAAATAAGGTTGTTTCGGAATATAATTCACAGTTAAGTATGGTGCCTGCTTCTTCATTGAAAGTATTGACTACAATAGGCGCTTTTCATATTCTGGGAAAGAATTACACGGCTGAAACAAAGCTTGAATATTCGGGAAGTATTGATGCTAATGGAACACTTAATGGAAATATTTATATTAAAGGAGGGGGTGACCCCACATTGGGTTCGGCGTACTTTGGTAAAGATATGCAAACGGTAGTATCTATTTGGGCAAAATCCATTATTGATAAAGGGATTAAAAGAATAAATGGTCAAATTATACAAGATGCCAGTGTTTTTGACGAACAAATTGCTGACACATGGATATGGAGTGATATAGCAAATTACTATGGAGCAGTTCCCTCTGCATTATCTATAAGCGATAATACATATTCAATATTTTTCAAGTCACCTCCAGAGCTTAATGTAAAGTCTGAGATAGATAGGATAGAGCCTTCTGTGGATTACATAAGGTTCTACAATTACGTAAACACAGCATCTCCTAGTACAGGAGACAATGTTATAATATACGGTTCTCCTTTTTCAAATGAACGATTATTAAGAGGGACAATTCCTTCTGCAAAAGGTGTTTTTAAGGTAAAAGGGTCTATTCCAGATCCTCCCTATTTTTGTTCCTTGTTATTGTATGATAAATTGAAAAGCAGTGGCATTGATATTGAAAAGCAATGTCAAAAAACTATAGATATTGAAAGCTCAAGTTTAGACAAGCAAAGATTTGTTTTAAATGTACAAAAGTCTCCATTATTGAAAGATATTATAGAAAAGACCAATTTTAAAAGCATTAATTTCTATGCGGAGACATTGCTAAGGCTTTGTGGATATAAAACTTATAAACTAGGCTCAAATAGTAACGGGATAAAAGCAATATTGAATTATTACGAGAAAGAGGGAATTAAAACTAACGGAGTATCAATGTATGATGGTTGTGGCTTATCTCCAAAAAATATGGTAACGCCAAGTGTATTTACGGATGTATTAATTTTAGCAAGTAAAGAGGATTTTTTTGATGATTTTTACAACTCCTTACCAAGTCCTACTGATGCTTCCAGCACATTAAAGAGAATATTGCAGGATTATAAATATGCGGGCAATTTAAGAGCAAAAAGTGGATATATCACAGGCGTTCGCTCATATACAGGGTATTTTAAAAATAACAATGGAGAACTTTTTGCATTTTCAATTATATTTAACAACTACACTTGTTCAAACGCAGAAATTAGAAACAAAATAGAGCAATTTATGAAAGCAATGATGGGAATGTAATAATAAGTTGCTTTATTGAATTATTTACATATACCTGAATATTTTTGAGGAATAGAGAATCCTTTATTTGCAAGATTACTCAAGTCATAACAAGCAGAAGAGGTATCCCCCATATTAAGTAATATTATAGCTCTGGAAAACAAAGGTAATAAATCAGCAGGATTTAAGCTTATTGCTTTATTACAATCAGTTAAAGCTCCTTTAAAGTTTTTATTTTTAAATTTAATGTCAGTGCTTATTATTAATGAAAGATTATCATTAGGGTCAAGATTGAATGCTTTATTACAATCATTTAGAGCTAAGCTTAATTGATTAAGATTATTATATATTCGGGCTCTTATTTGATAAGATTTTGCATTATTGGGGTTTATTTCTAATGATTTATTAATAAATATCAAAGCTGTATCCATTTGCTTAAAATGGTCAATATAGATATTAGCAATATTGTTGTATGGGTCAATATATTCAGGATTAATATTAATTGATTGCTTAAAGTTTGCAAAAGCTTCATTGGGTTTATTTATAGATAAGTAAATAATTCCTTTATTGTTAAAAGCTTCGTAATAATTTGCTTTATGTTTTATTGCAAAGTCATAGTATTTTAAAGCATTATCAAATTGTGACTCTTTTTTGTAAATATTTCCTATATTAAAATAAGCTTCAGCATAATTATTACGTACTTGTATAGCTCGATTGTAGTCATTTAATGCTTCAATATTATTATTTCCATCTTCAAAAGCTTTTCCTCTGTTTATGTAATTTATTTCTGCACCAGGATAAACAGGTTTATTGTTAATTATCTCAGTAAAAAGAGTTATGCTATTTTTCCATATAATTGTTCGAGTATATGATTTGAAAGCAAAGAATAAAGTAAATAGAGTAATTAAAAAGTAGCCGAATGTTGCTTTCTTTTCTATAAGTTTTAAAATTAACCAAGCGAAAATAATAAATAATCCAATAGAAGGAAAATAGAAATAACGGTCAGCTGCAACTGCATTCCCTACAGGTATAATTTGCAATACAGGAAGAATATTTAATACATAGAATAAAGATCCAAAAACTATCAATGGAATTTTCCTAAAATACTGGTAAATCAGAAAAATACTAATGATAACTATTATTGGAGAAAGAAAATAATAGAACTCAAGATTAGATGCTGAATAATTGGTAGGATAGGGGTAGAATGTTGATAAATTAAATGGTAGTAATAATTTCGCAATATAAAATAAGAGTCCATTTGACGCAATAAAAAAATTAAGAAAGAAATCTTTTTTTACTATAGAAATATTAACTGCTCCACTTTGTGAATAAAAGGTTATAATGCCAAAAAACAAGGATAATGTAAAAAATAAAAAGAGGGGTTTTATGTAATGCCTCCAGTTATCTTGTTTTAGAAAAATAATTAAAACAAACACTAACGGAATTGTCACTCCCGTTCCTTTAGATAAGACAGAAAGCAAGTAAAATATTAGACTTATAGATAAATCCTTATTTGATTTAGATAATATGTATTTATGAAAACTTATTATTGACAGTAAACCAAACAATACGAATAAAAGATTTTTCATTTCGGATAACCATACAACACTTTCTACTTGCATTGGATGTATTGCCCAAAGAAGTGTTGATAGAAAAGCTAACAAATTATTGTTGAATAATAAGCGTATTAGTCTGTAGATTAGGATGGAATTAATGATATGTAAGATGATATTTAAGAGATGGAAAGCACTGGCATTAAGGTTGAATAATAGATAAGTAATTTTATAAAATAATAACGTTATAGGTTGATAATTTAATAAGTAATTACTGGTGAATATTTGAATGATTGACTGTAAATCATTTTGCTTTATTAATTCATTATTGACTATATACTCATCATCATCCCAGTTTACAAAATCACATTGCAGAGCGTAATGAAAAGTAATAAAAACAATTAAAACAAGAGCTATAATATGCCAAAAGTTAATGCCTGTTTCTTTTTTTGGAATGGCATTAACTTTCTTTTTTAATTTCATTATTATATTATTATTTTTACAATTACAAAAATAACATTAATTGTAAGAAAAATAGTCTTCTATAACAAATATTGGTGTTGATATTATTGGGGATTGCACCTCTGTTTTTTACCTAAACGCTATCATAATACCCATAATAATTAAATATCCTAAACACCGTAGGTGTGAAATTATTATAGCAACAAATAACGCAAACACATTAAACACCGTAGGTGTGGCATTATCGCTTTATACAAAAATCTAATTTGCAAACTTGATCGCAATTTGGTATTAGGTTAATGCAATTTAAATTGTAGGGACATGTTTTATGTTTGTGTCCCTACAAAGTTGTTTGTTCATGCTTATTTATTATTCATAATTTCTGTTTGTATTATAATTGACTCTTCATGTAAAAGTTGGAATAGTATATTAATGAAATCTTCTTTTAGGTTTTTGCTGTTAGCTAAGATTAATCTGTTTTTCATTATTTCATCCCATCTTTTAATTTGAAGAATTGTAACTTTGTTTTCTTTTTTATAACGTCCAATTTCTTCAACTATGCGCATCCTTTCTGCAACAATATTAATTAATTCATCATCAATTCTGTCAATATATGTTCGAAGAGTATCAAGTTTATTTTCAAAATCTTTGTTTTCGGAGCTTTCATTACGAGGAATTAAATTGTTTAATAATTTATTTAGTTCGTCGGGAGTGATTTGCTGGTGAGCATCACTCATTGCGTATTCAGGCTTGTTGTGTACCTCAATCATAAGCCCATCTATGTTAAGGTCAATAGCCTTTTGGCTAATTTCCAGTAAAGATTCTCTGTTACCACAGATATGACTTGGGTCTGTAATAATTGGGAGAGATGGGATTTGTCTTTTTAATTCTATTACATTTTTCCATTCAGGTGCATTTCTGTATTTAGTTTTTTGAAATGAGCTAAAGCCTCGATGCACAGCTACTATTTTTGTAATACCTGCATTGTAAATTCGTTCTATTGCACCAATCCATAGGTCCAAATCTGGGTTTACGGGATTTTTAATCATTACCGTAATGTTTGTACCTTTTATTGCATCTGCGATAGCTTGTACGGTGAAAGGGTTTGTTGTTGAGCGAGCTCCAATCCATAAGATATCAACATCATGTTTTAATGCTTTTTCAACGTGTTCAGGTGTTGCTACTTCTGTTGCTATTTTCAGATTAGTTATTTTTTTTACATTTTGTAGCCATTTTAATCCTATTTCTCCAACACCCTCAAAAGAATTAGGACGAGTTCGAGGTTTCCATATCCCGCCTCTAAATATTTTAACATGAGGGTTCTTTTCTAATTCTAAAGCAATACTTATTGTTTGCTCTTCAGACTCAATACTACAAGGTCCGGCAATAATTAAAGGTTTTTCAATTGGTCCAAGCCATTCATTTATATTCTGTATTTTATTTATATTTATTTTCATTGTCATAATTTATTTTATTTGGTTACTTTTATATTATCTAAAACTCGTCTTATTTGATTAGCTTCAATCATAATTTCTTTTGTTTTTAAAACATCTTCTTGTTTGATATTATTTAGAAACTGGTTTAAATGTTTGATGTATTGTTCTATTGCTTCAACAATAAATTTTTTGTTTTGTAGGAAAATAGGACTCCACATTTCGGGACTACTTTTTGCAAGTCTAACAGTCGACTCAAAACCTCCTCCTGCAAGATTAAATATATTTTCATGATTTACTTCCATTTCTAAAACTGTATTTGCTAAAGCAAAAGATGAAATATGCGAAATATGCGAAACATAAGCAACGTGCATATCGTGTTCCTGTGGATTCATCTCTATTAGTTTCATTTTTAAGCAAATATACATATCTTTTATTAAATTGTAAGCAAAGGAATTACTTTTCTCTTTTTCGCATATTATTGTTGTTTTTTCTTCAAATAATCCATCAAAAGCAGCGGAGGGCCCAGAGTTTTCTGTCCCAGCCATTGGGTGAGAAGCCACAAACCATTCCCTATTTGGATGATTTTCTACGCTTTTGCATATAGAATATTTTGTTGAGCCCATATCTGTAACTACGGCATTGTATTTTTTTTCACTTAATATGTATGGGAGGAATACCGATGTTTTATCAACAGGTATTGCTATAATTATTAAATCTGCATCTCTTATGGCCTTGTCAATAGGATATATTTGATCAACAATACCTTTATCTAAAGCAAATTGAGCATTGTCTGGATTATTATCAACGCCTATTATTTCTGTTGCAAATTTCATGTTTTTCAAGCTTAAGGCGATAGAGCCTCCTATTAAACCTAAGCCTATTATGGTTGTTTTCATTTTATTATAAATTTACTTGTTATTAAATAATTTATCTATTCTGTCTCTTGCTTCAATTATTCTATCTTTTTCACAACAAAGTGATAGTCTTACATAATTATCACCATTGCTTCCAAAAACATTTCCTGGTGTTATAAACACTCCTGCATTATACAATATGTCGTTGCATGCTTCATCTGCATTTCTATATTTATTACTAATTTTTGCCCATACAAACATACCTACGGCATTTTTGTTGTGTTGGAATTCTATATTGTCAAGCAATTGGAATATAATGTCTCGCCTTTCTGAATAGATTTTGTTTCTTTCTTTATGCCATTCCTTAGAATTATTTAATGCAGATATAGCTCCTGTCTGCAATGGCAGAAACATTCCTGAATCAACATTGCTTTTTACTTTTAAAACATTATCAACTATTAACTTATTTGCAATCAAGACTCCTATACGCCATCCAGGCATATTAAATGATTTGCTCATAGAGTTTAATTCTAAGCAACATTCTTTTTTAGTATCAATTGAAAATATGCTTTCCATATTTTCAGATAGAATCATGCTATATGGATTGTCATGACATAGAACAATATTATTGGCTTTACAAAAATCAACTATTAAGCTTACTCGTTTTGCGTTAAACGTTGCTCCAGTTGGCATATTTGGATAATTTATCCACATTAAACGTGTTTTATCCGTTACCAAACTTTCAAGTTCTTTAATATTTGGATACCAATCATTGTCTTCATAAAGATTGAAAAATACTGGCAAACCTCCCGCTAATTTAGTGGCATTTGAGTATGATGGATAACCTGGGTTTGGAACGAGAACTTCATCTCCTTCATTTAACATTGCCATTGATATGAAAAATATCCCTTCTTTCGAGCCTATTAAAGGCAGAACTTCTTCTTCTGCATTTAATTCAATATTATAGTAATTTTTGTAAAATTCGGCAAAGCCTTTTCTTAATTCTATAATTGAACGATATGATTGATACTGATGCGAGCTTTTACCTTTAATAGCTTCTATTGTGCTTAATAAGGTATCATCTGAAGGCATTAAATCTGGACTACCAATGCCAAGACTTATTATATCCATACCTTGTTGTTTTAGAGAATGTACCTCTTCAAGCTTTTTTGAGAAGTAGTACTCTTTGATTAAATTTGTTCTTTTTGAAAACTGTATTTCCATAATTTTAATTTTTGATTAAATACAAAAAAAAAGTCCCGATAAGAATTCTTACCGGGACTTCATTTTATGTACAATATTAATACATACAATTAGCACTTCCCGGAGGGGACTTGATAATAGTAATAATAATAAGTAGTAATATTAAACATTGTTTCTCTATTAATTATTTAGTGATTCCGAAGCGATTCGAACGCTTGACCCACAGCTTAGAAGGCTGTTGCTCTATCCAACTGAGCTACGGAACCATCATTTTAAATCGGGTGCAAAGATAAACAATTATTTTGTAAAATGAAAAAATAAATATTTATTTGCCATTTTTAGAGACTATAATAACAAAATAGTTACTTTTTTCTGAAAATCTGCATATACTGTATTATATTTGTCGGACAAAAAAAAACACTTGGCTTTAATTATGAAATTGAAAACTTACTTATTATCTGTTCTTTTCCTTTGCTTATTTACAAATATATCCTTCTCCCAAAAAAAAATAAAGGATAATTACACATTGCAAATGCTTAAAGGATACATGAAAACAAAGGAACGGGATTATGAAAATGCACTTACAATTTATCAGTCAATTTACGATAAATATTCTAATGACGCAGCTCTTAACTATAGAATAGGACAGCTCTATCTTAATTTGAAAAGTTTTAATAATAGTATAGAATATTTAAATAAAGCAAGAAAAATAGATCCTTCTTTAGAAAAAGATATTCCATTTCTTGTTGGGCAGGCATATCATTCTTTAGGTCATATAGATAGTGCTTTGACAGAATATGAAAAATACAAAAATTCTATTTCAGAAAAAGAAATTAAAGACTCCAAGATTAATGACATCATCAAGCAATGTAACGACGCAAAATGGTATATTAAAAACCCTGTTAATGTCAAAATCACTAAACTAGGAGATGAAGTTAATTCCAAATATGTTGACGCCTCTCCATCGCTTACAGCAGATGGAAAAACACTTATTTTTACATCAAGAAGACCAGAAAATGTTGGGGGAGAAGTAAATCCTGCTACAGGGGAGTATAAAGATGATATCTATATATCATACTGGATAGATTCTTTAAAAAGATGGTCTAAAGCAATTCCTGCCCAAGGAAAATTAAATACCGCGGGCTATGACGCTTCATTGTCAATATCTCCTGATGGTAAGTATATTTTTGTTTACAGAAACGTACAAGGAGAAACGAAAAGTGGCGACATATATATCTCTCGATATAACCCAAGAACAGAAAAATGGGGAAATCCAAAAAATATATCTAAAAATATAAATTCTTCTTATTTTGAAACATCAGCCTCTCTTAGTAGTGACGGAAAAACTTTATATTTTGTTAGCGAAAGATCTGGAGGTTTTGGAAATGGAGATATATGGGTGTCTAAAAAGATTAAATCAAGAGAGTGGTCAAAACCTACAAATATAGGAAAGGCCATAAATACAGAAGAAGATGAAATAGGTGTTTTTATTCATCCTAATGGCAAAACTCTTTTTTTTACTTCTAAAGGTCATGGCACTATTGGAGGATATGATGTATTTCAGTCAACATTTGAAAATGGAGAATGGTCAAACCCAGTTAACCTAGGGTATCCAATTAACACGACAAAAGATGAAATCCATTTTGTCCTTTCTACAGATGGAAAAAGAGCATATATTTCAAGTAAAAGAGATGAAGAAACTGAAGGCATTGATATCTATGAAATTGATATGAGCAATTATTCTTTACCTAATAAAGATAATAAAGAACTAACTAAGCAGCCTCCAAGGTTTGTATCTGATATAGCAATATTAAGAGGTTTGGTTATTGATGAAAACGCAGGCGAAAAGATTGAAGCAGAAATAACTGTTTATGATTCCTCTTCTGGTGAAGAGGTCGAAAAAATAAGTTCCGACGAGTTTGGTGAATATTTCTTTACTCTTAAAAATCAGAAAACATATAAAGTAAAAGTTTCAAAAGATGGTTATGAAACAATAGAAGAAAATGTCAACCTAACTTTTGAAAGCGATAGAGATTTTGTTTTAGTAAAACATTTTATTTTAAAGAAGAAAAGGAAAAAATAACAGTAAATTAATGTCGTAATTTCTTTTTAATATCTTCTCTTGCTGCATTTAGAATTTTTTCTATTTCTTTTTGCTCGTCTGGGTATAACTCTTTAATTTTATCAAGAGCATTTTTGATTTTTGTTTTAAACTTCCAACAGGTCATTTGTCTTATTGATAAACGTCGAGCAAATTCGTAAGAAGAAATTTGTTTTTTTTGATTACAAATATGGTATGCTATATAAAAAGCCTTATTTATTGGAAATTTACAATTATGAAATACTGTATGTGCTATTGCAGACTCGTCATGTTTGCATTTTGTACATCTTTTTGAAAATGGAGATTTTCCTTCACAATAATTAGTATTACCACACTTTTTGCAAACAAAACCATATTCCCATTTTATATTTGCTATAAACTCTAAACACTTATCATTATCTTCAAATAATTCTTTAAGAAATTCATTGTTTGGAATCTTGCTAAATATTTTTTTCATCCTGAAATAATCAGGCAAAAGCTTATCTGAAATAAGATTATCCTTATCTTTAACAACAACTTCCATAATCAATCCCTTAATATTTATAATATCCAACCATACTTTGCCAATAGAAATTAAAATTCCATTTTTGCTAAGAAATCGGCTATTCTAACGGCTGTTTGACCATCCCATAATTCTGGAATATTTCCCTTCTTTATGTTCCCATTAACAATTAACATCGCTGCGTTATACACATTATTTAGGTTTGTCCCTATTAACTGATTAGTTCCCACAGTTACTGTGACTGGCCTTTCTGTATTTTCTCTTACTGTAATACATTGAACACCAAGAAAAGTAGTTTCTTCTTGAATACCCCCACTATCTGTTATTACAAGAAATGCATTCTTTGTTAGATTAACAAAATCAACATAACCCATTGGCTCGTTAATAATAATATTACTACTTAGAGTATCAAAAATATTCCATTTTATCATGTTATTTCTTGTTCGAGGATGTATAGGGAAAACAACCTTTTTATGTAATGATAATTTATTTAAAAACTCTATAATTTCAATAAGCTTGTCTTTGTCGTCAACATTGGCAGGACGGTGGAACGTTACTAAAATATAATTCCTCTTTTCAATATTTAACCGCTCTGTTATATCTGATTTATCTATTTTGTGCATATTATTAACAATAGAGTCTATTATTATATTACCAACAAAATGTATCTTACTTTCGTCAATCCCTTCTTTTCTTAAATTAACTAGGCCACTTTCCTCCGAAACAAATAAATAATCCGAAATAACATCCGTGATAAGTCTATTTATTTCCTCTGGCATAGTTCTGTCAAAACTTCTAAGACCAGACTCTATATGAGCTAATTTGATATTTAATTTCTTTGCAACAAGACTACACGCAACTGTAGAATTAACATCTCCTGGAACAATTATCATATCTGGCTTTTCTTTTAATACCACTTCTTCGAATTTTATCATAATTGCTGCAGTTTGTTCGGCATGACTTCCGCCTCCAACTCCCAAATGAAAATGAGGTTTGGGTAAGTTTAGTTCATTAAAAAAAACATCCGACATCTTTGCGTCAAAATGTTGACCCGTATGGCAAACGAGATGAGTTATCTTATCTTTATACTTATCTAAAGCAATATGTAATGGAGCTATTTTCATAAAGTTAGGTCTTGCCCCTACAACGGATATTATCTTAATCATATCTTTTTTATAAATAATCTTTAACCAAATTTTGTTTAGCAAAGTTATTAAATAATTTTAATTTAATGCTATCAAATAACATTATACGTTTTTTTAACTATAAAATTAATGAGAATTTTGATTACAGATGCTTATGCGTATTATAAAATATGAAATTTAAATTGGCAAATTTTTAATACTTTTGTATATCTTTATAAATTATTTAGAATAGTTTAATAACAAATAATTGATGACAAATAATTGGTTTTCTGTAATTATTCCCACTTATAATAGAGCTGATTTTATCAAAACTTCTGTTGAATCTGTTCTAAATCAAAAGTATCAAAACTTAGAATTGATAATAATTGATGATGGAAGCAATGATGACACAAAACTAATAGTAGAATCTTACAGTAATCCAAAAATAAAATATTTTTATCAATCTAATCAAGGTCGATGTTTTGCCAGAAATAAGGGTATCGAGATGGCTTCTTATGATTGGGTTTGCATGCTTGATTCTGACGATATATTTTTAGATAATCATTTAGATGTTTTAAATAATTTAATAGAAACTAATTTAAACTTCAATGTATTTGCAACTGACCAAACAATAGAAGGGGAAAAGAGAAAATATTTCACAAAGGAATATTCCAACCCTTCTTATATAATAACTTTTAAAGACTTTATGTTTACCAATCCTTTGGCTTTAAATCAAATATGCTTTAATAAAAAAAATGTAAGCACACGATTTTACTCAAAAGAAGACATCCCTATTTCCGAAGATTGGTTGTTCTTTAGAGAACTAACTTTAAAATACTCTATTTTTAAGTCAAATATTATAACAAATGATGTTTCTATTCATCCACTAAGATCAGTAAATATTATTGATACTGAGAAATTCGTTTATTATAACAATTATTCTACTCTAATATTTATAAACAATAATGATATTGCAAATGATATTGCAAATAAAATATTAGCTAACAATTATTTAATGTGTGCAAATATTTTACTAAGTAATAAATTGAAAAAAAAAGGTATTGAATATTTTAATAAAAGTCTTAAATATAAAAATACCTATTTCAACTCATTGTTTTACAAAGCTATATTTAAAATAATATTACTAAAATAATTGAAAAATAAAGAGATTAGTGTAATGGGTAACAAATCATTTTTTAATAGAGAAATTAGTTTTTTTGGAGAAAAGATTTCAGATAAGACAAAATTCATTTTTTTTTCAGACCTTCACTTATTATTAAGTTCTGGTATTGATATTATTTCAACATTAGAGATAATTAATGATAATTTTAAAAACAAAAAGGAAAAGGATTTAATTTTACAAATTAAAAAAAATATATTAAATGGGTCTACTTTTTCTGATGCATTATCTAAATCTGCTATGTTTTCTGAGTATGAATGGTATAGTGTGAAAATAGGAGAAGAAACAGGCAAGTTAAATATAATATTTAAAAATTTAAGCGATTATTATGAAAAGAGGATTGAGCAAAAAAGGAAGATAATAAGCACATTTGCTTATCCTGTGCTAGTTTTAATAACAGCGGTCGGAACTGTATTTTTTATGTTAGCATTTATAGTGCCAATGTTCGAGGATGTTTTTAAAAGATTTAACAATACTGAACTTCCATATATTACAAGCAAAATAATCTCAATATCTAAAATTTTAAGAGGTAATATTTTGCTAATTACTATTCTGATTACTATTTTAGTCTTATTTTTTATTATATTTAGAAAAGATAAAAAATTTATTCGTTTTCAAACAAAAGTGTTATTACATATTCCAATTATTGGAGAAATGATAAAAATGATGCATTTGCATAGATTTTGTTTAAGTTTTGAATTACTTCTTGGTTCCAAAACTCCTCTTTTAAAATCAATTCATATAGTAAAAAAAATGATAGATTTTTATCCAATAAGAGATGCTTTAGATATAATTGAAAAGGATATATTAAAAGGCATAAGTTTATACGATAGCATGACAAAATTTGATATTTTTGATAAAAGGATGCTTTCTCTTGTTAAAGTTGGAGAGGAAATTAATAAATTAGAAGATATTTTTTCAAAACTTAAAGAAATATACATTAGCGAAATAGACCATAAGAGTTCTACTATTGGAAGTGTTATTGAACCAATATTAATTATTTTTATTGGTGCTTTTGTTGCAATAATTTTAATTTCAATGTATTTGCCTATATTTAAACTAAGTTCAACTATGGGTGGCACATTTTAGAATGTATAAATATCTAATATGTTTTACACATTAAAAATAATTAGTTTTATTTTTTATCCTTATTGTTTTTGGCTTCTTTATTACCTTTCTTATTATTATTTTTAGTTTCGTTATTGCTCTTCTTATTATTGTCTTTATTGCTTATTGTTTCGCTATTCCCCTTCTTTTTATCTCCTTTATTATGAGATGATTTCCCTATGCATTCCTTTTTAGGAGGTTGTTTTTTTTTAGGGGGATCTTGAGCTAGTGTTGGTAAAATAAATGAATTAATAACCAGCATAGATATGATTATGGTCAAGATTTTTTTCATAATTAAATTTATTAAAGTTGTTCAATTTTTTTACAAAATTAATAATTAAAATTAAATATACACACTAAATATTATTTTAAACCATTTAAATATAATTTAACGTAGATACGCTTTATTGTATTCGCAAAAAATTAAATATAATTATTTAGAAAAAACCCCAATTTAATTTATATTACTATCTTTGTATCTTTATAAATTTTAAGAAAATTAATTATTTTTGTTGTTGTTATGATAAAGTTAACAAGTATTAAAAGCAAAAAATTAAAAGGATTTACCTTAACAGAATTACTTGTAGTTTTAGTTATTATAGGTATTCTAATATTACTTGCTTTGCCAAGTTTAATGCCCCTTATTTCAAAAGCAAAAAGTACAGAAGCTCAGCTTCAATTAGAACATGTATATACCTTAGAAAAAAGCTATTTTTATATGAATTCTAAATATTCTTTAAGTCTTGATGATATTGGGTTTGAACAATCTAAATTAACTACAAATGGAGGGAATGCTAATTATACCATAGAAATAATAGATGCAAGTAATAATTCTTTTAAAGCAACAGCTACTGCAATAACCGATTTTGATGGAGATGGAACGTTTAATGTTTGGGAAATAGATCATGAAAAAAAATTGAAAGAGGTAACAAAGGATTAGAATGGAAAAAATACTTATTAGTTTCTTATTACTAATTATGATTTTAATTGCTTTTCATGACTTTAAGTATCGGGCAGTTCCTCTTTTCCTTTTAATAGGGTTGTTTATAATGGGTTTATTTATTGGAATGTTATCACAAGGTTATGTTCCTTTTATAAAGATTTTTATAATAAACTTTGCTATTCTTCTATTTATGATTTTATTAGTCACAGCTTATTTCATGATTAGATATAAAAAAGGAATAAAGGGGGTAATTGATAATTATATTGGGCTAGCTGATTTGATTGTTCTATTATCTGCAGGAACTTTCTTTTCTCCATTTAATTATATTAATTTTATAATTTTCTCATTATTAATAGCTCTATTTATTTATATTCCCATTATTATTATCAAAAGGCAAATAAAATATCAAATTCCATTAGCTGGCATATTTATGATTATACTTTCAGTGTTTTTTACTTTTTCGTTCAAAATAGGCTTAAATTTATTTTTTGATGATTATTTTTTAATTAATTATTTAAAGCTTACTTTTTGATGGAAGAAATTATTATAGGTACTGAATTATTGCAAATCATTAGTAGTGAACAGGCTTGGCACTATTTGATTTTACCATATAATGCAGATTCTGATAGATTATATCTTTACTGTAATAACAAAAACGACTATTCAAAATATTCTGAAGAAATAGAGTTATTGATAGGTAAAGAAATTATTTTAACTCCTATTGATGAAAGTATCATTTTTAAAGGATTAACAAAATATTATAGAAAAGATGACCGAAAACAAAATAAAATTAAGGATATACATGAACATAAACCCGAAAACTTTCTTCAGAAATTAATATCTGATGCAAAAGCTATTCGCTCAAGTGATATCCATATAGAAATATATGACGAAAAAGCGAGAATTAGATTTAGAATAGATGGGAAGTTAATAGAACGTTTTGTTATAGATAAAGAAGAATACCCTGCTTTAATAAACAAAATTAAAATTAAGGCAAATCTTGATATATCCGAAAAGAGATTACCTCAAGATGGGCGAATTATGTTTAACTTTGCTGACGAGAGGTTTGATATTCGTGTTTCTGTACTTCCAACAATGTATGGAGAAAAAATCGTGCTACGATTATTAAGTGACAAAGCTGAGGCAATTGAAATAGAAAAACTTGGATTTAGTGAAATTCAGTTAAATCATTTTATTGAAGGAATAAAAAAGGTTCAGGGGCTAGTTTTGATTAGCGGACCAACAGGTTCTGGTAAAACAACAACATTGTATGCAACTCTTAAATTATTAAATCAGGAACATCTCAATATCCTTACAATAGAAGATCCAATTGAATATACTTTGGAGGGAGTTAATCAGGTCCAACTAAAAGAGTCAATAGGACTGTCATTTTCAAGTGCATTAAGAACATTTTTGCGTCAAGATCCAGATATAATAATGTTAGGAGAAATTAGAGATGGAGAAACCGCACAAATGGCTATTCGAGCAGCATTAACAGGCCATCTTGTTTTTTCAACTATACATACTAATTCTGCGTGGGGAATTATATCTAGATTAGCAGATATGGGAGTTCCTCCATACTTGTTATCAGGAACATTAAATCTTGCTGTTGCTCAAAGACTAGTTCGTTTACTTTGTCCTGTTTGTAAAGAATATTTTGAAGGAGGAAATGATTTGTTACCAAAGAATATTGATACTAAAAAAAAATTAAATGGTCATTTTATGTCAAAAGGATGTGATAGTTGTTTTTATACTGGATACAAAGGTCGACGTGCTATTTATGAAGTTATTCCTATTGATGCGGAGTTTTCTTTTGCAATAAAATCTAACAAAGTAGATATAAAAAAAGAACTTGATAATAAAAATATAACAAGCCTTTCTGAACAGGCTTTTGATCTTGTAGAATCTGGATTAACATCAATAGAAGAAGTTTATCCAATTATTTCATCATATAATATCTGATTTTATGAAACTTAAATTGTTTTTTATAATACTGTTTTTGCTTTTTACATTTTCTCTCTCTTCTTTTTCTCAGGATAGATTTCTAAAATTATCTGAAGAACTCGAATCATTATCTACAGAAATGTCTGGATTAGATCAAAAAGTAGAAGTTTCTGTTAATGGTGTAACAATTCAAGAATTACTAAGAGGTATAGGTATTTCGAATAAGTTAAATATTATAGTTGATCAGCGTATAGATGTAAATGTTGTCAGTAGCTTTTCAGATGTAAAAGTAAAAGATCTTCTTGTTTTTTTGTGTAAACGTTATGATTTAGATATTACATTTATTGGTAATATAATTTCAGTAATTAAATATAGCCCTCCTGTTAAGGATGAAAAACCTGTTATTAAGCCTAATATTACACAAGTTGAATATGATAATGCAAGTAAAAAATTAAGTTTAGATATTAAGGATGATAGTTTGTCAAATATTGCAAAAGCACTAACTAAAGCTACGGGGAAAAATATTATTTGTATGCCTGATGTAAAAGATAAGATTATTAATGGGTTTATGCAAAATATGCCATTTGAAAATGTGCTTGAGAAATTAGCTCTAATTAATAATATTAATGTTAGAAGTACTGATGACAATACATATATTTTTGAAAAAATTGAAGTTAAAGCAAAAATTGAAGATGAAGAGATTGCTCCTAAGTCAAAACAGAAAAATCAGAAGTCTAAAAATCAGAAGTCTAAAGCTTCTAATGATTCTAATGATTTTGAGTATAATGTAGAAAATATTAATAGAATAAGCATTTCTGCTCAAAATATTCCCATTTTGGATATTTTAAGAGAAGTGTCTACGGATTTAAATATTAATTATTTTATATATTCTGAAATAAAAGACGTGATAACTCTAAATGTTGTAAATGTAAGTTTTGAACAATTATTAAAAACAATGTTTAATGGGACCAAATACACGTTTGAAATTGATGACAATATTTATCTTATTGGAGAAAGAATGCAAGAAGCTTTACGAAAGACAAAGGTAATCCAATTGCAATATCGTTCGGTTGTGGATGTAATAAAAAGTATTCCTCAAGATTTAAAGAAAGATGTAGAAATTAAAGAATATCCTGAATTAAACAGTATTATACTTTGTGGCTCTGGACCTATAATAAAAGAGCTCGAAATATTTATAAGAGAAATAGATAAAGTTGTTCCAGTTATTTCTATTGAAGTATTAATTATAGATTATCAGTCTGGTTATAACATTTCAACTGGAATTAGTGCTGGAATAGGAACTTCACCAATTGAAAATAAAACAACTTTGTTGCCAAATCTTGCTATGGATATGAATGCCTCTACAATAAATAAAATAATTAATAGTATTAATGGATGGGGGACTATTAATCTGGGTAAAGTGACTTCCGATTTTTATCTTTCAATAAGTGCTTTAGAGAATGATCAAGTATTAAAAGTTAGGTCAACACCTAAAATGGCAACATTAAATGGTCATGAAGCAAAATTAAGTATAGGAAAAACAGAATATTATTTAGAAGAATCAAATAATGTTATTGGTTCTCAAAACCCGCAAAATATTATTACAAAACAATATAAATCTGTTCGTGCAGATTTATCCCTTGCAATAAATCCTATTGTTTCTGGAGATGACCAAATTACTCTTGATATAAAAGTTGATCAATCAGACTTTACAGCAAGAATATCAAAAGACGCACCTCCAGGTCAAGTGTCAAGAACTTTTAGTTCAACAATAAGGGTTAAAAATGGAGAAATGATACTTTTGGGTGGCTTGGAGGAAAGTTCACTAAATAATACAGGGTCGGGAATACCTATTCTTAATAGAATTCCTGTTCTTAAATGGTTTTTTTCTTCAAGAACTAGGGAAAAAAAGAAAAATAAGCTTAATATATTTATTAAACCCAACATTATATATTGACAAGAATGTTTGTTAAACTAAAAGATACGTTATCCAGAAAGCTAAATCATGCAGTTATTGGTATAGAAAAAAAAGCCGATAATAGTGAGCTATATCGATACTTTCTTTTTAAAATAAAAGATGACAATATATTAATAGTAAATCATGTTTGTTCTGAAAGTATAGATGATATTGTTCCTTTGTTATCTTATTCCGTACCAACATCAGTAGTTATATATGGCAAAAATGTTATAACACGCAATTTAGACACATCTGGAGGCCTTGATTATGAGGGGTTGATTAGAATGATTATTCCTAATGTTAATATTGATGACTTTTTTCTTCAAGAACTTAAGCTAACTGAAAAAGAATCAATTGTTTCGATTATTAGAACAGATTTTTTCGTAGAGATAATAAAAAAGGTGTCTATTAACGGATTATTATTAACCAATGTTTATATAGGTCCTTTAGTTTTTTCAGCAGTAGCAAATGAGTTAAATTACAAGTCAGAAATTACAATTAATAAATATTGTTTTACTCTGGATGGCTTAAAAATAAAGAAAATTGATACAGTCTTGGAAAATGATGAGGACAAGATTATTTTTAAAGGTTTGGAAATTAATCAAGACAATTCTCTTGAATTTAGTGCAGGATATAATTATTTTTTTAAAAAGATTAAATTATTATCATCAGAACAAGCTGAGCTTAAAAATAGAGAAAATGAATTTGATGATTTTTTAACGGTAAGATTACTTGCTATTTTATCTTTAATTACGTTTTTCATTTTACTATTAGTCAATTTTTTTATTTATGATTATTTTTATTCAAAGTATAATTACCTTGAAAATAAGACTGCAACATACAATGATTATATAATCAAAAGAAATAATCTAGAAAAATTGGTAAATGAAAAGAAAAAGTTTCTAGAAACAAATGGATTTCTTGAAAAAACAAAATTTTCATACTATGCAGACAGAATAGCGTCAATGATTCCTAATGAAATAATTTTGAATCAAATGACTTTAAATCCCTTAAAAAAAAGAAAAAATGATAATAGTGAATTTGAAGTTGAACGAAATTATATAATAATTAATGGTTCTACTCGCAATACTATTGTTTTAAATAATTGGATTAATGACTTAAAAAAACTTCGTTGGATAAAAAATGTTGAAATAAGCTTTTATAACCATGAAGAGCAAGTAGCTCCTGCATTATTTACTATTAAATTGATTCTTGAAAATGATTAGTAATATAAGAAAAATATCATATAAAAATCAGAAAAAAATAGCTTTTGTGCTATTGTTTTTTATTACTGTCATTATATATAATTTATCCTTAAAAAAAACAATAAATCTGTATTTTTTATGTAATGAAATAAGTAAAAAAGGCAATGAGTTGGAAAATAGTTCTAAAGAGCTTGAAAATTTTGAATTAGAGTTGATTAAACTTGAGAATGCAATTAACGTTATTGACACAAATAAAGGAGCAAAAGATGCAAGGCAAATTCTTCTTGAAATGTCAAGTAAATACTGCTCCCAAAATGAAGTTATTATAAAAGAAATGCCTGCTCAAGTTGTAATCGAAAAAAATGATTATAAAATTATTACAAATTCTATAATTCTGCAAGGTACTTTTTTAAAACTATTAGGTTTTGTTTACTTAATAGAAAATAGTAATTGTAATAACGTCTTGTTATCTGTTGATTTCAAAATTAACAAAGATATCATTAACAACAAAAAGAACTTAAACTTAATTATTTATGCACAAAATATTATTAAAAAATAGAAACATACAAACTTTTGTTTGTTTTCTATGTATCTTCTTCTTTATTTCTTCATGTAAGGAGACAGGAATTGAAGAGCCTGATTTAAAGGATGAAAATATCATAATAAATTGTCCTCTGAATAATCTTTCTACAAATATGACAAATATAACTTTCTGGTGGGAGAGTATAGAATACGCTGAAGGTTATCAGATTATTATAGTATATCCCAATTTTACAGAAATTCAGAAGCTAATAGTTGATACAAATATTGTTGGAAATAAATTTAACATTACCTTGTCACCAGGTCAATACGAATGGAAAATAAGAGCATATAACAGTGCGAGCAAAACAAGTTTTCATACTTATCAATTAAACATAATCAAGTCAGATGATCTTACTATGCAGTCAATTATTTTATTATCACCAGATGATTATGATACAACCAATAATACCAATTTTACTTTTAATTGGGAAAAATTAGTAAGTGCTTATGATTATAGATTTACAATAAGAAACACCAGTCCTGATGCAACCCAAATACTTTCGGTGGTATTGGATACTAATTCTATTGATTATGTATTAGGAGAAGGAGCTTTTGAATGGGAAGTTAGAGGTCAAAACAATACAACAAATACCATATATTCAACTAGACATCTTTATGTTGATTTAACATCTCCAAATAAGCCTATTCAATTAATTCCTGCAAATAATTCCTCAGTGAATGATTCAATTATTCTTTTCTCATGGGATCGTGGACAAGTAAGTGGTTCCAGTATATATGATTCTGTTTTTATTTATAAAGATGCATCAAAACAAACAATTTTAAGATCTTTAAAGACTATTACGGCAACTTACAAAGATTCTTTGGGTGTTGGTAATTATTGGTGGGATGTTGTTTCTTATGATAAAGCGGGAAATGTTAGCTCTCCAAGTGATTTAAATAATTTCACTGTTAAATAAATTTTGGCATTAATGAAGAATAAAAAATTGGTATATATTTTAATTCCTTTGACTATATTAATTTGGGGTATTGTTATTTTTAAAATACTCAAGGTTTCTAATAATGATGAAGTGTTTCTAGTGAAAAAAAATAAAGTAAATAAAGTTAATCTGGGGCATTTATTGTCCTATAATGATTCTGTTTTAATTGGTAATTATAGGGACCCTTTTTTGGGGACTTTTCCTGCAAAACAATCAACATCTGAAAAAGAGAAACCAAACATTATAAAAAAAACGGAGCCAAAAATAGAGCCTATATTTCCTAAAATAGTTTATTTGGGTAGTATTAAAAATAAATTTTCAAATAATGAATATGCTATTTTGAAGATAAATGGCAGAGAAAATGTTATGGGAATAGGAAAAAGTGAATCTGCGATTCAAGTTTCTAAAATTTATAATGACTCGGTTGTAATATCATTTAATAATATATCAAGAACCATAAAAAGATGAAAAAAAGGGAATTAATTGTATTTATAATTTGTCTGACTACATTTTATGGATTTGTTTTTGGCCAAAAAAACAATTATAAAAAAAATACTGTAAATGTTAGTAATAAAGAAGGGTTTGCTAAATTTAGTGTATTAGAGGATAATAAAAAAAAAATAAAAGCAAATGTCTTATTTAATTACTGCTGGTATTACAAAAATGAAATACATACAACTAAAGGAGGTTTTTCTGGAAAATTATTACATGGAGAATTCGTTTCCTATTACAATAATAATTCCCTTAAACAGCAAGGGACATTTAACTATGGTTTAAAAAATGGGCAATGGAAAGAATGGTATAATGATGGACAATTGAAATTCTTAGAAAAATGGGAAAAAGGTAATTTGAATGGGGAGTGCACTTACTACGATTCTCTTGATTATAATAAAACACAAATAATAGAATATAAAAATGGAATTAAACATGGAGTTGATATCTGCAAATCAAATGACACTATTATTTCCAAAAAAAAATATAGAAAAGGTATTGAAATAGTTAAATCTAAAAAACAAAAAACTATTAAAGAGAAAAAAACAAAGGAAAAAAAACAAAAAGTAATTAAATCTGAAGAGCCTAATTCAAATAAAAAAAACAAGGACAAAGATGTTTTAAATAAGACCGATAAAAAATGCTTTTTTAAAAGAATATTTAAAAGTAAAAATAATAATGATGACAGTAATAATTCAAACAACGTCATTAATAAAAAAAACAAGGACAAAGATGTTTTAAATAAGACCGATAAAAAATGTTTTATTAAAAGGATGTTTAAAAGCAAAAAGAATAATAATGACAGTAATAAATCAAAGAGCATAATTAATAAAAAAGATAAAGATGCTTCTTCTAAAAAGGATGTATTAAGAAAATCGAAAAAAATTGATAAAGTTGATAATAATAAAAACGGGGATAAAACAAAGAAATCTTAAATTAATGACAAAGAAGCTAATTTACATAACATGTAAAGGTTATACTTTGATTTATAGTTTAGTGTTTATGCTTATTATTTCCATACTGGTATCTTCATTAATTATCATATCTTTTTTTCATAGATCAAATGTTGATAATGTTATTAGCTACGAGGAATTATTTACTCAGTCAAGGCAATTCCTTAAAATCAGAACCATATATGGAGATAATTATTTTGAAGGATTTAAAACATCTTTTTACAAGGATAATCAATTTCAAATTGATTATGAATTTTTTGAATCTGATTGGGGTGTTTTAAAGATAAAAGGAATTAAGGCTACTAATCGTATAGATTCTGTAACAATAAATACTTTTGTAATTAAACAAGGAGAACAGGATCAAAAAAGCTCTATTTATGTCGCAAATATTGATAGAGAATTACAAATTACGGGGAATACAAGTATAAAAGGAGATGTATTTGTCCCTTCAAGAGGAATTAAAGTTGCTTATGTCGAAGGAAAACGCTTTGCTGGGAATGATTTATTTCTTGGTAATAAATATACTAGCACAACAGAAGTCCCTAAATTAAATGAATATGAAGAGTTAATAAAGTTTGAAAATATTAAAAATAGAATGATAACGTTTGCATCAATGAATAGCCAAAATGTTTATGATAATATTTATAATGATACCATAATTAATTCATTTAAAAATAGTACTATCCTTATATATTCAAAAAATGAAATTGATTTAGATAATGTTATTATTAAAGGAAATGTAGCTATCGTTTCTGAAAATAGAATTATAGCTAATGATGCTTGTATTCTTGAAGATGTTATATTGATTGCTCCAGAAATTTTATTTAAAAGAAATTTTAATGGAAAAATTCAGGCATTTGCAAGTAATACAATACAAACAGAAGAAATGTGTTCTTTTAAATTTCCTTCAGCACTTATAGTCTCATCCAGTATGTCAAAAGAAGGAAGCAAAGAAATATATATTGGAGAAGGGTCTATTATTGAAGGATTGGTTATGTTGCAAAATAATAGTGGTTTTTCATCAAAACAGTCAATAATAGTAATTAATAATGCAAAAGTTATGGGTCAGGTATACTCAAGTGATTTACTTGAACTTAAAGGAGAAGTGTATGGGACTGTTTACACCAAAAAATTTTCACTAAAAACGAGCTCAGCATATTATGAAAATTTGCTTATAGATGCTAAAATAGAAAACACTAAAGCAAATGAATATTTAGGTTTGATACCTGTAATTGATAATAAACAGAAAAAGGAGAACATTGCAAAATGGTTATACTAAAACTTAAAGCTTTTACTTTAATAGAAGTTCTTGTCTCTATTCTTATAATAATGATTGTATTCTTTTCTTTAGGTTTAAGTTTTATAAACCTTGCTGGATCTCAAACATATCTTGAAAAATACAAAGCATATAATATCGCAAAATTAAATGATTTTATAGAAAGTGAAGAGATATATGATAATAGTGATAATTCAAACAAAGAATATACGGTAAATAAAGAAACAGAAAAAATAGGAGAAAATGATGTAGAAGGAGTAACAATTATTTCATTAAAGATAATTGATCTTAAAAGAAGTAAAACTCTAATTAATGTTAAGCAATATTCTATTCCAAAAAGATGAAAATACGAGGATATACATTAATTGAAACAATGGTTGTTTTTGTACTAAGTGCATTTACAATAGCATTAATTATAAATATTTATTTTATCGTAATCAGACAATTTGAAATTATAAAAAGTAATTCTAATATTAATAATGAGGTTTTATTTGCTGGTAAAATTATAAGGAAAGACATTGAAGACGCTGAATACTTAATAGTGGAAGGAAATAGTTTTATTTGCAAAAGTTATAATTATGATGAAAAAAGATATTATCTTAATGAAAATAATATAGTAAGAAAAACCAGTATTTCAGAAGATACCCTTTTGGTGCCAATAATTTCATTCAAAACATTTTTTAATAAAGAGCAAATTAACAATGGAATAATTGATTTGATAATCATTAAAGTTAAAGATAAAAATAGTTTCTTTTCTCTTGGATTTTCAAAGGATTACGCATTAGATAAGTTAATTGAAATAAACAATAAAATTAATGTTTATTGAGACCGTTGCAAGGCAAAAATTCATAAAATAATTACATAAATTATTAACAAACAGTTGTTTGTGTTAAATAATTTTGTATATTTGTAGCATGAAAGTAGAAATAACAGCACAAATAGGATTTAACTTGAATCAAAGCAGATAATAGTAAAACAAGGGATATTGTAGAACGAACTTTTGGTTCAATAAGAAGATGGTTTAGTGGAGGAACAGCCAGATTATTGGACTAGCAAAAATGCGCACCCAACATTTAATGGAGGCTATTGCGTATAATTTATATCGAACATCTGGGATTATTGTATCCAATTGTTAAAAATAAAGAGAAAAACACCCAAAATATGGTGCACTCTTTGTTATATTTCTCAATAAATTGACTAAATTTTGATGAATCAATAGCAAAATCGAAAAAAATATGTAGGTTTGTAATCAAAATAAGAAGTTTAATAATAAATTATAATATGAAATTTGGAGTTGTAATTTTCCCAGGTTCTAATTGTGACCACGATATTATTTATGTTTTAAAAAATATATTGCAACAAGAAGTAGTAAAATTGTGGCATAAAGATACAGATATACAAAATTGTGATTTTATATTTTTACCAGGGGGATTCTCTTATGGTGATTATTTAAGATCTGGAGCAATTGCTAGATTTTCTCCAATAATGACCGAAGTAATTAAATTTGCAGAATCAGGAGGATACTTAATGGGGATATGTAATGGTTTTCAGATTTTATGTGAATCAGGATTGTTAGATGGAGCTTTATTGCACAATGATAGTCAAAAGTTTATTTGCAAAAATATTTACTTAAAGACATCTACTAATAGTAGTTTAGTAACTAAATCTATACTACCAGAAAGTATATTGAAAATACCTATTGCACATGGAGAAGGTAGATTTTTTATTGATGAAAAAGGGTATAAGTCATTAGTCGCAAATGACCAAATTTTATTTAAATATTGTGACGAAAAAGGAAACATTGGAAATGAAAACAACCCTAATGGATCTCTTGATAACATTGCTGGTATTTGCAATAAGAGCAAAAATGTTTTCGGTATGATGCCACACCCAGAAAGAGCTGCAGATAGCGCATTAGAAAACACTGATGGTATTATTCTCTTTGAATCAATATTAAAACATTTTATTAAATAGTAATTTGAAAAAAGTTTTATACATATCTTATGACGGGATGAGTGACCCTCTTGGACAGTCTCAGGTAATCCCATATTTAACGGATATGCATGACAATGGTTACCATGTTACAATTTTAAGTTGCGAGAAAAAGTATAGATATTATGATATTAGAGGTCATTTAAAGCAATATCTTTCTTCTAATAACATCAGATGGAAAAATGTAAAATACAAAAAAAATCCTCCAATATTTTCAACTTTATGGAATATGTATTTTATGTATAAAAAAGCAGAGAAGCTACATAGAATGTATAATTTTGATATTATTCATTGCAGAAGCTATTTAGCTATAATTATTGGAGAACGATTGAAAAAAAAATATGGCTTAAAGCTTATTTTTGATATGAGAGGTTTTTGGGCAGACGAGAGGGTCGAAGGAAAAATATGGAATAAAAATAATCTTATATATAAATTTATATACATGTATTTTAAATCAAAAGAAAAAGAGCATCTTCTATTTTCTGATTATGTTGTAACTTTAACAAACAAGTCAAAAGATATTATTAATAATTGGAATATAATTCCCCCTTCAAAACCAATAAAGGTAATTCCATGCTGTGTTGATACTAATTTCTTTTCACAAGAAAAAGTAAAAGAAAGATTAATAAAGTTATATACATTATTACATAAGATTAATAAAGATGACTATATCATTTCTTATTTAGGATCTACTGGAACTTGGTATTTGCTTGATGAAATGTTGATTTTCTTTAGTTTTTTGCTAAAAAATAAGCCTAACGCAAAATTTCTTTTTATAACAAAAGATTCTCCCAAATTTATAATAGCAAGAGCAAAAAAACATAATATAAATAAAGAAAATATTATTGTTATTTCTGCTAACAGAGAAGAGGTGCCAACGCTTATTTCTTTAAGCCATTTTTCTATATTTTTTATTAAACCTTGTTTTTCTAAACAAGCTTCCTCGCCAACAAAGCATGGAGAGGTAACGAGCATGGGTGTTCCTGTTATTTGTAACGCTGGGATCGGTGATGTTGATACAATTATAAAAGAAACCAATACAGGTCTAATTGTAGATGAATTAAGTGAAAAAGGATATTTGGAAACAATAAAAAAATTAGATGAATTTTATAATAATCTAGATAAAGTTAAAATTAGAAAAAGTGCAATAAATTATTATTCTTTGGAAAAAGGGAAAAATGATTATTTGTCTATTTATAAAGAAATACTTTAATACTTTTAATTTATATTACATGTGAAAAAAGTTTTATTGATTGTTCCTCACCAATTAGATCGAAATCCAAGTCAACGATTTAGAATAGAACAATATATAAATTTTTTAGAAAAACAAGGGTATTCTTTTCAAGTATCTTATTTATTAAATAGCAAGGATGATAAACTATTTTATGCTAAAGGATTTATTTTTAATAAGTTTGTTCTTTTATTAAAATTTATATTTTTTAGAATAAAAGACCTTTTGCAGATGAATAAATTTGACATAATATTTGTGCAAAGAGAAGCTATTTTTATTGGAACTTCTTTATTTGAGTTTATTTTTTCAAAGTCATCAGCTTTTTTTATATATGATTTTGATGATTCAATTTGGTTGCCGAATGTATCCGATGTAAACAAAAGTTTTGATTGGTTGAAAAAATACAATAAAACATCTAAAATTATAAAATATGCGGATTTAACAATTACTGGTAACGAATATTTAGCTCAGTATGCAAAACAATTTAGCCCAAATGTTCATATTATTCCCACTACTGTAGATACAGATAAATTTAATAAAACATTAGTAACAGAAAAATCATATATAAGTATTGGATGGTCTGGTAGTCATACTACTATAAAATATTTTGAAAGCATTATAGATGTTTTACATAAAATATCATTAAAATATGAAAATAAAGTAAAATTCAAAGTAATTAGCAATACTTCATGTTATAGCAACAAAATAAATATTGATAATGTTATTTGGTCTAGTGAAAAAGAAGTCGAACAACTCTCTGATATAGATATTGGAATTATGCCATTGCCTGATAATGAATGGACAAAAGGAAAGTGTGGTTTAAAAGGTTTAGTTTTTATGTCCCTTCAAATACCTGTTATAATGTCACCTGTGGGAGTAAATAGTAGTATAATAGAGGATAATATAAATGGCTTATTAGCAGCAAATAATGATGAATGGTTTAAAAAATTATGCTTACTTATAGAAAATCCAGAGTTAAGAGTTCGATTAGGAAGAGAAGGGCGTAAAACAGTTGTTGAAAAATATTCTATAGAAAATAATAAATTAAAATATTTGCAATTATTTCAAAAAAGGTAAATAACTATGTTTAAAAAGATATTATAACCTATAAAACAAAATTGATTTTACATTATTTTCGATTATATAATTATTATTACCTTACACCTCGTCCTCCTGAATAATAAGCATATCTATTAAAGTTATAAGCAGTTATACGTGCTGATACTTGGCAATTTGCAGCGGGAGTATTGCACCCTCCACCTTTTCTCATAATACCACTAATAGAGTTTACATTCGCACAAGCGCGAGTCTCTTCTGTCCAACCCTGATTTGCATATCCTGGTGTTGGCGTGAAGCTTATTTCTCCGTCTCCAAGTTTTCTAGTAAAATTAACTCCTTGGTTAAATGGAGCAACAGCAGAATGTATGGATATTACATTTTCGTCCATATTTCCAGTCATTTCCATAACTCCATAATATGATGCTCCAGCTTCGCGCCTAGAGGATGCGGTATTAGCAAATATCCCGACTCTATATGGTCCTTGTGGAGCTACCCATAGATAGTTTGCAGCACCATATCCTCCTGGAATTGCATCCGTACACCTTTCAGAAGTAGTTCCATCCAAAACAATTGTGGTCATATTTTGTATAAGGTTTGTTCCCCATGCAAATTCTCCTTGTACAGGAGTTATTGGCCCTCTGCAAATTTTTTCGTATTCCATTTCTGTCATAGGTCTTAGACATGCCCAATCTAAATACGCACACAGTTCTGACCAACACATAAAATTATTAGCTCTATCTGGTGTTACAGATGCATAATTAGGCCAATAACCACTAATAGTATTTCTGTTTGCTCCTCCTGTATATGCTCTAACAGCAGCTTGGTCAATAGAACTAGTGTTTAGAAAATCAACATATTGTCCTTGTGAAACTTCGTACTTCATACAATAGACTTCTGCATATCCTTTAGGAAAAGATGCAGGTATAGCAGTTAAACCACCATTAAGGAATGCTCCTGAAGCATATAGCCTTCCTAATGTGTTTGCCCATGTAATAGTATCAAACTCTTTATTTATTAAAAAAGGATTATTTGTGTTTCCATTTTTAAATTTATTAGTAGCTCCTCCGTCACCAAGATAAAAACTTTCTCTTGGAATATAGACCATTTCTATTCCAAATACTTTATAATCATGTTCTCCAGGAATAAGATTAACCATTTCAAGAGTGACTTTATTGTTTGATATTGTGCATGATGTATCTAAGTGACTTAGCCTGACAAACACCCCATTACTATCAATTTTCGCAGCCTGAGCAGAAGTATCAGTCCATACTTCTAGTGGAAAATCAGCAGAATGAGCTGCTGCATTTGGATTAAGTTTTACGTGAGTCCATCTGTTAGAACCACAGTCTTTGTATTTAACAAACACCCATACAGCATCGTGATTAGAAGGTTGTGTAATCATTCTCCATGCCATTGCCCACCCTATTTTAAATTCTATTTGCTTAGTTGTTGAAGCTGCAGTACCAATAACATTAACACTGTCAATAGTTAGATTGTTTGCAGATATTGAGATAAACGATAAAGTAATTATGTTTATTAAAAAAAAAATTATTATTTTAAATTTATTCATCCGTCCTTATTTTTTTATATTTACTTCTAACAGATACCTATCAACCGACTATTGATATCTGTTAAATGAAGAAATATTGATGTTAAAAAAAATGAGAATACAAGAAAACATTTTAAGTTCTCTTATATATTTTTCTACTCTAATTTTTCTTAGCAAACTAGAGTAGAAATCTTACGATGAATTTTGTTTTAATCAGGGAAAGGATCTAAAAGGGATTTTATATTAAAAGGAATATACTCTTTTTCTATTACAAACATCTTTTCAAAAGAAATAATATTTATAATATAATTTTTATTTAGTTTTATTGATAATAAGTTTATTAAATTATCTTTTTTTGATATATATTCTTTTATACCAAATGAAGATTGTGCAGTAGTAGATTGTTTATAAATAACTATTTTTTTGTACCTTTTGGTTTTTTTGCATACATTATAACAAACATGAAAAGTTTTGTTAAAAAATGTATTTTTAGAGTAAAATTTATTAAATTCTAAATCAGCATCATCTCTTTGATTAATATTATCAACTATGTTTGTAACATTATTATCAATAGATGAGTATGTTTGATTATTTTCATTTAGATTGTAAAAATACAAACTAATATCTATGTGTTTGTTGTATTTTGTTGCATTGACACAATTGGCAGATGCAGGAAATAATATTATTATTATTATTACGCTTATTAGCAACTTCTCAATTATGTTTAAGTTATTCATTTTATATCTACACTTTTAATCATATTATTATCTTACACCACGTCCTCCACTAGTATGAGGTTGTCGGCTATATATGAAAAACCATGAAGTATTTGGCTCAACTCTTGATGACACTTCAAGAGCATCAATATACCAACCTCCTGTTGCCGCTGCAGAACCTCCTCCTCTAAACATTACTCCGTGATATAAAACTCCTGTTGCAGGAGTGTATGTTTCTGTTGTCCAACCTTGATTAGAATAACCTGGTGTTGGTGTAAAACTAAGTTCTCCGTCTCCAAGCTTTCTTGTGAAGTTAATGCCTTGATTGAAAGGACTAAGTGCAGAATATATACAAATAACTTGTTCGTCAACATTTCCTGTCATTTCCATAACTCCATAATAGCTAGCTCCAGCCTCACGTCTTGATGATGCTGTGTTAGAGAAAATTCCAACTCTGTATGGACCTTGCTGTGCATCCCATCCATAATTTGCGGGTCCATATCCACCAGGTATTGCATCTGTACATCTCTCTGATGTAGTCGCATCCATAATAATTGTGTTCATGTTAACTATATTAGAAGTTCCCCAAGCATATTCTCCCTTTACAGGATTAATAGGTCCTCTACAAATTTTCTCATACTCCATTTCTGTCATAGGTCTTAGACATGCCCAATCTAAATATGCACATAAATCAGACCAACACATATAATTATTAGCTCTATCTGGTGTCACAGAAGCATAATTAGGCCAACTACCACTAATAGAGTTTCTATAAGTTCCTCCAGTATATGCTCTTTCTGCAGCTTGGTCAACAGTAAGAGTGTTAAGAAAATCAACATATTGTCCTTGAGAAACTTCGTATTTCATACAATAAATTTCAGCATAACCCTTAGGAAAAGTAGCAGGTATAGCATTAAATGCGGCATTAAGAACATATCCTGACGAATATAGTCTTCCAAATGTATTAGCCCATGTAATAGTATCAAATTCTTTAGTAATTTGGTATGGATTGTCAGAGTTTCCACTCTTAAACCTGTAATAGTTGCCTTCTGCATTAGTTCCTCCATCACCTAAGTAGAAATTACTTCTTGGTATGTAAACCATTTCTATACCGAATACTCTATAATCATGTTCTCCAGGAGTAAGGTTAACCATTTCTAGAGTAACTTTTTTATTTGATATTGTGCATGAAGTGTCAGGTCTACTTAAACGTACAAAAACACCATTACTATCAATTTTACCTGCTTGAACAGAAGTATCTGCCCAAACTTCAAGAGGAAAATCCGCAGAATGAGCTGCTACATTAGGATTAAGTTTTACATGAGACCATCTGTTAGAACCACAATCTTTGTATTTAACAAATACCCATACAGCATCATGATTAGATGGTTGAGTAATCATTCTCCATGACATTGCCCATCCTATTTTAAATTCTATTTGTTTCGTTGTTGAAGCAACAGCTCCAATAACTTTTAAGCTATCAATAGTTATGTTATTAGCTGACGTTGACAGGAATAAAATTATCATTACTCCTATTAATGAGCTTTTAATTATATTTAATGTATTCATTTTATCTATCTTTTATGTTGCAAAATTAAATTTCATTATTAATTATCTAACACCTCTTCCACCTCCTGTATTATATGCTCTATTATAATTATATCCCCCTAACCTTGCTGACACTTGACAATTTGCAGCAGCGGAATTACAACCTCCTCCTTTAAACATAACTCCTCTATCAGCCGCCCCTGTTCCATCAGGTAAAGTCCCATTTGTCCATGACGTTTGAGTCGTATATCCTGGAGTTGGAGTAAAACTTAACTCTCCATTTCCAAGTTTTCTAGTAAAATTAACTCCTTGATTGAAAGGTGCAACCCCAGAGTATATTGAAATAACATTTTCATCAATATTTCCTGTCATCTCCATAACTCCGTAGTAGGTAGCTCCAGCTTCGCGTCTTGATGTTGTTGTGCTTGAAAAAATCCCAACTCTATATGGTCCTTGTGGTGCTACCCAGACATAGTTAGCAGCTCCATATCCTCCAGGTATAGCGTCTGTACATCTTTCTGCTGTAGTCCCATCCAAAACAACAGTGGTCATATTTTGTATAAGGTTTGTTCCCCAAGCAAACTCTCCTTGTACTGGATTAATAGGACCTCTACATATTTTTTCATATTCAAACTCGGTCATAGGTCTCAAACAAGCCCAATCTAAATAAGCACAAAGGTCTGCCCAACACATGTAATTATTAGCTCTATCGGGTGTTACAGATGCGTAATTTGGCCAATTTCCACTAATAGTATTTCTCCAAAGTCCGCCAGTATATGCTCGAGTTGCAGCTTGGTCAATAGAAATTGTATTAAGAAAATCAACATATTGCCCTTGAGAGACTTCATATTTCATGCAATAAACTTCGGCATATCCTTTAGGAAAAGCAGCAGGTATAGCTGCAGTTAAGCCCACATTAAGAACATTTCCAGAAGAGTATAGTCGTCCTAATAGATTTGCCCATTGAATTGTATCAAATTCTTTTGTTACCAAAAAAGGATTATTTGTATTTCCATTTTTAAATGTATTAGTAGCTCCTCCATCGCCAAGATAGAAATTACCCCTAGGTATGTAAACCATTTCTATACCAAATACTCTATAGTCATGCTCTCCAGGAGCAAGATTATTCATTTCCAAAGTAACTTTTTTATTTGATATTGTACATGAAGTGTCAGGCCTGCTTAAACGTACAAAAACCCCATTACTATCAATTTTCCCTGCTTGAACAGAAGTATCTGCCCAAACTTCAAGAGGGAAATCCGCAGAATGAGCTGCTGCACTAGGATTAAGTTTTACATGAGTCCATCTGTTCGACCCACAGTCTTTATATTTAACAAATACCCACACGGCATCGTGGTTTGAAGGTTGAGTAATCATTCTCCATGCCATTGCCCATCCTATTTTAAATTCTATTTGCTTTGTTGTTGCAGCTGCCGCACCTATAACTTTAACGCTATCAATAGTTAAATTGTTTGCAGATGATGATAGAAATAGTGTTGCCATTATTACTATTAATATACTTTTAATTATGTTTAAAGTTTTCATTTTGTGTTTTATATTATTTATTCATTATCAATTATTCATTATCAATTATCTGACTCCTCGACCACCATTCCACCACTCTCTTTGTATATTGTAAGTAGCAACATATATTCTCATGGATATAGATCCATGTGCCGCAAAGTGTCCAGTGCTTCCTCCTCTAATCCTTACTCCATCTGCTGTTCCTGCATTAATAGTAACATTAGGCCAATTAGTGACGTCTGCAAATCCAGGATTTGGAGTTTCTGATAAAGTTCCATCTCCAGGAATTCCTGTATATAATAACCCATCTGCAGTGCAAGCATTAATGCAAAGCTCCGAAATATTGCCAGACATTTCCATAACTCCGTAGTACGTAGCTCCTGCTTGTTGTCTGTTTGTTGCATTTGTTGCTGCAAATCCAACACGTAATGGTCCTGCTTGAGCAGCTTCTGAACTATTTATAATTCCTTGTCCTGCAGCAATAACATCAGATACATATTCATTAAATAGACTGGCATTAACTAAAGTAGAAGCATATACGTTAAGACTTGTTCCCCATGCTCTTTCATAAGGGATAGGAATTTGATCTCCACGACAAGCTTTTTCAAATTCCATTTCTGTCATAGGCCTAAGAGCAGACCAATCAAGATAAGCACATAAGTCTGCCCATCCCATTCTGTTCATGGCAAGATAAGGCATCGAAGCCGTTATATTAGGCCAAGTCCCGTTTAAAGAATATCTATTTGATGCAGATGCCGTGTAATATCTATTAATGCATTGATCATCTGTTAGTGTATTAAGAAAATCAGCATATTGTCCCTGTGTAATTTCATATTTCATACAGTAAAAAGCTTTGTACCCTTTAGGGTATAAAGCAGGAATAACGTTAGCTCCTATAGGTGGAGTACACCCCCCACTTGTATATAGGCTTGTGGATAACGCATCATTAGCAACTGTTATTGCATTTTCTGAGGTAACATAAAATGGGTCGCCTGTATTTCCTGTTTGAAATCTATTTGTCGTGGCCCCGTCTCCAAGATAAAAAGCACTTGTTGGAATATAAACCATTTCTATACCAAATACTTTAAAGTTCATTTTCCCATTATTTAATCCTACTATACTAATTTTAACAATCTTATTTACTACATTTCCTCCTCCAATACCATAATCATCTTGATTATAAGGAAATACTGCAGGAGCATTTCCATTTCTTCTTAAAAATATACCTTTAGAGTTTTTCCCGTCCATGTATAATTCTAATGGAGTAATTGTTTTGTGTCTTGATAAGGTGTCATTTAGATTGGCATGAGTCCATTTATTTGCTGCACATTCTGAATATTTAATAAAAATCCATATAGCATCATGATTTAAGGAACCCATATTTAGTCGCCAACTATTTTCCCAGCTAACATTGAAAGATATAGTTCGTCTAGCATACTCTCCCGAATCGACTACATTTGTAATAATTAAATTATTACCAAATGTAACAATTGAAATATTTGTTAATATGATTATTAATAACATTTTCATCTTACGCCTCGTCCTCCTTTGTATAGTAGTCTTGTTCTATCAAATGAAAAGTAAATTCTATTAGCAATTTCTAGATATTGTGCTCCTTGTGCCGTGCTTCCTCCTTTTCCTGAAACTCCATTTCCTGCTCCTACATCAATTGTTTCTGATGGCCATCCCTGATTTGCAAATCCATAACCTGTTGAAGGCAAATATGTAAGACTTCCATCCCCTAATGCTCCATTGTATGTAATTCCTGTTAAATCAGTATTTACACAATATTCTATAACGTTTCCACTCATTTCCGAGACTCCATAGTATGTTTCACCTCTTTCTATTCTTGAAGTAGCTGTTTTTGCAGGAAATCCTGCTCTTAGAGGACCTATAATTCCATTATTATTATAGTTTGCGATACCTCCTCCTAGAGCAATAAAATTAGTTACATTTTCATTGTCATTTCCTAAAGTCCCTGCTTCTACTGTATTTGCATCAGTAATAATATTTGTTCCCCAAGCATATTCATTTGCTGTAGGCATAATACTATCGCCTCTACATATTTTTTCATATTCAAGTTCACTCATAGGTCTAAGGCATGCCCAATCTAAGTATGCACAGAAATCTGCCCAAGATAAAAAATTTACAGCTCGATGAGGAGAGGAAGCTGCTATATTTGGCCATGACCCTGAAATTGTATAATTATTTATAGCTCCTATGTAGTATCTTACATTTGCTTGATCTGGGTTAATATTATTAAGAAAATCGGCATATTGTCCTTGAGTTATTTCATATTTCATACAATAAAATGCAAAGAAGCCTTTTGGATAAGCACGAGGTATATTCCCAACAGGTCTTGTTGCTACTGATGAAGCACTTAATTGCCCTGCTACGAGTCCTACTGGTATTATTAGATTTGTATTTATCAAAAAAGGAGAGTTTACATCTCCTCCATCGCAAAATCTTGATGTTGCAGAGCCGTCTCCAAGGTAATATGCTCCATCATTTATCCTTACCATTTCTATACCAAATACTTTTACCGTTGTATTTATTACAGGAGTTTTCATTTTTAGAGCTATTTTAACATTTACTATATCCCCTGTTCCATCTGAAATAGAATCCCTTTGAACAAATACTCCTTTGAAATCTTTATTTTTATCCACATATACTTCTACGTTTGAATTATTTGTTGAATGACTAAGAACAGAAGAGTCAAGATCTAGATGCGTCCATTCTCCTGATGCGCAATCTTTTTGTTTAACAAAAACCCAAACTGCATCATAATTGCATGCTTGGTGTGTAATTGGATTTATTGTCCTCCAACTATTTTCCCAACTAATGTTAAAGAATATCGTGTCATTACTTACCTGAACGGAGTCTATAACTAAATTGTTTGAAATAGCAGAATAACTCATTCCTAAAAAGGCAAAAGCTAAACTTATAAATTTAATATAATTAAAAATGCTATTCATTATTATCTTACTCCTCGTCCTCCAATATAAGCAGATCTTCCATATCCTCCAAAAGTATTTGTTTGATAAAATCTATCAGAAATTCTTAGTCGAGTGTTAGCCCATACCCAAGAGCCTCCTCTAATACAAGCACCTAATACTCCTGAACCTGCACTTGGCCAATTTGCAACATCAGCATCGCCAACAGGAGGGACACTTGTAAGTGTTCCATCTCCTGTAAGTCTTGTAAATGAAACTCCTAAAGCTTCATTTGTATTAACACATAATTCGCTTACATTTCCGCTTAATTCCATTACTCCGTAAAATCCAGCTCCAGCTTGTTGTCTGGTTGTCGTTTTAGAAGAAGCATAACCGCAACGTAATGGTCCAAGTACAGTATTGTTATTAAAATTTGCTATACCACTACCAGGAGTAATAAAGTCATCCACTCTTTCATTGAATTGTCCATCTGTTCCTGATACTATAGAATTTGCATCAACAAGACTTGTACTACCCCAAGCGTACTCATCTTTTACAGGATCTGCTGTTCCTCTAGCAGCTTTTTCAAATTCCATTTCTGTCATTGGTCTAAGGCAAGCCCAGTCAAGATAAGCACATAAGTCATACCAGCTTAAAAAATTTATAGCTCTACTTTCTGCTGTTGCAGCAAGATTAGGCCAAGTTCCACTTAAAGTGTATCTACTTGCAGAAGATATATAATATCTATTAGTAGCTTGTGCATTATCAATATTATTAAGGAACTCTGCATATTGACCTTGTGAAATTTCATATTTCATACAATAGAAGTCTTGATATCCTTTTGGATAGGTAGCAGGAATAGGATTTACAGGAGTATATGCTGCAACTGACCATAAATTATTTCCTGCGTTAGAGCAAGTAATTGCATTTTCATTTTGTACTAAATATGGTCTTGGAGTTGCATCATTACTTGCTAATCCTTGAAGATTTGTGGCCCCATATCTAAAAACATAAGGTGTTGTAATTAAAGATCCATCTCCAAGGTAAAAAGCTCCAGTGGGAATATAAACCATTTCTACACCAAATACTTTATAATCATGATCCCCAAGAGCTATATTTACTAATTTAAATGTTATTGTATCATTAACAATATTTCCTGTATCTGCAGAGGCACGCCTTAGCATAATCCCATTACTATCAAGGAAAGTTGGCCCATGTCCAAGCCCATCTTTAAGGCTGAATGCTGTATCAACTTCTAATGGAGACTTGGCTGTATGATCAGTAAAAACGGGACTGAGTTTTCCATGCTCCCATGTTCCTGAACCGCAATTTTTAACTTTAACAAAAAGCCATACACCATCCCAATTATAAGGAGATGTTGTTGTTCTCCAACTTTGATCCCAACTAACTGTAAATGTTATTCTCTGAGTATCACTAGGATGAGTTGTCACACCAACTACATTTACCGTCAAATTATTTGCGTTTATCGAAAGAGCATTGATAAATATAGCAACAATTATCAGTGCTTTCGTGGCAAAATTTAAGTTTTTCAGATTTGTTTTCATAATTTTAAAATTTTTCATGGTTCAAATATAATAATTAATTTTTAAGTTACAAATTTTTAATAGTTAATTTTTTAGGATTAATAATTTTTTATTAAGAATGATTTTTTCGTTATTATCCTTAATTACAATATTATAAGCTCCATCTGCAAGTTGCAAAGCGTGTATTTTATGATTGGTAGAGTTTGACTTGTTTATATAAAGTATTTCATTAAATATATTCCTTCCAAGTACATCATATATTGTAATGTTAATTTTAGAATCTTCAAACCCAGAATATTTAAGAAATAAATCTTTTCCATTAGAAGGATTAGGGAACACCTCCATATTCCTACTATCCTCATTATAATATATTTCTCTGAGCTCAGAATAATATTTTTTTCCATCGAAATCAGTTTGAGTTAACCTGTAATAAGAGAATCCATTCCAAATTTCTTGGTCAATAGTTTTATAGTCTATTTTATAATTAGAATTTCCTGCTGCTTTAACATTGTTAACAAAGTAGTATTCCAATCCGTTTTTAGTTTTTTCAATTGTAAAATAATCACTATTTATTTCTGTTACTGTTGTCCATAATATATCAGCAATTTTTTTTATTTTATTTAATCTAACGTTAAAATTAAGAAGTTCTACAGGCAAAGGGGCTTCGTTTTTAAAACAATTTCCAAATATTTCCGCAAATCCATCTGAACCACTATTTGAGCCCATTGATGTTTCTATTATACAACTTGAAATTTCCGCAAATGCTTCTCCATCTTTTCCTGTTGTTGATGCAAGGTATGGAGGAAGTATTGTTGGGCACCCATTTTTTATTGATGTTGAAAATCCGTCATTATAGAAGAATGAAGATTGATATATTGGCATAAATGGGCATTGAGAAAAATCTTTCATATATACTCCATCTCCTATTATTGATGCTATGTAACTAATTGAAGGACATAAGTTTATTATTCCTAAAGAATGTCCATCAGAACCAGATGTTGCTGCAAGATATGGAGGGATGATAGTTGGACATCCGTTTTTTAACGATGATGAAAACCCATCTTTATATAAAGCAGATGCTAAATAAATAGGCATAATAGAAGGGCATTCAATTATGTTAATAAATGTTGCTCCATCTCCTATTATTGATGCTATATAGCTAATTGAATTACAATAATTGGTTATATTAGAACTATGTCCATCCGTTCCCGTTGTTGCTGCAAGATATGGTGGTATAATTAATGGGCAACCGTCTTTAGTTGAATAAGAAAATCCATCTCTATATGAAGATGAAGATTGATATATTGGTACTAAAGGACATTGAGCTATGTTTATATAATAAGATCCATCGCTTCCAGAGGCAGAAGCATTATAAGTTATTTTAGAACACGAAATGATGCTACCGTAAGCCTCCCCATCAGACCCTATTGTTGCCGCAAGATATGGAGGAATGATAGTTGGGCAGCCGTTTAGTATGTCTGCAGAAAATCCGTCTCTATATTGACTTGATGTTATATATTGAGGTAATATAATAGGGCATTCTTGAATATTAGAAAATACACTACCATCATATCCTAAAGCTGAAGCAGAAAATGCATTATTAGAGCACAAGCCTTTACTTAACGAATAGTATCCACTTCCTCTATAAGGAGTATTTGGTATAGGACATCCTGGTAGTCCACTAAAAAATTGCTTAGACCCGTATCCGTCACTAAAAGATGATGATGATGCATACATTATCATTTTTGTTGGGCATTCATTGAAATTGTTTGCCGTAAATCCATCCCCTGTTATAGAAGAAAAATAAGGGATTTTAAGACAAGAGTATTTATCTCCCATTCCTTCTCCATCACTCCCATTAGTATTAGCTAAGTAGGGAGGAAAATTTGCTGCACATTTAACAATATTATTAAACGCGGCCCCATCCCTATAATTAGTGGATGCATAATACATTGGTAATATTGGACAAATATTAAGTATAGTAGATGTGTGTCCATCACTTGATGATGAAGAATAGTAAGGATATTTATAGCAATTTATTACTACGTTAAAAGCGTGTCCATCACTTCCTGAAGCAGATGCTAAATAAGGAGGTAATATAGGCAAACACCCAGGTATATCACTAATAGAAAACCCATCTTTGTAATTAGTAGATGCATAATACATTGGTAATATTGGACAGGTGTTTATTTGAGTAAAAGCTCCTCCGTCTTTTAATGATGAAGACAAATATATTGTAGCACATTGGTTAAAAAGATTAAAAGCTTCTCCGTCACTACCTTCTGTTGCTGCAAGATATGGAGGAAGAATAGCAGGACAATTTACTTTTTCAGATATAGAAAACCCATCTTTATAATTAAAAGAAGCGAGGAAATTAGGCATAGTAGTTGGACAAGAATTATAGGATAAATTAGTCGCTCCATCACTAGTTGCTGAAGAGTAATAAGGTTTGAAAACACAACTTAAAATTTCACTAAAAGATTCTCCATCGCTTCCTGTTGTTGCTGCAAGATATGGAGGTAGTATTAATGGGCATTCTCCTATGTTATCGTTTCCAAATCCATCATTATAATTATAAGAGGCTAGAAAATTTGGCATTATTGAAGGACATTCGCTAATTATGTTTTTAGAATGACCGTCACCTAAAGAAGAGGAGTAATAAGATATGCGAATACAGCTAATATATTCGCCAAAATCTTCTCCATCATTCGATTCTAACAGCCCAAGGTAAGGTGGTAATATAGCTAAACATCCACTTGCGGTCACCCCTAGTGCAAATCCATCAGAATAAGATGTTGAAGATATGTAATTATTCATCTTTGCAGGACATTGATTTATATTAATATATGAAGATCCATCTCCTATTATACTTGAGTAAAAAGGAATACTTACACATGCATTATTATCATTAAAAGCTGCTCCATCTTTTCCTACATTAAGAGATAAATAAGGAGGAAGAAGATCTTGACATCCTTCCATAATATCATTATCATCTCCATCTCTGTAACTGAGTGAAGATAAATATAAAGGCATAATTGAAGGGCATTCTGCTATACTAATAAAATTTGAGCCATCACCTAGTAATGAAGAGTTATAAATTATAACTGAACATTGAAAAATATCATTAGAAGCTGCCCCATCTTTTCCTACATTAAGAGATAGATAAGGAGGAAATAAATTAGAACATTGAAAAATATCGTCAGAAGATACCCCGTCTTCATAGCTAGAAGAAGATAAATACAAAGACATAAAAGATGGGCATTCATTTATTGTTGTAGAAATGTGTCCATCATAACCAGATTCTGATGCGACGAAAGCTTCTTTAACGCAAAGTTCTTTAGCAAAAGAACTGTATCCGCTTCCTTTATATGGTTTGCTAGGAATAGGGCAACCTGGTAGTCCGCTATAAAATTGATTAGCCCCAAATCCATCATTATAATTAGATGTTGCTAAATACATAGCCATTATAACTGGACATTCTGATATATTTGTTTTTGAATATCCGTCACCGGCTGATACAGATGCAAGATATGTAGTATTTACACAACTTATTATTTCTCCTAAGGCCTCCCCGTCTTTAGATGTATTTAATGCCAGATAAGGAGGCATTAAAGGTATACAATTAGCCTGTTCGGCAATAGCAAATCCATCATTGTAATCAAAAGAACTTAAATACTCAGGCATTATGGACGGACATTCTGATTTATTAGTTTCACCGTATCCATCTCCTAGTGAAGATGAAAAATATGGCATTAAATAACAATTTGAAGATTGGGAGTACATGGAGCCATCCTCTCCTGTATTTGAAGATTGGTATGGTGGTGATGATAAAGGACAATTTTCTATATAGTGATTAGCACTTCCATCGTTATAATTAAAAGAAGAAATATACATAGGTTGTATTACCATGCAAGAATTAAACTCTTTAACTGCATATCCATCTGCATTAAGTGAAGACATGTAAGAATAGGGAATACATTCATTATATTCAGAAAAACTTTGACCATCTGAAGCTGCATTTTTTCCATAAAATGCAGGATTTTGAGTGGGACATTTGTTTATTTCACGAGTATAATATCCAGAGAAGTTTCCTCCTTTATAAGGCAATAGAGTAATCTGTCCGAAAGATGCAATCAATGAACTTAGTAATAACAACGATATAAGTAAAATTTTATTCAATTTCCTTTTAGCTAATCTATAAATAATTATGTTTTACTCAACTAGACAGAATTTCTCTATTAAAGAAATATTAATACATAAATATTTATCTAACCCCACGTCCTCCTGTGTAATAATATCTTGGAGCATTAGCCCATATAGCACGAGATCTTTCACTTACTTGTGCTGTGGATGACGTTGGTGCTGCTGGTGCACTTGCTCCTGCTGCAGATTCAATTCCTCCTCCTCTTGTTCCAAATCCAGTATTAGCAGTTCCATCTGTAGATGGCCAAGTTAGAACATCCGCTTCTCCTGGAGTAGGTGTTAATGCTAATTGACCATCTCCTATTCGTATACTTGAAAAATTTTGGCCATTAACGTGTGCTGTAGTTATTGTATATTCATTTAAATTTCCTGTCATTTCCATAACTCCATAGAACGTAGCCCCAGCTTCTAGCCTTGTGGATGTTGCTGTAGAAGCAAATCCGCATCTGGTTGGTCGTGACATACCATTCATACATCCTACACCAAACCCGAGAGGAATTGCATTTATAAATTGTTCATTAGGTTGTCCGTCTGTTCCTCCAAGTATTGTAGCGGCAGTTACACTAACCATATTGCTTGTTCCCCAAGCATATTCATATCTTATCGGTATTGCAGGTCCTCTGCAAATTTTTTCAAATTCCATTTCTGACATAGGACGTAAACATGACCAGTCTAGATAAGCTAACATATCAGCCCAAGCCATGTGATTATTTGCTCTATCTGGAGTACTTGATGCATAGTTTGGCCAAATACCAGAAATGTTATTTCCATTTGCTGCTGCTGTATATGCTCTTACTGTAGCTTGGTCTTGGTTAAGAGTATTTAAAAAATCTGAATATTGTCCTTGTGAAATTTCATATTTCATGCAATATATAGAGTCATAGCCTGTTGGAAATGCTGCGAGTATATTTAGGGGTACAGTAGCAGATGCGTATAAATTAGGTACAGAATTTGCTGCTGTAATTGCTCCATCAGTTGTTACTTGAAAAGGATCAGTTGTATTTCCAACTTTGAAAGTTCCTGTATTTATTCCGTCGCCTAGGTAAAAACTACCTGTTGGGATATAAACCATTTCTATCCCAAATATTCTATAATCATGTTCCCCTGGTGAAAGTTTTATCATTTCTAGGCTTATTGCAACATTAGCTATATTTCCATTTCCACTGGCACTTCTTCGAGCAATAATTCCATTAGCGTAATTTAAAACAGTAGGATAAGAATCTTTTCCATCAATAAAAAGTTCAAGAGGAGCAGCTACAGTATGATGAACAAGAGTATCACTTAATTTTGCGTGTCTCCAGTTCCCAGATGCACAGTCTTTGTATTTAACAAATAACCATACTGCATCATGGTTATTAGGAGAAGTTGATGTTCTCCAACTTTGATCCCAACTTAGGTTAAAATTTATTTTTTTAGTAGAGTCATCAACAGCAGTTAATGAAACATTAGAAATAGAAACATTATTTGCTTTAATAAATAGGAAACTAAATATTAATGCAAACAATAACATAATTGACTTTAGATTTCGGACATTTTTCATAACATTTATTTAATTTAAATTTATAATTTTTCTTTTTTTATAGATTCTAAAATTGTATATTTTGATATAGCTAAATTATCTAACACCTCTACCTCCTCTCGCTAAGTCTCGTGTTGAAGCGTTGGTCCATGTTGGTGTACAGTAGTAACGACTTGATATTCTCAGATGTTCTGCTGTATTGTCTGTTCCTCCTCCCCTAAGGCACACTCCTGTTTCTGTTGTATTAGTGCTTGGCCAATTTGCTTGATTTGCAAATCCGGCACTAGTTATTATTCCATCTCCAACAACTCCTGTAAAAGCAGTGCCATTTACTGTGCTTACTGTCCCTTCTCTCAGATTACCACTCATTTCTAAAACTCCGTAATATGTAGCTCCTGCTTGCAACCTATTTGTGCTTATTTGTGCTGCAAATCCACAACGAAGAGGCCCTATAATGCTATTATTGTTATAATTTGCAATACCTTGCCCTACTTGTGCTATTTCTTGCACTGATTCATTTGGTTGGCCATCTGTCCCTGCAACGAGAGTTTTTGCTTCGACAATGAGGGAATTTCCCCATGCAAATTCGTTTATTATAGGAATTGCAGGCCCTCTGCAAATTTTTTCATATTCAGTTTCCGTCATTGGTCTAAGTGCAGCCCAATCAAGATAAGCTAAAAGATCATACCAATTCATCCAATTATTAGCTCTATCAGGAGTACTTGAACTATAACTGGGCCAGACACCATTAATATTATTTCTATTTGCAAGACCTATATATGCTCTTGTTGTAGCAGCTCCATTGTCATCAAGAAGGTTAAGAAAATTTACATATTGATTTTGTGAAATTTCATATTTCATGCAATATATAGAATCATAACCAAGAGGAAATGCAACAGGAATGTTTACAGGTCTGTTTGTTGAAGATGAATATATTTGGCCCAAAGCAGTTCCTGCTGTTAATGCTCCATCGGAAGTTATTAATAGAGGATTTTCTGTATTTCCACTAGTGAATTTGTAATAAGTGCAAGGAGCACCTCCACATTGAGGTGAACCATCACCAATATAAAAACGACTTGTAGGTATGTAAACCATTTCAATCGCAAAGATCTTATAATCAAATTCTCCAAGAGGAATATTACGCATTTCTAATACAATAGGCACGTTTATTATGTTTCCTGTTCCAGCAGAAATTCTTCTAAGAAAAACACCAGTAACTCCGGCTGTAGTATAACTTGGATCTTTGCCATCAATGAAAACTTCCAAAGGGGCTCCTACTTCATGTCTCGTAGCTAAGTGAGAAAGCCTAACATGTGTCCAGGATCCAGAACTACATCCTAACCTTCTCTTTACAAAAACCCATATAGCATCATGATTATTTGGGGAATTATTTGTCTTCCAGCTTTGCTCCCAACTCACTTCAAAAGATAATTTTGCAGTGTCTATTCCTGTAGCAGGAATTATATTTACATTACCAATGCTTACATTGTTTGCTTTGGTAACTACCAGAGCAAACAATGTAATTAAAAAAAATATGATGTATTTTTTTATCTTCATTTTTAAATATAAACCTACAAAGATAAGATTTTTTTTTAAAAAAACAAGCAATTAAAGCAAAAAAACATCAACTATAACGTAAAAATAATTATTACACAAATAATTTTAGTAAACATTAAGTTATCATTGTATTAAAATAGGTATACAAAAAGGCTACTTTAGAAATGTAAAATAAAGATAGTAATATAATGCAATAAATAACTCCTAATTTATTGTATTACATTAAAAAAATGTTACTTACAATTATTTTAACTTTAATTTATGCTATTTATTTAGATTAATCTCTTTTGATAATTTATTAATAATCACTTCTGTTGCTCCTATTGATTTCTCAACGTAATTTTTGCAATTATCAGATGCGTTTTTATGAAATATTCTATCTTCCTTTAACTTGTTTATTATTTCGTTAAATTGTTCTTGAGAGGTAATACTAAACGCTGATTGTAAGCTGACTAAAAATTTTGCCTCTTGAAATTTTTTATAGTTTTTTCCAAATACAATTGTTAGACCAAATGTAGTAGCTTCAAGGATGTTATGTATACCTCGTTATTGTGTTATTTTAGGCATCATCGAAAGAATTAATACATAATTCAAGCATTGTATATATACACTTTTTCACATAAACTTTCATCAAGGGATAAATTTATGTTAAGTATTAAACAAAAACCTCGTAGGAAATTTCCTGCGAGGTTTTTTATTCAATAATACTCCAAATATTTATTCAATTAAGATTAATTGTTTGTGATAAATATTATTGTTTGCAACTACTCGAATAATATATGTGCTTGGTTTTAAACCTTGAGTGTTTATTGTGTATTTATATGAACCTTTAGCGCTATTTCCTTTGTAGATATTGGCAATTTTGCTACCAAAAATGTCATATAGTTCTATGTCTATATATGAGTCTTGGGGTATTGATAAGTCAACAGTAGAATTACTATTTGTAGGATTTGGATAGAGATTACAAGAAAAACTATTCTGATTATTTTTTGCAATTATATTGCTATTGTAGTTCTTTTTAGCAGGAAGGGTAGTAAATGTATCTGATACAGAATACATAGAATAGTAATTACCAGTTGTATCGCAAAATGTTTGTAATTGCCATTCATAAGATGTGTTAGGTAAAAGTTTATTAATTGAATCACAATAATAACACCCTATAACTAATGTATCTATAGGGTAAAAAATTGCAGCAGAATATTTCCAAGAAGCGCTACCTAAAGCTCTCCATCTTGCACCATAATAATAAGCACCAGATACGTTATCCCATGATAATGTTGCTATTGTTGTGTCTATATTATAAGCGTGAAGTCCTGTTGGAATTGGGCATGCAGGTAGAGTTCTAAAAGTGTCTAAAGGAGTAAAAATAGAACAATATCCTCCATCGCAAAATGTTCTTATTTGGAATACATATGTTGTGTCAGAAATAAAACCAGTTAAATCCCATATACTATCAAGAGAAGAGGCATTAAAATAATGGAAATAAATATCTGCTTCTGATGTGAGTCTATATCTTACCATATAGCTTGTTGCATAATTTACATTATTCCAATGAATTTTTGCACTTGTCGATGTTATATTAGTTACAAAAGGAGATGTTGCACTACAGTTTCCAGATATTGGATTAATACGATTAAGAACGATAGTATCAATGTCTGTACATCCATTTTCAGTTATAGTTAATGTGTAAGTATATGTTCCTGTTGTGGATGAAAAAACATTAGTTGTTTGAGTTGTTGCTCCTGTTGACCAACTATATGTACAATTGGTATTTGTTGTACTAATGCTTATAGTGCATTCCCTTGATACTGTTTTGGGAGATGTTTCATCTACTATAGGAACCCCATTTGCAAAATAAACAATTCCTGCATTTACAATAGGGTTTTCTACTGTAACAACAACATTATCGGAAGCCGTACAGCCATCGTTATTAACAGTAATAGTGTAAGTCGTGGTCTCTGTTGGGCTTACATTAATGCTTTGAGTTGAGTCGTTTGTGCTCCATGTATATGAGGTAGCAGAGTCAGATGTTAATGTTGTGGATGATCCTAAACACATAGTTTGGTCAGCGCCTGCATTTGCAGGACATGGATTAACTTCGATAAGACTAGTATATTGAGGAGCAGCTCCGTTAAATGAGTTAAAGTCAAGTTTCTTTGCATAATTTCCAGAAAGATCACATTCAAATAAAACACCCATCTCATTTTCTCCTCCTTTGTATGTCATTCCATAAAGTTTGCCATTTGAAGATAGAAATAAAGAGCCGAATGGATATCCGCCATATATTCCACCAAAATTATATAATTTTGTATAAGGTACTGTGTCACTAATGTTATATTTAAAAACAACACCACTATCATTTACGCCTCCATAAGTGGTCATTCCGTAAAAATTTCCAACTGATGTTTCTATCAATGAACCATATGGGTATGCACCATCAGTTCCATTAAAATCATATAATTTAGTATAAGGTACTGAGTCACTAATGTCATATTTAAAAATAACACCCTTATTATTTGCTCCTCCGTAAAGTGTCATCCCATAAAGTTTACCATCAAATCCTTTTACTAATGATCCTTGTGGTTCGCCCCCATTTGTTCTATTAAAATCATATAATTTAGTATAAGGTACAGATTCATTAATGTCATATTTAAAAATAACACCACTATCATTTACACCTCCCTTACTAGTCATCCCATAAAATACACCATCAGATACTTCTATTAATGAACCTATTGGATATGCTCCATCTGTCCCATTAAATTCATATAATGTAGTATCAGTAAACGTATTAATGTTATACTTAAAAATAACTCCCTTATCATCTTCCCCTCCTACTCCATGCATAGTCATTCCATATAGATTTCCATCTGATGCTTCTATCAATGAACCCCACGGATATGCACCCTCATTTATTCTATCAAAATTATGTAATGTAGTATAATTGGGGATATTATTAGGGTCGTACTTAAAAATAACGCCATACCCTTCTGTTAGTCCCTCTAATTCTCCAAGACTAGTCATTCCGTAAAGTTTTCCATCAGATGCTTCTATCAATGAGCCAGTAGGTCTATACCCATTTTCTGTAGTTGAAAAATTATATTCTACAGTTTGATTATTCCCAGATGCATCTGTTTTAAAAATAACACCACCTCCCGAGCCTCCAGAACTAGTCATTCCCCAAAGCTCTGTTTGGGAAAAAGAATTAGTTGAGAATAGTAAAATAGTTAATAATAAGGAGGTAGTTTTTATTAACTTCATAAATTTTAATTGTGTTTTCATAATTGTTAAGTTTTAAATTTTCAAATTGGTAAATTTTAGAAACAAACAAAAACCCTCCTTTCTTGTATTATTAATAATTATTACGTGAAAATTTCTTCAAATATAAACAAAATAATTTTAATTACGATGTTTTTTTTGCTTTTTTTCGTATTTTTTTTATGAGATATTGGAAATATTAAGGTTTGTCAGTGTATAAATAAAAAAATGAAGTTTTATATGTGTGATGTTTTATAACAGTTGCAATTTTAGCACAAAATAACCTATGTATATAGAGCTTTTTGTTTTTAGAATATTTTGTTTTTTTTATTTTGCTTATGATTATTTAAACACAGATTCGTCACTATAAAAAACATAATAGATAATTTATGGCGTCTAATACCAAATTGCTATCAAGTTCTTAATTTAGATTTTTGTATAAAGTGATAATGCCACACCTACGGTGTTTAATGTGTTTGTGTTATTTGTTTTGCTACAATAATTTCACACCTACGGTGTTTAGGATATTTAATTATTGTGGGTATTATGATAGCGTTTAGGTATAATATTCCTCTTCGCTCACCCTAATGTCAGAAGAAATTTTAGTGTCGTCCTTTCAGGACTTGGATTTGAGAGATGTTTGCTTGCCACTCGCTTCGCAGGTGGTTATTATTGAGTGCCTAACGGCGAACTTCGTTTCGCTCCTTTGGAAATATTAATTTGGATTTAATTAATGAAATCTTTAAAAAGTAATTTTTCTTTTGATAATTTATTAATAATCATGTCTGTTGCTCCTATTGATTTCTCAACGTAATTTTTGCAATTATCAGATGCGTTTTTATGAAATATTCTATCTTCCTTTAACTTGTTTATTATTTCGTTAAATTGTTCTTGAGAGGTAATACTAAACGCTGATTGTAAGCTGACTAAATCTTTTGCCTCTTGAAATTTTTTATAGTTTTTTCCAAATACAATTGGTAGACCAAATGTAGCCGCTTCAAGGATGTTATGTATACCTTTTCCAAATCCTCCTCCTATATACGCAATAGTTCCGTATTTATAAATATGAGAAAGAAGTCCGATTGTATCAATTATTAGAACTTTGCAATCAGAAATATTGTCGTTTTCATTTGTTTTGGAGTAAAAAACAACCCGTTCCTTAAACATTTTTTCTATTTCAGACAAATGTTTTTTATCTATTTCATGGGGCGCTATAATCAACTTAATTTTTGTAGATTTATTACAATAAGTTGATATGATTTTCTCATCTTCCACCCATGTACTTCCCGCTATTATAACACAATCGCTATTATTTGTAAAACTTTTTATTATTTTTAAATCAATCTCGTTTTTAGAAATATTATAGACCCTGTCAAATCTTGTATCTCCGGCAATAATCACGTTGGTAAAATGTTTTTCTTTTAATAGTATTGCGGATGCTTCATTTTGCACAAAAATAGTATTGTATTTTCTTACTAAACCTAAAAAGTTTCTAAAAATAGCTTTAAATAGAAAATGAGAATCTCTAAATATTGAAGATATTAGAAAAATTGGGATTTTTTGTTTATTTAATTCTTTTATATAAAAAAACCAAAATTCATATTTAATAAATATAACAAATTTTGGATTAATCAAATTAATAAATTGTTTAGCATTACTCGGAGTATCTAATGGCAAATACAAAACAAGATCAGCCAATTTGTAGTTTTTTCTTATCTCGTATCCTGATGGAGAAAAAAATGTAAGGATAATATTATAACTGGGATATTTGCTCTTTATTTTTTCTATAATAGGACGACCTTGCTCAAATTCACCAAGTGAAGCAGCATGTATCCATATATTGGACTTATTTTCTAATTTGCTTGCCTTAAATGCTGTTTTTGCAAAATAATCTTCTCTTCCTTTTATCCATAATTTTGCTTTATTGTCAAATAATGAAAATACTTTAATTAAAAAGCCATAACTTAATATTCCTAAATAATATAAAAACAGCATTTTATATATATATATTACCACTAACTCGTCTGCGAAAATGGATTATCCATCCTGCTTTTACCCCCCACATGGTATCAAACATTTTTGTATTATCTTTTTTCATTAAGTTGTAATCATATCTTCTATTTTGTGTCCACGCTTGTACAAATTCAATACCAAAAAAACAATTAAAAATCCGATTATCACTAAATATTGTATACCCAATAAATTGATTACATGAAAACCCATTACTTAATCTATCATATCCTTTTTTATAATCTCCTACTATTTGTGGTGCAAGATTTTCTGGATTATCTATTCTGGTTTTATGTTGAAAAAATCCAGGGCCTATAGAAATAGTTGGACCACTATTTTTGTTAATTTGCCAAATGGGGAATATTTTTCCTATTTTAAGATAAAAACCCATTCCTCTCTCAAAATATCTAATTTCTGCAATTTCTCCATTACCATCAATTAAGTCTCCCTTATCATTATTTATTATTTCTAAAATGGAATTTTTATTTTTTACTTTATCACTAAATAAATAAAACCCATTAAAGCTTATTAAAAGATTATTTGATGTTTTATAAATAGCCGATCCGCCAATAGTTGAGTTATTCCCATATTTGTTCTTTAAGTCATTTCCTGGTGTAAAATATCCATACTCTGCACTCAAGTTAAACCAACTTTTTTCTTGAGCAAAAGCAAGCATATTACAAAAAAGAAACAAAAGAACTAAAACCTGAATATTTTTAATCATGATCCTAATTTTAAAATGCAAAGTTAATAAAAAATACTTCCCTTCAAACGCCTTTTGTATTGAAATATTTCCTTTATTTTAAAATATATTTAAGACTTTCAATAATATAGATCGCAATTTAACACCCGAATTAATAAATTAACTTTTTACTCCTTGCAAAATCCTAATTTATTTTTTACAAAGTATATTTTTTGAATTGAATAATCCCAGATTGTCCATTGGAGAAACGCCCTAAATATTTTTGAAATTTTCTAATGGATACCATTAGAAAATTTGTAATGTAAATAGTTATAAATAATTATCAATCTTTTATTTTGTTTTTTGATTGTTAAATTTGTTGGTATATGGGAATCGAATTTATATAAGAAGGGATAAAGCATGTGGAAATTTAGCTATTAAAAAACACAATCAATTTTATCATATTGTGCTATTTTAGTTAATATGCTGATAATTAAAGTTAAGAATGTTTATTCTTTAAAATAATAAAAAATGAACATGGTTTAATTTAGATGGTTAATTGTTTGATTATTAGCATTAAATGGTTTTTTGAGATAGGTTATCAGAGTTAAAAGCGAGATTAATGTGCTGTATATGTGCTTTATATGTACTGTATATGTGCTCTATATGTGCTTTATATGTGCTCTATATCAAAAATTGATTTTGATTAAATCAAAAAAAGTTATTGGCTCATTTTATTTAAAATATATCATTGACCAAAAAGAAAAACTTACTATTTTATTGATACAATAAAATAGTATTATTTTATAAATTATTAAAAAAAATTAGTTGCATATGTCAATCTTTTTTTAATTTTGCAGTTTTTAATTTTAAGTTGTATGAATGATGATAAAATGATTATAATAGAAATAGGCAAAATGATGCGAGAAATATTTCGTATTGTTAGACTACGTAGCCTTGATCAGATTGAAGTTAACTTGACTCATGAACAAAAGGCACTTCTTTTTGTTATATCTAAACAAGGTAGTGATGTAATTCAAAAAGATATTGCAGAAGAAATGGGTAAAGATAAGTCAACTATATTAAGGTTAACAGATGCTTTAGAGGAAAAGGATTTAGTTAGAAAAGTGGTTGACAAAAAGGATAGAAGAAAAAATTATTTAATGATTACAAAAAAAGGCGAAAACATTTTAGAGCAGCACCTAAAAGTAATGAATACTGTAATGAATGAAATTATCAAAGATATAAACGAACAAGATTTGCAAACTTTTTTAAATGTTGTTCATTTAATAAAAAATAAAGCTAGCAAATTATAATTTTTTACAACAATTGCGTTATGCAATTATTGACACAAACAACCATAAAGAAACTATAAATAAAACAATAAAATTAAGAATAACATGAGAAACTATATGAAGATTTTTTTCAGTAGCATTTTTTACTTAAGTTCTATTTTGCTTGAAGCACAAGAACCTTTGACATTATCATTAGATAGTGCAATAAACTATGCTATTAATCATAACAAGATGCTAGTTAATTCAAAATATGCAATTGACAAGTCGTCTCAGAAAATTAAAGAAACAATATCAGAAGGTTTGCCGCAAATTAATGCTTCTGTTGATTATTCAAATTTTCTCGGAGCAGAGTCTTCTTTACAATTAAATCCAATGGCCCCTGCATCAGTTATTAAATTTAATCCAACTAGTAATCTTAAAGCAAGTGCTAGTCAGCTTATATTTAATGGAAGTTATTGTGTGGGTGTACAGATATCAAAACTTGGGAAAATAATTACCGAACAAAGTTACCAGAAAGACGAGTTAGATGTAAAAGATCAAACTATACAGGCATACTATATGGTGCTAGCTAGCGAACGAATATTAAAAATATTAAAAGAAAATAAAAAAAATGCACAACTGCTTTTTGAAAAAACTATAAATCTTGCTAATGCAGGCATGATAGAGCAAACTGATGCAAAAAAACTTTCTATTATGGTAACTACTGTTGATAATGCACTAAAAGCAACGGAAAGGCAGATAGAGCAGGGTTATAATATATTGCGATTACAATTGGGTTTAGAATCAAATAAATCTATAATTCTATCTTCAAATATTGAGGATATGGCAAAAAAATATATTCTCCAAACATTAGTAAACGATACTTTTAATATTCAAAATAATATGGATTTTAAATTAATATCAATGCAAAGTGAAATTGCAAAAAAAAGTATTGACCTAAAAAAAACAAGCTATTTACCTTCATTGGCTGCTTTTTACTCATATACTGAAAAATTAAAAAAACCTGTATTTGATATGACTCCTAAACATGTGGTCGGCTTAACTTTAAATGTCCCTATTTTTTCAAGTGGCAAAAGATTATCTCAATTAAATCAGGCAAAAATTGATTATAATATAAGTGAAAACTCAAAAGACTTATTAATACAGCAGTTATCAATGCAGGAAAAACAACTGATGTTTAACTATAAAAACCTCTTTGACCAATATTTAAATCAAAAGGACAATGTGGAAATTGCAAAAGAAGTGCTTGACAATATGAATCTGAAGTACCAGCAAGGAATAATATCTAGTCTCGAATTAACTAATGCTAATAACGACTATCTTACATCTGAAAGCAACTATACAAGCATAATGCTTCAGTTGCTAAATGCCGAATTATCATTACGTAAAATAAATAGTAAACTTTAAAAAAACAAAATATGAATACAATAAATTTTTTGACATTAACTTTGGTTGCAGGAATATTAACGTTTGGAACATCTTGCAATTCAAAAAACGATAAAAATAAAGACGAAAAAGCAATTAATGCTAAGCAGTCGTTTCCAGTAAAAACAATGATAGTTCAACAAGAATCAATATCTCGCACTATTGAATATACAACGTCTTTAATTCCTTTTGAAGAAGTTTATTTAGCTCCTTCAACACCAGGTAAAATTGAAAATATATATGTGGAAATTGGGGACCATGTTTCTCAAGGGCAGATTATTGCAACAATGGATAGAACAAATCTGGAGCAAGCTCGAATCAATTTATTAAACCTTGAAACCAATTTTAGACGTTTAGATACTCTTAAAAAAACAAACACCATTTCTGAGCAAAAATACCGATCTATGAAAACTGCTTATAATGCTGCAAAGGTAAGTTTCCAACATCTATTAGATAATACACAGTTAAAAGCTCCTTTTAGTGGCGTAATATCTGGTAAATATTTTGAAGATGGAGAAAATTTTTCAGGTACACCTAATACACAAGCTGGAAAATCTGCAATAATTTCAATTGTACAAATTAATCAACTAAAAGCACCGATTGGAATATCTGCATCATATTTTCCTCAAATTACAGAGGGAATGAAAGCAAACATTACAAGTGAAATTTATCCTGATTTAAGTTTTGATGGTGAAATTTTCAGAATTTATCCAACTATTGATAATGCTACAAAAACTTTTACTGTTGAAGTAAAAATCAAAAACGATAATTTAAAGCTACGCCCTGGAATGTTTTCTAAAATAAAACTTGATCTTGGAAAAGGAATTGCAATTTTAGTTCCAACAATTGCTCTGATTAAACAAACAGGAACAAACGATATGTATGTGTTTTTAAACGAAAATAATATAGCCGTAAAACAACCAATAAAAACAGGCCGAATAATTGATGACAAAACAGAAGTCTTAGAGGGAATAAAAGAGGGTGCTGAAATTATTATTATTGGACAAAACAAACTTGAAAACAAAACTCCAATTATTGTTGAAAAATAGCCATACGATTAATTAAATTAAAAAACAAAGTAGAATGAGTATATATAGCACCGCAGTCAAGAAACCTGTAAGTACCATTATGATTTTTATCGGAGTGATAATATTTGGAATGTATTCCTATTTACAGCTACCAGTAGACTATTTTCCTAAAATGGATCCTCCTATTATTTCTGTTTTTACATTTTATCAGGGAGCTAATGCTGAAGATGTAGAACAAAACATAACAAGAAAACTTGAAGATGGATTTGGTTCTCTTACAAATCTTAAGAAAATTTCTTCTTCTTCAAAAGATAACACATCGGTTGTCACTTTAGAGTTTGAATGGGGGACAAATTTAGATGAAGCAACTAACGAAATTCGAAATGCTGTTGGAATGGCTGAACGAAATTTGCCTGACGGTGTTGAAAGTCCTACCATTTTTAAAATGAGCACAAGCATGATACCTGTAATTATGTTTTCTATAACTTCAAATGAAAGCTATGAAGGTATTAAAGATATTTTAGATAATAAACTTATTCAACCTCTCAACCGTATTGAAGGTGTTGGAAATATAATTCAAATAGGTTCGCCTGTAAGAGCTATTATGGTTGATGTAGATCCCCGAAAATTGGATGCTTATAATTTAACGGTAGAACAAATTGGGGGTATTTTGGCTGCCAATAATCTTAATTTACCTTCTGGGAGTATGGAAATGGGAAAATCGGATCTGCCTCTTAGACTTCAAGGTGAGTTTGAAAATAGCGATGTTGTTAATAACATTGTTATAAGCAATTTAAATGGGAAAACAGTATATCTGAAAGATGTTGCAACAGTACGTGATGGCTTAAAAGATATAAAATCTTACGAACGTGCAAATGGAGGAAAAAACGTTCGCTTAATGATTCAAAAGCAATCAGATGCCAATTCAGTTAGTGTTGCTAATCAAATTAAGGAAAAACTTGAAAAAATTAAGCAAACACTCCCTCCTGATGTTAAAGTAGAGGTTCTTATGGATTCTTCAATAAATACTATTGCAGCAGTAGATAATCTTACTGAAACTATTTTTTATGCTTTACTGTTTGTTGTAATTATTGTGCTGTTTTTTATGGGACGATGGAGAGCAACTATAATTGTTTCTATTTCTATTCCAATTTCTTTAATTGTTGGGTTTATTTATATGTATTTATCTGGTGACACAATTAATATAATTACGCTTTCGTCGCTTTCTATAGCTATTGGGATGGTGGTTGATGACTCTATTGTGGTACTTGAAAATATTACGAAGAAAATGGAAAGAGGTGGCTTTGCTCGTGAGTCTGCGATCTATGGTACAAATGAAGTGAGTTTGGCCGTTATTGCATCTACGCTTACAATTGTTGCTGTTTTTCTTCCTTTAACTATGTTGGGAGGCATGACAGGTATCCTTTTTAAACCTTTGGGGTGGGTGGTAACTATTTCTATTGTTACTTCAGTTATTGTTTCATTGACTCTTGTCCCAATGTTGTCTTCAAAAGTATTGAGAGTAAAAGAGCCTAGTAAAAAGAGTTTCGGTGGAAAAATATATTATTTTTCGCAAAATTTACTTGAAAAAATGGATAATACTTATGAAAAGATACTTAGATGGGCTGTGGGACATCGTTGGGTTGTAATTAGTGCTTCAACAATAATATTTATTTCTTCTCTTTTTCTATCTAAATTGATTGGTTCAGAGTTCATGCCTGCTTCCGATAATGATAGAATTTCTGCTCAAGTAAAATTGGCTCAAGGAGTAAAACTTGATGAAACAATAAAAACTGCACAGTATTTAGATTCTATTTTTATGAATAAATATCCTGAAATAGAAATTGTTTCTACAAGTGCTGGTGTAGGTGATGAAAACAGTTTGTCAGCAATTTTCTCAGAAACAGGGAACTATATTATAAACTACAATTTTAAAATGAAGCCACAAAAGGAACGAAAAAAGAATATTTTTCAAATTGGAGAGGAAATTAGAGATGATATTAAAAAATTACCTGAAGTTGAAAAATATTATGTTGATCCAGGAAGTTCAAGAGCTGCAAAAATGATGGGTAGTGGTGGCGGAAGTACTATGGAAGTTAAAGTGTACGGAAATAGTTTTGATGAAACAAATATTATCTCAGAAAAAATATTTAATGCATTAAAAAATATTAAAGGCACTAAGGATATATTAATAAGCCGTGATAAAGAAAAAGCTGAATTACAGTTGGTTTTGGATCAGGAAAAAATGACTTCATTTGGTTTAAACACGGCAACAGTTGCTAGTATAATTCGAAATCGTATCACAGGACTTACGGCTACTAAATATAAAGAAGATGGAAATGAGTACGATGTTATTGTTCGTTATGATGAAAAATTTCGACATTCAACCGAAGATATAGAAAATATCTCAATTCTAACTCCTCAGGGCAAAATGGTTAAATTAAGTGAAATAACTCAATTAAAACGATTTTATTCTCCTCCAAACATTGAAAGACAAAACAAGGTACGTGTTGTAACAGTTTCTTCTGCATTATTAGGATCCGATTTAGGGACTGTAAAAGCTTCTCTTGAAAAAGAGATTGCTAAAATGAATATATCAAAAAATGTAACAGTAGAATTTGGAGGTAGTGTTGAGGATATGCAAGATTCATTTAAAAGTTTACTTATGTTAATGGTTTTGATTATAATATTGGTTTATATTGTAATGGCTGCACAATTTGAATCACTCTCAGAGCCTTTTATTATAATGTTTTCTATTCCGTTTGCTTTTACTGGAGTCTTTGTTGCATTATATTTATTTAATACTACAATCAATGTTATTTCTATGATTGGAGCAATTATGTTAATAGGTATTGTTGTTAAAAATGGTATTGTATTAGTAGACTATACTAATTTATTGGTTGATAAGGGATATTCCTTGAAACAAGCTGTCGTAGATGCAGGACGTTCAAGATTAAGACCTGTACTTATGACATCTTTAACTACCATTTTGGCTATGTTACCTATGATTGTGTTAACTGGTAGTGGCTCTGAAATGTGGCGACCAATGGGAGTTGCTGTATTTGGAGGTTTAACATTTTCAACAGCAGTAACATTAGTTTTAATCCCTACTATATACACTATTTTTGGTATAGGTAAAATAAAAAGGGAAAGAAAAGCTTTATTAAAAAACGCAAATAATTAAAGATTAATATAATGAAAGCAGTATTTATTTCGTATAATCAATCGCTTACTGAAAATGTACAAGAAATATTAAATAAAATGGGTATTAGAGGATATACTCAGTGGACAGATATACAGGGCAGAGGTTCTTTAAAAGGGGAGCCTCATGAGGGTACTCATACTTGGCCAGAGCTAAATAATACTCATTTAGTCATTGTTGAAGTTGAAAAAGTTCCAGCATTGCTCGAAAGTTTAAAACTGTTAGATGAAAAATCCGAACAACAAGGCTTAAGGGCCTTTGTTTGGAATGTTGAAAATTCCATTTAATACTTATTTTTAATGTTATGTGGTTAAACTTGAATATACGTTTTCTATTTTTTGCTTAGACTATGATTAAGTTAATGAAGAAATTGAGAACTGTTTGAGAAAAATAATATCAAATAAAAATAATGGCATTAAGTAGGTCTTATAATAAAAACATGAATGAATTATTGCCACAGATTTCAAATCTATTTAGAACTTATGGCATAAAAAGTTTAACCATAAAAGATATTGTAATGAAATTAGGTATATCAAAGAATGCCTTTAATGTTCATTTTAAAAATAAAGAGGATGTTATACTTAAATTGGCATATTCTGAGATTGGAAAAGAATCTGACGAATTAAATAACTTGTGTATTAAACATCAACATGTAATTGACCAACTGTATGCAATTAGTAAATACGTTGTCCAAAAAGAAAATGAGCTTAATTCTTTGCTAATTTATAGTATGAAGAAATATTATCCTGAAATTTGGGATAATGCTATGAATATAAGAAAAAAAAATGTAATCAATGTCATAACAAATAATTTCAACATTGGAGTAAAACAAGGTATTTATAGAAAAAGTATAGATTTGATTGTTGTTGTTCTATTTTCCGATTTTCTGTTAAATATAAGAAGCATTGAAATGAACAAAGATTGGTTGATAAATAATTTCGATAATACTTTTGATATTATTTTTCTGTATCATATTCGTAGTATTGCAAATAAAGAGGGGATTGAATATTCAGAAGAAAAATTAAATTGTCAAAATTTTTAATTTAATTTACTATAACATTCCTACCTATTACTATTGTGATAATTTAATATTCAATGTATTACGAGACCGTTGCAATAATCTTGATTTAATAATTTCGTTATTAAATCTCAATAATTTTTTAGATTTTGTTAATGATTTGTCAAAATTTAGTCAATTT
>Ga0209417_1000689_pt1 | contig 73283 bp, 58 predicted proteins | sample RifGroF2_FD_184002 | JGI IMG/M metagenome (GOLD analysis project Ga0209417, IMG submission 184002) | Groundwater microbial communities from Rifle, Colorado, USA - Groundwater F2 (SPAdes) (version 2) | ecosystem: Environmental > Aquatic > Deep subsurface > Groundwater | place: Rifle, Colorado... | reverse complement strand
AAACAAGAAGATTTAGCTATTTGCTAAAACTTCTTGCACATAAATATTTCTTGCCGCATAATTTGCCCTAAAATAAGGGATGGGGTATTTTATGCTCATATTGAAACAGGGGAGTTATATATGAGTTGAACGAACTATAGCAATAACGAAAGGATTTAAAGAGAATTATGCAGACAAGTTTAGTCAATATAATAAAACCTCAAAGGTTTTAAAGCCTAAGAGGTTTTAAGAGAAAATTAAAAACCCGACAGGATTTCTACTTTTTAATCAGTTTAGTACGATTTATCAACGTGTTGTTGTCATAAACCGAGATGAAATAAATGCCATTGTCCAATGAACTGATGTCAAGCGTATTTTGCTTACTTACAATAAGCGATTGTCCAAATACATTTTGAACAAATATTTCAGTATAAGGTTTAGTTGAATTAACAAATATGAATTCGCTTGCAGGATTTGGATAGATGCTAATTTCTTGAGCTAATAAATCATTTTCAGTAAGCACAATGCTAACATCAGCAACACTGCGAGGAAGAATTCTGTAATCGGCTAATCTCTCATAAGCAACACCCATAATGTTATAGAATGTTCCTATTTCAGGAGTTAATGTGTACATAATATCATCCACATTGGTAAGTCCAGATCCATCATCGATTGTCCAAACGCCGAACGTATCGGGAAGCGATAAGCACTCAACATTTTCAACCGAAACGAGTACGCTTTCATATTGTTCGTTATTTACCTCAAGGGTTGATAATGTCATTGGATTAACAGTGTTTGAAGATGAATTTATAATAAAGCTTGTTATTCCGGTTAATTCTGTTAAGCCATTATATTCGCTCACTGTTGCAGTAAGAGTTACATTATCTCCAACAATTGGATTTTGTGAATTATCGTAAACATATATTCCACTCCATGCAGCCTCAGCATCTTGAATATAAAAATTTGTACCTATAACAGCTGTTACAGTTCCTGTTGTTGTAATTTCAGTTCCTACTAATGGAGAGTCTCCTGAAATATCACTTGTATATTGAATTTCGTATATCGAGACTTCGCTAATTGGGGTTAAGCTAACAATGTCATCGGCACTTCTTGGTAAAATTCTATAGTCTGTTAAGCGTTCGTAGCCTATTCCTATGATGTTGTAAAATGTTCCAACTACAGGACTTGCAACATACAATATATCGTCAATATTTGTGGCTCCAGAACCATCGTCAACCGACCAAACTCCAAATCCATCGGGAGTAGTTAAACATTCGACGTTTTCAACCGAAACAAGTACGCTTTCATATTGTTCATCGTTAACTTCTGCTGTGGTAAGTGTTATTGGAGAAATTGTATTTCCTGATGAGTTTACTACATAGCTGGTTATTCCTGTTAATTCGGTTAATCCGTTATATTCAGTTACGGTTGCTGTAATAGTTACATTATCACCTAAAACTGGCGATTGAGTGTTGTCGTAAACGTAAATCCCACTCCACGCAGTTTCAGCTTCTTGAATATAAAAATTTGTACCGCTCACTGCCGTAATTGTTCCTGTGGTAATAACTTCTGCTCCAACCAATGGAGAGGCATCTGTCGTTGTGTATTGAATATCATAAATTGATACAATAGTGGCAAGGGGTTTTTCGGTAACATTTACAGTCCATATTTTTTCGGTTAAATCTTGTGCAGTAACAGTATAAGTAACCGAACTACTAAAATCTCTTGCAACGCCTGATGCCGGATTAATGATTGCTCCACTAGAAATTTCAATTGTAGGAGATAATGTAGTTAAAATTGTTCCATTTTGCACTTCGATATCAACAGTTGCTCCAAGTACATCAATAACTGCATCTCCGGTTTGTTCGGTAAAAACGAAACTTGTAATATTTGCTTCTGAGCCTAAAACGATTTCAGTAATATCGTCGATACTTCGAGGAAGAATTTCATATATTCCTCCCGAATTAAACCATGTCATCACTCCGGTAATATCGTAATTTGCTCCTAAGGTAGGAGTTGCAAAGTCGTACAATGTTTTGTAAACAGTTAATGCTCCTGTTCCATCGTTCACAACCCAAGTTCCGGTAGTATAAGGAGACGTACAAGTTGCATTTGAAACTTTTACCAAAACTCCTTCATAGGCTTCGGTAGCAGCATCTGCTGTTGTTACATCTACTGGAACAATCGTATTCCCTGATGAATTTACGGCATAACTTGTTATTGAAGTAAGCTCGGTTAGTCCATTATATTCTGCAACGGTAGCAGAAATTGTAACATTGTCGCCAAGAACAGGTACTTGAGTAGCATCGTAAACATAAACCCCACTCCAAGCAGCTGTGTTGTCTTGAATGTAAAAACGTGTTCCATAAATGGCTGAAATTGTTCCAGTTGTAGTTACATTCGTTCCAACTAAAGGTGATGCTCCAGATACATCAGCAGTGTACTGAATATCGTAAATAGTAACTTGTGCATTTGAAGTAAAAAATGCAATCATAAAAATAGTGGCTAATAATAAATTTTTCATGTGTATATTTTTTGTTAAACTTATAAACAATAGACTAATGTTACAAAGGTAAACATTTATAATTATTTTCTGTTAACCATTGCAATAGGTTTGGCAATGCAGAAAGTACATTTTTTTTGGCTTTTATGCTATCGTGAAAAACAACAATTGACCCAGGTCTTATTTGTTTCTGAACTCTGCGTAAACACGATTCTGCGCTTTGTTCTGGGTCATAATCTTTGCTCAGAACATCCCACATAATAATATCGAAGTCTTTCAATAATGGTGTAATTTGACAGGATTTTACTCTTCCGTAGGGAGGACGGAAAAGCGTTGATTGAATAAGCTTATTTGCATTGTAAACATCATTAACATACTCTTCACAGTTTGTTTTCCATCCTTTTAAATGATTATACGTGTGATTTCCAACAGAATGTCCCGAAGCAATAATTTCATGGAAAATATCCGGATAGTCAAGCACATTTTTGCCTAAACAAAAAAAAGTAGCCAATGCATTATATTTACGCAAACAAGCCAACACTTCAGAAGTAACTTCTGGTGTTGGCCCGTCATCGAATGTTAGGTAAACTATTTTTTCGTTTTCTCGCTTTCTAAAGATTAGTTTCGGATATCGTAAGCCTAAAATGAAAGTAAAAAAAACGTTCATTAAAAATTAATTTTGAATCGAACTAGAATAAATCGTATATAACTTTTGGAAATCGTCACTTAATGTTTTATTAATTTTTTCTTGTTTATACGCACTTGTTAATCGAACTAATTCTTGCATAACCATCATGGCTTTCTTGATTTCAAATTCAACAGAAGTTGCATAATCTCCGTCTAATGAAAAATAATAATTCAAATCATCTTGTGAACTTTTGGCTAGAATTTCAACAATTCCATTTGCTTTTTCATTTATTCCTGCCTTATAATAACCTTCTGCAATACCTAAGTTAAAATAGTTAAATGGAACTGTATTATTTGGCATAACTTCTAAGCACTTATCAAGAACAACAATCGCAGAATCTTTTTTCCCTTCTTTCAATAGCTCATCGGCTAATCGTGCAAAGTTGTTTCTTAAGTTCATGGTCATTCTCAAATTATTTTCATCCATATAAACATTTGGATCATTAATTCCACCCCACTTGAACTTATTAATCATGTTGTCGTACATAATTTCAGTGTCAATTCTACCAATTTGACCATCGGTATTTTTTGTTTTTATCGGCACTAGACGATATGCCAAGCCTTCGAGTTGGAAATATTCTTGAAGTTTCATATAACTTTCAGATCCAACAGTGATGGCAAAATATATTGGTCGTTCCCAATTATTATTAGCAAGTAAGTCGAGCACCATTAATTCGCTTTTTAAAACATATCCTTTATTTAATTTCCAATCTATGTTCGGAAGTATAAGGCTTGCATCATTTTCTTTAACAACGCCTAGTTGAATCGTTTTGGTAGAATCGACAGGAATTCTAAAATTTCGTGTTGGAGAATAACTCAAATCGTCGGCTTGAGGGAGCTTTGTTCGAGGGTCGTCACTTGAAATAAAATCCATAATTTGTTTCAATGGAGTATAGTCCTTAATTCTTGGGTCATCCATTAAATACACAATGTCGCGAGTGCCTTGAGCATATTTTTCAGGAGTAAGTGAGAAAGGAACCGGATTGGAATCGTATGCTTTTCTTTTCATTTGGTCAATATACCAATCGGTATTCAGAAGGCTTAAATTTACAACTCTAACATCGGTTCTGATGCCTTCAACTTCTTGAGCGTACCAAAGAGGGAATGTATCGTTATCACCGTTTGTAAAAATAATAGCATTAGGAGCACAAGAATTCAAATAGTTTTGAGCAAAATCACGAGCAGTATATCTACCAGAACGATCGTGGTCATCCCAATTTTCATTTGCCATTAAAACAGGAACTGCAAGGAGTGTTAAAAAACTGGCAAGTATCGCACTAGCAGCGTAAGGCATAATTTTGCGAAAAAGATCTTTAACTGCCAAAACACCTAACCCAATCCAAATAGCAAAGGCATAAAACGAACCAGCAAATGCATAATCCCTTTCACGAGGTTGATTCGGAGTTTGATTTAGGTAAATAATAATGGCAAGCCCTGTTAAGAAAAATAGAAGCATTACAATTGTAAATCCTCTTCCTTCACTTCTATATTGGTAGAACAAGCCTATTAATCCGAGCAAAAGTGGTAGCATGTAGTAAATATTTCTTCCTTTATTTGATTTCATGCTTTCAGGTAAACTTTGCTGAGAACCAAGTCTTAACTCATCAAAAAATGGAATTCCACTAATCCAATTTCCATTTAAGATTCCACCACGACTTTGAATATCGTCCTGACGTCCAGCAAAATTCCACATAAAATATCTAAAATATAAAAAGCCAACTTGATAACGAAAGAAAAATCTCATGTTTTCGACAAATGTTGGTCTATAAACATCTTTAGCTTCGCCTTGATTATCGATGATTGATATTTTTTTTCCTTTAACTTTTCCCCATTCTTCGTAAACATCAACGTGACTTCCTTCCGAGCTCCACATTCTAGGAAACAAGGTCATAAAACGCTCATCGTAATTTGGTTTTTCTTTATAATCTGCTATTTCATATCTTCCGTTTTTTTGAACATAAATTGCATCTGTTTCAACGTAAGGTTCTTCTTTATCTAAAGGAGCATTATAATACTGCCCATAAATTAATGGTCTATCGCCATATTGTTCACGATTTAAGTACGAAAGCAAAGCAAATACGTTTTCAGGATTATTTTCATCCATCGGTGGATTTGCTAAGGATCTGATAACAATCATAGTAAAGGACGAATATCCTATAATTATGACCGTAAATGCTAGAATAATTGTATTTAAAACGGCTTTCTGCTTTTTGTGAGTATAATATAATCCCCAAACCACTAAGCCGATAATTAAAAGTGCATAAAAAAGCACCCCTGTATTAAATGGAAGTCCAAAAACATTAACAAACAACAATTCGAACTTTGCGGCCAAAATAATAATGCCTGGAATAATTCCATACAATATCGTCAACATGGTAACCACCGAAATTATGGAAGATATTATTACTCCTTTTTTGGTTACTGGATATTTCTTAAAATAATATACAAATACAATAGCAGGAATAGCAAGTATATTGAGTAAGTGAACTCCTATTGAAAGTCCCATTAAATAGGCAATAAGAATTATCCATCGATTTGAGTGAAGTTCGTCGAAATTATCTTCCCATTTTAAAATTACCCAAAATACAATGGCTGTAAAAAATGACGACATAGCATAAACTTCTCCTTCGACTGCTGAAAACCAAAAAGAGTCGGAAAAAGTATAAGCTAAAGCTCCAACCGCCCCTGCTCCCATTACAGAAATAAGTTTACCCATTGACATGGCTGTACCATCTCTCATTACCATTTTTTTTGCAAAATGAGTAATCGTCCAAAATAAAAATAATATGGTAAGAGAACTCATTAGGGCTGACAAAACATTAACCATTTTAGCCACCTGTGTAACATCGCTTCCAGCAAACAAAGTGAAAAAACGAGCAAGAATCATAAATAAAGGAGCTCCTGGAGGGTGTCCAACTTCTAATTTAAAGGCTGTTGCAATAAACTCACCGCAATCCCAAAAACTTGTGGTTGGTTCAATAGTAAGAAAATAAACAGCGGTTGCTATTATAAAAACTATCCAGCCTGTGATGTTGTTTGTTAATTTGTAATTCATTGTTTTAATTTTATTTTGAGACGAAATTAAGATATTATTTTTTTATACTCTAATCCTTTATGTTAAAATGAGTTAATTGTTATAAAGCAGAAAAGTCCCCAACAAATGGGGACTTTATTTTATAATTTTTTCTTTACTAATGTTTCTTCAAATGCCTCAACAATATCGCCGACCTTAATGTCGTTAAAGTTTTCGATATTCAATCCGCACTCAAGTCCATTTATAACTTCTTTTGCCTCATCTTTAAATCGTTTGAGCGAGCCAAGGCTTCCTGTGTAAATTACAATACCATCTCTAATCAAGCGTATTTTTGCTGTTCGTGTAATTTTTCCATCGGTAACTAAGCAACCTGCAATAGTTCCAACTTTCGTAATTTTGAATGTTTCTCTAATTTCGGCTGAACCAATAATATCCTCTTTAACAACTGGAGAAAGCATTCCTTCCATAGCAAGTTTCAATTCTTCTATAGCATCATAGATGATTGAATACAATCGAATTTCGATTTCTTCTTTTTCAGCTAATCTTCTTGCTCCAACCGATGGACGAACTTGGAAGCCTATAATTATAGCATTCGAGGCAGATGCGAGCATAACATCAGACTCAGAAATTTGACCAACTGCTTTTTGAATAATGTTAACTTGAATTTCGGGGGTTGAAAGTTTGATTAATGAATCGGATAATGCTTCGATTGAACCATCAACGTCTCCTTTAACAATCACGTTCAATTCTTTGAAGTCTCCAATTGCAAGACGTCGTCCAATTTCATCAAGAGTAATGTGTTTCTTAGTTCGCATGCCTTGTTCACGATGAATTTGTCCTCGCTTATTTGCAATTTCACGAGCTTCTTTTTCAGATGAGAGAACATTAAATTTATCTCCAGCTTGAGGGGCTCCGTTTATACCAAGAATTAATGCAGGAAAAGACGGTCCAGCCTCAGTAATTTTCAAATTCCTTTCATTATACATTGCTTTAACTTTTCCGTAGTACGAACCAGCTAATACAACGTCGCCAATTTTCAGGGTTCCTGAACTTACAAGAACGGTTGTAATATAACCTCGTCCTTTGTCGAGTGCTGATTCGATAACACTTCCGACTGCATTTTTGTTAGGATTTGCTTTTAAATCAAGCATTTCAGCTTCTAGAAGAACTTTTTCGAGCAATAAATCTACATTATTCCCAAATTTAGCTGCGATTTCTTGGCTCTGATATTTTCCACCCCAATCTTCAACCAAAATATTTAAGTTGGCTAATTCTTCTTTTATTTTTTCAGGATTTGCTCCTGGTTTGTCAATTTTATTAATTGCAAAAATTAAAGGAACACCAGCAGCTTGTGCATGGTTAATTGCCTCTTTTGTTTGAGGCATAATTCCATCGTCAGCGGCTATCACGATAATTGCAATATCGGTAACCTGGGCTCCACGTGCTCTCATGGCTGTAAATGCTTCATGTCCAGGAGTATCGAGAAATGTCAACTGACGTCCATCGTCCAGCGTAACGCTGTATGCACCAATGTGCTGTGTAATTCCACCAGCTTCACCTGCAATTACGTTTGTATTTCTAATGTGGTCAAGCAATTTTGTTTTTCCATGGTCAACGTGTCCCATTACTGTAATAATTGGAGGGCGAGGAATAAGGTTTGTTTCATCGTCAACATCTTCAACAACATCTTGCTGACCGTCAACGGTTACAAATTCTACTTTGAAACCAAATTCTTCAGCAACAATCGACATGGTATCGGCATCGAGTCGTTGATTAATCGAAACGAATAATCCTAAACTCATGCAAGTTGAAATTACCTCATTAATCGGCACATTCATAAGCGAAGACATCTCGTTAACGGAAACAAACTCGGTAACTTTAAGAATATTCTTTTCGCCTTCTTGTCGTTCCATTTCCTCCTGCATCCGTTGACTAACAGCTTCTCTTTTATCTCTTCTATATTTTGAGCTTTTAGTTTTTGAGCTTTTCCCCATCAAAGACATCGTGTCTTTTACTTGCTTATCAACGCCTTCTTGGTCAACCTCTGGTCTTGAGTGTCGTTTTGTTTTCGATTTTTTCCACTCTTTTTTGATTGGTTTTGCCTTTTCGGAAACCTCTTTTGGAGTTTTTGCTACATCAACCTTTTCTTTTTCTTTTTTGATGCGTTTTCGTTTCTTTTTCTTAAAGTCGTCGTCAGAATTTGTTGATTTCACATCTCTCTTTATTACCCTAGATGGTAAATCAATACGTCCAACAACAACAGGGCCTGATAGTTTTTCAACTTGAGTTTTTAAGAATTCATCCTTTTCTTCAAGTTCATCAGGAATAATATTCTCGCGACGTTGCTCTCTTTTATCCTCAACTTGTTTTACTTCTTCTCTTATAGGTCTTCTGTTTTTTATAACCTTATCGCGACGTTCTTTATCTTTTTCTTCTTTGGTCTTTTTATCAGGGCGAGTTTTTTGGTTTAGCGCATCTAAATCTATTCGACCAACAACCTTTACTTCGCTTTCAGGAACAACCGTTTTAATATTTTCTATTTCAGGTTTTTCTTCTTTCACGACAACTGTAACCGGTTCTTTAATTACTTCTTTTGGTTTAGGTTCAGCAATTTCTTTTACAACTTCAACTTTAGCAGGTTCTTTAACAACGACTTTTTCGACTTTCTTTTTATTGAAAGAATCTAAATCAATTTTTCCTACAACTTTTACTTCCGATTTATGAGGTTTGTCATTCGTGATATTTTTAATAAATACTTCATCTTCTACAATTGGTTCCGCTTTTTCGTCATCAACAGTAATATCATCAAGAGTAACAGCCTCTGCATTTTTATGCGATTTGAATGTTATTTTTTCCGATTCTCGTTTTACATGAATATCAGTACTATATTCTTTTTCAAGAACTTTAAAAATATCTTCTGAAATCTTTGTATTTGGATTCGAGTCGATTTCAATTCCCTTCTTTTGTAAGAAGTCTGTTATTGTTGTAATCCCAACATTAAACTCCTTCGCAACTTTACTTAGTCTTTTAGATTTTTCGACTTTTTCCATATCCTAATAATAAATTTAATAAAAAAAGAAAAGACACATTTTAGTGTATCTAAAATTTATTCAAATTCTGATTTTAAAACTTTAATAACTTCCTTAACCGTTTCTTCTTCTAAGTCAGTTCTCTTAACAAGGTCATCAATAGAAAGTTCTAATACACTTTTTGCTGTGTCGCAACCAACTGCTTTAAGTTCGTCGAGCACCCAGCTTTCGATTTCGTCTGCAAATTCTTCTAAATCAACGTCTTCTTCGCTATTGTCGGTTTCTCGGTAAACATCAATTTCGAATCCAGTAAGCATTCCTGCCAATTTAATATTTAAACCACCCTTTCCGATTGCCAATGAAACTTGGTCGGGTTTCAAATATACTTCAGCTTTCTTGTCCTCTTCATCGATTTTAATATTCGATATTTTTGCAGGACTCAAGGCTCTAGAAATGTATAATTGAAGATTGTTTGTAAAATTAATTACATCGATGTTTTCGTTGCGAAGTTCTCTCACTATTCCGTGAATTCTCGAACCTTTCATTCCAACACAAGCTCCAACTGGATCAACTCTTTCGTCGTATGATTCTACAGCAACTTTAGCTCTTTCACCTGGTACACGAACAATGTTTTTGATGGTAATAAGTCCATCGAAAATTTCAGGTACTTCAAGTTCAAAAAGTCTTTCAAGGAAAACCGGAGAAGTACGAGATAATATAATTAGAGGGCTATTATTTTTCATGTCAACTCGGATAACAACGGCTCTTAAGCTGTCGCCTTTTCGGAAATGGTCAGAAGGAATCTGTTCATTTCTCGGAAGAATCAATTCGTTTCCTTCGTCGTCGATTATCAAAATTTCTTTTTTCCAAACTTGATAAACTTCGCCAGTAATTATTTCGCCTATTCTGTCTTTATATTTGCTAAATATTGAATCTTTTTCAAGGTCAAGTATTCTTGACGAAAGATTTTGACGTAAAGCAAGAATTGCTCTTCGTCCAAAGTCAATAAGTTTAACTTCGTCGGTAACGTCTTCGCCGACTTCGTAATCTTCGTCAATTTTTTTAGCGTTTGACAGTGTTATTTGAAGGTTTGCATCTTCTAACTCATCATCTTCAACGACTTCACGATTTCTCCATATTTCAAAGTCTCCTTTGTCAATGTTGATAATGATGTCAAAATTTTCACTAGAGCCAAATAGTTTATCAAGAGTACTTCTGAAAACTTCTTCAAGAATTCTCATCATTGTTTCTCGGTCAATGTTTTTTAGCTCTTTGAATTCCGAAAATGTGTCAATTAAATTAATGTTTAAGTCCATTTTCAATTATTTTAACTTTTTGTTTAAAAAGTAATTAAATTAATAGTTGATTTTATATTATTAAATTCAATAATCTTATTTCTTACTACGGTTTCTTTTTTCTTTTTTCCTTCGACTTTTACTTTTTCAGCGTATTCGAATTCTATACTGTCGTCATTAACCTTAGTGATAATGCCTTTGTTTTTTACACCATCAATTAGAACGATTTCGACGTCTTTGCCAATATTTTTAAGATATTGTTTGTGAACCTTAAAGGGTTGTCCAATTCCAGCAGATGCAACCATAAGTTCGTAATCTTCTATTTCGCGGTCTATATTTGCCTCGATGTGCCTACTTAATGCGACACAGGTGCTGATTGGAACTCCTTCGAAACTGTCGATAGTAACAATAATTGCATTTTTTGCACTTATTGTAGCATCGACCAGAAAAACATTATTTTCCTTAACAAATTCGTCGATTAAAGTCAGTATTTTCGCTTTTTCTATCATAATTTTGGTGTAATAAAATAGGGGACTTTTGCCCCCTATTTCATTTCTTTTCCCACAAATCTGCTACAAACTTATAATAAAAAGTTGAATTTACAAAAACTCTAGATGGATTTTAAAAACTTGTTATACCTATTTTGAATTATGGTTTAACACAACCAAATTTTCCGAGATATTTTTCGATTCCTATTTTTATAGTCTTTTCTAAATCCATGTGATGTAAGCAAATTTTGGTTTCTATAATTTCATCGTTTTTTAGCTCCAAATTAAGTATGGTTCTAACAGAATTGTTATCTGAATTTTCGGCTGTTGTATTGTTCTCGGTTTTTGCTTGAGCAATAATTTTTCGACTTGCGTAAATTTCTGCCCACAAGCTATCAACTTGTAAATTTGTGACTTCGCTCAAATTTTCAGAACTTTCGGGAGCTACTAGCTTTGATTCTAGACCAATTTTGCCGACTCTCATTTTACTTTCTGATTCTCTGTAGTCGTATTCGCGATTAGCCATAAACAAATTATCAATTAAGATTATGTTTTTAGCTGCTTTTACATTGTTGATTCCTCCAACATCGCTGAATCCAAAAATATTTCCCAAGCACATTAGTTGAACTTCTTTATCCATTTTAAGTGCGTTTCCGCTGTAATTTTTGGCAAGTTCATCGTATCTCCATGTAAATAAAATTGTATTATTTGTAATTTCGTACATGGTTGGGTTATTTCCGTCGGCGGGCTTCCAAAGCGAAGTTGCATGGATACCTTCTCCGGTATTATTTATTATCAGATTATTGTCGATTTTTATCATGCTCGACTTGTTTCCTGCTGTGTAAATAGCTCCTTCGAGGCTGGCAGTATTCAACACGATGCAATTTTTAACGGTTGCATTGCAATATTTTCCAGTTGTGATTTTTATTCCTTCAGTATTTGGTGTAGCATGCTTACTTTGCTCAGAATTATCGGTTCTCAAAATTTGTAATTTTTTTTCGTCGGCATATAAATTTCTATCGCCATTGTCGATAATTATTCCATCAACAACAATTTCTCCTTTATATTCGGGATATTTTAAATGTGTTTCGATTTTCAATCTCGCTTCGGTCGAGGTTTCATTTAGACGATTAGACCCTGAAAAAATGGTTTTGTATTCTCCCCATGGATCTCGTTGACTAAAATCGTTGCTGTATCCTCCGATTATTGTACACGGAACATTTGTGCTATAGGCTCCAATTCCATTTGTTCCCAGATATTCCCCTTGTGCAATATGAACAATATCGCCTGGAGCTAGAAGTGAAATTATATCTCCTAAATCTTTAACAGGTTTCTTTTTTGTGCCGAGATTCCCTTTTCCTTTATCAACCGAAACATAATATTCTTTTGGCGAAACCGTCGAAACTACATTTTTTGTTTGAGCATTTGCCAAATCTGAAGCCATCACAATAAATGATAAACAGATTATTCGAATCCAAAGATTTTTCATGTGAGATTATTTAAAATATAACAATGTTTTTTGCAGGAATCTAAAAAAAACTTAATCAATTTTTATTCTATTGTCGATTAATAAGTCTGAATATTTTTCGTCAAGCGTATCGGTCCAGCCGATTAAATATTTTGTAAAATTGCTCATTTCCATAGTTTTAATGCTTTTTGCATACGGATCTTGCATAATTTCATTCGGGAAATTTTTTGTGGCAAAATCAATATTTTTTTGACTTTTTCGATAGGGAGAACTGCATAAATCGGCTGCACCAAATAAGTTTAAAACACTGTGAGCAATTGCCGAAGGATATTTGTAACTTACGATAGCAAATTCAACATCGCTGGTTGTCATGGTATTTACATGCAAGGAAATGTCGGTTTTATAATAATTGTTTACCATAAACAAAAGTGCTACGCTCTCGGCTTTGTATTCGTCGCGTAAATAGGCAACAAACCGTTCTTTATTTTTCGGATTTTTGATTTCGGGAATTCCGTCTTTTTCTGATAAGTTAAACGATAATCCTGCTTTTTTGGCAATGTAGTCGGCCCATTTGTTTAAACTGATAATTCCAGTATGTAAATTTGGCGTTGTGATTGTTTTTTCTACCGAGCCTTCAGGAAGTTCTTTGTTTATGGTCGAAAATTCTTGTCCAATGTAATAATCGCTTCTTACCTTTAAATTTATTTTTTCTTCTCTAGCTTTTGTATTGAGCCAGTTTACGGCTGTATTTAAGGAATCAATAGTCGATTGTATATCAAACTCTGTCCATGGCAATGTCGATTTTGTATCAACAAATACGCAGTAAACCAATACTTCTCCTTTCAGCGTTTTGCATACATTCATGTTTCGAGCATCACGATAATCGATTTTTTTCGAAAGCAAATATGAACTCAGCAGTATGCTTGAAAGAATTAATAAAAATAGTTTAAGCTTCATAACAATATGTGTGTCTGTTTTTTTGTTGTTTACAAAAGTATAAATTATACCGATAGAAAAAAACAAACGAATTGCGTGATGTTTTAAGATTATTATTCGTTACACAAATGCGTGTAATTAATCAGTTTTTGTAGTATTCTTGCTCCTACATTTGCGTCCCATTCGGTATCTCCCGGTGAAACCTCGCATAAATCAAATCCGATGATTCTTTTTTTGTAGTCCGATAACTTTTTAATCAAGTAAACAGCTTCGTAAAATCGCAATCCACCTGGTACAGGAGTTCCAGTATTTGGACAATGCTCTGGAGTGAGCCCGTCGATATCGAAACTTATGTAAACATTTTCGGGTAAATAGGTCATAATTTCGTCGCATTGTTTATCCCACAAAACTCCTTTGTACGTGTCTTGCTTTATCTGAAAATCGTGGTACATGATAACTCTGTCGTCGTTGTTTGCAAATTCAATTTCGTCTTCGCAAACATCTCGTACAGCAACTTGAACAAGCTTTGTAATGTTTTTAAATTTCATGGAATTAAACATAATCGAAGCATGAGAATGAGTAAATCCTTCGTAGGCATTTCGTAAGTCGGCATGAGCATCAATATGCAATATCCCAAACGATTCATGTTTTGAGCAAAGAGCTTTGATTAATCCGTAAGGAACACTATGTTCGCCTCCAATTACTCCAACAATTTTTCCTTTATTAAGCCAATCAAGCGACTCGTTATAAACCCATTGGTTAATTTCGTCAGAAGCTTTGTTCACTTTTTCAAGTAAAGACGAAACATTTTTATCTTCAACACTAATTCCTTTTTCGAGCAACGAAATAATATCATCGGAATATTTTCCAAAAACTTTATTTTTCGTTAAAATCGCTTTTTCAATAGGGATTGTTCCGGTTTTTATTTTCCAAGCATCTTTTACATCAAAATCGTATAAATCGACTTGAGTCGAAGCGTTTATAATTGCCTCAGGACCTGACGCCGTTCCCTTTCCGTAAGAGGTTGTTGCGTCCCAAGGAACAGAAAGAAGCACAATTTCCGATTCTTCAACTGTGTAAGGAAAAGCGAAATAATTTCCATTCGGAATACCAATATCATTCGGGTTGTAATCCATAATTGAACGAATAAAGTTTTTGTTATCAAAAAACAAAATTAAAGTAAGTTTTACTATCTTTATACTATTAACGAAAAAAATATTTTATGGAAACCTCAGAAAAAATTATTCAAGCAATTAAAAAAGCTGGAAAAGCTATGAAAAGTGCAGAAATTGCAGATGCAACTGGAATCGATAAAAAAGAAGTCGATAAAGTATTAAAAAAACTTAAAACTGAAGAGAAAATAATTTCTCCGAAAATGTGCTTTTACGATGTAAAAAAGTAAAAATGTATAAAAATTTGGAGTTCTAAATCACAAAGGTTTTAACTCCAAATTTACATTTAAAAAAATGAAGATTCTCTCTCTTGCTAAAATTCGGGAAGCCGATTTGTACACAATTGAAAATGAACCCATAAAGTCGATTGACTTGATGGAAAGAGCAGCATTTCAATGTGTTAAATGGATTCTCAATCGCTGTAAAAATAGCGAGGAATTTGTAGTTTTTGCAGGACAAGGAAATAATGGTGGTGATGGACTGGCAATAGCCCGAATGCTAGCTGAAAATAAAAAAAAGGTTCGTGTTTATGTATTGAAAATTTCGAATTTAAGCTCTGACGATTTTAAGACTAACTACGAACGTTTAGTGAAAACAACAGTAGATGTTAAAGAAATTGAATCGAAAAATGAATTGCCTAAACTTAGCCAAAATGCAATTATAATCGATGCAATTTTCGGTTCCGGATTGTCGCATACGATTTCGGGAATTGCGGAACAAACAATATCTTTCATAAATAGTCAAAACAATCAAAAAATTGCAATTGATATTCCTTCAGGTTTATTTGTTGATGATAATAGCAACAATCTCCGAGATTCAATTGTGAAAGCAGATGTTACGCTTACATTTCAATTTCCTAAACTTCCATTTCTATTGGCTGAAAATCATGAATTTGTTGGCGATTGGATAGTTTTAGATATAGGTTTGCATAATGATTTTATTTCTTATGCTGATACAGAAAATTTTTATCTTGAACGCCAAGACATAAACTTAAAACCTCGTGATAAATTTGCACACAAAGGAAGTTTTGGTCACGGATTGCTTATTGCAGGAAGTATTGGAAAAATGGGTTCGGCTGTGTTGGCATCAAAAGCTTGTTTAAGAAGTGGAATAGGCTTACTTACGAGTTATATCCCGAAAAATGGATTGTCTATAATTCAATCGTCGGTTCATGAAGCAATGGCGATTTGTGATACAAACGAAAATTATATTTCTGATATTCCAAGTTTTGAAAAATTTTCAGCAATCGCAATTGGTCCAGGCTTATCGCAGGAAAAAGATACTTTTTTGGCATTTAAAAAACTAATTTCAACTTGCAACAAACCCTTGGTAATTGACGCCGATGGTTTAAATCTTTTGTCGAAAGATCAAACACTATATAAGCTATTGCCACAAAACACAATTCTTACACCCCATAAAAAAGAATTTGAGAGGCTTTTTGGACAAAGCAAATCGGATATGAATAGGCATATTCTTCAAAAAGAAATGTCGAAAAAATATAAAATTATTATTGTTCTAAAAGGGTCAAATACATCAATTTCATTGCCTGATGGAGAAACTTGGTTTAACTCAACCGGAAATAATGGGATGGCAACCGCCGGAAGTGGAGATGTTTTAACAGGAATAATTCTATCTTTGCTGGCTCAAAATTACAATAGCGAAGACGCTGCTAAAATTGGTGTGTATATTCATGGACTTGCTGGAGATTTTTCGTTAAAAAATCAAAGCCACGAATCGTTAATTGCCGGCGACATTGTTGAAAATTTGGGAAATGCTTTTAATTTTGTTAAAAAATAATTTTACGATGATAAAAATAATTTCTGTTGTTCTTTTGATTTTTGCGATTAGTGCTTGCACAAGTGTAAAAGTTGTTAATGTTAACGAAGCCGAAAAATATTACGATGGAGGAATTATATATTCGTTACCCGAAACGGTTTTGCAAATTGATGTTGAATTAAAAAAGACAACTTACATAAGAGGTCCTTTTTTCGAATACGCCGAAAAATATTTAAATATCAACAATGTGATTAAAAAAAATCACACGGAATGGGAAATTATAAATGTTGACATTAATAGTATTGCTGAACCTGATTATAATAATTATTTCGTTTTAAAATCGAACAATAAGACTATAATGAACGGGCTTACTCTTAACGAAAAAGGAGTTATAGAGTCAATAAACCTGGTTTCAAAATCTCCAAAGTCTGTTGAATCAGACAACCTGATAATTGATATTGCAAAACCCGAGATAGAAGCTCAGTTTACCGATTTGTCGATAAAACGGAATATTAACGAATTACAAGATACGGTTTACAAAAAGGTAAAACAAGACACTTCTTTTGTTCGAGTTCCTATAATACGAAAACAATTAGAGAAAAAATCGATAAACGAAAAAGCAGAAGAAGCGGCTAACTTTATTATTAAGCTTAGAAAGCGAAGGTTTAAAGTGCTTACAGCACAAACTGAAACTCAAATTTCGGGAACTGGCAGTGTGCAATCGATGATTGCAGAACTTGATAAATTGGAAGAAGAATATTTATCCTTGTTTATCGGGAAAAAATACGAAGAAACAATCATCAAAAACTTTACTTATACTCCTAATAAAAGCAAAGATTTGAATGTGAGCATTTTATTTAATTTATCAAAAGAAAACGGAATTGTAAGTAAAGAAGATCAAAGCTCGCAGCAGGTTATCGTAAAAGTTATAAATGATGGAAAAACAAAGGTTATTGATAGTTATTTAGCAAAAAAAGAGGAAGAAAAGACAAAAGAAATAAAAGGTCTTGTATATCGAATTCCAGATCTTGCTTCGGTTCAAGTTTTACTAGGTGAAGACGTCATTGCTCGGAAAAAACTTCTTGTTGCTCAGTTTGGAACATTGACCACATTACCCGAAACTATTCTTAAAAATAAAAACGTACAAATAAGATTTAATCCTTTATTTGGAAATATTGAGCAGATTTTTCAATAATTTCGTTTGATGATTTTAGTATTTTCGTTTAAAAAAACCGATAAAAACCAACCACCGAATCCATACTAAGTACGTTGCTTTGGCTGTTTGCCCTTTTAACAAAAAAACAGTTCCCAAAATTACTGCAGCTGCAAACTTAAATAAATATTCAAAAGGTTTTGCAAGTGTTTGAATAAATGGCTCTTGTTTTAATCTGATTCTCTCAGTAGCTCCAACCTGAAAACTTTGCTTTTTGATATACCAATCTTCAACCCTAAAAGCATCCATGTAGTGATGAACAATTACATCTGCAGCGTATAGTATCGTTTTTCCATTTCGTCGAAGCTTAAGAAACATATATTTATCATCGTTTCGAATACCTAAGTCAACATTAAATCCGCCTAATTCTTCAAATACTTCTTTCCTAAAAGCCATGTTGCACCCAACTGGATATTTTGTTGAAACAAATGCCGTTGTAGTATCTCCGTAATCGACTTTTGAAACAAAACCTTCGAGGTATTTCGACATCCATTTTGGTTCTTTTCCTGCAAAATAAATTGGAAGAACCTTTCCGCCGAGTGAATCAAATTTAGGATTATTTTGAAATGCTTGTAGTAAATTTTCGGCATAATCGGGTTCAGCAATTGCATCGTCGTCGATAAATGCAATGATTTTTCCGCTCGCTATTTCAATTCCTTTGTTACGAGCATAAGATAAGCCTTGATTAGATTCTATGGCATATTTGAAATTTAATTCCGGATTGTTTTTTCCGAAATTCAGACTAATTTCTTCGGTTTTATCGGTAGAATTATTATTGATGACAATGTATTCGACCTTGCTGTTATCAAGAGTCTGTTTTGTTAGGCTTTCAAGAGCTTCGGGTAAATATTTATCTCTATTGTATGAGCAAATTATGATAGATAATTCCATTCTAATTTTAAATTATTTGCAAACCTACACGAAATATATGAATCTGCAAATGAGATGTTTTGATTTGTCTTAAAAAAACAAACACCCAATTTTGAAAATCGAGTGTTTGATAGAGTTTTTAACCTCCAAAATCGTCAAATGCAATCATTTCATTGGGAACTCCCATATCGTAAAGCATTTTATTCACAGCATCGTTCATCATAGGAGGTCCACAAAGGTAGTATTCAATATCTTCTGGCTCTTCGTGTTTGCTTAAATATTCATCTTTAATTACCTGATGTATAAAACCTTTTAAGCCATTCCAATTATCTTCTTCTTTTGGTTCAGAAAGTGCGATATGAAAAGTGAAATTAGGGAACTCTTTTTCAATGGCTCTAAAATGTTCTTCGTAAAATACTTCTCGTTTTGAACGAGCTCCATACCAAAAAGTAGCTTTCCTTCCAGTTTTAACCGTATGGAATAAGTGAAAAATATGCGAACGCATTGGAGCCATTCCTGCACCACCGCCAATAAACATCATTTCTTTTTCGGTTGGCTTAATGTGAAACTCTCCGTAAGGACCAGAAATCATAACCTTATCGCTAGGCTTGCGTGAAAAAATAAACGAAGAACAAATACCTGGATTTACATTCATAAAACCGCCTTTTGCTTTATCCCAAGGAGGTGTTGCAATACGAATATTTAACATTACAATGTTATTTTCTGCTGGGTGACTTGCCATTGAATAAGCACGATACGTTTCTTCGGTATTTTTCATTTTCAAGTCCCACAATTTTAAATTATCCCATTCGTCTCTATATTGCTCTTCAACTTCAATATCTTTTCTGAAATCAACCTCAAGTTTTGGAACATCTATTTGTATATATCCGCCCGATTTAAAATCTAGAGTTTCGCCTTCAGGCAGTTTTACTACAAATTCTTTAATAAATGTTGCAACATTCCGATTCGAAACAACTTCGCATTCCCACTTCTTGATTCCCATTATTTCGTGAGGAATAAGAATCTCCATTTCTTCGCGAACTTTTACCTGACATCCCAAACGCCAATTTTCTTTAATTTGTTTACGGTTAAAAAATCCAACTTCAGTAGGAAGTATTGTACCGCCGCCTGATTCAACTTGACATTTACACATTCCGCAAGTTCCTCCGCCTCCGCAAGCCGATGGTAATAAAATTTTATTCACAGCCAATGTATTCAAAAGCGATGAACCGCGTTCAACATCAATTTCGCTGTCTCCGTTAATTTTGATTTTAACTTTGCCCGATGGTGAAAGTTTTGCTTTAGCGATAAGCAACATCACAACCAAAAGTAGAATAGTTCCTAAAAATATTCCTGTTCCTATTAAAAGTAAATTTATAAAACTCATTTTAATTCAAATTAAATTTTAATTCCCATAAATCCCATAAATGCAAAGGCCATTAAACCTGTAATTATGAAAGTAATTCCTAATCCACGTAAGGGTTTTGGAATATTTGAGTACGTAATTTTCTCTCTAATTGCAGCCATACTTATGATGGCTAAAAACCAACCAATTCCTGATCCAACAGCATAAATTGTAACTTCACTAATTCCAAGTCCCATCAATGATTGGTCTTCTTTTTCTTGTACAAAAAGTGCTACGGCTAAAATCACACAATTCACTGCAATGAGTGGTAAAAATATTCCTAATGAACTGTACAATGCTGGTGAAAATTTTTCGACTGCCATTTCAACTAATTGAACTATCGCAGCAATGCTCGCAATAAAAATCAAGAAACTTAAAAAGCTCAAATCAACATCTTTAAAACTTTCGTTAATCCAAACCAAAGCTCCTGGTTTTAGCATATAATGATATAATAACCAATTGAATGGAGCTGTAATTAACAAAACAAAAACCACGGCAATTCCAAGTCCTATGGCTGTTGTTACCTTTTTTGATACAGCAAGGTAAGAGCACATTCCCAAGAAATATGCGAACACCATATTGTCGATAAAAATCGACTTTACAAAAAGATTAAATAATTCCATAATAAATATTTTTCAAAATTAATTTTCGATTAATTGTTTGTTTCTGCTTCGTTGTATCCAAATAATAATACCAATAATTATCAAAGCCATTGGAGGAAGTATCATTAAACCATTGTTTTCGTAACCTAATTGATAAAAAACTGGAGGAATAACTTTGTAACCCCATATGGTTCCTGAACCTAAAAGTTCTCGTGTAAACGAAATAATTGCTAAAATCAACGTGTAACCCAAACCGTTTCCAATTCCATCAATAAACGATGGCCATGGTTTGTTGCTCATTGCAAAAGCTTCTAAGCGTCCCATCAAAATACAATTTGTGATAATTAATCCCACAAAAACCGAAAGTTGTTTGCTCACATCATAAACATAAGCTTTTAGAATTTGGTCAACAATAATTACCAAAGCCGCAACCACAACCAATTGTACAATAATTCTAATTCGGTTTGGAATTGTGTTTCGTAACGATGAAATTATTGCATTTGAAAACGCAGTTACAATCATTACAGAAACTCCCATAACCAATGCTGGCTTCATTTGTACGGTTACTGCCAACGATGAACAAATTCCTAAAACTTGAACCGTAATTGGATTTTCAAGATTAATAGGTTTTGTTAACAAACTTGTATATTTATTTGCCATATTTTATAATTTTTGTGCTTTGTTTTTACTAAAATATTCTTGATATGATGATAAACAATCTTTCACCATTGCTTCTAAACCTTTGCTTGTGATGGTTCCGCCCGAAATTGCATCAACTGCGTGAATATCATCATCTTTTGCTCCGCCTTTCATTATTCCAACGGATGTGAATTTATTTACGGTGTCGAAAATTTGTTTTCCGAAAAATTGCTTTTGAAATACTGCAGTGTTTATTTCTGCTCCTAAACCGGGGGTTTCTCCTTTGTGGTCGAACACGCAACCTGCAATGGTGTTAAAATCTGGTTGAAACGACATATATCCCCAAATTGGTCCCCAAAGTCCTTTTCCACGCAATGGAACTATGTAAAGTTGTAAACTATCGCCTTCGTTTGGTGTGCAAATGTAAACTGGAAATAATCGTTCTTCAATTTTTTCTTTTTTAAGTTCGTCGGCTAAATTTATATCGAAAGCAATTGCGTTTTCGATTTTTTCACCTTTGCTATTCACAACCAACGACGATGTGATGAATTTTTTGTATATTTCTTCAGCATTTTTTGGTGTTGAAACAATATTTACTGATGCCAAAATGTTTTGCATTTTCTCAATACGGATATTGTTTTCTTGCGGTTCTTTCAAACTTTGCGATACATACGTTAATGCTGCTGCAATTACAACAACCATTATTGTTGAGTAAATAAATATGTATGAGTTTTTTTCGGTATTCATATTTTTATGTTTTTATAAAATCAATTTTTGACAATGGGATTAATCCCATTGTTGTTACATTTATTTTGCAGTTCTTTTTAATCTTCGATTTACGTTTGCTTGAACTACATAATAATCGATTAATGGAGCAAATGAATTTAAAAGTAAAATTGCTAACATCATTCCTTCGGGATATGCTGGATTTACAACACGAATTAACATCGACATAACGCCAATCAAAAATCCATAAATTATTTTTCCGGTTGCTGTTTGTGTTGATGAAACTGGGTCGGTTGCCATAAAAACAACGCCAAATAAAAATCCGCCCATCATTAATTGTTGCAATGGCGAAACCATCATATATTGATTTGCTCCAACTAAATTAAATGTCAAAATCATTAAAACTGCTCCAACAATTGCCGAAAGCATTATGCGTAAACTTGCAATTCCTGTAATGATTAGAATTGCGGCTCCAATTAAAATTGCCAATTTTGAAGTTTCGCCAATTGAACCGGGAATTGTTCCAATAAACATTTCCATTAACGATGGAATTTTTTCGAATTGATTTTGAGCTGCAAGTGCCAATGGTGTTGCTCCCGAAAAACCGTCAACTACTTTGGTTGATGTATCGCTTAAGCCTGAAATCCAAACAAAATCTCCCGACATTTTTGATGGATATGCGAAAAATATAAACGCTCTTGCCAACAATGCTGGATTAAAAATGTTCATTCCTGTTCCGCCAAAAACTTCTTTTCCAATAATTACTGCAAAAATTGTTGCAACTGCAACCATCCAAAGTGGAACATCAACTGGCATAATCATAGGAATTAACATTCCCGAAACCAAAAATCCTTCGTTTACTTCGTGTTTGCGAATTTGTGCAAAAATAAATTCTACGCCCAAACCCGAAACATAGGAAACTACAATGATTGGAAATACTTTTAAAAATCCAAACCACGACATTTCCCAAAATCCGACAGTTTCGCCAATTGCACGAAAATGTTGAAATCCAACATTCCAAATTCCAAACAAAAGTGCTGGAATTAATGAAATTACAACAATAGACATTGTTCGTTTCAAATCAATGCTATCACGCACGTGTGCTCCACGATTGGTTACTTTGTTTGGAACAAATAAAAATGTTTCAAAAGCATCGAAAGTTGAACGAAGTTTTGAAAATTTGCCTCCTTCTTCGAAGTTTGGCTTTATTTTATCTAAATATTTTCTTAAAAAATCCATCTTTTTGTAAGTTCGTAAAGTTTATCAAGTTTTTAAAGTTTGTAAAGTCCGTAAAGTTTATAAAGTTCAATTGCAATTAGTAATTTTCAATTAGTAATTAGCAATAAACAGCCCAATAAATAAATCAATTTGTAATCTTCAATCTAAAATCAATTAGCACATTAGCATATTATCTAATTACCAAATTTTCTCTTCTGAATTCTTTCTTCAAATTACCAAATTAGCACATTACCAAATTATCACATTAATTAACTCATTTCTTTTTTCATTAAATTTAATCCGTTGCGAAGAATTTTTTGAACTTCAATTTTTGATGTGCAAACATATTCGCACAAAGCTAAATCTTCTTCAATAACTTCGTAAATTCCAAGTTGTTCCATTTTATCAATATCTTCAACCATAATTGCTTTTACCAAATGTTGTGGCAAAATGTCCATTGGAACTACTTTTTCGTATTGACCTGTCATTACAAAAGCACGTTCGGCACCATTGTAATTTGTATCTAATTTGTATTCTTTTTTTGGAAATAATGACGAAAAAAATGTTTTCGATGCCGAAAATTTATTCATTCCGGGCAAAGCCCAACCTAAAAATTCGTAATGATTTCCTTCCGGAATTACAGTTAATTGTGTGTCGTGAAATCCTAAAAATCCTTTTTCCGAAATTTGAGTTCCGGTTAAAACATTTCCCGAAATAATTCGAACATTTTCTTGTTCTAAATTGTTTTTAATTAATTCTGTAACTTGAGATCCAATCATTACTTTATAGTACCGTCTTTCTTTAACTTCTGAGCCGGTTAAGGCAACAATTCTAGATGCATCGTAAATTCCTTTTGAAAATAATCGTCCTATAGCAACAACATCTTGGGGGTTTAGCGTCCAAACAACATCGCCCTTGTTAATTGGGTCGATATGATGTATTTGAACGCCAACGTTTCCAGCAGGATGTGGTCCGATTATGCTATTTAGTTGAACGCCTTCGGTGTTAATAAAAACTTTTGAAGGATTAAATTCTGCATTAATGTTTAAATGTATTTTTCCCGATGTAAGTTTAGACAATGCATTAATTCCAATTTGAAATTCTTTTGCATCGTCTTGAATCGTAAAATCTAAGTCGGGGGCTAAGGGAGCAGAATCAAAGGCTGATATAAAAATAGATTTTGGAGTGTCGTTAGGATTTGCAACAATCCCATAAGGGCGTTGAATGATTAAAGGCCAAAGTCCACTTTTTAATAGATTTTCAATAACTTGATCTTTTGACAAATTTTTGGGGTCTCCATGTGTAAAAAGCTCATATTCATGCTCAATATCAGCTTTTATTATTACTTCAAGAATTTGTCTTCGCTCTCCTCTTATAATTTCTTTTACTGTTCCGCTGACAGGAGATGTGAATAATATTTCTGGCGTGTTTTTATCGTGAAACAAAGCTGTCCCTGCTTTAACTAATTCGCCTTCTTTCACAAGCATTTTAGGAGTTAAACCATGAAAATCAGTTGGTTTTATTGCAAAATATTCAGCTTGATTAGGTTTAATAAATATTTTCTCTGCGCCCCCTGCGATTCTGATATTTAATCCTTTACGTAATTTTATTACTTTCGACATCAGACAAGTATATATTTGTTATTTTTACGGCAAATTTATGTAATTTTATTTCGTTTTAATAATGTTTTATAAAAAAATATACATTTATATATATAAATAAATGCAGAGTTTAATAGTTAATAGTACTAAAATATATTTTTGTCTTGTATTTATGCTAAAAACGCTATTTGCAGATGCTCAGAATATCAATTCCTCAAGCATGGTATATAAAGATGAAACTTTTAAGGAGTCGATACAATCAGTATTATTATATAATAAACAATGGGAGCTTTCTCGTCCTTTAATGGTTATAGATAATAACGATACATTAAAACTTAGCTTCGATGATATCAATAATAATGTTAAGAATTATTATTACAAAATAATTCATTGCAATTCCGAATGGGAATCTTCAAATTTGTTTTATTCTGATTACATGAGCGGGTTTGAAGAAAACGAGGTAAATGATTATAAATTCTCAATAAACACGTTGATCGCTTATGTTCATTACAATCTTTTTATTCCGAATGAACAAGTTCAGATTTTAAAATCTGGCAATTACATTATACAAGTTTACGAAGACAATAATCCCGAAAATATTGTTTTTACTCGCCGATTTTATTGTGTCGAAAACAAGGTTCATGTCAATGCTATTTGCAAACAAGCTACTGATATTAACGAACGAAATACAAGTCACGAAATTGATTTTAAGATAGAAACAGGTTCTTTAAATATTAATAATCCGTACAACGATATAAAAGTTACGATTAGTCAGAATGGTCGTCCAGATGGCTTGATTACAAACCTCAAACCACAATTTGTAAATACAAACGAATTGATTTACGAATACGATGAGGGGAATTTATTTAGTGCAAACAACGAATTCAGAAATTTTGATATGAAAAGCATTCGTTACCAATCTGAAAATATTGGAGGAATTCAATTTATTGAACCTCTTTACCATGTTGGAATAAAAGAAGATTTAGCAAAAACTCATGCACAATATTTTTTCGAGAACGATATCAATGGGAAATACTTGGTGAAAATAACCGAAGGCGACGATAGCGAAGTCGAAGCAGATTATGTTATGGTACATTTTAGATTACCTTATGAAATCCCCTTCGTAACTGGAAATATATATTTGTACGGAGCGTTGACCGATTGGCAAATGAATGCAAAAAATCGAATGCAATATAATTTCGAAAGTCATGCGTACGAAATATCGTTGTTATTGAAGCAAGGCTACTACAATTATGCATATGCATATCTCGAAAACGGGACAGACTTTGCTGACTTATCTCTGATTGAAGGTAGCCATTATGAAACCGAAAATGAATATCATATTCTTGTTTACTATAAAGATATTTCTGATAGGTACGAGAGGCTTATTGGCTTTCAAATCGTAAATTCGAATATAAGATAATTTAACGGTTTCTTTTTTCGTTCTATTAAAAATTGATTAATATGAAACTGCAAATTTTATCACTATTGCTTTATCTTATAATAACTACGTCATATTCTTTTTCTCAAGGATTTCTTAACGTGGATTTAAGCTTGAAAAATATCGACGGAAGTCCATTATCGTTCACAGATATCTGGTTAATTGAAAATTCAACTCACGATAGTTTATCATATAAAACCGACCTCTTAGGAAGTGTATTGTTTAAACTTGATAAAGGAAAAACTTGGAGCCTTAATTATAAAGAAATCAGAAATCATACAACATTTACAGTTCCTGAAAACGGGGGTTCGAATCACAAATTATCCTTAGTTTATGTTCCTGATGAGAAAAATATAGAAAAAATTATTGAGGATAGAACGAATTTAAGTTTTGAAATTATTAATTCAAACGTGTCGCCAAGTAAATTGCCCGAAAACGGAAAATCTGTCATTCGACTCAAGCTAATATCCTTAAACGATAAACCATTAATTAAATACGATGTCGCTTTAACTTGCATAAAAGATAAAAAACAGTATGTTTCAAAAACCGACTTGTATGGAGAAGCTCGTTTTTTAGTTCCTAATAACAGAAATTATGAGGTAGATGTGTCAAATCACATAGCGTACGATTATATTAAATTAGACTCTGAAAGAAGTATGGTTTTGAGAAAAACAGTTGAGTTTATCCCAACTGAAATAGTTGAAAAAGTGTCTCCCGATACAATTCGACAAGATTCAAAAGAAATTTACGCTCCTACTAGTGATAGGGCATTCGTTACAGTTAATGTAAGAGATTTCTCGGGGAATCCGTTGGAAAACGAAGATGTGTTTTATCAAATTGAGGATTCATCATTAGTTTTTGCGACCGTAACCAATGAAAAAGGCACAGCAAAATTATTACTCCCAAAAGGTTATCGATATATTTTAAACTTCAAATACGAAAGAGGGGTTAAGTTATTTGACAATAGAAATTTAAGAGGCATGATTCAAGTTGAAGGAAATTTTGCTTATCGTGGCTCGAAACAAATTGAAGATTATTACGATCAAAGCAAAAGAGATAAAAATGGATTTTTCACAGAATTTATGCATATTGGAATAAAACCATACAGTATAGATTACGATTATCTCGAAAAAACAGAAAATGGTTTTAACCTTGCAATGTCGGATAGTTCAGAAGTTTTTTCACCAGCTGTTGTTAACGACAAAATATATATCGGAAGCAGTTTTTATAATCCGGAATTAATGTGTTTCGATGCAAATACAGGTCAATTTTCGTGGGGTGTTAGCCTGCAAGAAAGTGGCATTTCATCAGTTGTGTACGATAGCGATGTGTTATTTGTAAATACCTACTCGTGCACTTTATATGCTATAAAAGCATCTAATGGAGAGTTGTTATGGTCGAAATGGCTTGGACCAGTAATTTATTCTACTCCCTCAGTTTTTGAAGGAAAGGTTTATTCCGTTTATCCCGCTCAATTAGATTATGATTCCAGTAAAGAGACAAATAACTTTGTGTTGGTATGTTTTTCGTTGAAAACAGGAGATATTCTTTGGCAGAATTGGATTGATTATGAGGTTCTTGGAGCTCCAGTTATTTCTGAAAATATTGTTTACTTAACAACTTATTCAGGTGCGTTGTATAGTTTCGACGCTACAAATGGAAGTGATATTTCGCACAAAAATATTCATGCAATATCTACTCCAACTATCGTTGATAATCGAATTTACATCAACACGTTTAATCAAGATAATAAAACGATGTTAAATATTATTGATGCAAAAACATTAGAAATAGAAAAGAAAATACCTTCTATAAGTAAGTTGTGGAATACAAATATTAAAAGTCTTTCTGCGGCTTCAAAAATGAATTATGATGAGAATAGAATTGTTCATTATCATGGATTCAATTATCTGACTTTGGGAAAAAGGCTAATTTGCTCAGATGCTGAAACAGGTGAAATTGTTTGGTCGAGCAATATTACCAATTCTGAAAACAACAAATTTAATGCAAGTACTCCGGTTGTTGTAAATGGGAAAATAATCATCTGTACTTCAGATGGTAAAATTAAACTTTTTGATTCTCAAACGGGGAAAATTCATAAAGAATATGATACAGGAAATGAACTTTGGATTTCGCCAACTGTTTATAATGGAGCTATTTATTCAGGAAGCAAAAACGGAAAGATGATTAAAATTGATACCAAAGACAAGAATAATACAGGATGGAATATGTGGGGAGGAAATTCAAATCATAATGCAGTGCAAAAATAAAAAAGGAACCGAAGTTCCTTTTTTTATAATTAAGTTGCTATTATTCACATTCAACATCAATAAATGCGGTATCCCAACAATGCCAATCTTCGTCAGCAAAGAAATTACTATCTTGAACTTTTCCAGCTTTAGTGTTTCTGTTCCAAGTAATTTTTGTGTAATTCTCTAATCCTTTGTTGTAAATATCGTAGAAAGCGTCGTAATTAACATCAGTTGTTTTACCATACTGAATGTATCCTCCATTTTCAGGTCCATCGGGAACAATATTCATATATTTTATGTTTGCTGCAGAACCATCACTAGCAGCCTCCCAAGTTATTTCTAACAATTCAGATGCATCGGTTGGTTTGTTGTAAAGAGTCCATTCTCCTGAAGTGTTATCAACATCAGACTCTCCTTTAAACCACAAGAAATCGGTAAATGCACCAAATCCAGTTTTTGAGATATACATCTCCCAATTAACTTTATTGTTTTCTACTTTCCCGTGAAGTTCTGCAGTGTAAGTGGCAGCCCAAACATCGAAACTATACGACCAAACCCACCAATCGTCATCATTTAACTCAGGTTCGTGATTAAACGATTCAACAAATGCAGCAACCGGAACAGCTAGTCCTACCGTAATAATTGCATTCCAAACACCAACATTAATAACCGAATAAGCAAAATTACCATAAGTTGTGTCTGTTGAATCTGTAATGTTTAATGCGCTTTTATTGCTGCTTGCAAAGTCAGAAAAATCCATAACAAAAGAGCCATCTGGTGGTAAATCTGGAGGTAGTTGGTCTTTATCTTTACAACCTGTTGGTATTATTACTGATAATGCCAACAACACGATTCCAATTTTAGCGATTTTTTTAAGCATAATTATCTATTTTTAGTTAATAAATTCAAAATTACAAAACTTAGACATAAGAAAGACGTTTTGGTTGCATATTTATCACGCAAAAATTGATATTTTTAAAAAATATTACTTCCTTTGCACACTTTTATATATATCACTATAAGCAAATTAATAACAATAAATAACATAGAAAACGAATATGAAAACTTACTCAACGGAACAGATTAGAAATATAGCTATTTTAGGGAATTCTCGCTCAGGAAAGACAACATTCTCCGAAGCTATGTTGTTTGAAGGTGGAGTTATTGACAGAAGAGGTCAAGTCGAGGCAAAAAATACCGTTTCAGATTATAACGATATTGAACACGAGAATGGAAACTCTGTTTTTACTTCTGTTTTATGTGCAGAACACAATAATTGTAAAATTAACATCATAGATCCTCCTGGTGCTGATGATTTTATTGGAGGTGTTGTTACAGCATTACATGTTACTGATTTGGGCTTAATGTTATTAAACTGCCAAAATGGTATTGAGGTTGGTACAGAAATTCAAATGAGATATTTGAAAAACAGTCCTCGCCCATTGTTTTTTGCTTTAAATCAATTAGATAGCGACAAAGCAAATTTTGATAAAACAGTTGAACAAGCAAAAGAACGAATCGGAGGTAAATTTGTATTAGCACAATATCCTGTTGAAACAGGTTTGGGATTTAAGTCAATTATTGACTTAATTTCAATGAAAATGTACACATATTCTGCTGATGGAGGAAAACCAGTAATTTCAGAAATTCCTGCCAGCGAAAAAGATAAAGCCGACGAATTATTAAACGAACTTGTTGAAAAAGCTGCAGAAAGTGACGAAACTTTGATGGAACTTTTTTTCGAAAACGGAACGTTAACCGAAGAGGAAATGGCTAAAGGCTTAGCAAAAGGACTACTACAAGGAGATATTTATCCTGCTTTTTGTGCATCCGCTAAGAAAAATATGGGTATTTCTCGAATTATGGATTTTATCACAACATCGGGCCCCAACCCTTCGCAAATGCCTGCAATTAAAAATTCTGAAGGTGCAGAAGTAAAAGTTGATTCCAAAGGAAGTCCTGCGATTTTCGTTTTCAAAACATCTATCGAAGAACATATTGGAGAGATTAACTATTTTAAAGTAATTTCTGGTAAACTTACTGAGAGCATTGATTTGGTAAATTATAATACATCAACAAAAGAAAGACTTTCTCAACTTTATGTATCTGCCGGAAAAATAAGAAATAAAGTTACAGAAGTTTCTGCCGGAGATATTTGTGCCAGCGTAAAACTTAAAAACACAAAGCTAAATCATACGTTAACAGCTTCAAATAATTCATTCAAATTTGATGCAATCAAATTCCCTGAACCAAAATTCAGAACAGCAATAAAAACATTAAGCGAAGGGGACGAAGAAAAATTAGGAGAAGCATTAAACAGAATGCATGTTGAAGATCCAACTATTTCGGTAGAATATTCAAAAGAATTGAAACAAATTCTAGTGTTCGGACAAGGCGAATTCCATTTGAATATGTTAAAATGGCATTTGGTTAATAAGTTTAAACTTACAACTGAATTTATAGCTCCTAAAATTCCTTATCGTGAAACCATTACAAAAGTTGCACAAGCCGATTATCGACATAAAAAACAATCAGGTGGAGCTGGACAATTTGGCGAAGTCCATATGATTATTGAACCATTCATTGAAGGAGCTCCAGACCCTACAATGCATAAAATAAATGGTAAAGAATACAAAATTTCGATTAGAGATAAAGAAGAGCATATTTTGTCGTGGGGTGGTAAATTAGTTTATTACAACTGCATCGTTGGAGGTTCGATTGACGCTCGATTTTTACCTGCAATTCTAAAAGGAATTATGGAAAAAATGGAAGAAGGTCCGCTTACTGGATCATATGCGCGAGATATTAAAGTTTTTGTTTATGATGGAAAAATGCACCCTGTTGATTCAAACGAAATTTCGTTTAGACTTGCAGGAAGAAATGCTTTCAGAGAAGCCTTTAAAATTGCAGGACCAAAAATTCTTGAGCCTATCTATGATGTAGAAGTTATCGTTCCGTCTGATTATATGGGAGACGTAATGAGCGATCTTACTGGTAGAAGAGGAATTGTTCAAGGCATGAGTAGCGAAGGTATGTATGGAAAAATTACCGCTAGAGTTCCATTGGCTGAGATGAATAAATATTCAACCGTTTTGAGTTCAATTACAGCTGGTAGAGCAATGTATTCGATGACTTATTCTGAGTACGCTCCAGTTCCTGGAGATGTTCAAGAACAATTGCTTAAAACTTACGAAGCAGAAGAAAAAGAAGAATAAATCTTATAATAATGAAAAGGCTGCCGAAATTCGACAGCCTTTTTTGTATAGCATAAATCATTTTCGTACTCACTTCTTTTTCAAATTGTGTAACAATTTCTTTTTTGCCCAATAAATTTTGTTTATTTGTAAAAAAATTGTGTATGAAAAAACTATCTCCTCAGCAATTGGCTTTTTTCATTTCGTTATTTGTGACATCGCTATTCGCAAGCATTATATTTTTTATATGCGATTATAATCAGCCTGATTTTTGGAAATACTTTTTGATATTCGGACTTAGTTTTATTGCCATTATTTATTTGCTAATTTACTATATTTTCAAAAAATTTATCATTTCCCGAATTTTGCCTATTTACAAAACAATTTACTCTGTTGGTTCAAAAATCGAGAATTTCGATACTTCGTTTGAAGATATCAATGTTTTTTCAAAAGTCGAACACGATGTTATGGTGTGGAATCGCAACAAATCGTCGGAAATTGAAAAACTTAAAGAAATGGAAGCTTTTCGAAAAGAATATATCGGAAATATTTCGCACGAGCTTAAAACACCAATATTCAGTATGTTAGGCTATATTTCGACTCTTATCGACGGAGGATTAGAAGATGAAACCATTAATAAAAAATATTTATTACGTGCCGAAAAAAGCATAAATCGAATGATTTCGATTATTAACGATTTAGAGTCTATAACGAAACTTGAATCGAATGTTTTGGCACTTGAAAGAGAAAACTTCGACATCACAAAACTAATCGAAGATGTTATCGAAAATCACGAAATATTTGCATCGGAAAAAAACATTAATGTTCGATTATTAAATACCAAAACAACTTTTGTAAATGCCGATAAAAGTCATGTTTTTATTTTATTCAACAATTTGATTAACAACTCTATAAAATACGGAAATATCGGCGGCGAAACCAAAATTGATTTGTATAATTTAGGCGATAAAATTTTATTCGAAATTACCGACAACGGAATAGGAATTCCCGAAAAACACATCAATCGAATCTTTGAACGATTTTACCGAGTTGATAAAAGCCGTTCAAGAGATCAAGGCGGAACCGGACTCGGATTATCAATTGTTAAACATATTATCGAAGCTCACAAGCAAACCATTAATGTTAAAAGTCTGCCCGAAAAATTAACAACGTTTACTTTTACGCTCGACAAGGCAAAATAAAATTGCATAATATTTGACTTCAGGAAAAGAAACACAAAAATATGAAGCACTATATATTTATTTTCATTGCCATAATTTCTACAGCTTTTATGTCAAAAGCACAAAACCAAGAATTGAATTTTTCTTTTGGACACACCAAACAAATTACTACAATCGAAATTTCTAACAATGGGAAACTCGCTGCTAGTGCTGGTTCCGATAAAACAATTAAATTGTGGGATATAAAAACAGGAAAAGAAATTTTTACTTTTTCAGGAATCAAATCGAATGCAAATACACTTTTGTTTAATTCAAGCAACACAAGGTTTTTAGCAGGATTGATTACTGGAGAGGTTTGCATATTTGATATTAACTCCAAAAAATTAATTTCTACGTTAAATACTGATATTCTCAAAGATGTTAAGTCGCTTGATATTTCGGCGAACGATAAAAAAATTATTGCCGGATACGAAGGCTCGATAATTATTTGGGATATTGATTCGTCAAAAATATCGTTCCAACTAAACGATTTACAAAAAGATGTTTTGTCGGTAAAATTTATTCCCGAATCGGATAACGAATTTATTTATAGCTTGAACGAACTTGATGCAATAAAAATAGTTAACATTAACAATCCCGAAAGTATAAGCTCGGCTTTTGAAAATGTATCACAAATTGTGGGCAATATTGAGTTTCTTGACAAACAACATATTTTAATGACCGGAAAATCGGGAAAAACGAGCTTGCATTCAATGACAAGTAAAAAACTCATTAAAAATTTCAGCGATATTTACTCAACCGCAATAAATTCAATTGGAATTTCAAGCGATGGAAAATATTTGCTTACAGGCTCTGCAGAAAATGAAGTTAGAGTCTGGGACATTGATAGCACACACGTAATTCTTTCGAAAGAAGGAGGGAATTCAGAAATTATCGATGTAAAATTTTCAGAAGACAACAAAGAAATAATTTTTGCTTCAAAAAATGGAATTATCAGTATTCTCGACATGGCTCAAATGCATAAATTCAGAATTATAAAAACTTGTGGAACAGCCAATGAAATTAAAAGTCTAGCGTTAAACGAGAATTTATCGTATATCGCAACTTCAAACAACGACAACAACGTGCGAATATGGAACACCAAAACATTGGATTTTAAAATTTTAGATAATTTCGAAGGTGTAATAACAAATCTTTTGTTTAGTCCCGATTCAACCATGTTATTGATAACAAGCAAGGAAAACAGTTACGACGAAAACACGTTTGAAACAACCGAGCATATTCGCTTATATTTACATAATTTGAATAATGACACAACTGAATTAATTGTGAAAAACGAGTCCGTGTTCTCAGGCTATTTCTCTGAAAATTCCGACATAATAATTGTAAGCAAAAACAGCAATATTAAAAGCTACGATGTATCAAAAAAAATTACAATCGACAATCAGCTTTTGAGTGAAAACAAGGTATTGGCTTCAGCAATTTCTAAAGATAGAAAACAGGTAGTTTTCGCAAATTTAAACTCCTTAACTCTTGTTGATGTAATTTCGGAGCAAACTATTGTTACTGAAATCGCCGAAGAAATTGTTTCGCTCGTTTTTTCCGACGATAATAAATTGATATTTGCTTTTACCGAATATGGAAAAGTCATCGTATACGAATCAAAAACGCTAACATTAATCAAAAAATTTGAAACAAAAATTCAACATATTTCATATGTGAACACTATTTCGAATAACAATCTCATAATTATCGACGACATCACAAAACAACGGTTTGTACTTAATGTTGCCGACTTTAATATAGTTGAGACCAACGAGTTTGAAAAAACAATTCTGATTGAAAATACTGCTAATTTTTTGTTTTCGGCGAATCAAGACGGAATTATCGAAATTTTCGACAAAAACAATCAACTAAAAGTTTCAATCGCAAGTCTTTCAAAAGTCGATTGGGTAATATTTTCTCCCGAATCTTATTTTTCATCAAGCGAAGGAGCTCTTTCAATGATTGCAATAATCAATATGCCCAAAACAAAAAAAACAGTTGAAACCTATAAAAAGAAAAACGTTTTAGAAGAAATCATCAAATAATTTTAAAAAAATATTTTTTTTCGTACTTAAATCCTACTTTTGCAATAAAGAAAGTAAGATTTGAAAAAAATTATTCCAATATTATTCGTTTTCATATTATTATTCTATTCATTCGGTTATTTCATTGTCTTTAAGTCAATTCAGTATTCTATCCGAAAAGAAATTAAACTACTTACTCGTCAACATGTAGATGTAAATTCATTGGAATGCTTTGAATTTGAACAATCATATTTAGATAATCCAGATAATGATTTTAGGTGGGTTAAAGTAAAGGAATTTAGATACAAAGGAAAGCTTTACGATATTTTAAAAACCGAAAAAACACAAAATCAAGTTAAGTTATATTGTATAAACGATACTGACGAAGAAATGCTTGTCGATAATTTTTTAAAATATTCTGACGATTTAGCAAATACAAATGTTCCACAAAAGCAAAGCAAACAAAGAACCTTAAAGTTGCTTAAAATTGTTGCTATTGTTGGTTTACACGATACAAATACCTTATTTAACATTAGCGATGAAATAAATATTCACTCAATCGCTTTTTTAGATGATATTTTCGCAAAGCAAATTACACCACCACCAAAACAGTTTTCATTCTCAGTTTAAAATTTTCACATTGTTTAATCATTCACTTTTTTTGAGTGAATAAAATTTAATTTATGAGTAATGAAAAACACATTATTTTTACTGCTAATACTTGTATATAGTTTTAGCACAAGGGCTCAGGTTTTAATAGAGCCTGACAGTACTTCGGAGAGCGATATAACTCTTGACGAGGTAGTTATTTCTGCGAACAAGTGGTCGCAATCAAAGTTTAATATTTCGAATAAAGTAAGCAAAATTTCGGCAAAAGAAGTTAGTCTTCAAAATCCACAAACTGCTGCCGATTTACTTGGAGCATCAGGTGAGGTTTTTATTCAAAAAAGTCAACAAGGTGGCGGAAGTCCAATGATTCGAGGTTTTTCGACCAATCGACTTTTATACATCGTCGATGGAGTTCGGATGAATACGGCAATTTTTCGTAGCGGAAACTTACAAAATGTTATTTCGCTCGATCCTTTTGCAACCGAAAGTACTGAAATTTTATTTGGTCCAAATTCGGTGATTTACGGAAGCGATGCCATTGGAGGGGTCATGAATTTTCAAACACTGACACCAAAATTATCGACTTGCGACAAAGCAAATGTTACAGGAAAAGCCCTAACTCGATATTCTTCAGCAAATAACGAAAATACAGCTCATTTTGATGTAAATGTGGGTTGGAAAAAGTGGGCTTCGCTTACTAGTTTCACATCAAGTGATTTTGGCGATTTGCGAATGGGAAGCAAAGGACCAGATGAGTATTTGCGACCATTTTATGTACAACGGCAAGACAGTGTTGATGTTATTGTAACCAACAGCGACCCAAGAGTACAACGTCCAACAGGTTATTCACAAATAAATATGATGGAAAAACTACGATTCAGACCAAACGATAAATGGGATTTTCAATATGGATTCCATTATTCCGAAACGTCGGAATACTCTCGTTACGACCGTCATATTCGTTATAAAAATGGATTACCGCGATATGGAGAATGGAATTATGGTCCGCAAAAATGGATGATGAATAATTTGAGTATTTCTCACAAAGGGCAAAATTTACTTTACGATGAAATGAGCATTCATCTAGCACAGCAATTTTTTGAAGAAAGTCGAATCAGCAGAGATATTAATAAGTCGAACCGAGAAACCAGAATAGAAAAAGTTGATGCATATTCAATAAATGTTGATTTTAAAAAATCAATCTCCGAAAAAAATACCATGTATTATGGAATTGAAGCTGTTCAAAACGATGTAAATTCAATCGGGATTGATGAAAACATCGAAACGGGTGAAAAAACCGATGGCCCTGCTCGATATCCACAATCTACATGGGCTTCGTATGCCGCATATTTGAGCAATCATCACTCGTTTTCCGAAAAAGTCATACTTCAAACAGGCTTAAGATATAATCGGTATAAACTTGACGCAACTTTTGATACAACTTTTTATCATTTTCCGTACACAACCGCAAATATGAATAGCGGGGCATTGACCGGAAGTATTGGAGTAGTGTATCACCCAACCGAGAAATGGACAATGCGTGCCAATGTATCTACCGGATTTCGCTCGCCTAATGTTGACGATATGGGAAAAGTTTTTGATTCAGAGCCTGGTTCTGTTATTGTTCCAAATCCTGATTTAGAAGCCGAATATGCATATAATGCAGAAATTGATATTGCAAAACTAGTTGGTAAATATTTAAAACTCGATTTATCGGCTTATTACACCATTTTGGATAATGCTTTAGTTCGACGTGATTTTACGTTAAACGGCGAGGATAGCATTATGTATGATGGAACATTGAGCCAAGTGCAAGCAATTCAAAATGCTGCTGTTGCAACAGTTTATGGAATTCAAGCTGGAATTAACATAAAATTGCCTTCAGGTTTTGGATTTTCATCTGACTTTAATTATCAAAAAGGCGAAGAAGAGATGGACGACGGAACAACAAGTCCTTCACGACACGCACCTCCTTGCTATGGAGTTTCTCGACTTACATATCAAACAAAAAAATTGAATATTCAATTTTATGCAGTGTATAGCGACAAAAAAGAGTTTGAGGAACTACCTTTTGAAGAACAAGGAAAAACAGAGATATATGCTATTGACGAAAATGGCAATCCTTACTCTCCTAGCTGGTACACCTTAAATTTTAAAGCAATGTATCAACTAAACGAAGCTTTTACGATTAGTGCAGGCTTAGAAAATATTACCGACCAGCGATACCGACCTTACAGTTCGGGTATTGTTGCTGCCGGACGAAATTTTATTTTATCGCTTAAGGCTCAATTTTAATAAAAACTTCCCGAAAGTTTTAAACTTTCGGGAAGTTTTTTTCTACGGACAAGAATGTTCACAGTTTGGCGAAGCATCTGCTTCGTCAATTTTTATTATTGGAGCATTTGCTACACTTAATAATAAAAATTATATTTGTAATATATGACACTGCTAAAGCAGGAATTGTTTCAAAACCAGAATATTATATATTTCATTAGCAAGTTTAAGATGGAAAACTGTAAATTAGCGGATGCTATAAAAATTAAAAAAGACGAAGCAAACGCTTCGCCAAACTTGCAGAGGACAAACTACGAAGAACTGGGGAGCTGGGGTTCTGTTTAAAATTATTTAATTACAATCAATTTTTTTGTTCCAATAATTTCATTTTTTGTTTGTAAACTATAATAATAAGAACCAGCAGATAAATCTTGTGTTGAAATTAATAAATGGTCAAAATTATTATCAATATTAAATTGCTTAATAAACTGACCAGCGAGATTATAAAAAACTATTTTGCCATTTGTTATATTTTCTGGCAATTTATAATCAATTTTCACAAAATCGTTTGTCGGATTTGGGTAGCCAAAGAAGTTATTATTTTGTGTTTCTTTTTTAGTTAATGTGGTATTTATTGAATTATTGTTACAACATGGAGTGGGAATATAGCCAGGTAAGCTATAGATGTCATATCTATGGAATGTTGAGTAATCAGTAGCCTGAAAAATCATTTTTGCACCACTATCAGTTTGAGCAATTTGTACTGCACCGGAATCAAGAGTCATTAAAAAAGAACCGTCTTCATTAATTATCTCCGTTCTGTATATCCCAGCAACACTGTCAGCACCTAATCTAACATATTCAATATTCGAGGAATCTGTATCAAATATAGTTTCTGAAACATAAAAAATGCTTCCGTTATAATTATAAGATGGATTAAAAGGCACATTAATAGTTCTAAAAATAGAATGATTTAAATTATAAAGAATTAATTGGTACGTATTATTATCATAAAATTGATATTTATGACCTGAATGTGAAAGCAAAATAGGTCCCTGTAAATTTCCGTGAATAGCATTGTACGAGTGTTCATATACAATTTGACTTTTTGAAGATAATGATAATATCACTAAAATTAAAATTAGGTTTAGAGATTTCATAATGGATTGATTTTAGATTTTATTTTTTTATTCAAATGTATAATATTATTTATAAAAAGTCAATAGCTTTTTATTTCCCCGCCATTGTTGGAATCCTTTCCAACAATTAATTGAATAGCGTGTTTGTAAAAAAACTCGGACATTCTTGTCCGAGTTACGGAAACTGCCAAAATTATAGTAGAACCTTTACGCACCGAAACCTCTTCGGTTTTCGAAAACCTTCGAGGTTTTTTGTAGGCGTACAAAAATGTCTGAGATACTAAACAATGAACATTCATTCAAAAAATCCAGTGTTATGGATTTGTTATTTTATCAAACTTAATCCCTCTTTAGCTGAAGAGTCGTCGGGGTTATACATGAGCGATTTGTTAAACAATATTTTCGCCTCACGAGTTTTTCCAAGTTTGAAATTACACCAAGCAAGCATAATTAACGAATCGTATGTAAATGGATAAAAGTTCACGTTTTTCTGAAAATAATTTAACGATTTTTCGTACTCTGCTTTTCCGTAATAAATCATACCCAAGCGATAATTTGCCGTTGCATTTGCGGGATCGAGTTCCAAAATTTTATCATATTGAGTAATCACTTGATTCCAATTTCCAAGAGCCGACATCGGATACACAACTCCTAATCGAGCTTCGATAGAATATGGCATTAATGCAATAGCCTTTTGATAAAATGCAATTGATTCGGTAAATAATCCCGACATGTACGAAAGCCAAGCAATACGAATGTTTAATTCGTACGATTGCTCGTCGTAAACTTTTTTTAGCTCTTCAATAGCGTTGGCATATTCTGCCGTTTTTTCGTATTCGTAGCTTTTCGAAAATGCTGTTTTTATACTTTCAAAATCTTGTGCATTTAGCTTAATGCTAAATAAAATCACAACTAAAATTAACGATAGTTTTTTCATTATGTATATTTTTAAAATTTATATTGAATACTTCCTATTCCATAATAAAATGTGTATGAGAAGGGCGTTTCACTCATACTTGCTGGCGTTTTAGTAAATATATATTCGCTTTCGCCTACACTCATTAGTGTTTTTGCTAGAAATGAAATTTTTGTAGTTATGGGCACATACAACGAAATTCCGGTACGAAACGATATTAAATCGCTGTTGTTATTTATAATCAAACCATCGGCTTCGACATAATTTTTAACATCTCCGATAGTTGCGAAACCATTAATCCAAACGCTACTAATTTTAAATCCAAATGAAGGCTCAAACATAAATCGACTTATAGGTTTTATCCCACCTCCTTTGCCCTGTCTTTTTTCGGGATTGGGTTCGTTCCACAAAACTACCTGAGTCGAAAAGTATGTATTTTTTCGGCTATTAGCGTAAGCTAACAACGAATATCCTATTTGCAACTGTTTGAAAAAATTGATTGAGGAATAACTTAAAAAAAGATTTCTGCTAATAAGTCGTTTCGTTTTTCGATTTCCGAGCACAAATGCAAAACTATTCATTTTTGTATCACGAGTTTCAACGCTAACTGTAGGAGGCAGCGAACTGTCGTCGAATATCAACACTTGCTCATTGGCGACCGCAGGCGAATAATTAAATGCTACATATAAATTTGATTTTTTGCGATTGTATAAATTCAATTTTGCATAAAGCTGATGTTGGCGAGTATTAAATATTCCATCGTGTATTTCGGTATCGCTCAATTTTGTCCAATGATAGGAATTCACATTCAAATTTGTATAAGCCGTAGTTAACGAAATACGTTTCGATAAATTAAAGTTGAGCAACAAACTGTTATGAAATTGGGACTTAAATATTTTTTTTTCGTAGGCAATAGCATCTACATTGTCGATAATTGAATTTTTCAAATCCTCGAAATCGGAATTAAAGGCGTAACCCGAATCAAATGCAATGTTTTTTATAAACCCCGATTTGCTAATTTTTAACTTATTTTTGAGTTCTTGCGAAAAACCATCTGCAAACAACTGAGCTTCTTCATATTGCCCTAAAAACAAATACGAATACCAAATATATTCGTTAGCCAAGGCATCGTTTGAATTAAACTCTAATGATTTCTCGAAATTTACAATCGCTTTTTCGTACTGCTGAGTTTCGTAATACGCAATTCCCAAACGAATTCGCAAATAATAATAATCAATATTTTGTGATATTGCCTTATTTCCTGTTTCGATAATCGAATCCCATTTTTTTTCGAGATAGTTTTGATACGTCAGTTTATCAACTTCAAGAAATGAAAATTTTTCTTGTCCGATTGACAAAAGGTTCATAAAGAGAAAAATTACTATAAGCGTTATTTTTAAGACTTTACTCATTTCGTTTTGCGGTTACTTTTTGATTTTTACTTTCAACATAAATTTTGTCAATTCCTTTCGAAGTAATCGTAATTGTTGATTGACTAAATAGAGTTGATGCATTAAAAATCTTTTTTTCAATCTGAGAACCCAAAACTATTTCGGTAGAAGAAAAAGCATCGTCGTTAGAAACATAATTCAACGAATAGTTTCCTTTCAGATATGTGAAAAAAGGCGACACAAAATCTTGTGGTAGTCGTTGATAATTTTTAAAAATCAAATCTGCCGAAATAAGGTCTGAAATTTTCATATTTACATAAAATCCCAATTGAACATTGTATAAACTTAGCATAAATTGATACAAAAATGATTTCTTATCGCCCTCGAAATGTTTGAACGAAAAAAGAACACCATCGTTTATGAAAAATGCTTTTGATTTTGAAGTTTCGCACTCAACGTAAGAATTTCCATAAAAATCTTGTTTAATTTCCCAGTTTACGTCTCGCTCCTGCAATCCATCAGAAATTGTGAACGAAAGTTTTTTTCCAACGATAAAATTAAATGCATTTTTAAGTAATTCATTCGTTTGAATATTCGATACAACTTCATTCTCGCTAGGAATTTCGTAATAATGAAATTTATATTTATTTTTTTCTTTTGTGATAAAATGACTGATTGGATATGAAATTGTTTTTGAACCGATATATGGAGTTACTTGCAGTTGAAAATGCAAATGCGGATATGGCGAACGCCCAGAGTTTCCGCACTGTGCAATTACCTGACCTTGTTTTACAAATTCTCCTTTTTTTATTTTTAACGAGCCAGCTTTTAAATGCGATAATTTTGAATATAAATATTCGTGATGTTTAATCACAATGGTATTTCCCCAATTTTGTTCTAAATTTATTTCCCCAAGATTATTATCTTTTACATCGTCCAAAATATCGTTAATGTAGCCATCAGCTGTAGCCAGCACATTCTTGTTGTAAACATAATAATCGTCAATATTTTTCCCATCTCCCTGATATTGTTTTCCATCTTCATCGTTAATTAAAAAATCCCAAGCATGACGCCATTCTTTTTTGTGCGTATAATCACCATCGTGCCCTTGAGAAATGGTCCACTCGCCCCAAAACGGTAATTTAATGGGAATATACACTAAACTTTTTCCAAAACGGACATTTGCAATTTTATGACTAGATAAATTCTTTTCAGGACTATTGTGCTGAACAACAACTTCATTCAAGCCTTTTCCGTAACTTAATCTCAACTTTAAAACATACAAAAACGAAAGAACAATAATATTGAAAGGCAAAGAAAAAACCGACAATCCAAAAGTGTAAAATATAATGCTTGAACTTATTGTCAAAACTGCGACAATAGGCACTAGCACGATTGTCCACACATAAGATTTGTACGATGGGATGAGAAAAAACCCACCTATTGCAATCGACGAAAGAATGTAATTAAATCCTATATATGTGTACGTAATTTCGGTTATTTCTGCTCCTATTAAATTGTAAAAAAGATAGGCTGCATAAAAACCTATCAGCGAAAGTGTAAAAGCAATTCTCGAATAAATTAATATTCCAAGCGAAATTAAAATTCCTGCCAAAACGCTATATTGAAAGAATATCGCTCCCAGCGAAATAAAATAAGCTTTTAAAGATAAAAAAATAGGTATTTCGTTCCACCAAAGATATAAATCGACTAAATCTTGACCTCCAAGCAAATACAAGTCGTTTAAAGCGTAAATCCATCGTTGGCTTATTCCCAATGCTGTAAACTGAGATGTTGCCAACGTAATTGCCCAAAAAGCCAAAAGGAAAGGAATACTTAAAAATGGCAATCTATATTTACTTAAAATCCCTTCAATAACAATCGTTATCAAAAATGTTAAAATAGCCGAAATCGCTAGAATTAAAAACAGCAAATAACTAGGTTGATAATAAATTCCAATCCCTATTCCGACGAGTAAGGCATTAAAACCGTATATCCCTTTCGTTATTTTAATTCTATCGAAGCCCAAGAAATAAGCAACTAAGTTTGCAATTACAATAGATAATAGTCCTGCAATTCCGGCGAAAACATCGAAAAAAGAAACGAGCATTATTAAGCCTGCAAATATTTTATTGTTTGAAAAAAATATTTGCGAATAACTATTTAAAATGCTGTTTAAAACAGATGTTATTTTTTCTTTCATTTTTCAGTCGGATTTTATACCATCAAGGTTTTTGAAACCTTGATGGTATTTTATTCTGAAATTTATTTCTTTTGTAAATGCATCGGTAATCTTTCTGAATTTGTGATATTCTCGTTGGTTTCTCGCTCTCTCACAATATGAACTTTACCTTCTAAATCAATCATAACAATATTTGGTCGTAAAGTAATAAATTGTAACCATTGAGTCATATTGTATGCTCCAATTCTATTAATCACGAAGTTATCTCCTTTTTTCAATAAGGGGAAGTTAATGTTTTCGCGGATCACATCAATATTCATACACAATGGACCATATATAACTGTATCTTCGGTGTATTGCGAAAATGGTTGAGCTGGAGTAATTGTATGCTCATACCAAAAAGCGGTAAACAATAAATTTACGCCAACATCAATAATCATTGAACGTCGTCCATCGGCAAGGCGTTTAATTGCTTGCACGGTTCCTAAAAGATATGCAGAATCGTCGATTAAAGCTCGTCCTGTTTCCAAAATTAAGGTTGGCATATGCTGAGGCTCAAGCTCTGATGTTAACAATGCATTGCTTATCGCCTCAGCGTATTCGTCAAACGACGGAACAGTATCAGATGCTGGAAGATATGCTCCTTTAAGCGTATTTTTCGAAGCAAATCCGCCACCTAAATCAATATATTTTATGTTTTTATTAAATTTATTTTTAATCCTAACCGCCAATTCGGCTAATTTCGAAGCCGCAACAGCATAAGCATCCGTTTTCATAATGTAAGTTCCAATGTGGCAATGTAATCCAACTAATTCGAGCTTTTCGTTCATCAAAATCTGATTCAACGCCTTCCATGCTTCACCATTTTCATAATTAAACCCAAAGCGATCCCACTGCGGAAATATTCCAGTATCCATATTTACTCGAATTGCCAATTTAGGCTTTTCTTTAATCTCGTCAACAAGTTTAACTATAGTGTAAAGTTCATCGAAATTATCGATGTGAATGTATGAACCATTCTTAATTGCCTTTGTTAAATCAGCCTCACTTTTATCAGGTCCGTTAAACAAAATATGATTTCCATCAACTCCATTCCCGATGGCTTTATCGTATTCAAAACCCGAAACAACTTCTGCCCACGAGCCTTCTTGATGATAAACATTGCAAACCGAATTGAGATAATTTGTTTTATACGACCACGCAAATTGAACTTTTGGATATCGGGTTTCAAAAGCTCTTTTGGCAGTTTTAAATACTTTTCGAATTGTTTTTTCGGATATTACATAAAGTGGCGAGCCATATTTTTCGAGTAATTCTTTTACCGAAATATTTTCGATATGGCTAATCGGCTCATTAACTGTTTTCATCCCAAATTTATTGGGCATGCCGGTAACTAATTTTTTAATTAGCGGTCTTTCGTATATTAATTTTTCCATATATTTTGTTGCTATTTTTATAATTCTCCAAAAGTCGAAAGCTGTTCAAATTCAGCAATATCGCAGATTAAATCGTATGAATATCGAATAAATAATTTACCTACTTGATAATTTTCATAAGGCTTAACGTCTTCTCCCAATGCAAGTTTTACAAGAGCTTCAGGAAGATTTTGCCCCGCTCCCACTGCTAAATAAACCCATGCAGGAAGTCGAGGATTGATTTCAATTAAATAATATTTCCCGTCGTTGGTTTTAATCAATTCTAACTCCATTCCGCCACGCCATTTAGTTGCAGAAAATATTTTTTGAGTTTGTTCCAACATTTTATCATCCTTCAACGTTATTCCAGCCCACGCTTTTCCTTTGTCAGTAATAAACTGTTTTCGCATTGGAACTGCTCCCACCACATTTCCTTTTCCATCGCCTAATGCAACAACATTTACCTCAACTCCTTTCACGAATTCTTGAATAATTACAGGCAAGCCCCACTTCGAACTTATTTTATTAAAATGCATTTTTACCTGCTCAGTATTGTATGCAATAAATGCATCGTAAAATTTTCCTTTTACCATTACAGGATAAGTAAAGTCATCGTTTAACGAATAGATGTCAGATGCATTAAAAATTGCTTTACTTTTTGGAACTCTAACATCATATTTTTCGCCATATTCAGGTAAAACCGATTTATGTCGTTCTTCATATTGCTCGAGAGTTGGCAAAAAAGTCCTGATTCCCATCTTTTTAAGTTTATCAGCCGAACGCATAAATGTATTCAATTCAGCATCAAAATTTGGAATTAAAACATCGATTTTTTCGATCGAATTAATGTATTCAAGACGAGCTAATAAAACTTCTGTTCCAGCTGACGGATAGGGAATTTGATATGTTTTATCAACAATATCGTGCATGTATATTCCCGGCTCAAGGTTTTCGTATGCTAAACCAATAATACGAACTTCAAATTCTTCGGAATCTCTCAATCCTCTAATAACGGGGATTCCTGGCCCCGGATTATCGGTATTGTTTAAGCCGGTAACTGCAATGGTTAATTTCCGCTTACTCATTGTTTTCGATTAAATTGTATTGTTCAAGCGTTAGAATAAAATCAATAATATCTTTTTCGAGCTGAACATCATCTACTTCGTACTTACTCACTATTTCAACTTGAATTTCTTCGATTGTTTTTTGTTTTTTCAGAAGCTGAATAATTTCGGTTCCAACCGGATTCAAGGAGTATGAGTCGCCAGACGAAGGGTCAAAAACAAATCCAGTGTCGCTTATAGCAATATTTCGATTAATATTCATAATGTATGATTTTTATATTTTTTTACTCTACAAAGATGATATCAGATAAACAAAAATTTATCATAAAATTTTGTAAAAATTTTATATAATTCTGTTGTATTTTATGTTTCGATACACATTTTTACCCAAACCTTATTTTGTTGCGATATTTTTCATACTTTCGGATATTAATATTTCAAAAATGAGACGATTCATTTCATTTGTTTTAATGCTTATATTTTTCATGTCTTCTTTATATTCGCAAAACTATTTTCAGCAGGAGGTAAATTACAAGATAAATGTACGACTCGATGACTCAAATCATATGATTTATGCCGACGAAATTATTGAATACACAAATAATTCCCCAGATACTCTTACATTTCTATATTTTCATCTTTGGCCCAATGGATACAAAAATAATAATACTGCCTTAGCTAAACAGCAAATTAATATGATGAACAAAAAGCTTTACAGTTCGTCAAGCGAAGACAAAGGATATATTGATGGATTAGATTTCAAAATTAACGGAGATAGTGTTCATTGGGAATACGACAAAAACAATATCGATATCTGTAAAATATATTTGAATGAACCTTTGTTAAGCGGCGAAAAAATTAAAATTGCCACTCCTTTTTATGTCAAAATTCCAAGCGGAAAAATTTCACGTTTAGGACACTACAAGGAATCTTATCAACTATCGCAATGGTATCCAAAACCGGCAGTTTATGATTCAAAAGGCTGGCATCATATGCCATATCTAGATATGGGCGAATTTTATTCTGAATACGGAAATTACGATGTTTCAATCACCTTACCCGAAAACTATATCGTTGGAGCAACAGGAAATTTGGAAACCAAATCGGAAATCGCAATACTCGACTCATTAGCAAAAAAAACAGATGAAATGCAAAGCTTTACAAAAGACATTGAATTTCCAAAATCATCAGAAAAGGTTAAAACAATTCGATATACAGAAAAAAAAATTCACGATTTTGCATGGTTTGCCGACAAACGATTTAATGTTTTAAAAGGAAACGTGGTTCTTCCGCATTCAAAAGATACTGTTACAACTTGGGCATTTTTCACAAACTATCAAGCTCGGCTATGGAAAAACGCATTAGAATATATCAACGATGCTGTTTATTATTACTCGCTTTGGATTGGCGATTATCCATACAAAAATTGTTCGGCAGTTGAAGGAGCTTTGAGTGCCGGAGGAGGCATGGAATATCCAACCATTACCATTATTGGTTTTACAAGTGATGCACACTCACTCGAGCAAGTTATTATGCATGAAGTTGGACACAATTGGTTTTACGGAATTTTAGGGAGCAACGAACGCGATTACCCTTGGATGGACGAAGGAATAAACTCTTTTTACGAATTGCGTTATCTCGAAAATAAATATCCAAATCGAATGCTTTACCAATCGGTAGGAGGAAAATTAAGCCAATTTTTAGATATTTATCAGTACCCACAACGAAAAATGTACGAAATCGGTTATCAATTCAATGCTCGCAGAAATCTTGACCAAGAATGTACATTAGCATCAGAAGAATTTTATGCCATGAATTATGGTGTAATTACCTATTGGAAGAATGCCTTCGTTTTCAATTACTTAAAACATTATCTTGGTAACGAAGAATTTGACAGAATTATGAAAATATATTTCGAGAAATGGAAATTTAAACACCCTATGCCCGATGATTTTATTCAGCTTTTTAAAGATAATGCAAAGGAAGATTTGAATTGGTTTTTCGACGATTTACTACAAACTCGTAAACGAGTTGATTATAAGATATCGTCGCTTCGACAAAATGAATTAACAGTTAAGAATATTGGGCAGATAGTAAGTCCATTCAGGGTTTCGCTTTTAAACAACGATAGTATTGTTTATTCGTTTTGGAACAAAGCAATTTCAAAAAAAGATTGTATTAATCTACCGAATGTAAATTTTACAAAGGCTGTAATTGATCTAGAAGAAGCCATGCCCGATGTAAACAAAAAAAACAATTACATTTACTCAACCGGACTTTTCAAAAAACGAAAACAAATCGGATTAAAATTCCTTGGTTCAGCCGAAAATCCCGAAAAATCGAAAATATACTTTGCTCCCATTATCGGATTTAATTATTACGACAAAATTATGCCGGGATTTTTATTTTACAACAGCGTTTTTCCGACAAAAAAGATTGAATATTTTATTATGCCGCTATTCAGTTCCGGAAATACAACTCTATCGGGCGAAGCAAAAATTAATTATAATATATTTCCCGTTAAAACTCCTTTTCAGTACATTGCCATAAGTTTGGCTGGAGCAAAATATTCGATTTACGAAAATTCGTTCCATAAATTAAAATTTGAAATCGATGCAAAATTCAAAAATCAGTCAATCAATAAATCAATTGAAAATAGAATTGTGATTCGCAACTATTATCTTACAAATCTCGAGAATTTGCTATTCGACTCGGTTTCTTACAGCTTTTATCACAATGTACATTACACATATTCGAATTTTAGAAAATTTAATCCATTCGAGATAAATTTAAATATAGATGCAGGAAAAGGATTTGTAAAAAGCTCATTTGAAGGAAAATATAAGTTTACATACGAAAATTATAAAAAAGGATTTGAAATAAGAGTTTTTGCAGGAAAGTTTCTTTACAACTCCGAAACCTATTACGGAAATTATAATTTTCGATTAAGCGGAAACACCGGTTGGCAAGATTATACTTACGACAATCCGTTTTTAGGGCGAATGGAAAATATTAGCACTACCAACGGTGAACATATTTTGTCGCAACAATTTATGAAAAACGATGGTGGTTTTACAACGTACACATATGTGGGGCAAACTAACAATTGGATAGCAACAATCGGAGTAAAAACAAATATTCCAGGTAAATTACCGATAAAACTATATGCAAATGCAGGAACTTTTGCCGGAGCAGGCTCCTCAACTTCCAGCCAAATCGTCGCATTTGAAACAGGTATTGAACTTTACATTATTCCTGATATATTTGCAGTATATTTTCCGGTAAGTATGTCGAAAGACATTAGACAAGAAAATGCACCGATTACAAAAACGTATATTGAAAAAGTTAGATTTACACTCAATATTAATAAATTAAATCCGTTTAAATACGCTAAAGACTTCATTTTGTAGATGTTAACAGAAAATAAAAAAATATATTTCGCTTCCGATGTTCATCTCGGTTTCCCAAATCACCACGAGAGTTTAATCCGAGAAAAGAAACTCGTGGCTTGGCTCGACGAAATAAAACTTGATGCCAAGGAAATATATTTATTGGGAGATGTTTTCGACTTTTGGCACGAATACAAAAAAGTCGTTCCTCGTGGATATACAAGATTTTTCGGAAAAGTTGCTGAAATTACCGATAGCGGTATTCCCATACATTTTTTTACAGGAAATCACGATATTTGGGCTTACGACTATTTGCCGCAAGAAATTGGTGTTATTCTTCACCGCAAACCACTGGAAATTGTGTCTGGCAATAAAAAATTCTTTCTCGCACATGGCGATGGACTTGGACCTTATGACAAAGGATTCAAACGATTAAAAAAAGTTTTTACCTGCAAATTAGCACAATGGGGCTTTGCACGAATTCACCCAAATTTTGGAATTTGGGCAGGACAAAAATGGTCGTCTCACAGTCGTTACACAGAAACCGAAGAAGACCTTAAATTCAGAGGCGAAGACAAAGAATGGTTGGTATTGTTTGCCAACGAAAAACTCAAAACAACTCATTTCGACTATTTCGTTTTTGGACATCGACATATTCCGATTGAAATCAAACTACAAGAAAAATCAACTTTTTTTAATTTGGGCGACTGGCTCACAAATTTCACGTATTGTGTTTTTGACGGCGAAAAAATGGAATTGAAAAAATGGGAATAGTATTAAATTATAGATTCGGAATACCATTTTATAAGCACTATTCCTAATGACAATCTTTATAAAATCTTTATACTTCAATTCAATAATTTGATATTTTCCTTATAAGCCTCGCTTTACCTTTGCATTGTAATATATTCAATTGAAAATTATAATGCCACAAAGTAAAGATTACTCAAAAAGCATAAAAAAAGCAGTAATTGGTAAAGCTCGAGATTTGAACGACAAATCAACATTTAGTAAAATTTCATTGGTCGCATTTTTTGCTTGGGTTGGCTTGGGTTCCGATCCGCTTTCATCGTCGTGTTATGGGCCGGAAGAAATTTACAGACATTTATCGGGTCATACAAATTTAGCTTTAATTGTTTCGCTTTTAACCGTTGCAACTATTTTTATAATTTCAACAAGTTATATGCAAATTATAAAACTTTTCCCAAACGGTGGCGGCGGATATTTGGTTGCAAGCCGATTAATTTCGCCAACCGTTGGAATGGTTTCGGGAAGTGCATTGTTGATTGATTATGTGTTAACAATTTCAATTTCGTTATCGAGCGGAGCCGATGCTTTGTTTAGCTTTTTGCCAATTAATTTTCTAGGATTTAAACTCAGTTTCACATTTCTTGTTTTAGGAATTTTAATTGTTTTAAATCTTCGAGGAGTTAAAGAATCGGTGTACGCACTAACTCCAATTTTTGTGATTTTTGTTCTAACTCACATATTTCTAATTGCTTATGTTTTCACATCTCACGCAAGTGAAGTTTCAACTGTTGTTAGCAAAACAGGTTCGGAATTTTCAAATTCGGTTTCTGAACTTGGAATTTTCGGAACACTTTTTCTAATTATGCGAGCTTACAGTATGGGAGCGGGAACTTATACCGGAATTGAAGCTGTGAGCAATGGTTTGCCAAATTTGCGTGAACCACGAGTTCCAACTGCAATAAAAACGATGCGTTTACTCACAATTTCGTTGTCAATTGCAGTTCTTGGTTTAATTGTTTCGTATTTTTTAATGGACGTGAAAATGGAAGCGGGCAAAACTTTAAATGCAGTTCTAATTCAACAAGTTGCAATGGGTTGGAACAAATATTTTGGTTACATTTTTATTTTTATTACATTATTTTCTGAAGCAGCAATTTTATTTGTTGCTGCTCAAACCGGATTTTTAGATGGACCAAGAGTTATGGCAAATATGGCTCAAGATTCGTGGTTTCCACGTCGTTTTACTCTTTTAAGCGATCGTTTGGTTTCGCAAAATGGAATTTTATTGATGGGCATTGCTGCATTTTTTGTGATTTGGCTTTCTGGCGGTTCGGTTGCATTTTTGGTTGTGCTTTACAGTATTAATGTTTTTATCACATTTTCGCTTTCGCAATATGGAATGGTAAAACATTGGTTTCAAGTTCGAAAAACCGACAAAAAATGGTTCCGAAAATTATTTATTAATGGAATTGGATTTTTGCTCACAACGTTCATTTTGATAACAGTTATCGTAATTAAATTCGACGAAGGTGGTTGGATTACAATAATAATCACAGGTTCAATTGTTGCAATTGCCATTTCAATTAAACGACATTATTTAAAAATTGCAAAAGAAATTAAGAAAATTCAAACCGAAATGAATTCAAAAATTGCCGAATGGGTTGATATTTTGAAATCGAAAAATGAATTAAAAAACACTCAAACCGAAATTAAAAATACCGATGCAACAGCCGTGATTTTAGTAAATGGATATTCTGGAATTGGACTTTTTTCACTTTTCAATATTTTGAATTCATTTCACGGAGCGTACAAAAATTTCGTTTTCATTCAAGTTGGAATTGTTGATAGCGATTGTTTTCACGGTGCCGACCATCTCGAAAAACAAAAACAAGATATTGAACAAGATTTGAATAAATATGTTTATTTGATTAAACAATTGGGCTACAATGCCGAATTCCGTTTTTCGTTAGGAACTGATGTTGCCGAAGAAGTTGAAAAAATGACACCCGAAATCATCAAAAAATATCCAAATTCAACATTTATTGGCGGTCAATTAATTTTTGAAGGAATGTACAGAGTTTCAAAAATATTGCACAATTATACCATTTTTTCAATTCAACGACGATTGTATAAACACGGTTTAACAACCATAATTATTCCAATTTCGTTAGAAAAAGCATTGAATTTACATCACAATTAAATCGAAAAACTTATGAAAAAACTAATAGAAGATGTCATTGTGCGTTTCGAACAAAAGAAATTGAAAATCGAAAATTTTGTCGATGAAATTGGAGAACAAAAAGAGAACTCACAGCTTCTAATCTCAGCTGGACAAATAATTGCATACGATTTTTGCATAAATGAATTAAAACGCATGGTTGAGTACGAAAAAATCAGTAATTTTAAGTTGGATTCGTAAATATTCCTATATGCGTACAAAATATTTTAAGCAAAACAATCTAAAACAATATATAATATCAATTCTAGTAACAGTTAGCATTTCAGCTATTTGTTTTTCTATTTCTGACATTATTGGATATAGAACCGTAGCGTTGCTTTTGTTAGCTTCGGTTTCACTTTTGGCATTTTTCTTTTCGGTTTACCCGATTTTGGTTTCGGCAACTTTGAGTGCATTAATTTGGGATTTCTTTTTTATTCCGCCACATTTCACGCTTCACGTGGACAAAACCGAAGACGTTTTAATGCTTTCGATGTATTTTTTGGTTGCATTATTGAATGGAGTTTTAACATCGAAAATTCGTCAATACGAAAAAGAAGAATATCAAAAAGAAGAACGCCAAAACACAATAAAACTATACAAAACTTTGTTCGACTCCATTTCACACGAGTTGCGAACTCCAATTGCAACCATAGTTGGAGCTTCCGACAATATTTTGTCGCAAACATCGCCACAATTAACCGAAAAAAACAAAGAAAATTTAGTAAATGAAATTTCAATTGCCGCTTTTCGGTTAAACCGATTAATCGATAATTTATTGAATATGCAACGCCTCGAATCGGGATTTCTAAAACCAAAATTAGATTGGTGCGATATTAACGAAGTTATTGAAAATGTGCAAAATAGATTAGAAAACGAACTAAAATCACATTCAGTAAAAATTGAAATTGAAAACGATTTACCTTTAATGAAATTAGATGCAGGATTAATTGAACAAGCAATTCACAACATTGTTTACAATGCAACGGTTTATACACCACAAAATTCAGAAATTAATATTAAAATTCATTTAGAAAACAACAATTTATTAATCACAATTTCGGACAATGGACAAGGTTTTGCAAGCGAAGAAATTATGAATGTTTTTACAAAATATTTTTATTCGAAAAAAGCGAAAAGTGGCGGAATTGGTCTTGGGCTTTCAATTTCGAAAGGATTTATTGAAGCACATAAAGGCAAAATTTCGGTAGAAAATCAAGCAAATAGCGGAGCAAAATTTACGATTAATATTCCAATCGAATTTTTCGTAATTAATGATAATTTTGATTTTTCGGATTTTACTAAAAAAGAGAAAAATGAGCAATAAAACCAACATTTTAATAATCGACGACGAAGCTCAAATTCGAAAACTGCTCGAAATTACACTCGAAACAAACGGTTTTCAAACAATGTCCGCAACAACTGGAAAAGAAGGAATTACAATGGCGGCAATGCATCCACCACATTTAATTATTCTCGATTTAGGTTTGCCCGACATTGATGGACAAGAAGTTTTGCAAAAATTACGTGAATGGTATTTAGATGCAATCATTATTCTTTCAGTTCGAAATTCCGAAGAAGATATAATTTCGGCTTTAGATAGCGGAGCAAACGATTATTTAACAAAACCTTTCCGCACAGGCGAATTGTTGGCAAGAATTCGTTCATTATTACGCCACGCACAAAACACAAATTCGCAACAAATTCTTGAATTTGAAAATCTTACAATTGATTTAACAAGCAGAACTGTTAAGCAAAATAACGAAGTTTTGAAACTCACCGCAACCGAATATTCGCTTCTAACTTTATTAGCAAAAAACGAAGGAAAAGTTCTTACACATCAATTCATTTTGAAAACAATTTGGGGACCAGGTTATGCCGAACAATCGCAATATTTAAGAGTTTTTGTTGGGCAATTACGCAAAAAAATTGAAACAAATCACAACAAACCAACACTCATTTTAACCGAAAGTGGAATTGGTTATAGATTTGCTGAGAAAAGCGTCTAATACAACTTCAGAGCAACATTTCTGTGCCTAAATCAGGTGTTTTCACCTGATTTTAAAATTGTGAGGTGAAAACACCTCACAAAGGCAAGGGAAAAATTTATATAGGATTACACGCTCTAATTTTTTATACTCTTCACTTTAATTTTCTCCAAATTGTTCAGCATTACAAATGCTTACATTCTACTTCTTATTCCTTTTCATCATCGTCAACGATGATGAGCTAGGGACGATTAGGGGGAGCCCACCCCATTCAATACGTATTTATTAATTTCTCCATTTTTCAATTCATATATCCCCGCTTTTTCGGTGGGGATCAACCATAAGCACAGGTTGTCAGGTGAATATTTAAACACTATAAATGTATCAATGAAACCTGAGAATTCCTGAGACATATTATTTAGAATAGAATCTAAATCATCTTTTAAGATGGGTTTATTTAAGATTAAACGATTTCTCATTGCAGCAGATATAATGTCATGATTACTGTATGACAATTTTACACCTCCCTTATTCTCCTTTTCAAAACAATTAAAGTCATAAAAGAAGTGATAAACGATAAAGAATGTTAATAAGCCCAAGATATATACTACAACATATTTAATTGTTTTTCTCATGTCTATAATTATTATTCATTTCTCCCCTATTGGAGTTATCACCAACAAGCATTCATCGTCAATTAGCTGAATTTCTTTTCAGTCTTCTCGTATTTTATTTATTGTTATCAAACTTGTTTGTAATTGTACAGCATTTCAAATGCTTACATTCTACTTCTTATTTCTTTACATCCTCGTTGCAAACTAGGGACGAGGGAAGGAAGAGAACCTAATGGAATTTTATCGCGGACACTTTATCAAATCCTTGATAATAAATGCATTAGGATATTCAATTTCAATCAGTTTTAAAAACTTAAGTGCCTCGCTTTTTGTTCGAAAATCGCCAACTACAACTTTAAAATTAGGGTCGTCATAAAGCAAATAATTCGGAATATCGGGATGTTGTTTCATAAAAAACGAACGAGTATTTTCTGCATTTTTTCGGGCTTCGTAACCTAAATCCGAAAATATTCGGATTCGATAGCCAGGAAAACCTTCTCTTTTTTCGCCATATTCGATATGGATATTTACCAATTTTTCAATATCAGCATCTTGCTTAATCAAAATCTTTCCTGGATACAAAAAAGGATTTGATAAGTACGAGAAATAATCTTCTTTTTTGGTAGAGTCCGAAACAGCTACAGTTTGGGCAGACGAAGCCAAACCAACTAAAAGTAAAATGCTAAAAACAACAACTCGAATCATACGTTAAATTGCTCGAACACTCAACACTGGAATAGGCGAATGATTTACCATTTGTTGAGCATAAGCTCCCAACCAAAGATTGTACATATCCTCATCTTGCTCAGTCATAATTGCTATTAAATCAGCATCGACTCCTTTTGCATATTCAATGGTAATATTTGTGATATTGTCGCCATACAAAGACTCAGTATGACAACGCACTTTTTTATTTGTAAAATATTCGCAAACCTGTGTTGTATATAATTCTAATTTATCAACAATATCTTGAGCATTTGTTTCACGAACAGCAATTGTGTGAATTTCAGCATCGAACATCAAAGCTAAATCGGCAACAACAGGGACTTTTTTTCGCGATTCGCTTGACATATCAATCGGAAGAATAATTTTCGATAATCCAGTTCTCAAAAATCCGTTTCTAATTGTGATAACAGGACAAGGGGCATTGCTGACAACTTTATAGGCATTGCTTCCAATCCAAAATTCTTCAAAACCCGACAAACCATGAGTTCCCATTACAATCATGTAAGCATCGTCGTATTTTGCTTGGTTAATTATTTCTTGATAAACTTTGCCATCTCTAACTTTATAGTCAAATCGTCCTTTTACTCTGTCTTTATATTTTTCAAAAATAATTTCGAAATAACCTTCAACGGTATTTCCAAAAACTAAATTAAAATCTTTGAAATAACTTGGAATATCTTGGGTTTTAGCCTTTCTAACATTAATCATTCTAACATCGCCATCAATTTTGTTAGCCATGTAAATTGCATGTTCAAGTGCATTAATCGAGTCGTTGGAAAAATCGATTGGTACTATTATTAATTTCGGTGATTTCATGATTTTGTTTTTTTATCTTTTTTCAAATTTAATAAAATAATTTCAAACTTTCAAAGTATAAATTTACTTCATGCCCTTAAATATATTAATCGGTCTATTTTCTTCTATATATATTTTTTCACTAACCATAAAAGCTTTTGCCTTGATGTAGCCTTTTATCTTAACTCCTGTTTTTTGTTTACTCATTAATGATGCAAGAACATTTATAGAGCCCGAAACAACTTTCGACATATCTACATTCAAATAAAAGTGATGTGTTTCGTTTGAATTTGCAGGAATTTTAACATTTCTAGCTTCAGTTATAGTTCCTAATACGCTTCCATTTAATTCAATTTCAAGATTCACTTTTTTAATTTTAAAACTAAAATTATTTTTGTTATTAATTGGAATCTGCAAATCTAATTCAACCGATTTTGTTGTAAGTTCATTAACTTTAATTCCTTGTATTTCGCCAACCTCAACATCTTGAACGGTACACGATGAAAAGAAAAACATTGTAGCTATCAAAAAAAGAAATAATAGTCTTGTAATTTTTTTTAAAAGAAAATTTTTAATCCTGTTTTCCATAACGATTCATTTGATTTTTAATTATTTTGAGTGCTTCTGTAATTGGAATGGGAGAAAAGCCAATTTCATTGTATGCCTTGTCAGTTTTCATGCCTGTACGAAATGGACGTTTTGCTTTTTCATTCAAATCGACTGTGTTTATAGGAATTATTAGTCTCGAATCCAATGCGAAATATTCAGCTACTATTTTTGTCATTTCGTACACACTCATATACTCGTTTCCCGAAATATGATAAATCCCCAGCTTCTGATTTTTAATAATCTGCACACAAGCCTGGGCAATATCATCGGCAAACGTTGGAGTACGAAATTGGTCTTGAGCGAAATGTATTTTTTTCCCTTCTTCTAAATTCTTTTTTACCGATAAAACAATATTTGTTCGTGAAATTTCAGGCTCATATCCATAAACCAAAGCCGTTCTAATTATTGTCCATTTTTTTGAATTTCGAATAAGAATATTTTCCGATTCCATTTTTGACAATCCATAATAATTTTGCGGATTTGGAATATCTTCCTCAAAGTAATTTCCCATAATTCCATCAAAAATAAAATCAGTAGAATAATGTATTAAATGCGACTCGAATTGATTGGCTAGTTGAACAATGTTTTCGACAGCATTTACATTGGTATCCCAACATTCAACCTTATTTTCTTCACACCAATCGGGCGAAGCTTTTGCTACTAAATTTACAACTATATCAGGATTATATTTTTCGAACAACATCACCAATTCAATAGAACGTGTAACATCGACAAATTCGAAAATACAATTACATTCCTCCGAAATTTTATTTCTTGTTTTAGAGGTTGCGATGACATAAAAATCGTCGTTCAACGCAAGCAATTTAATTAACTTTTGCCCAATTAAGCTATTGCTTCCGAGAACGAGTACCGACTGCATTTTCTATTTGTTTTTTTTAAGGGTTTCGCTCAATTTTGTTATTTGATCGCTGTTTCCTAGCACAAATAATGTGTCTTTTGGTGTTACCACAACCTCGGGAGACGGGTTTATGATGTACTCTCCTATTTTATTTCGAAGTCCGACAATATTCGCTCCCGATACATTTCTTACGTCTAATTCTCGAATTGATTTATTGACAAAACAATCGGCCATTTTTTCGCATGAAATTTCCTCCAAATACACATCTTTACTTCGTTGAAGAACAATAAATTCAACAAACTCAATGATATTTGGTCGAGCAACTAGCTTAGCCATTCGCTGACCTCCTATTTTATCAGGCATAATTACATTTGTCGCTCCAGCTCGTTTTAATTTTATATCTGAATTATCGTCAGATGCACGACTTATGATTTTAAGATTTGGATTAACTTCTTTTGTACTTAACACAACAAACAAATTGTCAGCATCATTAGGCAATGTTGTAATCAACGCTTTTGCTTTATCAATATGAGCTGATAATAAAACTTCGTCTCGTGTTGCATCGCCTTGTATAAAAAGAAGCCGATTGTCTTCGATAATTTTTTCAATTTCTTCGTCTTTGTTCTCAATAATTACAACCGGAACATTATGGTCGAGCAATTCCATCGCTGCTTGCTTTCCATTTCGACCATATCCGCAAATTACAACATGGTCTTTTACTTTATCAATTTTTCTTCTCACTTTATTTATTTTAAAAAAGTTATGAAAAACACCATCAACAACATATCGAGTAAAGGTTGATACTGCATAAGCGAAAATACCAAAACTAAATATAATTAAAAAAATGGTAAAAATCTTTCCAGGTTCGGTCAAGGGTTGAACTTCGCGAAAACCGACCGTAGAAATTGTAATAATTGTCATAAACAGGGCATCGCTAAACGAATATCCTTCAATAAAAACATAGCCCGAAACACCAATAATAATCATCATGATAAGGAATGCCATCGCTAAATAAGCCGATGTAATGTTATTATATTTCGATTTTGGATTAAACATTTCGAATTATACTATTTCCTATTTGACAGTTTAAACATTTATTAAATCTACAATATTCGTTTGATAATTGTATATATGCTTGCGAATAAAATGCATTTTTTACTTTAGCACCTGATTGTTTCCATTCGGTAATTATTGCGTTTTTTTCGGGTAAAATTTCAGTTAATATTGATAATGCTCGTTGTTGAATACTTTCATCGTCTTTATGTTTACCATAAATAAACATAAAAGGTACAATAGTATTTATTATTATTGAATTAACCGAAGATTCGCCAATTGCTTTGTCTTTTGCGTATGATTCTTTTCCGAAATTAAAATGCGTTTTCCAATAATCGGAAGTATCAACATCGAAAAATGTTTTTAATTCATCGGTTGTATTTGTTTCAATTATTTTTGATAATATTTTCGAAGATTGAAAAATTAGTTTTGCAAATTGTGCAATTCTAATGGTTGGAAAATTTGCAGGGCGGGTTCGCATAAATCGCCACAAATGCTTCTGAATAGGCGTTAACTTGTACTTGCTTTTCAAAAAAAGGTATTCCTTTTTCAATTTAAAGTAATATTCGTCCAATATTTCTTCATCTAAAAAGCCAGCTTGACCAAAAAGTAAGGCTTCGATTTGGAATAAATTATTTTTGTGTTTCGCCAATATATTTATCGGAATCGAGGAAGTCAATTGTTCAAATGGAAAACTATTGATTTTAAATCCGAAACTTCTTCCAATAACTTGATAAAATATTTCTTCCCAATTGTTTTTACTCTTTTCGAGCAATAAATTTATGTCTGCAGTTTTACGTTCGAGCCTTTCAACAACAAGTCGAGTAATCCAATTTTCGAGAATAAACGAATCTACCTTTTTGAAATCGTCGCGACAATGTATGCTGCTTTTATCATTTTTAAATTCGTCGTATTTTTCATAGAAAATATCATCAAATTTGAGCTTAAATGTAGTTAGCTTTTCGTTATTAAATTGCAGTATTTCTTTGTCATAATTGTAAACAACATGCAAAACAACATTTCCATATGCTTTGTCTTGTGAGTGCTTGTGAAGATTCCAATCCGATGAATTTACGTGAACTTCAACATTTCCTGCCCAAATAGTGTCGTCAATTTTAATTTTGGCATTAAAAAAATCGGGACCAGAATCTAAGTTTTGCTCTCCAACTGAAATTATCTGAATTTTCTCACCTGTTTCTGCAACTGTATTTTCAAGACTGAACAGCTTATTTTTCCAGATAAATTGCAAAAAATCTTCGGTCATAGGGAAGTTTAAAGTTAAAAGTTCATAAAGTTTTGTAAAGTAAATAAAGTTATTAGTTACTAGCAAATAGTAATTAGAAAGGAATAGAAATATAAAAAGTTAATTATTCCTTGTCTCTATCGTATACATCTCCCATTCTAAAGCAAAAGTTTCTTTTTCTGCCTTGTGTTTTCACTTTACAGTTCCTCCTTTGAAAAGGAGGTTGGGAAGCTTGAATTTATTATTGATTCTAAAAAAGTACTATTTCTAAAAAGCGTTCTAAATCTTCTTTCTCCTTTATTGTTACACGAACTTTTAATAATTCTGTAATTTTTGAATGCTCAAAAGAAATAGCAATACTTTTGCTATTTGGATTATTACCTTTCATTAATCGCTGAACAGTTTCTCCTTTAAATCTATTATTATCATAATAACATTCTACAATAACTTTTTTATTCAAATCTTTATTGCAAATATTATAACCAGATTCTTCATTAAATTGAATACTTATCTTATTCTTATAAAAATCAATCTCATTTTTTTTAAATATTTTTTCCATCTTACTCATATTAATATTTGCTGTAAAAATAGTTATTTTATTATACTAATTTAAATTTCACATGTACATGATAAACAACTTTAATCGCACAATGATTTGTTAATCAATAGAATAAGTATACACGATAAGTCACAATATATTTTATATAGATAATAAAAATCAAAAAAATCGCTTAAATTTAAATCTAACGCAATATGCCTCACATTTGTCATGTGTTTTCACTTGACAGATTTATTGTGCGGTGAAAACACCACACAAAGGCAAAAATTGCAGAAATTTTTCGGTCATATAAAAGGTTAAAGTTTCATTCTTTAAACCTCCAAGGTTTTCCTAAGCCTTGGAGGTTTGGTATCTAAACACCTTTCCCTTTCAACAAATCTTTCATCTCCAATTGAACTTCAATTGCCTTTTCACGAGCAACTTCGGCAAATTTTTCGGTGTTATCAGCATAAATAATTCCTCGTGAAGAGTTTACAATAAGTCCACAAGTATCGTTCATTCCAAACTTTGCTGATTCTTCTAAGCTTCCTCCCTGTGCTCCAACTCCAGGAACTAGCAAAAAATGATTTGGAATAAGTTTTCGAATATCTGTAAGCATTTCACTCTTTGTGGCTCCAACTACATACATCATATTTTCTTGATTTGCCCACTTTTGTGAAGTTTTAATTACCTTTTCAAATAGTTTTTCTCCTGATTTATCTTCCATAAATTGAAAATCGAAAGCTCCATTATTTGATGTTAAAGCTAATAAAATTACCCACTTATCTTTGTATTGTAAAAACGGGCTTACCGAGTCTTCTCCCATGTATGGAGCAACGGTAACTGCATCAAAACACATGTGTTCGAACACCGCTTTTGCATACATGCTCGAAGTATTTCCAATATCACCACGTTTTGCGTCAGCAATTAAAAATAATTCGGGATATGTTTTCTTTATATAATTCGCTGTTTTTTCTAAACTTATCATTCCTTTAATCCCCATCGACTCATAAAAAGCTAAATTTGGCTTATACGAAATCGTTAAATCGTATGTAGCATCAACAATTGCTTTGTTAAATTCAAAAATAGGGTCATCGTATTTTTTCAAAAATGCAGGAATTTTATCCAAACTAGAGTCTAAACCTACACATAAAAAGCTACCCTTTTTCTTAATATTTTCAAATAATTCGGTTCTTGTCATTTCTTTTTTTACTTTAAACGTTATGAACTTTCAACTTTACTAACTTTTAAATGATACTTTCTTTCAATCTTTCAGCGTTTTCAGCCATTTGAAGCTGGTTAATCAGCTCCTGAATATTTCCGTCCATAAACGATGGCAAATTATAAATTGTTACTCCAACTCTATGATCTGTAATTCGCCCCTGAGGATAATTGTAAGTGCGAATTTTCGCAGAACGGTCTCCAGTTGAAATCATTGTTTTTCGTTTTGCCGAAATTTTATCCAAATATTTCTGATACTCAAGATTATAAAGCCTAGTACGAAGCTCAATCATTGCCTTATCAAGATTTTTTAATTTCGATTTTTGGTCTTGACAAGTTACTACAATTCCTGTTGGAATGTGCGTCAATCGAATTGCTGAGTAGGTTGTATTAACCGATTGTCCACCCGGACCTGATGAGCAGTATTCGTCTCGTCGAATATCCTCGTTTCTAAGGTCAACGTCAAATTCATCGGCTTCGGGAAGTATAGCAATTGAAGCTGCCGATGTGTGAACACGACCTTGCGTTTCTGTTTGTGGAACTCGCTGAACGCGATGTACTCCAGATTCATATTTCATAATACCATAAACACCATTGCCTTTTACGTTTGCAACAATTTCTTTAAATCCGCCTTGGGTTCCTTCAGTAAAAGATGTAATTTCCATACTCCAGCCTTTAGACTCAACGAATTTTGTATATAAACGCAGTAAGTCTCCGGCAAAAATACTGGCTTCATCACCACCTGAGCCGGCTCTAATTTCAAGAACTGCGTTTTTATCATCTTCAGGATCAGATGGAATAAGTAGCAGTTTTATTTCTTCTTCAATCGGGTCAACTCGTCCATTTAGTTCATCCAATTCCATTTTTGCCATTTCTCTCATTTCTTCATCTTTTTCTGTGGCAAGAATTTCTTTAGCGGTATCAATATTGCTCAATACATTTAAATATTCATCGTATTTATGAATAATGGGCTCAAGCTCTTTAAATTCTTTATTAAGCTTCACATACCTCTTCATGTCGGATAGAATATCGGGCTGAGTAATAAGCTGACCAACTTCTTCGAATCGTCTTTTTACACCGACCAGTTTTTCTAGAATTAAATTATTAGCCATATATATTATTAGTTAAAAGTTCGTAAAGTTCGTAAAGTTTGTAAAGTCCATCAAGTTAGTAAAGTTTAAGGCTTTATTTATTAATATTCAAATTTCCCAAATTCACTTTCTATTGTTAATTTTTTACCATCATAAGCCTCACATCGCCCAACAATTCGGGCATCTACCTTAAATGATTTTATTATTTCAATTATATCGTTTGCGATTTTTTCGTTAACATAAATTTCAAATCGATGTCCCATATTAAACACTTGATACATCTCTTTCCAATCGGTTTCTGATTCTTCTTTTATCATTTTGAACAAAGGAGGAACTGGAAATAAGTTGTTTTTTATTATGTGAATATTATCGATAAAATGCAAAACTTTAGTTTGTGCTCCTCCCGAACAATGAACCATTCCGTGAATATCATTACGATATTTTGCCAAAATTTCTTTTACTATAGGTGCATAGGTTCGAGTTGGCGACAAGACTAATTTTCCTGCATCAATATCAACTCCTTGAACCTTATCGGTTAACTTATATTTCCCCGAATAAACTAGTTTTTCGTTTATACTATTGTCGTAGCTTTCGGGATATTTTTGAGCCAGATACTTATTAAACACATCGTGGCGGGCTGAAGTTAGTCCGTTACTGCCCATTCCTCCATTATAAGACGTTTCGTAGCTTGATTGTCCAAACGAAGCAATACCAATAATAACATCTCCTTTTGAAATTTTATCGTTCGAAATAACATCTTGTTTTTTCATTCGGCATACTACCGTTGAGTCAACAATAATTGTTCGCACTAAATCGCCCACGTCAGCAGTCTCGCCACCCGAAGAATGTATATTAATTCCATATTTTCTTAAATCGGATAATATTTCTTCGGTTCCGTTAATGATTGCTGAAATAACATCGCCAGGAACTAAATTTTTGTTTCGACCGATAGTTGACGACAACACAATATTATCGGTTGCTCCAACGCAAATCAAATCGTCAAGATTCATTACTATCGCATCTTGAGCAATTCCTTTCCAAACCGAAATGTCTCCGGTTTCTTTCCAATATGTATAGGCAAGAGACGATTTTGTCCCTGCTCCATCGGCGTGCATTACAATGCAATAATCTTCGCTTCCGGTCAAATAATCAGGAATTATTTTACAAAAAGCTTTTGGAAAAAGACCTTTATCAATGTTTTTAATTGCATTGTGTACGTCTTCTTTTGATGCCGAAACTCCTCGTTGATTGTATTTTGCGTCTTCCTTTTTCATCAGTAATTTTTTCTGATGGTTATTTTATATTTATTAATAATAAAAAAACGTTTCGAAGGTAATTCGAAACGTCTTAATTTATATTGTCAAACTTACTGTTCTTCTACTTTTCCTTCTGTTTCCGATGGTGTAGGTTCAGTTGTTTCAGTTTTAACGTCTGGAGTTGCCTCTCTTTCTTGAACATCTGATTTTGGAGTTTCTTCAGTTTGAGGATTAGCAGCAACTTTGTAATCGGTACGTAAAACTTGGAACTCGGTACGTCGATTAATTTGGTGAGCCACTTCTTGCTCTTCAACTGTTGCTAACTTCTTGATGTATTCTTCAGACAAAACGTCTCCTTCTTTCAAAAATACATAACTTTTCGCATCTTTTGCATTTACAATATTTGGAGCCGATTCGCCGTATCCTTTAGGAATAAGTCTATCTGGTTCAATTCCTCTTTCAATTAAGAAATCAACTACCGATTGAGCTCGTTTTTGTGAAAGTTCAAGATTTTTAGCGGCCTCATCTCTAAAGTCGGTGTGAGAACGCAATTCTATGGTAACATTAGGATTGTCATTTAACACTTCAACTAATTTATCTAATGAAACCATTGATTCTGGTCTCAAATCCCATTTTTTAACATCGTACATAATGTTTTCAAGTTCAATTGGCTTTTCGATAGGAGCCATCGTAACGGTTAAATTGAAATCTCTATCCTCGTCTAAACCTTTTGTTGTTTCTTTTCCTTTTCCGTTCAAAAATCCTTCTTTAATAGTTGTTAAAACGTAATCCATATTGGGTTTCAATCGGAATTTGAAAGAGCCATCAATTTCGTTTTTCAATTCTTGTGTTACACCGTCGCTGGCAATAAGTTTAACTGTAACTCCAGTAAGGATTTCGCCTGTTTTTTCGTTTTTAACAACACCCAATAAATTAAATTGAATTGGTCTTAAAATAAATGAATATATATCGTCCATTCCTTTTCCACCCATTCTATTCGACGAAAAGAAACCCTTTTCAATAGCACCTTCGAATACTATTCCAAAATCGTCAGAAGCTGAATTGATTGGATATTTCATGTTTTCAACAAGCCACTTATCCGTTTTTCCTTTTGTTGCTTTGAAAATATCAAGCCCTCCCATTCCAATATGTCCATCAGAAGCAAAATAAAGAGTTCCATCTTCTCTGATATTAGGAAAAGCTTCGTTGCCGGGAGTGTTAATTTCTTTACCCATGTTTATTGGAGCACCCCAAACATCTTTTGCTGTTGGTCTTGAAATCATCCAAATGTCTTTACCTCCTTGTCCTCCTGGAATATCCGATGATGCAAAATACAATGTCAATTCATCTTCTGAAATTGATGGATGCACTGCCTCAACGCTATCAGAAATTATTGGTAGATACACGGGGACATCCCAATCTACTCCTTTTCTGACCGAAGAATATATTTGGCATGTATTCATTACCTTTTTTTCGACTAAGCAACGAGTAAAAAACAAGTTGTTTCCTTTCGAAGCAATCGAAGGAGTTCCCTCTTCGTGTCCACTATTAACATTTTCGGTTAAAGGAATAGGAACACTCCATTTGCCTTTTTTATCTTCGGTAGCTGTGTATAAATCGGCAAAACTTTGACCGGTTGCACCACTAACTTCGGTTCCCGCAGAAGCCATTCGTGTTGATGTAAATATCACAATTGAGTAGTCCTTTTTGGCATAAGTTGTAGAAAAATCGCTTTCGCGTGAATTGAAAAAAGCCATATTCTCGACTTCATATCGCGAAGGTTTATTTTTCCACTTTGATGCTAATTCGCATGATTCCACTCCATTTTTTCCACGCACATCACTCGGAACAAGTTTCAAATAATCTTGATAAGCGATTAAGGCTTCATCGTATTTTTCGTTTTGTTTCAACGCATCTGCAAAATATAAATTTGCCAATGGATTTGTATATTTTACTTTAACCGCTTTTTTAAACCAAACCTCCGCTTGAGGAGCATCGTTGATTTTTCTGTAGCAAAGTCCTGTTTTATAAATAACTTCTGCTTTTTTTGAGTTTTCTTTAACTTTTAAATAAGCCTGTTTATAAAGGTTTATCGCCGAATAATATTCACCAGCATTAAATGCTTGGTCAGCCTCTGCAACGGGGTCTTTTTGAGCAATAGCTAATGAACTCAATAATGATAAAAGTAGAACCGAAATTAAAATTCTTATATTCATATCTTGTGCTTTTTTATCTATAAGCCGTAAAAATAAAGAAATTTTAACATAATTAAAATTTTCTTGCTGTCAAATATACAATTATCTTATAAATAAGAGTTCGCGATATTTTGGAAGTGGCCAAATTTCGTCATCAATAATCAACTCCAACCGGTCAATATGTGTACGAATATCTTCAAGATACGGCTTCACATTTAATGAATATAATCGTGCTTTTTCAGCCATATTTTCGTGTGCATTTGCTTTTTTACGTTCCTCAATCATTGACGAAACTTTGTCTTTTATGGCAGTAATATTTTCTGAAATATTTTTTATGGTTTGTAATTGTTTTCCGGCAACAACTCCAAATTCATTATTTGATAATATTTGTTTTAAACCCAACACATTTTCGATCAAAATATTTTGATATTTTATTGCTGTAGGAACGATGTGATTAACAGCTAAATCACCCAATACCCTTGATTCGATTTGAACTTTTTTCTCAAAAATTTCTAATCCAATTTCATATCGTGCTTCTAATTCTCTTTCGCTCAGTACGTGACAACTCGAAAATAGCTCAATCGATTTTTTACTCAAAAAAGCCTTCAAGGCTTCTGTAGTTTCTGTTATATTTGCCAACCCTCGTCTTGCCGCTTCATCAATCCATTCTTGCCCGTAACCATTCCCTTCGAAACGTACCGATTTTGAATCAACAATGTATCTGCGGAGAACTTTTAATATTGCCTCGTCTTTTTTTACTTTTTTTCGAATTAATTCATCAACGTCGGTTTTAAACTGTTTTAATTGTTTTGCCATTGATGTGTTTAAAGCAATCATGGCTCCGGCACAATTATCGGAAGAGCCAACAGCACGAAATTCGAATCGGTTTCCGGTAAAAGCAAATGGAGAGGTTCTGTTTCGATCTGTATTATCGAGTAAAATTTCTGGAATTTTTCCGATGTCAAGCTTAAGTTCAGCCTTTTCGTCGGGAGTCATTTTTTTAGTCGAAACTTTTTTCTCGATTTCGTCGAGCATTTGGGTTAACTTTTCGCCTATGAAAACCGACATAATTGCAGGAGGAGCTTCATTTGCTCCAAGTCGATGTTCGTTTCCGTACGAAGCAATTGATGCACGAATTAGTTCAGCGTTATCGTGAACGGCTTTAACCGTATTTACCAAAAAGGTCAAAAATTGAAAATTAGATTTTGGAGTTCTACCGGGCGACAATAAATTTTTCTTTGTACTTGTCATCATCGACCAGTTATTGTGTTTTCCTGAACCATTTACGCCTTTATATGGTTTTTCGTGAAAAAGAACACGAAAATGGTGTTTGCGAGCAATTTTTGCCATTAAATCCATCAGCAATTGATTATGGTCAACGGCTAAATTTGCTTCTTCAAAAACAGGGGCACACTCAAATTGATTTGGTGCGACTTCGTTGTGACGTGTTTTTAAAGGAATCCCTAATTTCAACGATTCTATTTCGACTTCACGCATAAATTGAGCAACACGTTCGGGAATGCTTCCAAAATAATTATCCTCTAATTGTTGGTCTTTTGCCGACGGGTGTCCCATCAACGTTCTTCCGGTTAAGCTAATATCAGGACGAGCATTATAAAGCGATTCGTCAACTAAAAAATATTCTTGCTCCCAGCCCAAATTAACATTTACTTTCGTTACATTTTTATCGAAATATTGACAGACTTCAGTAGCTGCCTTATCAATTGCATTCAATGAGCGAAGCAAAGGAGTTTTAAAATCCAAGGCTTCGCCTGTGTATGACACAAAAATTGTAGGGATACAAAGTGTTTTCCCAATTACAAAAGCAGGCGATGAAGGATCCCATGCTGTATAACCTCTAGCTTCGAATGTATTTCGTATTCCTCCGCTCGGAAAGCTCGAAGCATCGGGCTCTTGTTGTACAAGCAGTTCTCCATTAAAGTTTTCGATAACTCCGCCATCTTCAGCTGGTTCGAAAAAAGCTTCATGTTTTTCTGCTGTAGCTCCATTTAAGGGTTGAAACCAATGTGTATAATGGGAAGCACCTCGACTAATTGCCCAAGATTTCATTCCCGAAGCAATTTGATTTGCAATTCGCCTATCAACTTTTGAACCTCTGTCAATAGCAGCCACAACATTATCGTATGCCTCTTTTGACAAATATTCTTGCATCTTTTTTCTATTGAAGACATTTTGTCCAAAATACTCTGACGTTTTAACCGATGGTAATTCTACCATTATTGGCTCACGGTTCGATGCCTCATCTAAGGCTTTAAATCTCAATATTGACATAATTTTGCGTTTAAACTTATTTAATTTAACAATACCCCATTAAATATTGTACTATCTGTTGCAAAAATATATATTTTTTGATTACACCCCCTATTTTTTCAAACAATAAAAACATTTTTATATAAATGGCTATTTTTTGTTAAAAAATTATAAAAGAAATTTTTCGGCACAATAATTGGAATTTCTCTGCCGTTGTAAAAAAACAACATTTTTTAACCATAAATTTTAAAGCTATGTTAGAGTACGCAAAATTAATTCTGGAGAAAGTGAGTTTCGACATGTTTCTATTTCAAAAAGAGCTTGTAAAGTCGCTTAAATGGTTAACAGGAACCGAAAAAGAAATGTTGCAATCGTGGGTTGTTACAAAATACGGTAATTCGCATGCCGATGCAATTAATGATGTATTTAAAAATAAAAAATATTAGGTTGGTTAGGTTTTTTCATGTTTTTCAAAAAAAAACGTCGGACTTGAAAAAGTTCGGCGTTTTTTATTTTTTGCCATTGATGAAAGGATTCCAATATTGGCGGAAAGTAATTACTCAACCACCCCGTCAGTCTTTCGACTGCCTCCCCTCTAGAGAGGAATTTATCTTCGATTTTGACTTCTTCGTAAATGAAACAAAATATATAACTATTTCTGCTCAAAAATTCCGTGTCAGCAGGACAGTGTGGTTTATTTTAATTTCTCGCTTTTATTCGTTTTGCTCAAAACAACAAGACTAAAAAAAATTCTTACATCTCGGCAAAATATTTATAGAATAATGGTATCGTTTCAATTCCTTTATAAAAGTTGAATAAAGGAAATTTTTCGTTTGGCGAATGTATCGCATCTGATTCGAGTCCAAAGCCCATTAGTATTGATTTTATACCCAATATATTTTCGAAAGACGAAATAATTGGTATGCTTCCTCCGCTTCGAACCGGAATCGGTCTTTTTCCAAAGGATTCAATGTAGGCTTTTTCTGCTGCTTTGTAGGCAGGTAAATCGATTGGGCAAACGTATCCTTGTCCACCATGATGAATTTTGACTTCTACTTTTACACCTTTTGGAGCCATTGATTCGAAATGTTCTTTAAAAAGTATGGCTATTTTTTCGTGATTTTGATTTGGAACCAAACGGCAAGAAATTTTTGCAAATGCTTTTGAAGGAAGAACTGTTTTAGAGCCTTCTCCGGTATAACCACCCCAAATTCCACAAACATCAAATGTTGGGCGTATTCCTGTTCTTTCGGTTGTTGAATATCCTTTTTCGCCAGATAATTCAATTACATCAATCGCTTTTTTATAAGCATCTTCGTTAAATGGCACTTTTGCAAGCAGTTCTCGTTCTTGTTTTGAAACTTCGAGAACATCGTCGTAAAATCCTGGAATAGTTATTCGTCCATTATCGTCAACCATTTGACTAATCATTTTTGCCAACATATTGATTGGATTTGCCACAGCACCACCAAACAAACCTGAATGCAAATCTCGATTTGGACCGGTAACTTCAACTTCCCAATAAGCAAGACCCCGCAAACCTGTTGTAATTGAAGGAATATCTTGAGCAATCATTCCGGTGTCGGAAACCAAAATAATATCGGCTTTTAACATGGGTTTATGTTGTTCGCAAAATTTGCCTAAGTTAGGCGAACCTATTTCCTCCTCGCCTTCAATCATAAATTTCACATTGCAAGGAAGCGTTTGGGTTTTAACCATTAGTTCGAACGCTTTAACATGCATAAATAGTTGACCTTTGTCATCGTCGGCACCACGAGCCCAAATTTTTCCATCACGAACTTCGGGTTCAAACGGAGGAGTTTTCCATAGTTCTAGTGGCTCAACAGGCATTACGTCGTAGTGTCCATAAACTAGAACAGTAGGCTTGCTATTGTCAATTATTTTTTCGGCATAAACCACCGGATTTCCATCAGTTTCCATTACCTCTGCCTTTGTAACACCAGCATCAAGCAAACTTTTTTTAATGTATTCGGCAGCTTTGTACATTTCGGGTTTATGGTCTTTTTTAGCACTAATCGATGGAATGCGAATTAATCCAAATAGTTCGTCTAAAAATCGGCCTTTATTTTTGTCAATGTAGTTTCTAATTTGTTCCATATTTATGTAATTATGATTAGCATTCTAAAATCATAAAAATAAAAAGAATCTTTATACCGATGAAATTTATTTGATTAGATGCAAACAAAAAAGCCACCTATAAAAGTGGCTTCCTTGATTATATTGAGATTTCGCTTGAGCGAAACAACAATTCGATTATTTACAACAAGAACATTTTCCAGTTCCTAAGTTGAATTTTTTAATAAAATCGCAAATTGGTTCTGCTAAAGAAGGACGACCAATTTCTTGTAAATCGTACTCAACTTTAACCGATGGTTTGTCGATTTTAACAATACGTTTCAAATCTATTGGAGTAGCAATTACAACAACATCGCAAGGAGTGTTTGCAATCGTTTTTTCCAAGTCTTTTATTTGTTGATCGCCATAACCCATTGCAGGAAGTAAGGTTCCAATGTTTGGATAAATTCTGAAAGTTTCAGCTAATTTTCCAACTGCAAAAGCTCTTGGGTCAACCAATTCTCCAGCACCGCATTTCAAAGCAGCAACGGTTCCTGCTCCAATTTTCATTTCACCGTGAGTTAATGTTGGACCATCTTCAACAACCAAGCAACGTTTTCCTTTTACCAATTCTGGTTTGTCGATAGTAAGTGGAGATGCAGCATCAACAACCATAGCTTTAGGATTAACTTTCATAATGCTTTCGCGAACGATTTGAATTCCTTCAGGAGAAGCTGAATCCATTTTATTGATAACAACAACATCGGCCAAACGCAACGTTGCTTCACCAGGGTAATATGATAATTCGTGACCAGGTCTGTGTGGGTCAACAACGGTAATCATTAAATCAGGTTTGTAGAATGGAAAGTCGTTGTTTCCACCGTCCCAAAGAATAACATCGCAACCATCAGGATCTTTTTCAGCAGCTCTTACAATTGCCTCATAATCAACACCTGCATAAATTACGTTTCCACGTACTACGTGTGGTTCGTATTCTTCCATTTCTTCAATGGTACATTTGTGTTTTGCTAAATCGGCAACCGTTGCAAAACGTTGAACTTTTTGAGCAACTAAATCACCGTAAGGCATTGGGTGACGAATCGCAACAACTTTTAGTCCTGCTTCCATCAATAATTCAATAACTCTACGTGAAGTTTGTGATTTTCCACAACCTGTTCTAACAGCACCAACTGCAATAACTGGTTTAGTCGATTTTATTTGAGTGTCTTTTGCTCCTAATAAAATGAAATTTGCACCAGCAGCATTAACCAAAGCACCAACATTCATTACGCGGTTGTAAGGAACATCGCTATACGAAAATACACAATCATCAACTTTTAAATCAACGATTAATCGACCTAATTCTGCTTCTGCATAAATTGGAATTCCTTGTGGATATAAATCACCTGCAAGTTGAGCAGGATATTTACGACCATCGATGTCAGGAATTTGAGCAGCAGTAAATGCTACTACATTATAATCTTTATTACCTCTGTAATAAGTATTAAAGTTGTGGAAATCTCTTCCAGCAGCACCAATAATTATAACATTTTTTGCCATAGCTTGTTCTATTTTAGTTTATAATTTATTTCTATGGCAAATATATAGCTTTAAGTATTCATAACCCATAAAATTTTATCGAAATAGATGTTAAATAAATTTTACTTATTTTTATTATATTTGTGAATTACTTGTTTCTATTGACTTATAGCGATTTATTTGCAAATATATGTTTAGAAAAATGTTTTTATTTTTTGTTATATAATTTTTTATTCCAAAACAGCAATGAATTACTTGGCTCACATATATTTATCGGGAAATGATAACGATGTGAAATTGGGTAATTTTATTGGCGACGCTGTTAAAGGAAACAAATTTGAAAATTTTGATTTTGGTATTAAAAAGGGCATTATTCTACATCGAAATATTGATTTTTTTACCGACAATCATCATATTCACAAACAAAGTCGTGATAGAATCAGACATTTATATCACAAACATTCGGGAATTGTAATTGATATTTTTTACGACCATTTTCTAGCAAAAAATTGGGATAAATTCTCAAACGAAAATTACCATCAGTTTATTCATGGGTTTTATTTTTGCTTGTTGACCCATTATTGGTCATTGCCAATGAAAATTAAAGTTGTATTTCCATTTTTAGTTTTAAACAATTGGTTAAAGCAATATGCAACAATCGATGGAATTGAGGATATATTAGCTCGAATGTCGTTGCGAACATCGCTTCCAAACTTTACCGAACAGGCTATTTTTGAATTCAAAAATAATTACGAATTATTCGAGTCTGATTTTTTAGTATTTTTTCCAATGTTGATTGAACACGTTGAATATTTGAAAAAACAAAAATGAATTGATTTTAATATTGTTCAATCGTTCGTTTAATTTTCATACTATACTGATAATCAAAACTTTGACAAAGCCACGTTAATTTTGTTAAACTACTGAATATTAGGCATTTACAATTCTCTTAAAAATAACTCATATATAACTCCCCTGTTTCAATATGAGCATAAAATACCCCATCCCTTATTTTAGGGCAAATTATGCGGCAAGAAATATTTATGTGCAAGAAGTTTTAGCAAATAGCTAAATCTTCTTGTTT
>Ga0209417_1000684_pt1 | contig 73525 bp, 64 predicted proteins | sample RifGroF2_FD_184002 | JGI IMG/M metagenome (GOLD analysis project Ga0209417, IMG submission 184002) | Groundwater microbial communities from Rifle, Colorado, USA - Groundwater F2 (SPAdes) (version 2) | ecosystem: Environmental > Aquatic > Deep subsurface > Groundwater | place: Rifle, Colorado... | reverse complement strand
AATAAAGGAAGTTTTATTGACATTCTGTCCGCCGGGGCCGGATGAACAGACGAAATCTTCCTTTATTTCAGAGCGGTCAATGTGTATTTCAGTCGCTGATTTCATTGATGTACTCATAATCTTCAAAAACTTTCCGTATTGTCAGAGATGCCGCGCCGAGGGCTGACGCTTCCTCCCACGCTTCCGATTTTTTAATCACAAGGTTTTTCATGAACACTGGAAAAACATATTCTTCCATTGTCTTTTTAATGACATTATAAAACTTTTCTCCCAGTTTCAGTATCTCCCCTGATATGAGGATTTCGTCCGGCATCAGGAAGTTGACCTGATTGGCAATTGCCGTTCCCAGGCATTTTGCGGCTTCATTTACGATGCCCGTAACTTCCGCGTTTCCGTCAAGATACCTGCTTGTGACGTCGGAAAAGTCCAGAGATCTTTCTCCTGTTTTTTTTCTGACTTTCTTCAGAATGGCATTAATGGAACTGAAAGTTTCAAGGCATCCTTTTCTCCCGCAGGCGCATTTATCGCCGTCAGGATGGTAGATAGTATGTCCGAATTCTCCGGCATGAGAATACCTCCCGAAAACGATATTTCCGTCAATCGCCGGGACGCAGCCGATACCGGAGCCGACATTGAAGAAGAGACAGTTTCCCTTTCTGCCGTTATCGTTGAACCATATCTCATTCATCGCGCCCGCTATTGTGATATCGGTTATTTCAGGGGCTATGGAATATCCGGATTTGAAGAAATCATATATGTTGAATTTTTCCAGGGCCGGGTAATTGACGACATTTTCAAGTATCTGTTCTTTCCCTGAAAATGTGCCGAACGCGGCCACTCCGATACCTGTAAGCCTTTTTCCCCTGCACGAGGCCAGGAGCCTTTCCATTATGATTTTGAGAGCATCAGTAAATTCCTTTCCGCTCTTTTTCCCGCCGAAAAAAACCTGTTCCCTGACCAGTATTTTTCCCTTGAGATTTGCGGAGACGCCTGTTATGAAATCAGGGTCGAGCCCTATGCCTATGGCATTGGCCCATTCGGCGTTTAGTTTTACTATTTCGCGCGGCCTTCCTCCTGTCGAGTCTGCCATGCCTTCTGTTTTCAGAAGCCCTTTTGATATAAGGTCTCTCGTAATGCGCGTTACCGTTGTCCCGTCACAATTGAGCTTGGCGGCAAGTTCCACGCGCGAAATAAAATCATGTTTTCTCAGGATGTCCAATGCGGCAAGCGTGTTCCTGAATTTTATGTTTTTCAGTTTCAGCATTTCGTTCCCGGCCATATTTCACCCATATAATTATCACTTGACAACTAATTATAATAAAAATTTTAACTTTTTCAAGGATATACTCTTGACTTTCGATGAGAAATTTGATATTATATAACTTTATAGACAAGTGTTATTAACTTAACGGAGTATATGCAGATGAAAGAAGATGAACTCAGGGAACTTGCACGGAAAGTCCGTATTCATTGTCTGAAAATGGTACATCGCGGCAAGAGCGGCCACATAGGCAGCATGCTTTCGATGGCGGACATTTTATCAGTTCTCTATAAAAGAATTCTGAAAATCGATCCAGGAAATCCTAAAATGCCGGAAAGGGACCGTCTGATACTCAGCAAAGGTCACGGCGGCGCTGCTCTTTACGCGACGTTGGCGGAATTGGATTTTTTCCCGAAGGAATGGCTTGAAACATATTATCTGGACAACGGCAAACTCAGCGGTCATATTTCGCACCATATACCGGGTGTGGAGTTTTCGACGGGTTCTCTGGGGCATGGAATGCCGGTGGCCACAGGAATGGCGCTTGCCGGAAAACAAGCCGCTAAAAAACACCGGATATTCTGCCTGGTCAGCGACGGCGACTGCAATGCCGGTTCGACATGGGAGGCTATAATGCTTGCCGGACAGCATGGTTTCGATAATCTTGTGATGATAGTCGATTACAACAGATTGCAGGCCCTCGGCAAATCTCAGGATGTCATTAATCTTGAGCCTTTCGATAAAAAACTCGAACTTTTCGGCTGGGCTGTGAAAACTGTAAATGGGCATGACTGCGGTGATATTGAAAATGCCCTGAAAAACCTTCCTGTTGAGAAGGGCAAACCATCGGCGATTATCGCGCATACCGTCAAGGGGAAGGGCGTAAGTTTCATGGAAAACGATTACAAATGGCATTACGGCGGACTTACGGATGAACTGCTTCAAAAGGCTTTAAACGAATTGAAGGGGGCATAAACATGAGAACAGCATTCAATGTATTACTGCTCAGTATAGCTAAAGAAAAGAGTAATATTTTCATGATACTCGCGGATATCGGTTATGGCGAAATAGAAGCTTTCGCGAACTCTTTTCCGGACAGGTTTATAAACTGCGGAGTGGCGGAGCAGAACATGACCGGCGTCGCCTGCGGCGTGGCCATGGAGGGAAATATCGCTATAACATATTCCATCGCCAACTTTCCGACACTGCGTTGTCTGGAACAGATACGCAATGACGTATGTTATCACAATGCCAATGTCAAAATAGTGATTATAGGCGGCGGCATGGCGTATGGTCCGCTCGGTATATCCCATCACTCCACGGAAGACCTTGCGATAATGAGGGCCTTGCCGAATTTAGTTGTGCTCGCTCCATGCGACATTCCGGAAGCGCGGGCCGCCGTTCATGCCATGATAGCCCACAAAGGCCCCGTCTATTACAGATGCGGTTATAAGAAGGAAAAAAACATACACGAGGGAAAAATAAATTTCGAAATAGGTAAATCCATAACTGTAAAAGACGGTACTGACGCTGCCATAATATTCTGCGGCACTGTCGGCTATAACGCCAAGCTCGCCGCTGAAAAACTCGCTGAAGAAAATATCAGCGTCCGTCTCGTCAGTATGCATACCGTAAAACCCATAGACAAAGAAGCCATCATAAAAGCGGCAAAAGAAACGGGCGCGATTGTCACGCTGGAAGAACATAACATAATGGGCGGTCTCGGCAGCGCCGTCGGCGAAGTCCTGATGGATGCCGGAATTTCGGGAGTGAAATGCAAAAGGATAGCGCTTCCCGATATCAATGTTTCGCTGATAGGTTCTCAGGAATGGCTCAGGGACAAATACGGCATGGGCGAGGATGACATTGTTAAGGCAGTGAAAGCTATTATCTGAAAGAAAAATTATGAACCTCTATGGCAAAATCATAAATACGGGTTTCATCTGCGGCCATATCGTGTGGCCTGAGCCGCAGTCTGTTTACAGTATTTCAAAAGCAGGTGTCATACATTTGACAAAGTGCATGGCCGCCGAACTGATACTTGACAGCGGTTATACAATCATGTAAAAAGTAGGGCTTGTTTTATGGAAGGGAAATTGCGAAATAAAATTGTTCTTATAAGTGGCGGAGCTTCGGGAATAGGGAAGGCGGCGGCCCTTAAATTTGCCTCTGAAGGCGCTTCCGTGATAATTGCCGATATCAATGAAGAAGAAGCTAAGAGTACTCTGAAACTGCTTCAGGAAAAAAGCCCTCAAAACTCTTTTGTCAGATGCGACGTTTCCAATGCCGATGATGTCAAACAGGTTTTTGCTCACATAGAAAAACAATATGGAAAGCTTGATGTCATCTACAACAACGCTTCCGTATACCTTTCCGGCAGAGATGCCAGGATTACTGATATTGATGAGGAAATATGGGATAAAGTCATAAGCATAAATCTCAGAAGCGTTTTTCTGTTCTGCAAATACGGGATACCGCTTCTAATCAGAAACAATGGCGGTTCCGTAATCAATACTGCTTCAAGCGCGGGGATAATCGGGATACCCGACTGCGATGCCTACACCGCTTCAAAAGGCGGCACTGTCCAGCTTACTAAATCAATGGCCGCCGAATACGGGCAGTACAACGTCCGTGTCAACTGTATCGCCCCAGCCGCCATCATGACGGATATGATGAGGAAAAGTAATCCTGAAAACAGTTCATTCGATGAGGAGAATTTTCTGAAACTCAGAACGCCGCTGAGACGTTACGGTACACCTGAAGAGATTGCGAATATAGCGTGTTTTCTTGCGTCAGACGCATCAAGTTACCTGAACGGTGTGGTAATAGCAGCTGACGGTGGCATAACCATTAATGGCGATCTTTCAAAAGTCAAATAACGGGAAAACTTCTCCTTGATTTTCCTTTCATAAAAAAGAAACGGATTTTGTTTCAATTCATGTTGATTTTAAGATGGCAGAGGATAGAATTAGCAGAGTTTCAATATAAATTGCTGTCAATGACGTGGAGAGGTTATGAAGTCAATGCTTAAGAATTTTTTCATGCCTGTGGCATTTTTTGCGTTCCTGTATATGGCGGAAGGAGAGAACGGCAACACGGTGTCGCGGAAAGAGCCCGTAGTGGCGTGTCTGGGGCGTATAGTGCCGGGGGAGAAAGTGATGTACCCGGCTTCGCCGGACCCGGTTTCACGCGTTGTCAAGGAACTGAGGGTCAAGCGCGGTGATATGGTCAAAAAAGACCAGATGCTGGCGACGACATATTCCATAGGCCCTGCCTCGGCATCATTGAAAAAGGCCAAGGCCCTTGTGGCACTGGCGGAAACAAAGCTCAATATACTCAAAGCAGGTGAACCTTATGCCGCCATACTGAACCAGGAAGCAGAAACGCAATGCAGCGAGACGGCGCTTAAAATCGCCAGGGCCAATCTGGAATTCGAGACAAAAGAGGACTCTTCAAGAAAAGAAATCCATTATGCCAAAGCGAACGTCAATGAGACTTCTGAGAATTTTCAACATGCCAGAGAGCTCCTGGAAAAAATGAAAGTTCCCCGGCCTCTCGATCTCTTCGCGGCTGAAAAAGAACTTGACGCGGCGATCGCTGAACGTTCCATAGCTGAAGCCAATCTGGAACTGAGTTTTATCAGGGCCCCGATTGATGGCAAAGTCATTGAAATTTTTACTTACCCCGGAGAACCGATAGGCGAGAACGGACTGCTGGCGCTTGCCGATGTTTCAAATATGGCGGTTGAAGCCCAGGTTTATATAAGCGACATCAAAAAAATCAAAATCGGCGCCAACGCCGTTATCAGCGGCGACGGACTTTCAGGCAAATCTACAGGTAAAGTAGTTGAAATCACGGAGATGGTTGATTTCAATTCAGTTTTTTCACCGGATCCGGCATCCTTCGCCGACAGGAGAATTGTAAAGGTCAGAATCAAACTTGACAGTAATGATCCGGCATCGAAAGTTGTAAACAGTCAGGTTACCGTGGAAATTTACGGCGAGTAAAAGCAATGCGCATAGCTGAAATATTTTTTCCTCTTGGAATACCTTTCTCATGGTTGCAGCTCACCAGCTCCAAGGTGCGTTTCCTGACGGCTTCCTCGGGTGTTGCGTTTTCCACTATCCTCATGCTTCTGCAGCTTGGCTTTTATGACGGCATTCTTGATCAGGTCATTCATCCGATTAAAGCGATGAACGGTGAAATCATTATGGTCAGCAAACAGTTTGAACAGCTCGCGGCGAGCGGCTCCTTTTCCAAACGCAGAGCTGTCCAGGCAAAATCCCTGAAGGAGGTCGAAGACGTCTTTCCCCTCTATACAACTCTCTGTTTCATACAGGACCCTGTAAGCAATGAAAACAAGGAAATATTCGTTTTCGCGTTTGACCCGGCGGATGATGTTTTCACGGACCCCGGGATACGGCTGAACAGGAAGATGCTTCAGAATGAGGAATACGTTCTTTTCGATGAGTATTCAGAGAAAATTTACGGTCCGGTCCTTGAGATTTTCAGAAAAGACGGAAAGGTCGGGACTGAGCTTGAAAACACACATCTTATAATCAAGGGCCTTTTCAGGATGGGCAGTACTCTCGCGGCAAAAGGACATATCGCCATGAGCGACCTTTTCTTTCTCAGAATTTTCAAAAATAGGGCCCCCAACATGGTCAATATCGCTGTCATAAAATTAAAGCCCGGGGCCAATCCCGATGCCGTCGCCGCCGAACTTCAGAGTCTTTTCCCGCAGGACATCAGGGTTTTCACAAAGGATGCTTTCTGCAAGAGGGAGCAGTGCTACTGGAGGGACAGGACGCCGATAGGTTTTGTCGTCAGCGCGGGGATGATAGTTGCTATGGTGGTAGGGGCGCTGGTGGTGTATCAGATCTTATTCACGGATGTGAGCAGTCATCTTCCTGAATATGCGACTTTGAAAGCTATAGGCATCAGGGATTCTTTCTTTTTCAAAACTATAATTGAAGAGTCCCTGATACTGATGGTTTTCGGTATCGTGCCTGGCATTCTGGCATCCATGCTCATGTACCATTTCGCGCGGGAAATAACCAATATGCCCATTTATATGAGCTGGAGTAAAATTGCCGTTGTGAGCGCTCTGATATTTGCAACCTGTATGCTGGCGGGCCTTTGTTCGACAAAGGAGCTTCGTTCGGCAGATCCCGCGGAGATATTCTGATATGGACATAAAACCATTAGTTTCGGTAAAAAATCTCAGGCATTCCTTCGGGGAAGGAACTCTTAAAAAAGAGGTTCTGCACAGTCTTTCCGTCGATTTCATGCCCGGCGAAATAGCTATAATCACCGGACCTTCAGGCTCAGGCAAAACAACTTTTCTGACACTTGCCGGGGCGTTGCGGGGCATTCAGGAGGGAAGTGTAATAATTGACGGCTTGGAACTGCGCGGCGGAAAAAATTCGGACATGATAGATGCCCGGCGGAAGATGGGTTTTATTTTTCAGTCTCACAATCTGGTGGCTTCGCTGACTGCATGGCAGAATGTGGCGCTTTCCCTTTCTTTCATTAAAGGCGAAACCGCGAGAAGCGCCAAAGCCAAAGCCGTTGAGATGCTTGATAAAGTAGGGCTTGGAAAACACGCGGACAAAAAAGCCCATCAGCTTTCCGGCGGACAGAAACAGCGTGTGGCCATAGCCCGGGCCCTTGTCAGGAAGCCGTCGATAATAATGGCTGACGAGCCGACGGCATCCCTCGACCGGCAGAGCGGCAGGGAAGTCGTTGATCTGCTAAAACGCCTTGCCAGGGATATGGGCTGCGCCATCCTGCTGGTAACTCATGACAACCGTATTCTCGACATTGCCGATCGCATCATCAAAATAGAAGACGGGATTATTGAAGAAACTTTTGTGAGCATGGAAAAAATAGTCGTCTCCATTGTGGAACTTGCCGCTCTCATACCTCAGTATGTTTCCTTTGCGGACGGCAAAAATGAAAAGGAAAGCGGAAGAAAAAAACTTTCGGAAAAATTCGCGCAAATGTCCGACGAACTGAACCGCAGGATTGCCGATATTATACAAAGAAACATGCCGGAAACTTTCGCTTTGCAGGCTGCTACGCTCCAGAAGCTTCTCAACAGGCTTGTTTCAGTGGAGGCGCATGTGGAAAATTTTCTGCGTATAGTTTCTTCAGAAGACAAGCTGGCCCAGGCACGGTTTGGCGATAATTTCATCCAGTCCCTTGAATTCCTGCTCATCACAATGAATGAAAGCATGGAAACAAAAGCTTCAAATGAAATTGAAATGCTTTTGTCCATGACCACGGCTAAAAGCGATACCGTCAAAAAGATCAGAGACGACCATTTTGAAAAACAGCAGGACATGAGCGAGGAAACAAAAATATTTCTTTTCGATTTTTCCAACGCATACGTTCATATAGTATATTCCATACATCTTTTTGCGGAGAGTCTGAAGGAATGGGCAGAGCTTTCCGCCAGGGTTAAGAGCGGTCCTTCAATATAAGCATCAGGACTGCTTCATCAATTCCTTGGCGTGAACCAGGGCGCCTTTGCCGCCGCCGAGCATACGTGAAATTTCCTTCAATCTTTTTTCGCCGGAGATGAATGATATTTTCGTTGAAGTTCTGCCGTTTTTCACATACTTTTCAACGGTGAGGTGTGTTTCCGCTTTTGAAGCGACCTGCGCGAGGTGCGATATGCAGAGAAGCTGATGAGTGCGGGAAAGCTTTTTGAGTTCCTCCCCTACGGTTACGGCTGTTTCTCCGCCGATATTCATATCTATTTCATCGAAAATCAGTACCGGCACCGAGTCGGATTCGGCAAGGACTGTTTTCAGCGCCAGCATCACTCTGGATATTTCGCCGCTGCTGGCAATGTTTCTCAGAGGCTGTATGGCCTCGCCGGGATTTGCCGAAAAGAGAAAATCTATTTTGTCCCACCCTTTCGTTCCGGGTTCCGTCTGAATGAAATCAACGCTGAAATCGGATTTAAGAAAACCCAGTTTTTTTAGTTCGGCGCAGAGTTCTTTTCTGAATTTTTCGGCGGCTTTTTTCCGCGCTTCGGAAAGTTTGGCGCATAAAATTTTCAATTCTGTTTCAAGTTCTTTTTCCTCCGCGTCAAGCCGTTTCCTTATATCCTCCGAGTTTTCAAATTCCATAAGGCGTTCCTTTGCCTCCGACAAGGCGGAAAACACATCATCCAGAGAGGGGCCGTAACGTCTTTTCAGTGACTGGATGGAACTTAATCTCTCTTCAAGTTCATGAAATTCCTTTTCATCGAGTTCAATATTTCCGGTGTAGCTTTCGATACCTGACGCCAGTTCGCGGACAGTCTCCGATATCCTGTCGCATTTTTCAAGCAGGGGCGAAACGCGTTCAGGGTCCATTTTTTCGAGCTGCTGCAAATCCCTGTAAACAGCGCCCATCATCTGGGAAACGGAAGTTTCCGCTTCATTGAGGGTATTGATTGTACGGGAAGCTGTCTCTATGACATTTTTTGAATTGGCGGCGAGAGTGAAGCGCGCTGAAAGTTCCTGATCTTCAGCGGGGGCAGGGGAGACTTTCTCAATGTCTGAAATCATCATGCGCAGATGCCCGGCTTCGGCCGGAGACGGGAGACTTGAGGCGAGCTTTTCCTTTTTTTCCCTGACAGCCTTTATTTTTGCGCATATTTCAGAACACCCGTTCAGGCTTTTTTCAAGGTGCGCGTAGCTGTCAAGGACTTCAAGCTGTGCCGCCTGCCTCAGCAGTGACTGATGCTCATTTGGCCCGTGGACATCAATAAGGCAGTCCCCGACGGCTTTAAGCGTCTGGAGAGAGGCTGAACTGTCGTTTATGAAATTACGTGTGCTGGTCGCTGTTATGACGCGCCGCAACTGAAGCTGAGGATTTTCCGGTGTGAAAGGAAGTCCGGCATCGTCCAATATCTGGAAAATCCTTTTGGCGATGTCCTTTCTCAAGGTTATCCCGGCGCTGATTTCACAGCGTGAAGCGCCTGTCCTTATGACGTTCTTGTCGGCGCGTTCGCCCAAAAGCATGGATATGGTGCCGATGAGCACGGATTTCCCCGCGCCCGTTTCCCCGGTAATCACGTTGAAACCGGGCCCGAACTCAATATCCGCTTCCTCTACAAGCGCTAAATTTTTAATACTTATCCAGTTCAGCATAAAATTAAAGATGCCAAATTTTAATTAATGGTGTATAGTTATAATATCAGATATTTCCCGTTAAAAACAAGCAGTGCCATGAAAATGAAAAAAAATTATGTTACCTTTTACAAATCGGGCAAAGCCGCGTTTGCCCTGATATGGCATGCGGCGCCGGAATTCAGACTTTTGAAACTTTTTCTCGAAGGAGCTGAAAGCCTTGAGAAACAGATAAATTCCCAATATCCCAACGCTTGTTCCGGAAAATCTCCTGAAGCCGATGAACTCTCAGTGAAAATAAGGAAATATCTGGCTTCCAGCAATGATAACCTACCAATTGATATGCTTGAACTCAGCTCTCTCGGAAATTTCAAAAGAAAAATTCTTTTCACTCTCAGGGATAAAGTTCCGCCCGGAAAGGTGATATCCTACTCTGGACTTGCCGCGAAAGCCGGATATGAAAAAGCCGCCAGAGCAACTGGAACAGTTATGAGCGGCAACCCCTTTCCTCTTTTCTTTCCATGCCACAGAGTAGTGAAAAGCGACCGGGGGATAGGGAACTTCGGGCCGGGAGTAGGTTTGAAACGTTATCTGCTTAATAAGGAGGGAGTTGTGCTTGCGGCAAAAGGAGCTGTGCCTGAGAGATATTTTGTCAAATAGAGCATAAAGGCGCATGGCATGTAACCTGCGCTAAACTACTGACTGCAAAACAGTTTTTTGGGAAAAATTGATGCTGAAAACTGAAGAAAAAAATAATGTCGCATGGGAAATGAACAGGGCTTCGGCGGAAAGTCCCTGGATGCTTTGCTGTTTATCCGGCGGCTTAAAAAAATACACGGAAGATCCCGTCTGCCCTGAAAAGGAAGCCATTGAAGTCATGATTGAACGCCTTCCTTCCATAAGCATGATCGTTATGCCCCCATCGTCGCCGGCCACTTTGAATGCCTTGCTCCGAAAAGCCCCCGAACTTAAGAAAATCTTTGTTGCCGACAGAAACGCCAAAAGGCTGAACGCCTGGAAACAATCATACGGAGATATAAAAAATAAAGAATCCGTTGAAGTGCTGGCTCTTTCCGATGATGACGCTGCCCTTTCTGAAAATATCATAAAAGAAAAACTTAACGCTTATACCGTTGAACTTTTCCTTGGAAAAAGCGCTGTATATATTCCGGGACGCTTCAGAAGAATTGATCCGGAATTCTCAAGCTTTCTCGAAAAGAACGTTCTGAGAGTGCAGCAGGAAGCCTGCACGGTAGCCGCTTTCAGGACCACGCGTTCATGGCATATCACCATGAATCAATTGTTCAATCTGGAATTTAAATCATCACTAAAGGCGGATTTGACGGAAGAGAACAGAAAGCAGACTGTTGTAATAGTCGGTGCCGGGCCGTCTCTGGACCTTAACGTCAATGTTTTGAAAAAATATTCTGACAAGGCAATAATAATAGCGACTGACGCCTCGTTGAAAACCCTGCTTGATAACGGTATCACACCTGATTTTGCGGCGACACTTGAAGACCTTCACCTGAGTTGGAGATTTTTCTCGAAAAGCCTTGAAAAAAAGATACCGCTTTTTATTTCCATCGGGGCAAATCATGTGCTTGCCAGGAAATATACCGGGCCCGCAATGCTTGTTGGAACGGCTAATGCCCCGGTATGGCTCAGGGATTTGTCTGGCGGACTGCCTGAAGTTACAACAGGGCAGTGTGTCGGGCATTTTGTTTTTCATCTTGCTGAACTTTTTGAGCCTTCTGAAATAGTAATGACAGGTTTTGATCTCTCTTTCAGGGATGGCAAATTTCATGCCGCCAACATGGCAACCCCGTATCTTAAAGACCGCCCCGAATCATTTACCGTAGTTGAAGTTGACGGGATTAACGGGACTAAGGTGAAAACCGACATAAGCATGAGTTTCTATATAAAATATTTTGAGAACGTCATCAAAAAGTGCAGCTGTCCGGTCGTAAACGCCACAGAAGGCGGGGCACTGATAAGAGGTACCCGCGTAAGTTCTCTGGAAGACGCGCTGAAAGACAAAGCGTCTAAAAAGAGAATAGGGCTTTCCCGCAACGTTGCTTTTAACAGTAGTGAAAAAAATTCTCGGCTTTCGGAAATTGCGGAGGAAATAGACAGGATGCTGCCTGAATTTAAAAATTTTCTGGATAAAAGTGCCGGAATGTCAGAAGACAATGTTAAGAACCCGCTTTCGGGTTTTTCGCTTTCATCCCCTACTTTTACTCTTTTAAGCTCCTGCTGCAATGTCCTTCTGATTTCAAGATTCAGTGATATAGCCGGAAATTACAGCAGAGAGAAATTCAAAGAGTTCAGAGACCTTCTTCAGGAATTGCTTATCGAACTGATAGACGCTTCTAATTTTATTAAAACGGTTCTGGAGCTGAGAAATTTCAAAGCTCCGGCACAGACAAAACTGCTGGTGCTGAAACCGGAGAATATGGATATCTCAAAGTTTTCCGGCCTCTTTCAGCCAGCCAGTTCCCTTGTTATTTACGCGGAAACAGCGCTCCCTGATATATGGAGAAATATAATTGATAATAAAGTCACAAAAGTAATTTCTTTTGACGGCAATATCATTCCTGATGTGTGGAGCGTACCTGATATCAGCGTTGTCGATATAAAAACAACTTTTGTTCCGCAATTCTATGAAAGATCATTATGGATACCATCGTACAGTCTGGCCTGTTATGATGAAAATGTTCTTGAGCAATGGAAAAAATACGTGCCGGATGATATTAACTGTTATATACTGGGAGATGAAATCTTATGGAAAATACCAGCGAAGAATTGAAGAGGCTTACCGAACTTCCGAGTAAGGAGCTCCTGAAGGAATATACTGAAGCAAGAGAGCGTTTCAGAAAATTTCTGAAGGCATCCGGTATAAACGTCCCCGATATAATCATTGGCAACACTCAGGAAGCGGGTTTCTCCGGGAGTCAGAAATCTATTCTTCTTGACGAATTCTCAGGAGAAACTATTTCTTCTATTGATGAAACAGTCTTGACTGTTTACAGCACTGTGGATGCCTTCCTCAAACTTTTTGAAAAGATTGTCGCCAGCGATGTTTTGGAAGATATTACAGTAACTGTTGAAGGCAGAGATCCCTGTACTGCCAAGGACTTGAAAGAGCAGGTCGAAGCCGGAAAAGTTGCCAAGGACGGGCAGTTGGTAGTGGCGTCAGGTGATTTGAAAATGCTGTTGCCGGACCTCGGTGTCAAGGTTAAAGAAACCGCAAAACATGAGAAGGCTGATAAAACAGAAAAAGCCGCTGTGCTCAGTGAAGCTGATATCAAGGGCATATTTGAGCAGAAAGAAGCTCAGGATGTTCCCAAAGAAGAAAAGCCTGAAAAGGAAGAAGAAAAAGCTCCGGAACAGGAAGAGAAAAAATCTGGAGAGTTTTCTCCTGTAATAACGCAGAAGGAATATGATGAGCTTATGGGTTTGGCCAAAGTTCCAGCTCCTGAAGCTGCCGCTGCGCCGGCCGAAAAAACCGATGAACCTGTAGAAGTGAAAGCAGTGGAAGAAGCAGAGGCCGTTCCTGTACCGAAAAGTGTTAAAGAAACAAAAGTAACTCCCGAAAGCTCTGTAGCGCAGAAAGAAGAAAAAAGAACATCAGTCGAAAAAACTCCTGCCCCGGCTAAAAAGGCGGAAAGTGACACAAGTCTCCTTTCTCAAGCCGAACTTGATGCATTGCTGTCTTCGAAATCCTCAACGGCCGCTGTTGATAACGGAAAAGCTGCTGTCTCTTCTAATTCCGTTTCCCAGGCAGAACTTGATGAAGTACTGAAAGCAAGCGCTTCCGCTAAAACGGAAGCTCCGAACGCGACAACAAAGAAAGAAGAACAGGTTTCCACAGGTTCAGCCAGTTTGTCTCAGAGTGAACTGGATGCCCTTTTCTCAGCAAAGCCGGAAACAACGGAAGCGACAGCAAAGAAAGAAGAACAGGTTTCTACAGGTTCAGCCAGTTTGTCTCAGAGTGAACTGGATGCCCTTTTCTCGGGCAAAGCGGAAACAAAGGAAGCAGCAGTAAAAACAGAAAGCAAAGCTCCGGATGCCGCTGCGGTGTCCCAGTCTGAAATAGATGCCCTTCTGAATAAGGGGCCTGCTGGAAAAAGTGATGCTGCCGCAAAGACAGAAGAGCAGATTTCCATAGTTTCACAGAAAGAACTTGATGACCTGTTGAACAATAAGAAGCCAGTGGAAGCAATTAAAAAAGATGAAAAACCAGCTGTTTCGCAAAATGAGATAGATGAGCTCTTGAATAAGCCGGTTGAACCGATAAAACAGGACATAGGAAGTGCTTCGGGCAATGGCAATTCACTTGCGTCTCAAGCTGAAGTCGATACATTGCTCAAAATACTTTCCAAGACAGGCAAGCATGATGACAAAAACACTAATGCCGAAGCTCCAGCTGAAAATACAGGGAAATCCGTAGTTTCACAGGATGAGCTTGATGCTTTATTCACAGCATCTAACGCAAAAGATAAAAAATAGATTAATGCTCATCTTGCGTAATCCGATTAAAAGGCTATTTTTCTGCTTTGATGTTATTACGGTTACGACAACGCGCAACCCTCCACGATTTGTGTAGAGGGATTTGCTTCGTCAAATCCGTCTTATGAAATTAACCAATTCCTGAATGCTAAAAAAACAGGACATGAATTATGTACGAAATTGATATAGAAAGAGCTTTTTCAGCGGCGCATTGCCTGAAGGGATATAAGGGCGATTGTTCTTCACTGCACGGACACAACTGGACAGTGCAGGTAGTGGTGCAGTCCGAAGAACTTGACGAACTGGGCATTGCTGTTGATTTCAGAAAGCTCAAGAGCGAACTCGACAGTTTTCTCGACGAACTCGACCATAAAAATCTTTCCGACTTGGAATATTTTTCGAAGTTCAATCCGACCAGCGAGAGAATTGCGAAACTGGTCTTTGACAAACTCTCGGAAAAAATCAACGCTGAAGGCATCACAGTAACCCGTGTCAGGGTCTGCGAATCCCCCAGTTCCGGCGCCACTTATTACAGAAAATAATTCTACAATTTTGCCGCAATTTCCATGAATTTGTCTATAAGGAACTCAGCTATATCAGGTTTGTATGGCGGCATAAAACGTCCGCATCCCTGATAAATTTCGTAGAAGCCGAAACCAGTTTTGGGTTGTGTGATATCAGAGTTTTCATCAAAGGTTTTTCGAGTTGGGAAGTAACGGCAATTTCCGTTTGCCACAGCTATGCTTACGGGAAATTTGCCGGGACTGCGTTTCTCTATTTCCCGCGCAAGTTCCGTGAACGGCTCTCCGGGGAATGCATAAAAATATAAATCCCCCATCCTCAAGACCTGCAAATCAGCGACAACATCCAACTTATTTCCTGCTTTGACATAAAGGAGCATTTCTTCAAGGCGCTGTAACATATACAGTCTTGTATTGGTTTTACGCAATACGTCTATTATCCCGGAAATTTTATCAGGGGCATAATCCTCGCATGGAAGCTTTACCTGTTTTATAACGGCATTCATCGGGCATGAGGATATTTCAGTTTCATTACTCAGACCGTTTTTTAAGTCGTCAGTATAGCTTTCCGAAATTCTTTTCAGTTCCGTTTCGCCTTTTTCCAGATTCAAACAGCAGGGATTTGTATTTATATTCCCCGCCGCACCGTAGAGGAAAAGAACATTTTCAGCCAGTTTTTTATCAAGTATGAGCTTGTTTGCCGCACCTATCCAGTCGGCGGAAACCAGAAGCATCTCCTTGCCGAAAACCACTCCATGCATTCCGTGATTGTGAATGAGAAGCTTGACAGTTCCATCCGGGGGAAGGCATTTTATCCAGCGTATATCGGGATCTGTCGGGCCATCTTTCTGTACCCTGTTATATCCGAGAGTTTTTTTTAGAACAGATTTTCCTGCTTTTAAAATAACTTTACTTTCATCACTTACGGCTTGAATTTCAGTATCAATCGCGGTTTTAATCCAGTTGTTTCGGAAATTCAAGTCCAGTTCCCCCCAGCCGATGCCGGGTGAAACTGTCGGCCCTGAATGTGTGTGGCTTCCCGAAACCATAATGCCGGAAGAATCAATTTTAAGCCGTTTCACCAGTTCTCCACGGATTTCCCATGCTGCATCTGCGTCCATGGTGACCAGATCATTAGCTATAAAAATAAGCCTTTTGTTTCCGTCACTGAAGCTTGCAACACGGCAATATAAAGGGTCACGTACCCCTCTGTTCCTGCGCCCAAGAAAAGGACCGTACCCGTATAGTTCGGTAAACAATGGAACGTCTATTATATTCGATGCACAACCGAGATTCAAAATACCATTACTCATAATATCAGACCTGTTATTTGAGAAGTTTCTTTTCCAGTTTCAGGAAAACTTCGACAAGTTCTTCATGGATTTTTCCGAAGGGCATATGACCGAGTATCATCGGTACGGTTTCGGCGGCGTAACCTGTCGCGGTTTCTTTATCGGGGGCGTAACCGAAATATTCGTTTGTTAATGACATTACGAGAGGCACGGGGGATTTTGCGGAAGCCTTCACGTCATTTTTGATTCCCTGATAAGTTTCAAAGGGGCCGCCCAGGAGCACTATCGGCCCTATGCGGAAACCCTGTATCCGGGCTGTCGGATAAGTGGGTTCGCCCTTTTCGACAAGACCTATTATTTTCCGGAGACAAGATATCATGACCATTGCCATGCGGGTATCCCTTGGTTCATCGCTGGCGTCCGCTTTTTGTATAATGCTTTCCTTTTCGGCGAGCATGTTTTTCAGATAGGCAATATCAAGTTTTTTTTCTGAAAAATTTATCTCGACTATCGCGGAATTTATCTTTTCTATTTTAACGGATTTTGCTTTTTCCAAACCGTTCCGCACGGCGTTTGCGAACCTTGCCGCTATTATGTCGAGGGCAAGCAGAGATTCCTGTTCAGTTTTGTGAACAACGCAAGTGTTGATATCTCCCTGTGCGCCCTGGAGAAAAAGACCGATTGAGCCGGGGAATTCGCGTTCAAGATTGTTCAGGGCCACGCCCGGATAATCCCCGTGAATGTAACGGCTCTGTTCACAGCAGACCACCGGATGGCATCCGAAATAAGAGATAAAACCTCTGAGTTTTCCTCTGCTTTCGACTTTTATCACATGGCATGTAGTGTCTGTCAATTCAGGTTTTTCAGGACGCCAGTTTTCTTTAAGCACATCAGGGAGAGCGCCTGTTTTATCATACTGTCTGTTATATGCGATGCCTTCACAGGGGACTTCGGCGTGACTGAATTCTGAATCCTGAAGATCTTGCAAGGCGTCGATGCAGGACTTGGCTATCTTGTATGGAAGTATTTCCATGTAGGGGGAATCCATCTCACCCCAACCGTTCATTTCGGTGGTGGCGGGCCCGCTGTGAGTATGTGTGCAATGCACCATGACTGACTCGGGCGGAAGCCCGGAAGCTTCTTCGACCAGGACTTTTACTTTGTTTATCGTGATTGACTGCAAACCGATTAAATCACAACTGACGAGCACCATTTTTTCCCCGTCATGTTCCAAGGCAAAAGACTTTGCCCATAGATTGTCCCTGACCGCGATCGAATAACGGTGCCGGTACGGCCCGAACCCGCATAATTCAACCCCTATCCTCGGCGTAATATCAACTTTAGCAAAACCGGTCTTCATATAAAAATGTCCATTTTCGTTTAGAATTTTTAGATTTTTTTCAGGAGCCTGATGTTCTCGGAAACCAGTGCGTCGTCTATGTCGTCGGCCAGTAGGTAAGGCCCGGCGGCCCTGCCGACCCATGTTTCATATCCGCCGCGATGCCTTGCCTCGCGTGTTGGCAGATAAGAGAGAGAGCCGTTTGTTACACTGCAGCACAACGTGTATTGAAACGGGCTTTGTTGTCTTATCCGCAAGGATATTCCTGAAAACATTTCGCCGGGCATTGGGACAATCGCAAGAGGGCCAAGGGAAATAAGCGTCTGCGTGAAGGAACGCCCTTTCAGGACTTCCTTTTTATGCGCTTCTATAACAGCGCAATTATGCATGTATTCACACATCGGAGTGCCCCAATCATCTTTGCGGGGTTCCCATTTTGTTTTTTCCCGCTCGGCATCTTCAAGCGGAGTCAATGGCGCGTACGGCAGAAATATATCTTCCGTATGTACCGACAATTTAAGATCGCTTCTGTATTCTTTTATGGATAACAGAGCACGTATGGCGTCTGTCGCCGCGCGATAGCCGACTTCACATACAGAATGAATACCATCTCCGCCTCCGGCAGATAAGCCGCCGTCTTTTCTGTAATTTGTCCTCGGGCCGACATCGCCTATCGCGCCGTTCAGGAAAAGGACAGTCGCTCCCGGATACTGTGATTCTATGCGGTCTTTCATGACCCCGCACCAGTCGCGCGAAACCAAGCGGTTATTGCCCATCGCCGTACCATGCGCCCCGTAATGAACGATTATACCGGAATCAATTCCGTCTTTTGTCATAAAGTTAATTACTGTCATTGTCGGGTCAAAGGAACCCATAGGGTCTCCCCTGAAACAAACGCCGTTATTTTCGGCTACGCTCCTGCGGTTGACACCGACAAGACTTTCCGTTGTCGCGATTCCCACGGAAACTTCCTGCATCTTTTCATTTGCCAGTTCTGCGGAACGGATAATTTCAGGAATGATTGAATCTATATATTCGTTTTCACGATCGCCCCATCCCCAGAAATTCAAAGTGTTCGGCACTGAGTGGCTGTGCGTCGCGCAGACGGAAATATTTTTATTGGGTATCCCTGTACTTTTATTTATTCCGGCGCGGATGCGTTCAACTATGTCTTCCTCAATGCATATCCAGTCAAGATTTATGACAGCTGCTTTTAAGCCGTCCTGTTCTATTACGATGGCTGTTGCCTGGAGCCTGTCGAGGATTTCCTCGGCGGGGCGTTCTTTCACGCCGTAACCGCCGAGCCTTACACCCAATTCCGGTGTAACATCAGTTTTAGCAAAACCCGCTTTCATATACAATCCTCAGTTTATTTACAATACTCTTTCATTACTTTATTTACAGCATCGCAGGCAGCTTTGATATATTTACTGCCGGCGAGAAGTTTTGACTGAGACATACAGATGGCCCTGTTGGAACAAAGATCTTCAGCGACTTCGTTGCTCTCAATTCTGTATTTGCTTTTGGGAATGTTCCAGAGGGCGTGTTTGTAAACGGGACCGTAAGTAAGGCCTGTTCCAAAACCTTCCGCCGAGAGGGCTTCCATTATTTCTTTTCTTGTTATGCCTTCTTTGAGTTTTTTAGTGTCAAGGATAAAGGTAAGCATGTAATATCCCTGTATATCGGCGAGGCGGCCGCGGGACTGGACTTTTATTCCAGGGGTATTTTTCAGGAGTTTCCTTATAAGGGTCGCGTTTTGTTCACGCTTTTTTGTTTGCGCTTTCAACCGTTTCAAGCCGCCGAGGAGGACAACCGCCTGAAATTCGGTGCCGCGGTAATTGTGGCATATCAGGCCTTCCTGCGGAGAGTAACTTGCCTCGCCTTGTTTGGTGTTGGGGGCATAGCCGATATGTTTAATCCTGAAAATCTTTTCCTTGAGAACAGGATCGTTAGTAAGACAGATGCCGCCTTCGCCGCTTGAGAGGGTTTTGGATTCCTGAAAACTGAAAGAGCCGACATGTCCAATGCTTCCGACGCCTTTTCCGTTCCACACGCCGCCGTGAGCATGGGCGCAATCCTCTATGACATAGAGATTGTGCTTCTTCGCTATCGCCATGATTTTTTCCATATCGGCCATTGAACCGTAAAGATGTACCGGGATTAAGGCTTTTGTTTTAGGGGTGATGGCCTTTTTGATTTTTTCAGGGTCGAGGCAGAGGGTGTCTTCCTCTATGTCAACGAAAACAGGTGTTGCCCCAACGTATATTACAGCCATCGCCGTGGCTATCCATGTAAGCGCGGGAACAATGACTTCGTCGCCTTTGCCGACACCCAGCGCATGAAGGGCGCATTCAAGGGTAACTGTCCCGTTTGCCATGAAAATACCGTATTCAGCGGTGTGATACTTCGCGAATTTTTTAGAGAAAAGCTGTTCGTTGGGACCGTTGAAAGACCATTTTGGATGGAGATAAACGTCTTTGAGTTTTTCAGCGGTGTCAGGATAAATGGGCGGCCATGACGGGATGCTTTTGGCGAGTTTATCACTGATTATTTTTTTTCCTCCGTTGATGGCGAGAGAGCTTTTCATGTTCTGTCCCTTATTTTAATATTTCCGATTAATTGTTTTTGCTTGACTTTATGATGATTATAGTATAAAATGAATTCAAAGTCAATTAATGTAATTTGCTATTTATTAATCAATATTGCTATTTTTATGAAAAACACGGAAACGCGGACTTTTGACGGAGCAAAATTCCACCCGGTATCTGAAAGCCGCGGAATGCTGTTTTCCCGTCTGTATTTGCTGTTATCAGCCCGGGCAAGCAAATTGCATTTCATTCCTTGACAGAAATGGAATATGCAATAAAGTATATGCGTTGATACTTAAATGAAAAGGTCGCGGTATGAATAAAGCTGATACGGAAAAACTCACACGCGTTTTCAAGGTTCTGTCGATTGACACAAGGGTAAAAATGCTGGAGTTATTGAAAGAACGTTCTCTCTGCGTGAATGCCTTGGCGCGCATTTTAAATATTACGCAGGCCGCGGTTTCCCAGCACCTCAGGATATTGCGGGATGCCGATATACTCAAAGCCGAAAAACGGGGCTATTTTGTGCATTACAGCGTTAATGAGAAAGTCTTGAAGAGATGGAGAGAGATGGCAGAAGAGCTGCTGAATATGGATGTGAAATGATTTTTTCGATTACTGATTAACTTTATATAAACATACTTAAAAAAGAGGAGGAAGAAAATGTTGAAAGTAGGAATGTTTCGTTGTCAGCAGACCGAGGATATGTGTGCGGGAAATACTGATTTTAAAATTGCGAAAGAAGGAAAATTCGCTTTTGAGGAAACCGGCCCTGTTGAAGTCGTCGGGTTTGTGTCGTGCGGCGGTTGTCCCGGCAAAAGGGCGGTCATGCGGGCAAAAACAATGGTCGAGCGCGGAGCTGAAGCTATCGTCTTTGTCTCATGCATAACCAAAGGCAATCCAATAGGGATTTCATGTCCCCATTATCAGAAAATGAAAGAAGCTGTTATCCAAAAGGTTGGCAAAGACATTAAAATTATTGAGTGGAGCCATTAGAATATATCTTTACGAAAGAGATGCATCAGAGATAGAGATAACCTATAGAGGAAATCCAGGGAGATGGAATGAAAATCAGGGACAGCGGGATGCCGGAGCGGGATATGTGGGAGAAATTCTTTAATCCCAAAAATATTCTTGTTACGCTTGGTTTGAACAAAAAGACTGAAGATGTTGTTGAGTTTGGTTGTGGCTACGGTACGTTCACGATTCCAGCCGCCCGGATTATTCAGGGAAAAATCCACGCTCTTGACATTGAGCCGGACATGGCGATCAGGGAAGAAGCAGGAAAACACGGCTTGAAAAATATCCAGGCGGTTGAACGCGATTTCATATCTGAAGGTTCCGGGTTGCCGGATGAAAGCATGGATTATGCAATGCTTTTTAATATCCTGCATCTTGAGAATCCCAAGGTTCTAATAAATGAAGCGAGGCGAGTGTTGAAAGAAAAAGGAAAGATAGGGATAATCCACTGGAATTATGATTCTTCTACACCCAGAGGGCCAGTGATGGAAATTCGGCCAAAACCGGAGGATTGCATTAAATGGGCGGAACAGGCTGGTTTTCTTGAAACGGTGCAATATGATTTAAAGCCATACCACTACGGTATAGTTTTAGTTAAATAAGAAAGAAATGAATATGAATCAAAAAATAAAAATGAACATGTACAGCATTGGTACCATTCACAGCCCTTTCAAGGAAGCATCGGGGACACCGATTCAGCCTTGTATGGCAGAGGAAAGCAATGGTTATGTGGAGGTTTTTCCTGAATTCAGGGAGGGACTGGCTGGCCTTGACGGTTTTGAAAGAATCTGGCTGCTTTACTGGTGTCATTTGGCTAATGAGTCCAGCCTGACAGTCAAACCTTTTCTCGACAAGGCAGAACATGGAATATTTTCCGTCCGTGCGCCCAGTCGTCCCAATCCTGTCGGGATGTCGTGCGTCAGGCTTCTTTCCGTGGACGGGTGCCGTTTACATGTCTCCGGTATTGACATTCTTGACGGAACGCCTCTTCTTGATATAAAGCCGTATATAGTTAAATTTGATTCTTACAGCAATATAAAATGCGGCTGGTTTGACAAAGGGAAAAAATCTGAAAAAGCTGTAGCTGATTCACGCTTTGAAAAATCAGATGCATCTGCACATAACACTCTAAAATAAGGAATATATATGCTCTCGGCAATCTCAAGAAAAAAATTAATATCAGTTTTAAAGATTTTTATTATTCTGCTGATTGGTGGCGGCATTTTTTACTGGGTCCGCTATTCTCCTGTCAAAGTGCAGGCCTGTAAAGTTGTCAGGGGAGCGGTAATAAATGAAGTTATGGGAACAGGGACTCTGGAGGCAAGGGTCAGGGCTGCCATCAGCCCCAAGATTTCCGGTTTGATTACTCAAGTGCTGGTTGATCAGAATGATAAAATCACCAAAGGTCAGCTATTGGCCCGATTGGACGACGGCGATTTGCGTCAGCAGGTGGAAGTGGCCCAGGCCGACCTGGCCGCCGCAAAAGCGACTGTTGACAGGATTGGCGCGGAGATTGTCAGCGCCAATGCGACAGTAACAAAAATGCGCTCCAATTATGAACGATATTCGACTTTACGGAAAAGCAATGTTGCGGCTGAGACCGATTTTGAAAAAGCCCTTGAATCCAAAGATGTGGCGGAGTCCAATCTGAACCGGGCGCAATTGGCAAAAGTGGAAGCAGAACGGAGTGTAGCCAAAGCGGAGGCAAGTTTACGTTATTGGCATGAACGTCTGGCTGATACAAAACTTTGCGCTCCTTTTGATGGAATTGTAGTGCGCCGCAATCGAGATCCGGGGGCCGTGGCTGTTCCAGGGACTTCGATCCTTGACATTATTTCAACAGAACAACTATGGATTTCCGCATGGGTGGACGAAACGGCAATGGGATTGTTGGAAGCCGGTCAGCCTTCACGCATAGTGTTCCGTTCCAATCCTGAAAATTTTTTAAAGGGCAAGGTCTCACGCCTCGCGTCGGAGACAGACAGGGAAACCCGTGAATTTCTGGTTGATGTTGACGTGTTGCAATTGCCGGAAAAGTGGGCGGTCGGACAGAGAGCGGAAGTTTATATTGAGACAGGCCGCCGCAATGAAACGCTTCTTGTCCCGCAACGGTTTATTATATGGAGAGAGGGGCAGTCCGGTGTTTTGATCGACAATGCGGGCAAAGCGCAATGGCGGAAAGTTTCTCTGGGGTTGCGCGGCAACGAAAAAGTGGAAATAACCGAAGGCTTGACTGCCGGACAAATTGTAATCGCCGCCGCTCCCGGTACTGATTTGCCGCGTGACGGTCGTGCAATCAAGTATGGTAAACTATGAATCTCGCACTTAAAGACATTCATCATAATATGGGCCGCTTTGTGCTGACAACATTGGGCATCAGCCTGCTTTTGATGATAGTCATGGGGATGGGAGGTATTTATCGGGGGCTGATTGAAGAAGCGACGCTTCTGGTTGACCGCGTCAACGCGGATTTCTGGGTTGTGCAGAAAGGAACGCGGGGGCCTTTCGCCGAAATTTCCCGGCTGCCCCGAAATATGGAAGACCGGGTGCTTGCCGTTCCCGGTGTATTGACCGCCAACAGTTTTGTTTCTCACACTGTTCAACGGGAATATCGCAACAAACCTCTGCGCCTGACAATACAGGGATTGTCATGGCCTGCCGATCGTGGGGAGTGGCTGCCTCTCATTGCCGGGCGGACACTGGGACAGGCCCATTATGAAATTGTGGCGGACAAAGCATCAAAACTGAGAATAGGAGATAAAATTCCTTTAGGTAAAAATATTTATACTGTTGTAGGTCTTACTCACCGCATGAGTTCTCCATCTGGAGACGCCATGGCTTTTTTAACACGTTCGGACGCGCAGGCTGTTCAGTTTGACCTTCCGGGTGAAGCAATACGCAACGAACGCACTGCGCGAGTGAACCGCTTGCAGTCAATTGATCTTGGCAGTATTCAACCGCAAATGGCCGAACGGGCCGCGGGGAATTCTTCTGAAATTCCGGCACTTGGCACGTCAATGGTCAGCGCGATTCTGGTATATGTGATGCCCGGATATGACAAAGCGGCCGTGGCGTCAAAAATCGCCACGTGGCCTGATGTGTCCATTTACAGTCATGACGGACAGCGCAAACTACTGCTGATGGGCATTGTTGACCGCTCCCGCCGCCAGCTCGGGCTTTTCAGAATTCTGCTCATTATTGTTTCATGCATTATAATGGCCCTCATTTTATATACGCTGACCTTGGATAAACTGCATGATATCGCCATGCTGAAATTGATGGGCGCCAGGAACCGGATAATCCTTGCCCTGATTTTGCAGCAGGCGCTGTTGTTGGGAGGGCTCGGGCTTTGCATTGCTTATTTCCTGGGACAATGGGTCTTTCCATATTTTCCGCGCAGGGTTGTCATCATGCAGGAAGATTTGATACAGTTGAGCATAATTGTGCTGCTGATTTCCGTACTCTCAAGCCTGCTGGGAATTTTCAAGGCCCTCCGCGTGGAACCCAACGAGGTGCTCTCATGAGCGATATTCACGGTAATTCAGTCGTAGAGGGCGTTGGATTAACGAAGGTGTACGGCAGCGGCAACACTGAAGTAGTGGCATTGCGCAATGTAACACTGCGCGTGGCCCGTGGTGAAATTGTGGCCTTGCTCGGTCCCAGCGGCGCGGGAAAATCCACACTGCTGACAGTTTTGGGGCTGATAAATCCGCCTGACGAAGGGCGGATTGTTATTGAAAAAAAACTTGTGTTCGATGGTCAGCTCAGAGTGAATGCCCGTACATTTCGACGTAAACATTTGGGCTTTGTATTTCAGAAATCCAATCTGATTCCTTTTCTGACCGCGGCGGAAAACGTTCAATTGGCAATGGAAATAAATGACGCGTCGCCGCGGGAGGCAAGGTCGCGCGCCATGGAGTTATTGGAATACCTCGGCGTCGCCGACAGGGCGAATCATCTGCCGTCTAAACTTTCGGGCGGACAGCAGCAGCGCGTAGCCGTGGCCCGCGCGTTAGCCAACAAACCAAGTTTAATATTGGCCGATGAACCGACCGCCGCGCTGGACAGCGTTCGAGGGCGGCAGGTCATGGAATTGTTCCGCGATGTCGCGCATGAACAGAATGCCGGAGTAATCGTTGTAACCCATGATCATCGCGCATTGGATGTGTTTGACCACGCCTTCGAAATGGAAGACGGTTTCTTGCGGGTCAGCTCAACCTTAGACAAAGAAATCGCAAGAAGGAAAAAAATATAAATTAAAAAAAACAGAAATCACGGGGAATATTGTTTATTGTTTCTCTGTAATATGCCAAAACTCAATGGCTGAAATATTCACAAGTTTAATTTGTTATTATATTATGAAAAATACGGAAGAACGGGTTTTTGACGAAGAAGCGGTAGAGCTCATGATAAATCCTGAAAAATGGAAAATCGTAAGTTCTTTCATCTCTCCTGAAATAAAGCCTGTGCGCAATGCGGCATATATGAGATGGGCAGAGAAGAATCACGACAGGCATGAACACAGGGAAATACTTTTTGCCATCAGTGGCAGTTTCTTTCAGACTTTTAAGGGGAGCTGTTATCCATGTGTTCCCGGTTCGGTATTTATCTTTGATTCATTTGAAGGACATGACAGAAATTATCCGCGGAATGTACCGTCGATGTTTCATTTGTGGATGAGCCTGGCGAAAGACAGCGTTATCGTAAGCTGGCACTGTCTCGAAGCGGGGAACGGCATTGTGAAATCCAGAAGATTTATTCCCGGTTCATCCGAAACGGAAATACTTTTGAGAACATGGACGCTTTTTGATTCCGATATGCCGGAGTACCTGAAAAGAATAAGGATATGCAATGCCCTTTCAAATATATTTCTCTGCATAATCGACAAGGATGCCGAAACGAGAGAACTGAATGAGACTTCCGAGCATCAGAAAAGGGTGGTTGAAATTGTCATGAAGCATATAAAGGATAATCTTTCAGGAACAAATAATCTTGACAGACTCGCGCATATGGCGGGTTACAGCAAATATCACTTTTTCAGGCTATTTAAGGAATACACAGGTAAAACTCTTCACGATTATATCAATGATTGCAGAGTCGCGCGGGTCAGAGCTATGGAAAAAGACGGCTTCAGCAAAAAAGACATGTCCAACGCTCTGGGTTTTTCCTGTCCTCCCGCTTTCGCCAACTGGTACAAAAAACAGAAACTCTCCTTTTAGGATTTCAGTGTCAGCGCGAACGGAATTTTCCGGGAGGGAGGCCCGAAGCTTTTTTGAATGATTTGGAGAACGTGTAAATATCCGAGAAGCCAAGGCGCGAACTGATTTCAGATATGCTCAGACTGGAATTCTGCAGCAGTTGTTCTGCCGCGGATATTCTCAGAGTGTTTGAGTATTGTACGGGATTTATTCCGTAATGTTTTTTGAACGCCCTGCAAAGATGTTCTCTGGAAATTCCTGCTGCCGAGGCAATCTCTTCAAGGGACGGATTCTTTCCAAAATTTCGTTCTATATAATCCTGGGCCGTCAGTATGGATGGCGAAGTTTCCGGGAGTGTTTCCGTGTCTTCACTTGTGAATTCATTCATTATGAAAAAAATAAAAGCGGTGATCTCGGTATATGTGTGAAACAGTTTATCAGGCTTGTTTTTTTTAAGGGTTTCGCCTATCCTGTCGTAATGGCGTTCGACAAAAGCGGCCTTTGATTTACTGAATTCAATGCATCTCGGTATTATGTATGACGAGCCGCTGTATTTTTCAAAAAGCTCCGCAAAATCACCCCGGAAAGGATTGCCGTTTTCCTGAAAACTGAAAGTTATTTCGTGGTAGGAGCACACATCCTTCTGAAGCGGTGCGAAACAGTGAGGAGCTCCGGGGGGTAACAGCACCATCATCAATGCGCGGGATTCAACAGACTTGCCTTCCAGCATGAAACGGTTCGATTCATTTTCGGCAGTGTAGAAAACTATATGAAAAACATTGTGCGAATGTTCCTGCGGCAGGCCTTTCAGAAAAGCTTTTGGGTGTTCGTTAAGATGAAAAGTATTAAGCATAAAATGATAGAATTTCCCCTCATGAGTGATGCCGAGCAGCTGCAGCAGGGGCTCATCATCCTGTTTTCTCAGATATTCATAAAAATTATTCATAGTATCAATGTATGACAAATAAGGAGCAAATTCAACAGCATAAAATTTTTCTGTTTCCAAGCTTATTCGTTTCGCAGTGCGCAAAACGCGCGGGGAAAAGGATATAAGGCTTTGTCTGCGGAGCTTTTATTATCTTCAGTAACGTCCGTAGCGTTGAATTGTCGCCATCAGCAACCGCATTCCCGTGAGGCGGCTGCCGTTGTTGATGGAACCGGCCGTTGCAAAATTCAGTCCGCGTTTTTCTTTTGCCTGCTCAAAATCGCGGAGAAATTCAGCGACCATGTTCTGTTCTTCGTTTCTGCTGTAGGTGAAAGGCGCCAGTTGTCCGTTGATTTTTGCATGCGGGCAATATTTCCGTATTTCGCTGACACTGAGCGTGGGGCCGAAATTTGTTCCGGTCAAATCAAACTCGCTGAGTAGAGGGAGCAGGTGGCCCATTGCGGAGTCGCTGTGCTGATAGCGGACGGCTTCCCTGGAAGATGGAGACGCATATTTACCGAAGACTTCCCTGTGGATTGGCATTGCGAAGAATTCATAGATTTCCGGGGTGAAGAGGCAACAGTTGTCATCGGCCCAGCTCCAGCGCTGTCCGTTTTTGGCGACTGTTTCCGGGCCGGCCTCTTCGTCGATTACGCGTGCCCGCTCAAGAATCGCCTGGCAGATGAGTTTGCTGAAGCGTTTCATCAGCGAAGGATTGTCGTAGTAGAGCAACAGCAGGTTCTCCGCTCCGTAAATGGAGGTGGCAAAAGTGCAGGGTCCGCGCTGACCTCTGTAGAGCGGGAGTTGGCAGCCTTCAGCTTTCAGACGTTTTTTCTCGATTTCCCAGTTTTCCGGCAAAAGAAATTCCTTCAGGTTTTCAAGTCGTTTTTCAATGCGGTCGAGAAGCCCGGAAAGCTCCTCCTCTGTATGGGCGGATTCATGTAACCACCATGAACCGGATGGCCCGCCCTCCCAGACGTTCCTGGCCTCGAAAATATCATGAAGCCCTTTTATCTCAGGCCATTGTTTACTCTTGTCCTTTGATTTTTCCCTCAGGAGACGGCGTCCAACAATTTTCTCGGAGAGGTCGTTATAGCGTTTTGAAAGATTCAACGCCCATGCCTCATCCTTCATGAAACGGCGGAAGTCCTCCTCAAGGCCCAGTTCGCTGAAAACACATTCCTGCGTGAGGATTGCGCCGAATGGACACTGGGGAATATCATTTCCGAAAGGGTTGGCGGCGGCTTTTTCCTGATCTTTCCAGAATTGCTCCACATCAAGCGGGGCCAAGCCTCCATTTGCTTTTGTTTCGCTTAAAAGGATATCGATTTGTTTTTTCTGAAATGCGTTTACTTTTTCGTAAGCGTTCATCGCGTTTTTCTCTCCATGTTTTTTATTTAGGGCCAATGTTTCAATTATAGGATGAAAGCATGATTTTGTAAATATTAAAACGGGCTAACTGGATCGCAATATCAATATATGACAAACAAAAGACAATTTCAAGCATTTATTAAAGCCTGTTTATCTCTTATAATATTTACAAAGCAATCAATATTAAGCAAAATAGGGAGACCTAAAATGACATCCAGGGAAATATTCAAGGCAAAAATAGAGCATAGAGACGCACCGAGGCCGGGACTTACTTTTTCGGGAGAACGGATAAACGACGCGGTCTCATGTTCGACTGGTATTGCCAGGGGATTTACCCAGAAGAGATGGGTAGAGGGAAATATAGAGTATTACGATGATATGTGGGGAAATCTGTGGGAACGCATGGTTGGCGGTTGTCAGGGCGGGGAAGTTTGCAAGCCCGCGATATCCGATTGGAGCGAACTGGATAAATGGACCCCTCCGCAGATAGATGTGGAAAAATGTATTTCCGAAGGACGCAAGGCTTGGGACGCGTACCCTGACAGGTTTCGTATGGTCGGCTGTCCCGGCTGGATGTTCAGTTCAGCCCGTTATCTCAGGAAACTTGAGATTTATATGATGGACATGGCGCTTTATCCGGAAGAACTCAAGCGGCTGCATGAAAAGATGAGTGTTGTTTTTGAAACCTCGATATTCATAGCCGGAGAACTTAAAGCGGACGCGATATTTTTCTGTGAGGATATGGGTACTCAGAACGGTCTGCTTTTTTCACCGGAGATGTGGGATGAATATTTCAGTAAAATGTACCACAGGCTTTTCGGCATGGCGCATGAAAAAGGCCTGAAAGTAATAATGCACTCATGCGGACAGAACAGCGCTATTCTGGAGAGATTGCTGAAGGCGGGAGTGAACTGTTTCCAGTTTGACCAGCCGACAGTTTACGATCCGGTTTTCCTGAGCGGGCTCCTGAAAAAATACAATGCGGGCCTCTGGTCTCCGATAGATATTCAGAAAATCATGCCTACAGGTGATTATGATATCATCGAAAAAGGCGTAGACTTCATGTTCAAACACTATGCTGACTGCGTTATTTTCAAGAACTACGGAGACTTGCCCGGCATAGGCGTAAAGCCGGAATGGGACATGTGGGCTTATGAAAAGATATGCGAAAAAGCCGGAATAAGAGAAACTGCATCTGTCTGAAAAATCTGAAAATTAAACAAAAAAAGAGGCAAAGCTTTAACTTTGCCTCTTTTTTTTTCTTAATAAAAAATCAGAAAATCAGTCGCCGTAAACTGTTGTGGTGTATTTGCCATATATGCCGAAGAGACTGTCTGCGGAATAATCAACAGAATTGACTTTCGTGAGCTTTCCATCATCAGCGGCGGCTTTAATGCTGGCATCGCCCCATGCTACGAGACAAAGAACACTTTTACAGGTGGCTGTTCCTGTTTTGCTATAACTTACTGAACCTGTCCCGTTGCTTACCGGAAGCTGTACGCCTGTATATACGGCGCCGACAGGAACCACAGAAGCACAACCCGCAACGAAACCCATTGCCATCGCGAGCGCAAGGACCTTTATTGAAACTTTCATCTTTTATTCCCTTTTCTTAGATATGAGATTATTCAATCATGAGTTAATAAAGCAGTTCTCTGCGAAAAGTCAAGACGCAAAAGCAAGTTTTCAAACTTCTGCTCCTTTGTGGCCTGAGGAGATATCATGACTGCTACTTTTTCAGGAAGTAAAAAGCGTCCATTCCGCTGACGTTCAGAATAACGTCGTTTTCAGTTACGGCGCAGTCTTCGGGTTCGTTAAGTATTGCTTCCAATGAATTTTTTTCAGTGAGGGCGATGTTCATTACGGCCGGATATCCATTGCCGGAAACAATATCGCTTTCGATCACTTCCAGATTTATGGACGCAATCAGCTTTTTCAGCGCCTCAATGTCGGCATAGTGTTTTTTTACTTTCGCTATTACCATGGACATGGTGTTTTCAGTCAGCTGTTTCATCAGTTTCGGGAAAAGATTTTTCGGCCGCAGCTCGGGTTCTATCTTGTCCGAAAATATATAGACCGGGCTGCCGTCGTCATTTTTTTCTACGCTGAGTTTAGTATATAAAGGCTGATAGCAGTAGAGCCCGCCTTTGATGGGGGTGGCATGAGAGCTGAAACAAATATAATTTTTAGAGACCCTGACCATTTCATTTATGGTTTCGAGAGGATAAAGGAGGAACGGGAAAAGGTTATTTTCAAAAACGAAATCAAATTGTCCGTCTCCGAAGTTCAGCTTTGAAGCGTCGCCTGTGTGAAACTCCGCGTCAGAATAATTCTTCTTTGCTCTTTCTATGTGATTGGCACTGTAATCCAGTCCGGTGTATTTGAATTTGAACCCGTTCACTTTCAACGTTTCATAGAAGGCCCCGGTGCCGCAACCCAGTTCCAGAACATTTTCTATTTCCCCTGCGCGGCTGTCGATTTTTTCCAGCAGGCGGAGAAAATTCTTTCCGCCGGAAGAGCCGAATTCTTTCGGATAATAAAATTTCCCTTCTTTCAAAAATTCCGTTTTTCCGGAACTCTTAGTATCGTAGGAATCGGCTACACAGTCGTATTCAAAAGGATTTTTGATTATTTCCATTTTACCTGAAAAGTTTTTTTATTTCATCAGCCTGGAGTTTTTCCGTTTCGCGCCATGCTGACGGAGAAAGTTTTCTGCCTGCTTTTATGAAAAATTTATTTTTATCAAAAACGTCCCTGAAATTTTCAGTTGCCCACGCGCTGAGATAGCCCATGCCTTTTTTCTGTAGAAGCGAATGGGCGAAGACTATTGCGGCCCCGTCTGTGAAATCTTTGAAATACGGATGCAGTGCGTCCGATGAGAAATCATCAATCAGCTTCAAGCCGGGAGCGTTCATTTCCGTGCCGACTATTATGGGGAGACCTTTTTTCTTTGAAGCTTCAATTATCTTATGAAGTTCGGCGACTCTTTTCTTTTTCATTTCGGGATCAGGTAAATTCCAGTTTCTGTCGGGAATGATGTTTATCGCGGCAGCCCCGTATTTTATGTGAAGTTCAAGAAGTTTATCCGGGTCGGCTTCTCCGGCTGATTCGCCGTTGAGCCATGTTATGACGGGTATTCCGCCGCATTTCAATGTAAATTCATTCATCTGTTTCAGAGGCGGGAAGGATTCGGGTTTCGGTTTTACATAGCCTACTCCTCCGGATTTCATTGTTTTCGAACGTATAACGCCCTGGAGTTTTACGGTGTTGAGTATCAGTTTCCCTGCTTCATCAGATGAAACGCCCAGTTTTTCGGACCAGAATTTTGCTCTGGAGGCATTGTCCGTGAATACTTTTTCGGCTTTTGTCGAATATGCCTCGCAGACATGTCTTTCCGTTACGTTTCCGGCAGGGGTGAGCGGCACGACGTCTCTCTCAAAATCGAGTTCTACCGGAGCGAGGAAGGCATTGACTTTTTTTACTATTTCCCTTGTCCTGTCTGATGCTGTTTTTTTAAGGCTTGTGAAAAAATCTTTTACTTCAGGAGCGACATCTCCGCTCTGGAAGCCGACGCCCATGTGATAGGAAATGCCGGGTTCGCCGGGGGAGTTTATTTCCTTGTCTATGAGTTCGGATATGAAAACGCGCGTTTCTATGCCGCAGGCGCCTCTTACGTTAAGCTTAGAACAGGATTTGAGAAATTCATCAGCCCCGTCAAGAACGTCAAAATCAACAATGCCCGAAGCGAAAAGGCCATGTTTTTTAGTCCACCACGCTATATATGATGGAGAATAGCCGTAACCGTTATAGGAGTAAAAAGTATGGCAGTGCATGTTATGTTCTTCACAGGGCTGTTCCGCTATTATTTCCCCGTTTTCCATGAGCTGTATCAGTTCGGAGAGAGCGTTTTCCCTTATCGTACTGCTGAAGCTGTTAAGCTCGCCTTCAAATTTCCCTATTTCCTCTTTTGAAATCATCTGAAAAATCCTCTTGTTTTCAAGTTCTTTCGAATATTGTAGCTTCAAATAGGGACTATCGCAAATGAAAGATTGATAAAATTCGCTTTGCCGACATCTGTTTTGATTATTTGAAAATCTGTATTAGCTTTAGAAGATGGAAAAATTAATACAAATGGCTCATGGCGGAGGCGGAAGGCTTTCAGCCGAATTTATTGAAGAAGAAATTCTGCCGAGATTCGGGAACGAGGCTCTGAACGGCCTGCCTGACGCGGCGTCTCTGCGTTTCCCCGGACAGAAACTTATTTTTTCGACGGACAGTTTTGTAATCAGCCCGATTGAATTTCCCGGCGGAAATATCGGAAGTCTCGCCGTGCACGGAACAGTTAACGATATTTCCGCGGCGGGTGGAAACCCCCTTTGGCTTTCCCTTGGCCTGATATTGGAGGAGGGGCTTGAAATCAGCGTTTTGAGGAGGATGCTTGATTCTCTCAAAAATGCTGCTGAAAACTGCGGGGTTAGGATAGTTACCGGCGATACCAAAGTCGTCCCAAAGGGGCATTGCGATAAAATTTATATCAATACATCGGGGATAGGTGAAGCCATAGACGGTTTTAATTTTGGCAAAGCCCGGCTTTCTGACGGAGACTGCGTTATTGCCAGCGGCACATTGGGAGATCACGGCATGGCTGTAATGTCCGCGCGCCACGGATTGAATGCCATGAAAGAGCTTCGGAGCGACAGCGCCCCCGTCCATCGGCTTGTCCAGTCGATTTCCGAAGAACTGAGGCCATCCGTAAAATTTATGAGAGACCCCACAAGAGGCGGCACGGCGGCTGTGCTGAATGAGATAGTTTCAGATTCCGTTTCGGGAATAACTCTTTGTGAAGCCGATATTCCGTTTGCTCCCGGTACGAGGGCCGTCTCTGAAATTTTAGGCCTTGAGTTGCTTAATTCCCCTTGCGAGGGCAGGATGATATTGATTTGTTCAGAAGAAGCTTCGACGGAAATAATCAGAATATGGAAATCTCTTCCCGAAGGCGCGAATTCCGCCGTGATCGGACGCGTGAATACTGAGCCTGAAAGAGTTACAATAAAAACATTCGGCGGCGGAAAACGGCTGCTTGACGTGCCTCGCGGAGAGCTTTTACCGAGGATATGCTGATGCATGAACTGGCCCTGGCTGACTCTCTGTTTAAACAGATAAATGGAATAATTGAGAAGGAAAATGTTTCGGAACTTCTCAGTGTTACTGTCAGCATGGGCGCGCTTTCAGGAGTGGAAAAGGAAGTTTTCGAGTTTGCGTTTTCCGTAACGGCGGAGGGCACGCCGCTTGAAAAGGCAAAACTCATAATTGAACTTGTCCCGGTTGCGCTTAAATGTGGCGATTGCGGAAGAAAAACGACCGTTAAACTGCCCCTGATAAGGTGTGCGGAGTGTAATTCTAAAAACGTGGAAATAGTCGATGGAAAAGACTTTACCCTGAAATCACTGGAGGTAAAATAAAATGTGCGAAAAATGCGGCTGCGATAATAGCGGACACCATAACCATGAGTATCATGTTCACAAGCGCGACGGGCATCTCCACATGCACACTCACTCCCATGAGAAGGCCCATGAGCATTCTGAAAGCAGGGAAATCACAGTGGAAGAAAAAGTCCTTGCCGCTAATGACAGGCTGGCGGATGAAAACCGCAGATGGCTTTTGGATAGAGGAGTAGTCGCGGTGAACATTATTTCGTCTCCCGGTTCGGGTAAAACTATGCTTCTTGAGAAAACCCTTGACATGCTGAAGGACAGAATAAAGTGCGCGGTGATAACAGGCGACCAGCAGACGGATAATGATGCCGTGCGTTTGCAGGGCAGGGGGGCACAGGTGCTTCAGATTGAGACTTACAGTTCCTGTCATCTGACAGCCGAACAGATAAGCCGCGTGCTTCCGTCCGTTGTTGATGATGATACGAAACTCCTTTTTATTGAGAATGTCGGAAACCTTGTCTGTCCCGCGGCGTTTGACTTGGGTGAAAATTTCAAAGTCGCGCTTCTTTCGACTACCGAGGGAGAGGACAAACCGGTAAAATATCCCGTGCTTTTCGCGAGGTCCCAAGCCGTGATAATTTCCAAAATCGACCTGATACCTCATCTTGACTGGGATATAGCCAAATGCCGTAAATATATCCAGCAGGTGCATCCTGGAGCTTTCACCTTTGAACTCAGCGCAAAAACCGGTGAAGGCATGGCGCTCTGGATTGATTACCTCAAAAAAATCACCTGTTGAAAACTTTATGTATTTTAGCAATCTTAGTCACTGTTTATGCAAATTCTTTTGCTGAAAAAATCAATAGAAGCGAAATTGTTCTACCTAGCGAATACGCGGTATTTATTTATACGTTCGAGCCGGATAAAAAAGAATTCCGCTGTACGTACCGGAACGCTCCGTTCAAACTGGAGGATTTGGATGGTAATAATATGATAGAAAATCTGAGAGATATACGGACCGCGATCGAAAAAATGGAAAAATCCCTTCTGGATCACTGAACACGTTAAACGGGATTGAGAAAAGGTTTGAGAAACTTGAACACCGTGTGGATGAACAAGGAGAGACTATCTCCATACACACGAGAATAATGGGACTGCTTCAGGAAGCCGTTTACCGGAATGAAAAAACACAGGATAGTCTTTGCCGGAATTGTCCGTACAAAAAGCATTTCTAAAAAGCAGAACGGAAAATTTTACTTATTCCGGTGATTGCTTTTGAACTTGACGTGTTTACGACATAAATTGAGCAAACAGAAAAACATAAACTTGAAAACCCCCCGGAAACTATGACCGCAAAACGCAAGACCAAAGGGCATTCCAGAGTAAAGGGCGAAGATAGAAAACACCCTGCAATAAGCATCCGCGGCACACTTTCAGTTACTCCGTCAGGCTTCGGTTTTGTCGCGCCTTTCGAGGAGGGCAAAGATATTTTCATTCCCCCTCGTTTTATCGGGTCGGCAATGGACGGGGATGAAGTCGAAGTCGAACTTCTGCCGGAAAGGGTTTCGGATGAAGGGAGCGGAAAGGGCCCCGCCGGAAAAATCACCGACATACTTGAACGGTCCCGCACCAGCGTCGTAGGCGAGCTCATAGCCGGACATAAATTGAGGCCGTTGAGCAAAAAACTGCCTTACGATATAAAACTCAGCGGACATCTGGAGGGAGCGGAACGCGGTGACTGGATAGAGGCTTCGCTTATTCATGCCGAAAGAAAACAAAGAGGCGAAGAATTGCGCGGCGCGGTGATTTCAGTGATTGGAAAAGCCGGCAGAATAGCCGCTGACCTTGAAGCCATAGTCCGCGAATTCGACCTGCCGCCGAGGTATTCGCAGGAACAGAACATAGAAGCGGCGCAGCTTCCGGAGCTGGAAATAGAACGGAAAGACCTGACAGGGCTTTTCTGTGTGACAATAGACCCGGAAGACGCAAAGGATTACGATGATGCCATCTCACTTGCGCCCGGCGAAAAAGATGACGAAATAGAACTCGGCGTTCATATATCCGATGTCGCCGCCTGGATAATACACGGGAGCAAGTGGGACAAGGAAGCCTTGAAACGGGCTTTCACCGCTTACCTTCCCGGCAGAACAATGCCGATGCTGCCCAAAGCCCTTACTGCCCTCATAAGCCTTACACCTGATAAAGCTTCCTCCGCTCATTCAGTGATTATCACGCTTAACACAAATACAGGCGAAATAATCAGGTCAAAAAGATTTCATTCACTGATAAGAGTAACAAAGCGTTTGACTTTCGATGAGGTGCAGAATTTCATCGACGGCAAAACTCCGAAATCCTGGGATAAAAATTTCCGCGAAAAAATGAGCACCTTGACGGAATTGACCCGGAAGATGCGCGAATTTCGCAAAAAGCGCGAGGAGTTTCTGGAAATTTACACCACCGTTATAAGGGTACTCTGTGATGAAAAGGAAAACAAAATCATCGGACTGAAAAGAGAAGTGCAGACGGAATCTGATGAACTGGTCGAGGACTGCATGCTTGCCGCCAATACCGAAGTAGCGAAAGAACTCATAGCTAAATCAATACCGGGTATTTTCAGGATACACCCGGAACCGGAAGCCGAAAAACTGGAAGAGTTTTCAGTCTTCATCTCAGCCTCCTTTGGTCTGAAAACCGGAGACCTCAGCAGCCGTACCGCATGCAATCACTTCCTCAAACAGATTCCTGACGATCACAAAAAACCTGTCATAACGAGTGCATTCCTGCGCTCGCTTCCACGCGCGTTCTATACGGAATACCCCGAGCTCCATTTCGGACTTGGCAAGACGACATATTCTCATTTTACCAGTCCCATAAGGCGTTACCCCGACCTGATAGTTCATCAGCAGTTATGGGCGTCTGATTTCAAGGGTAAGCTCCGTTCAAAAAAAGATATCCAGCTTATAGCTGCCGACTGTTCGGACAAGGAAATAAACAATGATGAAGCTTATTATGCCGCCAATGACAGGCTCAAACTCCAGTTTCTCGAACAGGAAATTGAGAACGGCAACGTAGAATCCATGTACGAGGCCGTTATCACGAAAATTTCAAGTGCCGGACTGATAGTCGATATAAGCCGCCTCGGGATTTACGGTTTTGTCCCGGCTTCCCAGTTGCCGGGTCATTTCAAGTTCAACAGTGATACGAAAAAATTCAAATCATTCAAAGGCCATCAGGACTACAAGTGCGGCAATTTCATATACGTCCACCTTGACAGAATAGATCTTGCCAGAGGTACCGCCGTTTTCAGACCGGTAATCTAAAGAATGAAGAATGAAGAATGAAGAAAATATTGGGCTTGGGAAAAGTTTTAAATTTGCGGTCCGAATTATAAAGCTGGCAAAATACCTCCGAGAAAAAAATAAAGATTTTATTATTTCCAGACAAATTCTGCGTTCCGGTACTTCTATAGGCGCAAATATGGAAGAGGCAGACGGAGCTCAAACTAAAAAAGATTTTCACAGCAAAATTAGTATTGCATATAAGGAAGCGAAAGAGACGCATTACTGGCTTCGCCTGCTTCTGGCATCTGATTGCCTCTTCGAAAAAATGGCTCATTCCATGCTTGCTGACTGTGATGAGCTCCTAAAAATAATCGGTTCCATAAAGCATACTGTCGGGAAAAATCTCAAAATCTCAACGTAAGGTTTTCATCATTCCGCATTTTTCATTCTGCATTCTTCATTTTATTTGTGTGATTTCCAGAGTATATTTTCAATTATGAAATCAAGAGTTGAAATGGGAGAAGGTTTTTTAAGAAGGTTTTTCTCAAAGATATATCTTGTCCTGTTTTTTCAGGGGATATATTCGCAACTGCTCCAAGCGGTGCTTTTGAGGGAACTGATAATCAGGTTTTCCGGGATGGAGCTCACGCTTGTGATAGCGTTGGGAGCGGCTATGGCCTGGACTGCCGCAGGCTGTGCGTTGTGCGCGTTTTTCAGGAATTTCATTGAAAAACACTTTGAGGCTTTCGCTTCTTTTTTCTGTGCGCTTTCGCCTCTGCTGGCGATAGCCTCTTTTCTTTTTGCCGTACTCTTTCCTCCGTTGCTTGGCGGACGGCCTGATACCCCGTTCGGGGCCAATGAGCTCATCTTTTTCTGTATTCTGGCCCCTTTGCCGTTCGGCATCATAAACGGCGCTATTTACGGGCTTCTTTCGACGGCCTCAAGCAGGGAAAACGCCGGAGGCTGTTATGCTGTTGACGCGCTGGGCGATATGCTGGGCGGACTTGTATTTTCCTTTCTGCTTGCCGGTTTGGCAAAGCCGCTTGCCGTAATATCGATATATGGCATGACACTGCCTTTAATCGGCATCAGCATGTTGTTTTTCAAATCCCGGGTGAAAATACCCGTCCGTATCGGGCTTTGCTTTTTGGCGCTTCTTTCTCTCTCCGCGGTTTTTCTCTGCCTGAAGTTTGACAAAAAAATATTTCAGTACAAATGGGAAAAAATATTGAAAGGCTTTGAATACGAAAAGAGCATTGAGACCCCTTACGGCAGGGTTGATTTTCTGAAGGAGGCGGAGAAAACAGGAAATACATCCTCCGTTTCCCGGAAAAATGAAGAGAGGAGGACAGTAATATATATAGATGGCAAAGTGGCGGCCACTCTTCCTCAGGAGCCGGAACTGGCTTATCCGGCGGCGGTATTCGCCGCCATGCAGCCGGAACGGGCGAACCTTAAAGTGCTGCTGATAAGTTCCCCCTTTTCAAATCTGCTTAAAGCGCTTTCAAGACTTACTGTAATTTCCAAAATTGATTTTCTCTCTCTGGACAGAGAGCTTATTGACACTTCAGAAAAACTCGGGATAATTCCGCGGAATGAGAAAAAAATCGATATAATCAGAGCTGACCCCAGGGCATATCTTGAGGAGCGTTCAAGAAAAGACAACGAGCTGTATGACCTGATAATACTTATGGACGCGGAGCCTGATACGCTCTCCGGGAACCGTTTTTTTACCGAGGAATTTTTCAATCTTGTTTCAACTCACCTGAAAGCTTACGGTGTTTTCGTGACATGTATGAGTTCCAGCCGCGGCTATAGCGGCGCGGCTACAAATGTTTTCAATGCTTCCATAATAAAAACTCTGAGAAAAGTTTTTCCCAAAATAGCGATAACGCCTGGAGAAAATAAGCTGATAGCGGCGGGGAGTTCCAATGTTACAGCGGTCTTCACGAAGCTTGACGCGAGAATAGGGAAATACATGAAGGCTTTTAAAGAATTTCCACAAGGAATGATGTCAGTGATATTTTCGCAGTCCGAGCAGATGAGCGAAAGCCAGGAAATAGAAAAATCCGCAGAATACGCGGAAGAGAACAGAGATTCACGGCCTGTCCTGCCTTTTTATTATCTTAGATACAAAGCCGGGATACTCTCCGGGGATATTCAGAATCCCGGCGCAATTACCAAATTTATTGAGTGGTGTTTCAATAAATGGTTATTTATCCTTATATGGGCGCTTTCGCTGTATATTCTTGTAAGGTTTATTTTGGCGAGAAACATAGTAAGATATCTTTCGTTTGCGTCATTTGAGAACGGGTTATACGCGATGGGGCTTGAGCTTCTGCTGCTTTTCATCTATCAGAACCGCTGCGGGGCCTTGTATGGGGACCTGGCGGCGGCAATTGGTATTTTCATAGGCGGCACAGCGCTGGGCGCATGGGTTTCGAGGGAGTACATAAACCTTAAAAAAACAATCATGATAATGTCATTTCTTATTCCTCTTTTATTGCCGTTTATTGTTTATACACCTCAACTTTACACGAGGATATTAATATTTATACTTTTATTTCTGGGGGCTTCATCGGCGGGTTGCGCTTATTCTGATTTTGCGGACAGGAGTACGGTAAAGAAAAGCGCCGAGTTATGGGCATGGGAAATGGCCGGAGGGACTTTCGGGGTACTTTTCTTTGTATTTTTCATGCTTCCGGCGGCCGGGTTTATTCCGAGTTTAGTGTTGCTTTCTCTTTTGCGTTTCCCTTTTATTTTCAAACCGGGAAATTAAGAGGGCTCTGAAAAGCTTAAGTTTCAGGACTTGTCAGCCCTGTATTTTTTGAGGATATCGACCAGAATTTTTTTTCTTATGGGTTTGGGCATATAATCGTCCATGCCGCAGGCGAGGCATTTTTCCCTGTCTGATTTTGTGGCGAGCGCGGTCATCGCGATAATGGGGGTATAGCGGTTTCTCTTTTTTTCAAAGGCCCTTATTTCCTCAGTCGCGTCCAGTCCGTCCATTTCCGGCATGTGAACATCCATAAATATAATTTCGTATTCGTTTGTCATAATTTTATTCAATGCTACTATGCCATTTTCCGCGAGATCAACTTTGCAGCCGAGCTTGGTCAGCATTTTCATTATCAGTTTCTGATTTACCTGATTATCCTCAACTATCAGGACTTTTTCGGGAAATTTCAAATCATCACCTAAAAAAGGTTCTTCATTATCAGGGTCGAAGTTTTCTTCAGACACCGTGAATTTAAGATCAAAATAAAATGTCGAACCTGATCCCAGCTTGCTGTCGAGTTTTATCGTCCCGCCCATCATCGAAATCAAACCGGTTGATATGGCAAGTCCGAGCCCTGTGCCGCCGAACATTCTTCTGGATGAATTATCCGACTGAGTGAACTTTTCAAATATTTTTTCCTTGTCCTCATCAGCTATGCCTATACCTGTATCCTTTACTTCAATGAAATAAACAGCGGTGTTGTTCGAAAGGAGTTCTGATTTCACAGTCAGTTCGACATAACCTTTTCTGGTAAACTTTATGGCGTTACCGAGAAGATTCATAAATACCTGCCGGAGCCTTACAGTATCCCCCATTACAGGTTTTTCTATTTTGTCGTCAATGGAAAGCCTTAACTCAATATCTTTCTGCTCAGCCAATACTCTAATGGCATTGTAAATATCCTGAATAAGGCGTTTCATGTACAGCGGCTCTGAAAAAAGCGTGAGTTTTCTTGCTTCTATTTTTGAGAAATCAAGGATATCATCGATTATGGTCATTAGCATTTTGCCGGAAGAGTTTATGCTGTCTATATATTCTTTCTGCTCTTCGTTAAGAAATGTTTCAGAGAGAAGTTCGCCCATACCGATAATTCCGTTCAGGGGAGTTCTGATTTCATGGCTCATATTGGCGAGGAATTCGCTTTTTGCGTAATTTGCGCTTTCAGCCTGCCTCTTTGCGTTTTTCAGTTCCTCTTCCGATTTTATCCTTTCGGTAATGTTGTGGATGATAGAAGACGCGCCTTTTACTGTGCCTTTGCTGTCGGTAAGGGGCGTATTATGCCACTCGCAGACAATTTTTTTACCGTTTTTAGAGACATTTTCACATGTGCTGCTGTAGCCGCCTGTCTGATTGAGTACCGATCTGAAAACTTCCTCCATGTGTTCACTCATCTCAGGAGGGACAATCAGTTTAAGGAGGTCTTTTCCAATGGCTTCGTCTTTAGGGTAGCCGAAAGTTTTTTCGGCTGAGACGTTCCAGTTTACCACTTCCAATTTCTTATCCACCTCAACGTATGACATCGGGGTTTTTTCTATGTGCACGGAAAACTTCTGTCTTGACTGGAAAAGTTCTTCCTCAGTTTCCTTGATGTCGGTAATATCGTCAACCAGTGAGACCATGCCTGTTATCTGTCCTGCATGGTCAAATATCAGAGTATTGTACCATTCACAATATATTCTTTTGCCGTATTTTGTCTGATTTTCCGTTTTGCCGGTGCCGTCAAAAAAACTCATATTTCCGGTATATACGTCCACATGCTTTGTGACAATCAAGTCATATGCGTTCTTGTTCAGCACCTCTTCTTTGCTGTAGCCGAAGATGCGTTCAGCTTCAGGGTTCCATTCCAGGACTTTGAACGTGGCGTCCCATTCGATATAAGCCAGTGGTGACTGCTGAATATGGAAAAAGAGTTTTTTTTCCGAATCTGATAATGCTTTTTGGGTTTTTTTAAGTTCGGTGATGTCTCTGGATATGGTCAGAACGCTTTCGACTTTTCCCTCTCCGTTGTATTCAGGTATCAGTATCCAGTCAAATATGAAATGCCCTGCCAGTCCATCCACTTCAAACTGGTCCTGCTGTATTTTATGTGTCCTGAAAGTTTCCTTTATTTTGCTTTCACAGTATTTGGAAATATATTCAGGATATTCAAGCTCTCTGTAAGTTTTTCCGAAGTAATCTTCGGGCGGCACTCCATTCAGGGCCATTATAGGGGGGTTTACGTAGAGGAAACGAAGATTGCGGTCGTATCTGGCGACGATATCGGGAGAGTTTTCAGCAAGCGCCCTGAACTCTTCTTCCCGTTTCTTGTAATTCGAACCTTCTGCGAAGTAACGCTTGTTCAGCTGTTTGAATTCTTCAAGCTGATTGCGCAGGTAAGTCAATTCTTCAAGAAGCTCTTCCTTGCTTTTCTCTTTATCCTCGTCCAAGAACATTCCTCCCCAAATATAAAGAGTACCAAAACAGACAGTTATAACCTAATACAATACAGATATAAAATCAAGAGGACTCTTAAAATAAACCGATATTACAAAAAAAACTTTATTATGTCATTTCCTTTGTATAATAGAGAGCTCGTCAATAAAATTTTTGAACAAGGCGTCCTGTCCGGCTGTTTTGCGTCGTTCCGCGAGCTCTTTTGCATGGAGGCAGGGTGTTTCAAGGTCCCTGCTGAAGTAAAGAATGTGAGGGGCTTCAGAACTTTTTACCCAGGCAAGGGGCATAGGATGCGCAATCCGGTGAAATTGAAGCCTGAAAGAAGCCAGCCATAACTTTTCTGCTTTTTCTCCGGGAATTTCCAATAATTTGAAAGTTGTTTTAATGAACTTTTCATCATTGAGCATATCAGGAGAGAAAAATGGTTTTCCATACATGGAATTACGTATGAACAACCCATCATGTATTTGCATGGCATATCTGGAAGAGCTTTTCAGAATTTGCAGTTTTCGCTTCGGCCAGAGTTTTTCAATTTCCTCAGCTTCGGCCTTCAATATTTTCCGCCAGAGCTTTCCGGCGCTGGAAATATCTTCGGCCATTCCCGAATTTATGATCAGGTCCATGGCCTCAGTGTCCGACAGCTCCCCTCTGAGAGCTCCGATTATCCGTGACATACTGAAGATGTCGGAGGGAGATGGTACGCCCGTTTCTTTTATCCCGTAGGGGTCAACTATGAAGAACTGAAAAGAGTCAGGCTTGAACAGAAGATTCCCTATATGAAAGTCCGGATGAAGAAGTCCGGATGAAAAAAAAAGTTTCAGGAAAGAAGAGAAGTTAAGGAGAAAAAGTTTTTTCTTTTCAACATTGACAGCGGCGTGCTCAAACCAGAAATCCCGGGCGTTGACGGCATTGGCCAGTTCAAGTGATATAAGCATTCCCTCATTGCCTTTTATTCCCCATCCCAGATATTCAGCATGCGGTATTGAATGTTTTTCGAGAAATACGGCTGACTCAAATTCTGATTTGACCTGCGGTACGAGACGCGCTTTCAACTTTCCGGTCAGGGATTTAGGGTTGGTATATTTCACATAAAGGTTTTTCCCCCCGCCCGTTACTTTAAAAACAGTCCTGAGCTTGTTGCTTTTGACGCTGTTTTTACGAATGAAGGCGGAATAATCGGCAAACCACGGCGCGAGGACAGAGAAATCCTTAAGTTGCCATTTCCAGCCGTCAACGGATTTTTTTTCAAGTTTCATGGTGCGCAAAATTATTTATTGTAGAGGACGACCAGTTGATTTTTGAGAAGCAGTACGTCTTTTACTGTCTGATATTCGTCGTGAGTGAGATTTACGGCCTGCGCGAATTTCCATATCATTTTCTGCTGTCTGCTGCTGAAAGTCCCGTCGCTCATGCTCAATTCCGTCATGTTGGCGAGAACACAGAGCGCCTGCTGATGGTCGAGCCCTGATAATTCCGCAATTACTTCATCATAACTGTGTGATTTATAATATTCGAGTCCCGCTTTAAGTATTTCATCGTTATCACAGAATGTTTTTCTTATATAATCGTCTTCGCACTGGGCTATTTTGTTATCCGCCGTGGCGAGGAACATGAGAGCGGCCGCAAGTCCGACCGGCGGTGATATTGTCGGCGTTCTTAACGGGGGAGCTTCCTGAACTGAGGGAATTGGTTCTGGCTGTTTCGGGGGAGTCTTTTCCGGGCTGGTATTTTGAGTTACGGATGACCACTTTTCCAGCATCGGCATAATGTCTTTTTCTTCGAAGCCCGAGAATTTTATCAGGTATTTCGTGCCGCCGGAAGCCATATCGATAAACGATTCGAATTTTTCCTTTTTTATGGAAAGGGAAGATATTTCCGGGTATGGAATTTCAAGCTTTCTGTAATTGTCCTCTCCGATGCTTCTGGAAAAGAGAAAAGTCCTGTCTTCCATAGCGATTATATAGCCTTCGCCGGGGCTTCCGTCAAAGCAGGCGCTTGTTCTCAATACGGCGAGGGGTTGCTTGTCCGGGGTTTGGGTACCGAGTTCTGAATTTTCTTTATCAGGCAGAAAAAGAAAATTCATCAGCGCTCCCTGTTTAAAAATTTCATATTGACGCTAATATAAAGACAAAGAAGAAAAAAGCAATGTGTTGGTGAATATGAAGATTTTTAAATTGGGTCAGGCTGAGGAAGAAACAATTATCAGGGAATGTATCAGTGCGTTATCCGTGAATGGAAGTGTTCTGCTTGTTCCTACGGAGACTGTTTACGGACTGGTTTGCAGGGCTTCCGATAAAGACGCCGCGAAAAAGATTTACGAGCTGAAAAAAAGAAGCGAAAATAAACCTCTCGCCCTTTTTGTCCATGATGTTGAAGCGCTGAAAAAAACTGACGCGCTACTTCTTCCGGCGGCGGAAAAATTGGCTTCAAAGCTCTGTCCCGGGCCTCTTACAATAATTGTTCCCGACAAAAGCGGACTTTCAAAAACAGGTTTCAGAATCCCTGACCACAATTTTGTCCTTAAGCTTTTGAGAGAACTTGGAGAGCCTCTTGCCTCGACCAGCGCCAATCTTTCGGGAAAGCCCCCTGCGTTGACAGTTGACGAAGCTTTGGCTGATTTCAACGGCGAACCTGAGCTTGCCGTTGATAGCGGCCCCCTCCCTGAAAACGCCATTCCTTCGACCGTGGTTGATTTCAGCGCTGATGGTTTCAGGATATTGAGGGAAGGTCCAGTTTCGGAAGAAACAATCAGGGATATTATCGGAGAATAATGTTTTCCTGATTGCGGAAAAAAAATGAACCCGTGCCGTTTTTTTAACAGCACGGGTTTATATGGAAACTTATTTTTTTCTGTAAGCTTCGAGAACGTATTCGGGAAGTTTTTTATTCGCGAATAAAGGTTTGAACTGAGTGAAGCGCTGTCTGCCGTTTATCATGGGGACGCTGGGCCAGTCTTCGCCGATAAGCGGACGGCAGTATTTGACGAAATCATCAGTTACATCGGCCTTGCATTTCGTAATCCATTCGGCAGGGAAGAACCTTTCCGAGTTCGCGACTTTTTCGAGGGGCACTTTATCATAGCGCACCTGATATATGAGGCCGTTTTCGCGAAGGATTGTTGACATGTAGCCGCCTTCTCCGTTTACAGCGAGGAGAACGGCTTTCTGTCCGACCCTGTAGGCTTCATCCAGATCAACGGTGGAAGCGTATATTGCCGTATCGCGCTGGTCTGTGCCGAAAGTCTGTCCGCGCGCGCTGCCTTTGGCCTTGATGCCGTTTGCGTTCAGGTAATTGACGAGGGCCTGCTGTACGGTAGTCTGGCTGGCGCCGAACTGGGCATGTCCGAAGCTGTCCTTGGTAAACCCGAGGTCGCCTACTTCACAGCCTTCGCTGAGGACTACGACAGCCCTGCCGCGTTCTTTAAGTTTATCATTTATGATATCGGCCATATTCTCCATTGAGAGCTTGCCTTCGGCGAGGAATATCAGGAGGGGCATTTCGCGTTTAGGGTCCGCGAGCCTTGCCGCCGCCGGGATATAACCTATTTTGCGGCCCATTGCCTGAAGAACAAGTACGGGATCTGCCGGATATGAGCCTCTGTTTTCTTCTTCGGCGTTCTGGACTATGTGGCTCCAGTATCTGGCGACAGAGCCGTAACCGGGGGTATGGTCTATGATTTTAAATTCGCTGTCGCCGACGTCGTTGTCAATAGTTTTGGGAACGCCGATGCCGATGGTGTCCAGGCCGCGTTCCTGCGCGAGTTTCGCGACTTTATGAGCGGTGTCCATGGAATCGTTTCCGCCGTTATAGAGGAAGTAGCCTATGTTATGGGCTTTCAGTATGGCTATAACCCGCTCAAAATCCTCTTTCTGATTTGATTTTATCTTATAACGGCAAGTGCCTATCGCCCCTGCGGCGGGGGTGTTTCTCAGAAGCGATATTTCGTCTTCATCCTGTGCGGAAAGGTCAAGAAGTTCTTCTTTGAGTACTCCTTCTATGCCATGCCACCCGGCATAGACTGTCCCGATTTTACCCGGGAATGCTTTTGCGGCTTCCACTACTCCGCGCAGGGAACTGTTTATAACCGGCGAAGGGCCGCCTGATTGTGCGATTAAAAGATTTTTCTTCATTTTTCCTCCTGTCTGTCTTCTATTTTACTGTTTCTTTTTTTTCCTGTTCACGCAATATCTTTAATGTCTCAGGCTTGTGTTTGCCTTTGAGAAGTGAACTTGGGTCTTCATCAAGGTAATTCACGAATTCCGTTATCGCGTCAAGTGTCTGGTCAAGCTTCAAGAGAGTGTTCAATATATTTTTACGGGATTCGCTTATTGAAGATGACGCGTTTCTGAACTGTTCGGACGTTTCCGGAAGCTTGGCTTCTTTAATCTGGGCTTTAGCTTCGGTTACGAGAGATTTGACAGACTTCAGAGTATCAGATATTTCGTCTGTTATTTCCCTGATTTTTTCTTCGGTAATGGTTTTGGATACATTGTCTGTAAGTTTTTCCAGATTGATTGTTATCTGGTCGAGCTTGGAAACCGCGCTTGAGAGTTTCGGGTCTTCCAGAAGTTTTCTGGTGGCTTTTATCGTTCCGGCAAGTTCTTCGGATATTTCCTCAAACTTGATTTTCGAGATCTTCGCCAGAGATTCGTTAAGCACTTTGAGCATGTCTCCGAAAAGAGAAGGGGTGGACGGTATATAAATGTAGTTGACCGGGAAATCAATATCTTTAGGAATCTCAGTAATTTTGTCAAGACTGTAATAATCTATTTCGACAAACTTCATACCTGTTATGCCCAGATAAACGAGCTGGCAGCGCAGGCCGTTTTTAAGTTCCTTTCTAAGGAAATCGCTGAGAAACGCAAGAGAATCCGATTTGTCCTTCATGTCGGTGTCTTTTTCAAAAACTGAAAGCAGCACTTCCATATCCACTCGTATCAGCTTGTCTTTTGTGCGGATGGAAATCTTGGAAACTTTTCCTATCGGAACGCCCTTGAACTTTACGGGTGAGCCCACATCCAAGCCCTGTATTGATTCCCTGAAAAGGGAAACGAGTGTGGCCTTACGCTGAAAAGCCGAGGAGAGGCCCAGGAAAAACAACATTCCCATCAGCAGTAGAAATCCTATTATAACAAATAAACCCAGCTTATATCTGTTTGCTTCTATCATATTAACAAACCCTAGTTCAAAGATTAAAAATACTGTCTCAGTCCCTCTTGAGGCTCAGCCTGGACAGGAAGTCCTTTACCCATTTATTATTTGAATTATTGAGGAGATCACGAGGGTCTCCTTCCGCTGTAATGCCCTTTTTTTCTTTATCAAGCATGATTACCCTGTCGGCTATTGAAAATATGCTGTCCAGTTCATGCGTTACAATTACCATAGTTGTGCCGAATTCCTTGCGCAGGTTGAGAATAAGCCTGTCGAGCTCTGCCGAACTTATGGGGTCAAGGCCGGCGGACGGCTCATCAAAAAACAGAAGTCTGGGGTTCAGCGCCATTGCCCTGGCGAGACCGGCGCGCTTTTTCATGCCGCCGCTGAGCTCTGCCGGCATATAGTCCTGAAAGCCGTCAAGATTTACGAGCCTCAGCTTTTCAGTTACAGTTTTGTTAATTTCATCTTTGCTCATCTCCGTATATTCTTCCAGAAGAAGAGAAATATTTTCGCCGACGGTAAGCGAACCGAAAAGAGCGCCCCCCTGATAAGTTACCCCGAAAGAACGCATTATCTCGCGTTTTCTTCCGTTTTCCGCGTGGACGATGCTTTCTCCGTGTATGAGAATATCACCTTTAAACGGCGGATAAAGGCCGATAAGATGTTTGAGCAGAGTGCTTTTTCCGCAACCTGAGCCGCCGAGAATTATGAAAATCTCGCCGTTTTTTACGGAAAAATTCAAATTCTGCATTACCACCCTTGAGCCGTAACCGATACTCAGGTCTTTTACTTCTATTACAGGCTTGTCCAAATTGTTCATTGTCCCACCATGCTGAATAATATTGTCAGAAGCGCGTCAGCCACTACTACTAAAAATATCGCGCTTACCACTGCCGACGTGGCGGCCCTTCCTACTCCCTGCGCGTCTGTTCTCGCTTCAAATCCCCTCATGCAACCGACTCCGGCAATAAGAAACGCAAAAACAAAACTCTTTATCAGTCCGAAAAGAAAGTTTGCCGATGTCAACGCCACAACCGTCCTGTTGTAATACGCTATCGCGGGTATTTCAAGTTTCAAGGAACCTACAACGAAGCCTCCGAAAATTCCAGCTATGTCCCCAAAAATCGTCAGTATCGGTATTGCCAGCAGCATCGCTATCACTTTGGGTATTATCAGAAACCTGCACGGCACAAAACCCATGGTTTCCATGGCGTCTATCTCTTCCGAAACTTTCATTGTCCCTATTTCGGCGGCAAAGGCAGAACCCGCCCGGCCCGTCGCTATCATCGCCACCATCAGCGGCCCGAGTTCCTTGATTATGGAAAGTCCTACAAGGTCCGCCACAAATATGTCCGTCCCGAACTTGTGCATCTGCACCGCCGCCTGAAAACCCAGAATAAGCCCCATCAGAAAACAGATAAGCATTACAATAGGCAGAGCATCGCTCCCGCACATGTCCATATAATAGAGGGTTTCCTTCCATCTTATTTTGCGCGGATGCTTTACGGCTTCCATAATCCCCGCGGAAAGCTCCCCTACGAAGGAAAGCATATTGACACAATCCCTGCCTATGCGAATACTCGCCTCTCCGACATGTTCTATAAGTTGCGGGGCCCTCTGGCGTGACATAATTTCCTCAAAAAATTTATTCCAGTATAAAATCTTACACATTTCACGCAAAAGTCAAAAGCAATCTCCAAATTAATCCGAGCATTCTCAGGAGAGAAGCTCTTTCTTGAAAAAAACCTTAATTCTGATATATTCAAACATGATGTCCTTTTTCTGTAATGCCATTCGAAAAACATGGATTTCCAATAAGCATGGGATGACTATGAAAAAGTTTGTCTTTATTATTTCTTTTTTAGCCGTATCATTCTATGTATCGCTTTCTGTTGAGGCTGAAGTATTTACACTCTGGCCTTTCGGGAAAAGCAATTCAGGGGGCGCTGACGGCCCCAGCCATGCCCTTGGCGGCACTAAACTCTGGGATGAGCCTGTCTGTATCAACGGCTATAATACAAGCCTCTCCATCACTCTTCTCGAATCAGACCTTTATAACTATATCTCACGGCTGAGAAGCCTTTATCCGGACGGTATTTTTTCCGCCAATAAAAACGCGCTCCTTATGACGGTGAAACATAAAGACGGGGCAAGAACAAGAATTTATCTCCTTCAGACCGGGACGGATGGAAATTATCCGGTTATTCAATTCTCCATGAAGCTTCCCGACAAACTGCCTGACAGGTTCACATGGCCTTCGCAGCTTCCGCTTCCGTCGGGAGCAAAACCCCTTAACTATATGAATTTCCCGGATAAAAAACTTTACTACGGCACTTTTTCCGCGAACAGCTCGGCGGAACAGTCTGTAGGAGAAATGAAACAGCAGCTTCTCTCAAGCGGCTGGCAGAATGTTTCAAAGGGAACTTTTCCGCAGTCTTCTCAATGCGGCGACATTCTCATCAAAAACAAACCCCTCAGCATCGCCATCCTGAGCGCAGGCGAATCCGAAGGCAAATGCAAAGCCTCGGTTATGGTACAGCCACTGAAGTAGGAAAGCATTCCATCCTAAAGCTGAAAATCAGTTTGGGAGTCTGATAGTTTTCGCGTCTTTAAGAATTTTTCCGATTTTCTCATTGAGCTCCTGAACAAGTTTTCCTTCGTACTTTGTGAAACTCGTGAAATTGTAAAAATTATTCTGATTTTCTCTGACTACATGTCTTTCCCATGCTTCAAGTATAGGATGGCAGATAAGCGTTAATGCCAGAAGCGTCAGCGAAAATACAGGTATCATGGAACGCGTAATGGTGCCTCGCCTGATTTTTTTCTCATTCTTTACTTTATATTTCAGAAAGACCACGATAGAAAATATGATCCATGAGCAGAGCACCAGTATCGCTGGTATCCCATAAACGATATCCACGTCTTTGGCGAATATCATGCAGAGACTCAAAAGTATTATGGCTGTCACGGCGGCTTTAAGCTTCAGTTTCTGTACTTTCAACTTCGTCGGCTGAATTATGGAAAGCGCGGCGGCTTTCTTCGTTACAGATGTTTTGGTCAGTTGAAATACCAGGATAACCGAAAAAACAGACATTGTAAAAAATTCCACAGCTCTTTTTATCAAATCAAGAGGCGCGGAAAACTCATGTCTCCCGAAATATGTGAAACGTGAATAGATTATGTAGAAACCGAGTGGCAGGATTATTCCATATATGATGATTTTCAGGGTATCTTTAAAATCCGGCAGAAGCAGTACAGGCGCGTCATCTTTTCCGTTGCGGAATATCCTGTAAAGCGTAATTACTCCGCAGACAAGCATAATTACTATAAATAAAAGGATTGCGGCTTCCAGCATTTTTCTTTCAAAGATCAGATAATCAAGTTCGCGCATTGGCGCCAGTTCTTCTTTGTTCAGCGTTATGCCGCTGCCAAGGGCAGGCAGAAGCATTCCGCCAAGAATTCCTGAATGATTCTCTGCAAGATAAGTATTATTCCTTTCCTTTTTGGTAATAATTCTTTTGAATTTTTCATCTCGCGGCCAGTATTCATTCTGGAGTTCTGTAATTTTTTGCGATATGAATTCCACTTGTTTTGCTTTCAGCGGCTCTCCGAGTTTTTTGTAAAACTCCGCGACGTTTTTCCCATTGGATGCAATAGCAAAAAGCACCAGTTTTTCTATGAGCGTCCATTGGTGTTCTGGAAGCTGGTGAAGCATTGTATTCCAGCCGTCAAGAAGTTCGATGGCTTCCTTATTCCTGCCTTTTTCCGCAAGATATCCGGCATAAGAAACAAGTTTCCTGTTTATGTTTCTTATGGGACTAAGATCGGGAAGTAATGATCCAGCGGCAATGCTTATCCTGAGAAGAATGTCTTCGTAGTGTTTTGCCGGAGGCAGTTTTTTAAGTTCAAGTTCCAGCATTTCTTTTCCATAGGCATTATAATATTCCTTTCTTGCGCCTTTGAGGAATTCTTTCAGGCCAAGTTCGAATTTCGGAATATCTTCGATTATCAGTATTTCAGATTTGCCGTAGCGGGGTTTCGAAATATCCTCAATTATCAGAATTTCCGATTTGTCATTGCGGGGTTCTAGAAATTTAAATTTCAGATTTGCCGGGTTCTTTTTATTTTTCCTTTTCCATGATTTTTCATCTTCAAGCTTTGAGGTTTCATCAAGTATTATTCCGGCAAGAATATAATTATAACGTGCGTTCTGGGGTTCAAATTTTTCAGCGGCGGTTATTTCAGGTTTTATTTTAGATTTATCTCCTTTGTTTATGATATCGGTAATATAATTGCCGTGATATATTTTATTCTGAGGCTCAGATTTCCACAATTTCTCTGGATTTCTTTTTGTTTCAATAAAAAAGCCCAGGGACGAATTTAAATTCATGAAATACTTTAAACTGTCTATCCTGTAGAGAAAAATGTAAAGGGCCAGGATTACGGAGAGCGGGACTATGATTGCGCGGAATACAAGTTTGATGGCGGCCCTTAGTTTCATCCTTTTTCTGTTCGCGCTTATGATGTCCTGTCCTATATCGCCGGAAGGGCCAAAATTTTTCATTGCCAATTCGAAAGACTCTTCTTCGCCTTTGCCGTCATCTTTGAAGGATTCGCACGAATCTTCAATGTGGCTTTTTATTTCCTCCTTTACATCAAGCATCAGTTCAGGGTCGTCTCTCAGACCGGAGCTTATCCCTGACGAAAAATCATCAATTTTCTTTTTGATGTCCATGCTTATGCCTCCGCGGGATTGAAACCTTTACCGAAGAGAACGGCGTTCACCGCTTTTGAAAAAGAAGCCCACTCACTGCTTTTTTCGGCGAGTACGCCTTTTCCTTTTTTTGTGATGGCGTAATATTTTCTTTTTCTGCCGTTTTCGGCGATTTCCCATAAACTCTCAATAAGCCCGTCTCCTTCCATGCGGTGCATGCAGGGGTAGATAGTGCCTTCCTTCCATTCGAATTCGCCGTTGGTCCTTTCTTTAATCTGTTTTATTATTTCGTAACCGTAACAGCGTTTCTCGTGGAGCATTTGAAGAATCAGCGGTTCGACCATGCTTCTTGTGAGGTTTGGATCGTATTCCATGATTTTCTCCTTGTTTCAGTTTACAATGCCTCGTGTCGCTATGTATATTATACTTTGCGTGGCAAGGTATGTCAATAGCTTTGATGAGTTTTTTTTGAAAAAATAAAAGCTCTCAAATAATATCTACCTGAAAAAATGCTTTTACTCGAAGATATCATCCTGATTCATGATTTGTAATTGGTCAGGCGGCTTCACCGCATACGGCGGTGACGAAGCACCGCCCTCCCCGATTTTCGTTCTTGCACGCTCAACGGGGGAGGGTTTTGCTTCGTCAAAACCGTCTTTCCGCTTTCGTTCTTGCACGCTCAACGGGGGAGGGTTTTGCTTTGTCAAAACCGTCTTTCCGCACCCTCAAATAAGGCGACCGATTACTCATGATTTTAATTTCTCATGCTTTATTTTACTTTCGCTATTGACAAAATTTTATATGAGATATATAATATCATTAATGATTTAACTATTATCATTAGTGATACTTTTTTTAGATTTAACTACTGAAGGAGCATAACCCGGATGGGAATTTCTACAATATTAATAAGGGACACTTATCAGGTCAGCGAAAACTGTGAACTGGAAATAAAATTGACTTCCGATACTGAACTGGATACAGGAACACGGGTCGAAATTCAATTACCCAACTCATGGTCATTGGTCAATGGCCCGAGTTTCACGCGGCAGTTTCAGGCGACTGACCCGGATGGGGCGCATTTTGTGGAATTCAAAAGCGAAGACGGAAATGTTTTTTTTGAAATATCTATAACTGCCTGTAACCAGATTTACGAAAAAGGAGCATCCAGACACGGAAGAAATATTGCAGGAATCCTGAAAAGCGGGAAACTGAAGGCTGGGGAAGCAATCATATTCAGATACCGTAACACATTTGCCCCTTATATCACAGACAAATCAGAACTGAAGGTCAAAATAAACGGCATTTCTCCCGAAAAAAAATTGAAACTCATAACACTTCCGGGCCCTTGTGCTTTTACCCGGATTATTGTGCCTTCGGGAGCAAAGCCTGACGAGGAGTTCCCGATCCTCATTGTTTCACTGGACAGCTTTGATAACTGTTCATCGTCCAGTCTCGAGAAGAAAACCCTTTATTGTAATGATGGCGGAATTGTAGCGGAAAACCTGAATTTTACAGGAAGCATGATTGTTCCTTTTAGAATTTCAAAGGAAGGTGTTTTCCGTTTTAAAATGGACAATACAGTTTCAAATGCGATAAGAATTTCAAAAAGTGACAAGGCCCCTTGCTGGGGAGATCTGCATATTCATACGAAATTATCTCATGACGGACAGGGAGAGGACCCTTATCCTTATGCAAGAGATGTTTCCGGACTTGATTTTGCGGCATCCGCTGAGCACTGGCAATCCCTCGGTGAGCCCGGCTATGAAATTATAAAAATATGGGCTGAAAATTCTTATGAGCCGGGAAAATTCGTAACGATTCCGGCTGACGAACGAAACCCCGTACAATGGAACGGGCATCACAATATTTATTTCAGGGACATGGAATACTTTATGCAGAACAAGGTACATCCCTTTGATTCTTCATTTGTACCCGAAGAGTCATGGCCTGAGTTTGATGAAAAACGTGCGATGATAATACCGCATCACACAGGGATATCATTCGGCGGACTTCCTAAAAATGGCAGTGGAGAAGCAGTCGACCTCTCCAAATGCGAAGAGCGGCATCTTATCCCGGCGATGGAAATTTATTCACACCACGGACAGAGCGAAGTTTACAATCCGCAGCACATTCTCTCTTATGAATTCAACAGAATGAGAAATCCCGAAAGGCGCGCTAACACCTCATTTCCAGGGCCCTATTATGCACAGAATTACTGGATGGCCGGAGAAAAAATCGGAGTCATCGCCTCCTCGGACGAGCATTCAGGGCAGGGGGGACGGCGCCATGGAGGCATAGCCGCCGTCTATGTTGAAAAGCTGACTAGAGAATCCGTTTTTGACGCAATCCGCGCGCGCCATTCTTATGGCACCACCGGCGAGAGGATATTGCTGGATTTCAGAATCAACGGCACTGCGATTGGCGAAACTTTAAAAATTCCCCGCAAACAGGAAGTGAAAATTTCACTTAAAGTATGGGGTACGGCAACTCTATTGAGAGTGGACATTCTGCGCTTCCGTTTTGGGATAGATACTGCTTTTGTTCCAGTACTGTCCGATGCCCCGAGACCGGAAACTATGGACATTGGATATAAACTGACTGAAACCGTTTCAGACAATTGTGTTTATTATGCGAGAATAACGCAGGAACCGCTTGAGTGGCCGGGAATGGCGTGGACTTCCCCTATATGGGTGGAAACAGAACAGTAATTTTAGAAAAGGAACAGCTGAGATGTCAACGGAAATTCATCATATCCCGAATTTTGCCGGAAAAATAATTCAGAGGGAAGCTTCTTTCAAGAAAGCCGCCTCTCTTGAAATTGTAGCGCCGACAATTATCGCGCCTGATGAAGAATTCACATTGAAAATTCTGATGGTTGATGAAAAAGGTTTTCCTGTAATAAACGATGGGAGAAAATTTACTCTGAGAGCGGCGGGGCCCAAGCTTGAACTTACGTTTTCTTTTCCTCACAACGGTATCGCTTACGCCGAAATCAGAAAAATAAAATTTAAAAAAGAAGGGATATTTCGTTTCGAAACGGAATTCAAGAATAAAAAAGTTTTCAGCAATCCCTGTGCCTGCCGGCATGGAATGGACAAAAAGATTTTCTGGGGAGACCCTCATATACATTCATCTTTAAGCAATTGTATGGTGCAGTATTCCCGCTCGACGCTTTTCGCGTTCAACGCGGCGCGCTATCTGAGCTGTCTTGACTGGGCTGCAGTTGCCGACCATGTTTCAAACGGCAGATGCGGCCTTGATAAATGGAAAGAACAGTCAGCTCTGGCGGATGCCTGCAACGATCCTGGAAATTTTATTACACTCCCCGCGTATGAAGCTTCCCTCAAGGGCGGCAAAGGCGGTGATAACAATGTTTATATGGACAAGTTTCCTTCCATTTTCATAGATGAATATGAAAACGGCAGCGTGAAAACCCTCTGCCGGAAATTGAAGGAACTTTCTCAGAAAGAAAATTTTGACTTCTTTGCCGTGCCTCATCATACCACACGCACAGGAAAACACGGGGAAATCCCGGGGAAAATTTATCCCGGGAAAAAAGCGATGCCCGTCATTGAAATTCACTCGAAATGGGGCAGCTCGGAATACAGGGGAAATCCTTCTCCGCTGAAAGATGTTCACCCGGGCCCAAGTTATGCCGCGGATTTGCTGAAGCAAAAACTTATTCTCGGTTTCATCGGCGGAACGGATACTCATGCCACAATGACTTTTGCCGCGTCTTCTCTTGAGTCAGGGCACATAGACAGACTCCCGGGCTTGACCGCGGTATGCGCTGAAAAACTTGAGAGGGATAATGTGTTTCAATCTATCAGGGACCGTAATTGCTATGCCGCCTGCGGCGAACGCATTTATCTGAACGTAACCCTCAACGACATCACTATGGGCTCATTGTTGAAAATCAATTCATCTCTTTTGCGTTCCAGGCATATCCATATCGAATGTGCCGCTAAAAGCAATTTGAAAAGCGTAGAGATAATAAGAAACGGATATTGCATAAAGAAAATAAATCCGAAAACATGGAAGTTGATAAGTGATTTTGAAGATAAAGAATTTTTGAATAAAAAAAACAGTTTGGATGAAGGGAAGTTTTACTATTATTATATACGGGTAAGATGTTTGTCAGGTGCTACTGCATGGTCCAGCCCTATATGGATTACAGCATAAACTATGAGAGGTTTAAAATGAAAGAAAATCCTGTACCGGCGCTTCAGAGAGGATGCGAAATTATAAGCCTGATTGCCATGAACCCCGGCATAAACATATCCGGTATTGAAAAAAACATGGAAATTCCCAAGGCCAGCCTTAACAGAATCATTAAAGTCCTTCTCGAAAAAGATTTCATCGCTCATACCGATTTTTAGAGAGGATTGAAAATAGGAAAGAAACTTCTTTCCGACGTTATGAAATCTTATGAAGTAGACCCTCTCGTAAAAAATACCGCCGTTATGTTAAGAAATCTCGGCGAAAAATGGAAAACAACTTTTGTGGTCTATCAATATGAGGAAGCATTCAAAGTCGTCTGGAAAGCAAAATATGAGCCGGTAGACGGAATAAAAACACAGGCGCCCGGTTCCTTTACTCAAAAGATGCACATAAGCGCGCAGGGGCAGTTATTTTTCTCTCTGCTTCCGGATCTCAAGATAAAAGAATTCGTCAGTAGCGAATTTGCTGAAAAAATTACCGAAAAAACTTTGACAACTGAAGCGGAACTCCTGAAAAGAATCAGGGAAATAAGAAAACAGAAATGGGCTTATCAGGAAAAGGAAAACAGTATTTCCAGAAAGCAGATAGCGATTCCTCTGGTATTTAACAATATTCCGGGACTTTACGCGCTCGGCTGTCACCTGCCGCTTGAGTTTAATGATATAGAAAAACTCAAAACCGATATGCTTATAGAGGCTTCAAAATTTTCATATAAAGAATAATAAAAAACAGAAAGGGCATTTATGAAAAAGCCTAATTTCATTCTGATAATGGCTGATCAGATGCGGGGCGATTGTGTAGAAGCAGACGGCACTAATAATGTAATTCAGACCCCTGGCTTGAATCATCTTGCGTCAAATGGCGCGCGTTTTAATCATGCGTATTCGGCAGTCCCGTCCTGCCTTCCGGCGCGTGCAATCCTGATGACAGGGCAAAACCAGTGGCACACCGGAGTGCTCGGGATGGGCAAAGGACAGGGACATATCCCGAATGACTTTCCGCATACCCTTGCCGGGGAATTAACGAAAAACGGTTACAGGACGCATCTTGTCGGAAAAGGGCACTTTCATCCATACAGGACTTCGATGGGTTTTGAAAGTTCCGAACTTGATGAATCCTCACGTCTGCCCGACAGCGAGCATCGCAGATGGTTTGCCGAACACGCTCCCGAATCTGTAAGTCCTGATGACCACGGGGTCGGTTTCAATTCTTGGCAGGCACGTCCCTGGCATACGGATGAACGCCTTCATCCTACCGCATGGACAATGATGCGCTCTCTCGAATTTCTGAAAAGCCGCGACACAGAGAGGCCGTTTTTTCTGAACATATCATTCGCACGCCCTCATTCTCCTTATGTTCCTCCTGAACATTACTTCAACTATTATTTCAACCAGGAAACACCCGCGCCGTTTGTCGGAGACTGGGCGTCTGTACACGATGTCCCGGAAGACGCTGCCAATCTGAACGCGTGGCATGGAAAAATGACGCCGATGCAGATACACAGGGCCAGGGCAGGGTACTATGGAGAAATATCTTTTATAGACCAGCAGATAAGCAGGCTCATTCATCTGATGGCGCGTTGTGACTGGGAAACTTTTGAAAACACTTGGTTCATATTCACATCGGATCACGGCGACATGCAGGGAGATCATAATCTCTGGCGCAAAACTTACGCCTATGAAGGAAGTACACGGATACCTTTCATCATCTGTCCTCCGAAAAGTTCTGAAGGCTTTAAAAGGAGGATTGCCGATGAAGTAGTTGAACTCCGCGACATAATGCCGACAATGCTTGACGCGGCTGGAATATCCATCCCTGAAACAGTTGACGGCAAAAGCCTTATCCCCCTGATGAAAGGGCCTGCCGATGATTGGAGAAAATACATTCACGGCGAGCACTGTGCATGCTATTCAGACACAAATGAAATGCATTTTGTAACCGACGGCAGAAAAAAATATGTGTGGTTTCCGCGAACCGGAGAAAAACAGTTCTTCAATCTTGAAACAGACCCCGGAGAATGCCGCAACCTGATAAACGAAAAAGCCTCTCAGAACGAGGTAGCCCAATGGGAAAATTATCTGGTAAAGGAACTCTCCGACAGAAACTGCGGCTGGGTAAAGGATGGAAAACCTTTCTGTTCATCCGATGAGCCTCTGGTTTCACCTTATAAAAATATCAGGAGACAGAGCGCGAGTCAAAAGTAAAAGCAGATAATCATTTTCTACGGTACTGTGAAGGCGTTTCTCTGCAGAATACGGCGAAAATTTTCACATAATATCGTTCCTGTGTCTGTATTGACCCGGGGAAATCCGGAATATTTTCTTGAACATTTTTCCCAGATGGTAATTATCGTAAAATCCGGTTTGCATGCTTATTTCACTGAGTGTCATATCTGTTGTTTTCAACAGGTGACCGGCTTGCTTCAGTTTTTCCCGCAAAATATATTCATGAGGAGAAAAACCGGTAGTTTCCCGGAAGAGCACGTGAAATCTGGATACCGATAAATTCGCAGTTCCGGCAAGCTCTTCGATGGGTATATTTCCCGGCAGTTTTTCTCTGATATGCGCGAATACTTTTTATCTACGTGATACGCCTGATAAAATTCTCTCGAAATCAGGTTTTTTTTTTGCGAAAGGGAGAATGTCTTCGCAAATGCTCCAGGCTATTCTTTTTCTTCTGACCGCGGCGCTCAGTTTATCCGGCAGGTCCCGGCATTTTACCAATTGCGCAATTTTGCGTCCGAGTCTCAGGCTGCTCTTCATATCAAACACAAACGGAAAAGAATATAAAGAAAAAAGATTAATTCCGCCACACAATAAAAAATTGAATCTCATGCCTCTGAAAACAAGCAGTTTCCCTCTGACATCGCTTCCTGAAAGCGTTCCCGGAGGAAGCATCGTAACTGTTCCTTCCGGTTTATTATATCTTCTGCCGTTTATAATTCCAGTGGAGGAGCCCCTGACTAATTGTGCAAGGACAGTCGCCTGGATAATATGTTCCTTTTCATAATGCCTGCCCCTGCATTTTGATGTCCATGAGCCATAATATTCAAAACAAAAACCGTTCTCGAGGAAAGCGTCAACTTCATTCATATAAGAGCTTCATACCTCCATTACAGTATTTTTGTACATTTCATTTAACATTTATTTATATTAAAATATCATACAAATGGAATTATGACAATAAGTTCATACATTTAAACAGATGGAGTGGAAATATATCAAATGAATAAAACGGCAATTACGGGAGTCAGAATAATCGACGGCATAAATTCTTCTATCATTGAGAAAGGGACAATTCTCATCAATGACGGTAAAATCGAAGCTGTCTCTCCTATGGAGAAGATGCCTATACCGGAAACGTACAATATTATCAAAATGGAAAATCATACTGTCCTGCCGGCACTGATTGACGGACACGTGCATGTTACCGGTGAACCGGGACGGCTGGACCATATTGGGCACATAAAGGCTAATCTTGTGGCGGTGCGCAAACTTCAGAACTATCTTGCGTGGGGAGTTGGAACAGTAGCCAATGCCGCAAGTTCCGCCGACAGCATACCTTTGCGTGAACTCGTTAAAAACGGTACGCTTCAGGGATGTGCAGATATACTCCTGAGCGGGACGGTTACAGCCACCGGAGGGCATGTCAGAGGGAGAAGTGCCGACGGCCCATGGGAGGTACGGAAAGCTGTAAGGGAAATGGTGATGGCCGGGCTTGATCATATTAAAACCTGCGCGTCCGGAGGCTTTCAATGGGAACACGAAAAACTGGAATACGAGGATTACACTCCGATAGAACTTCAGGCGCTTGTCGAAGAGGCGCACGCGCGCGGCAAACGCGTTCACGTCCATGCGCATGCCCAGCCGGGTCTGAGAAATGCCGTCAACGCCGGGGCGGATCTTATTCTGCACGGCGCTCATATTGACGACGAGGCCCTTGAAGCCATTGGGGAGAAGGGGCTTTGGTATATGCCGACATTGTATATTACCAGTGAACTTGTATGGAAAGAAAATAAAAATCTGCCGCAATTCATGGCGCGCAAAATGGAACGTGCCTGGCCCCTGCATCGTGAAGGTGTGGCCAAAGCGTACAAAATGGGATTGAAAATCGTTGCAGGTACTGACGGCTTTGGGCCGGACGCGATGATGATTGAGATGAACGAAATGGTCCGCTGCGGAATTTCTCCCATGGATGCTATCATGATTGCTACCGGAAAAACTGCCGATGCGCTTGGAATCCTTCACGAAACGGGAACTCTTGAAGCTGGTAAAAAAGCCGATATTCTCTGCATAAAAGGAAACCCGCTCGACGATATGGGCATCCTGAAAAAATTTGAATCAATAGCAATGGTAATGAAAGCCGGAAAAATAATCCCAGGGAGCGCAATATAATGGACATTATACGCAAAGATGTAAAAAAACGGATGAGCAGAATTGTTATCCATAATGGCACCGTCTATCTCTGCGGACAAGTAGCGAATGAGCGGACACCGGATATACGGCAGCAGACTCGCGGTATGCTTGAGAACGTACAAAAGCTTCTGGATTCCGCCGGGAGCAGCCGCGATAAAATACTTTCCGCCACTGTATATTTGAAAAATATGGGTGACTTTCAAGCCATGAATGAAATATGGGATGAGTGGATTCCTGAAGGACAGGCCCCGGCGCGCGCCTGTGTTCAGGCAAAGATGGCTTATGAGGAAGTGCTCGTTGAAATCAGTATCATAGCGGCATTATGATTGCAGTGCTTTTCAGTTCGAACTGAATTCGTCTTCAGGATCGGTTGCGATTTTATTGGCCTGATGTTTCTGATATGGAACAAAGACGGGCGGATAGACCGTCTTTTTGTTTTCCATGATTTTTTTCATGAGCCGCCAGGCTTCTTTGCCTATCTGTTCACCATCGGGGGTATATACATTGATATTATGTTTGCAAGGGGCAAAAATGCCCGGCTCGGCGCTGGCGATTTTTATGTCTTTATCAGGCCGCAATCCTGAGGAAGCCATAACTTCACAGGCTATCTGCGCGTAGAGAATGCGGTTTATGTATAAGGCATCGGGATATTTACCGGAGACTATAATATTTTTGAACTGTTCCCTGAAGACATCAGGAGCGGGACGGGACATCAGCGATGCCGTTACCCCCCTCTCGGCATATTCTTCGGCAATCCTGAGAAACGCCTGATTCATGCGGATGTTTGAATCTATACTGTTATCCGTTTTGTTGACAATCATCATGTTGCGGTAACCCTTTTTCACAAAGTCCTCAATGACTGTCGCTATAAGCCCGGCAGAATCGGGAAGTACACTGCTGACGCTTGGCTGATTCTCCACGGGAGCGATACGGTCAATCACAACAAGTGGAATGCCGGTTTTGGCCAATTCCATAATAGGCGGATCTTCCAAATCCCCCTGCAGAACGAAAATCCCGTCAACCCTGCCGGAGCGCACACTCTCCAGATAACGCATTTCCTTTGTACGTAAAAACAGAGAAAGGTTATAGTTGTCTAATTCCATTTCCATGCCGAGCCCGAGAAGAATTTTGCGGTAAAAATAATAATCCAGGTGTTTCAGGGAACGGAATAAAACGCCCATATTGAAACTGCGTCCAGACGTAAGGGCTGTTCCGATATAACTCGGATGATAGTTCAGGAGCTTTGCCGCCTCAAGTACTTTTTGGCGTGTTTCGGGTTTGATTTTTATGCCATTTTCGGGATTAAGCGCATGAGTTACGGTAGCGACGCTTACGCCGGCTTTTCTCGCGACGTCTTTCCTTGTCGCGGAAGGACAGATTTTAGGAAGATTAAAGTTTTTCATTCTTCATTCTTCATTCTTCATTCTTCATTCTTCATTCTTCATTCTTCATTCTTCATTCTTCATTCTTCATTCTTCATTCTTCATTCTTCATTCTTCATTCTTCATTCTTCATTCTTCATTATACCACTTACCCGGGTAAAAAACAAATAAAAATCTTAAAAAGTATTGACAAAAGTATAATTTTGGTATACAATCTTTTTTAAATAAAAGCATAAAAATTATTTATTTACCCGGGTAAATTAACGAAATTCAGCTTGGAAAAAGGTATAAGTATCATGAAAGTAAGAAACGGAAGAAGAGCTTGCCATCCCACAGAGATTCTATACTTCACACTGGTCGAACTCCTAGTAATAATAACGATAATCATGATTCTCGCAGGCATGTTGCTTCCGGCATTGAAAAGCGCGCGGGAGAAAACCAGAAGGATAAACTGTGCCGGAAATATGCGTCAGATAGGTATTTGCTGGAACATGTATGTGCAGGAAAATAACGATTATTTTGTTCCTTATTATTATCCAGGTGTCGGATACTGGTTCAACAATCTTTCCGCTATAGCGGGATACAATGCTGGCGCTTTATCCGCTAAAGCGCCTTTGCAGCCAAAGCGTACCGTGTTCTGCTGTCCCGCAAATAATTTGCTCTGCATGGGAACTACTCCTTATTATTATGCCGTAGGCTATGCGTTAAACATGGAGAGTGGCTATAAATCTTCCACATGGGTAATTGCTGTGCCGAGGCTTCCACGTGTCAATGCGCCGTCGACTAAAATAGTAGTCGGGGATGCCGGAAAAACCGAACTTGATTCTTATCCCACAATTTATAATTATATTCATTACAATGGCACTGTCGCCAGAATAGGATATGACGTCCATTATCCTCACGCCAACATGCTGTTTGTCGATGGACATGTAAGTCCCCAAACCTTCAGTCAACTTAACTGGGACCAGTTCAGGTTTGACAGGTAATAAACTCAAAAGGAATACAATGAAAGATAATTTAATGCTATGGGCATGGTGGGCCTGGGAACCGATATATTTTCACCGTCTTGCCGGAAACGTTCCCGGCGCGAAAGACATCAGTCCTGACAAGTTAGGCGAATGGTATGAAAATGTCCACAGTGAAGAAACGATAGCATATATGTCACGACTGGGAATTAACTGTGCCGTCACCCATTTTTATAAAGGCTTCGGGTTGGAGTTTGAAAAAAAAGAAATGCTCCGTACGGCGGAATTCGTCAGGACATGCCATAAATACGGGATTAAGGTTTTCGGCTATACTCAGTACGGATCGATTTTCTGGGAGTCATTTATCAAAGAAGTTCCTGAAGCGGTTGACTGGTTTCAATTGGACGAAAAAATGACACCCCGTACATGGTGGGGCAAAGAATATCGCAGGATACCGTGTATTAATAAAAAAGAACATTTTGATTATCTCCAAAAATGCATAAAATACGGTATTACGGAAACCGGCTTAGACGGTTTGCATTTTGACAATTTTTACTCCCGTCCCTGTTATTGTGGAGAATGCCGGAAAAAATTCAGGGAATACCTCGCCGCTAATTCCTTACCTGATGCTGAAAATGCGGAAATTCCCCCAGAGGAAAGCCTGAAGGGTTCCTCCTTTTCTCCGCTTGTAAACGCATGGATAAGTTTCAGGCAGGACTTGATGAATAGTTTGATGCGTGAAATAAAATCATACGCTAAATCATTGAAATCCGATATAATGCTTCTCTATAATCCCATGCTGCTGCATGTGGACAATCGCAGGGCAGTTCGCAGCGTTGATATGTGGGACATCGGAAGCAATGCACAATTTGTCTGGGCTGAAGGCGGCAATTTTCCGGGCATCAGAAAAAATTGCCTCGTGCATCAGGTGAATTATTTTAAAATTTCAGAGGCCACAGGCAGCAGAGTCTTATCAACCACATGGAAAGATGATGTGGAGGGTTTGGGGTTACCGGAGTCACCTGAAGAAATCAGTCTGAACATGGCCGAGTCGGCTGCGTTCGGCGCGGAACCGGGAACTAACTGGCTCCTGCGTCCCACAGTTTCAGGCAAATTCCGGGGAATGGAAAAGAAACCGTTAGTGGATGAAATGCAAAAGTATTTCCATTTCATAAAAGATAATCAGAACTTATATGTGAACAGTTTTTCATGTGCTGATACAGCAGTTTATCTGAGTAAATCAGCGCGCTATCATAACTTCCAGGCGGCATATCAAAAATTTCTGACAATTCAGCAGATGTTGATTCAGAAACATTTTCCATTTGATATACTTTTCACTGAACAGGGAGATAAAATCTTTAACTATTCCACTCTCATAATTCCAGATACGGAATATCTTTCTCCTGATGAAAAAGGCATGATAAAAAGTTTTTTGGATAAGGGCGGAAAATTAATGTTGATTGGTAATGGAGATATTGAATTTTCACAGAGGCCGGAAAGAATATCCATTTATTTTCCGGGAGCTGACTGGACGGGGGCAATTGGAGATTATACGACTTATATTTCTCTTCCGCCAGACGCTTCGGAATTTGCCGGGGAACTGGAAAAGCTTATAGGAAAAGATTGGGTATTCAAGCTCTATGCGCCGGATACGCTTGTCTGCGAATTTCGCCGCGCCGCTTCCGGGGAATATCTGCTTCATCTGTTGAATTACAAGAATACGGAAAAGCTGAATGGCACGACAGTTGAATTTAATTTTGATTGCCTGAAATTGAAGAACTGTGTGGACTTTTTAAATCCTGATATTCAGGGGAAAAAGGTTTTGACAGCTTCCGTATCAGAAAATATATATAATATTCCTGAATTTCAAACTTATGGCGTTTTAATTTTAGAGGAGGAGAACGCAAATGCTTAAAAAGCTTGATACAATCTCACTTGAAAATGGGGAGAAAATGACCATCAGCGTAATGGTACCTCCTGAAGAGAATTATTCTGAAAAACTTGCTGTTTTCCTGCGGCATAAAAGTGATGAAACAGGCCGTTGCATCAAAGCGCGTCTGGAGGGAAAATATGCGGGAGACGCGGAAGACAGATATTTTATCGGCGAAATCAACGGCGATATCGCAGGACAGCTCTGGTACGGATATGGGAAGAATAATTTTCCTATCGCGAACTTCGGACACGTTTACACTGCGCCGGAACATCGCAAGAAAGGTATCAGCGGAGTTCTGATGAAATATTTCATGGATGATTTCCACAGGAGTCCGGTCGCCGCGGCGCTCTGTACGAGCTCCAAGGAGTGGATCGCGGGAATATACCTGAAAAACGGTTTCAAAACGGTATTGCCTCACCTGGGCCCTTTGATGCTTTCCAATACGGATTATCCTGAAGACTTTTCCGCATTTGAAAAATTATATCATACCCCGTCGGAAAAACTGAAAGCTGTAAAAGCGTCCATGAAGTACCGTCATGAAATTGACTGTCTCCTGAAGTTCTCTTTTCTCTTTAGAGATATTTCCTCCGAAAGAGTTTTTATTTCCGGTATGATATCAAGTTTCCAGTCAGCTGTTTTCATGCAGGAGGACGAGAGAGGCAAAGTTTATTGCGCGCTGACGCATGAAAATGAACGCTGTGCGGGCTGGAGTTTCTGCGTCAATCCTCTTGAGAAAGACGCTGTACCTGTATTTGACTGGGAACTGCATCCGCTTTATTCAGAATGCGGAAAATCTTTTATAAAGCAGTCCATGGAAATGATGGCGGCGGATAAGATTACTCAAGCTATGGCGTACTGTACCTCAAAATATCCGGATAAGATTTCCATATTGAAAGATTGCGGTTTTAAAGAAGAAACTGTTTTGAAAAAATATTGTGGAGAAGACAACCTGTATATTTTAAGAATAAAACTCTAAATGAGGATTGCGGCTTATGGATAAATTGAACGGAATGTTTATGGTACTCTTTCTCTCTGTAATTTCCTGTTCTTACGCCGAATCGGAACAAAAAATTATCTGGCCTCCGAATGTTCCAGATTCCGTCAAGAAGACCACAGTGGAAGATCCGCGTTTCAACGAGAAGATGGACGCGATTGAAAAACTTCGCCGCAAACGGGCTTCTGAAATATCAATGCCATGGGAATCGCAAATAAAGAAAGCGGATTCGTATCTCAAAAATTTACAGGCGGATGGATCTTTTATCGATCAGAGCTGGGAAAAAGTCCTTGAGGACCTTAAAGCAAGAAAATTTCAGTCGGCGGAAAAGATATGTACAGACGCAATGGTTGAACATGTTTCCATCCGTTTGAGTACTCTTCTCAAGCTCTGGGCCATCGGACCTTATAAAAAAGACCCGGCACTGAAAGAAAAATTATATCGGTCTCTTGTCTATTACATGGATATTGAAAATACCCGCAAAGATTATCGCTGGTGCGGTTCGGCGATGCTCGCGCCGGCGGCATGCTGTGACGCTTATTTCTGTTTTTTTGATGATATGGAGGGCGTTGAAAAAGGGGAATTGAAGGAACCTCTGATTGTTAGAGCGAATGAGCTTGTAAGAAAAGTAGCCTGTCATTCATTTACTAAGCCGAAAAGGTCCGATGTCGAAAATCCTTTAAGCATCGAACAGTTCAGAGGCAACGCAAATTGGGTTGGCGGCAATTTCGGATACCGACCGCTTCTTGATACGGCCCTTGTTTGCAGAAATCCTAAAATGCTTGATGTAGTTACCGAAGTCTGTCGCGGCGCTCTCAGCGTAACCAGTTGGAATACACGCAAAACATCTTTTTGGCAGGAAGGCATGACGGCAGATGGAATTGGATGGGGGCACGGTACACAAGGCTATGTCTGGGGTTATCCCCTCGACGGTATGAACGGCGTTTTCAAACAGCTTAATTTTTTAAAAGGCACTCTTTGGGCGGATAAGATAGAACTGGAATGCATCAGGACCGCCATAAACTATGTGCAAGGATGTTTATGGTATCTGTATTTGCCGGATGGATTCACACTGATGGCCCCGGGAAGAATTTCCATGAAATACGGAAAGTTTTGCGGAAAGGGCGGCTTGCAGGGACTTGCTCAAAAGATTCTGAATTTTCTTCCTGAAAATGCCGTGGAGGAACGTAAAGAACTTCAGCACTATATTGATATCATGGAGGGTAATGCCAAGGAAATTTCAGGCAATCGCTATTTTTGGAACAATGACGACATGATACAGCGACGCGACGACTATTATGTCGGCGTCAATATGACCAGCGCAAGGAGTTCCAGTACTGAGGTGGTAAACAGCAGTACTTCGCATACTGAATATATTTGTGACGGTTCTACATTTCTTATGAAACGTCCCGATGTTTTCAATGCGGCAAAGGGATTCTGGAAGCTCTCGGCAATTCCAGGAACGACAACACGTCAGACTGTGCTTAATGCCGATTACTCAAATCACCTTGGTTTCACGGGAGTGAATAATTTTGCGGGTGGCGTCTCTGATGGCAAGCTCGGAGCATGTGCTTTCATTTATGAAAAAGCCTTTTCCAATGTGGCCAAGAATCCATCACTCTTTGCTGTGTCGGCCAAAAAATCTTATTTCATGTTCGAAAATGAGATGCTCTGTCTGGGTTCCGGGATTATTAATAAAAATCCGGAGCTGGACGGTGAAATACGGACATGCGTAAATCAGGCCGAAGAGCGCGGAGATATAAACTGGTCGGTGGACGGAGGAAAAACTGTTTCTGAAATGAGATGTCCGTCAAGGGAGCAGATAAGCAAGATCACATCGCCGATAATGCTTGCTCATGACGGCTTGGGTTACATAATTTTGCCAGAACAAACATGCGCTTCCATTGATATAAGTCTCGAAGAACGCCCGGCAAAATGGATGGAGATTTATCCCAATGCAAACAAGAATATTCCCGATAAACCTGAGAAGATGAAAATGCTCCAGATAGATTTCAATCATGGAAAAAATCCGGATAAAGATACTTACGCTTACATTGTGAATCTGCGCTGTAAAGATTTTGAAGCCTTGCGACAGTATTATGACTCAAAGCCGCTGACAGTTCTTTCCAATACCGAGACCTTACAGGCCGTCAAACATAATCATGAGAATATTACCCAAGCTGTTTTCTATAACCCGGAAGCCATTCTTATTTCAGGGAAAACAACATTAAGTGTTAATGCTCCTGCCGTGATTATGGTCAAGGAAAATGTCGAAGGAGAAATGACTGTCATCGTTGCTGATCCATGTCAGAACCCGGACTTAAAAGAATTGCAGATAAAAATCAATAAACACCTGAGCGGCCCCGGCGTTACCGATAGGGAAGACGGGGTTCTTATTACTATGCCTCTGCCGGAAAATCCCTATTGCGGAAAGGCGGTTTTACAAAATTTTCACATAAGAGATAAAGTTTCAAAGTAGAAAATCCCATCCTCTCCCTTGTGTGAACAGGATGGGAACGCTGGTATTTATCCTTATTCAAAAACTATTTTGCCGAAGATTTCACTGTTGCAGAAAGCTATGGTTTCAAGGTTTGGTGACCAGAGCGAATACTCAATTGCTTTCTTCACGCCTTTGACATCCATGTGATGTTCTCTCCCTATATTCATATACCACATGTTGCCCTTTGAGGGAGCTTTTACACCCATGGAACTGAAAGGGATTTTCACAAAAGCTCTCCAAGTGTCTTTGGAAAGATAATTTTTGTATTCCCATTCAGGGTTCCATGAGACATCATGTTTGCCGTAACCGGGATTGAGGGGGTCTGTTATAAAACCCGTGGCGGCGTCATAACGGGAATTTTCGACGGGGTTAAAAATGAAGTGATAGTATTTTTCCTTTGTCCCGGAAGGGTCCAGAAATACTTCAAGACATTCCTGTCCCCAGGATGGACCATCCTGTCCACAGGGGGTGTATTTGACACCTTCAGGCAGTTCCGCCGAAAAAGCAAAATAGATGTTTTCATTATCATAAAGTGCTTTGAACTTTGTCCTGAGCGTGAGGGCGCCAAGCTGCATTTCATTCAAGTCTTGGAATTCGGCTTCTTTCCATATTCCTTCTTCAAGACTTCCTTCGAGAGGTACGGTCCCATCGGCCCTGACAATTTTCATTTCCTTTCTGCTTGAACCGGGGAGTATCTTATTTTTTTTCAGAAGCGCGGTGCTCCAGTTGAAAGGAGCTCCGAGCTGTCCGGTCAGGCGGCTGTTTATTGTGACATACAATTTGGGCTGCCCGGCAAATAATCTTATTTCAGGCCAAGCAGGGAAAGGAGGTATTTTACTATCTTTATCATAGAATGAATCTATCATTGCCTGGCGTTTGTCTATTTCAACGGCAAGTTGGTCGAAATTATTTTGGTTCATGTTAATTGAGTACGCATTATAGAGATGAATTATTGAAGCCAGATTTTTTACGTATTCGAATTCCTTTCTGACCAATGAGAGACGTATTTTGACTTTAGGATTCGTCGCGAGTTTCTCGGCTTTTTCGAGATTGTCGTTCATTATTCTGAGTATATCAGGCTGATAAATGAAAGCAAGTACTGTCCTCGGATTTGACGGAAGCGCCGCGTTTTTTTCCATCAATGTATAAGCGGCTAATCCCGGATACATTGTTTCGTAAAATACTTTCATAGGGCCTGCGGCTTCCTTGAACGCATTGCGATAAAAGTCGTCGGATAAAAGCTGGGCGTTTGCTTTTTCCGGTTCTCCCAGGCATTTTCCGTAAACATAATAAACGGGGCCTTCCATTCCCATGAGCTCTCCGAAACCGCAACGGTAAATACTGCGGACATTGTTTTGATGGAAAAGCTTTATCTGTTCTTCGCAGAAGGCCGGTGTCCGTTTTGGAGTAAGCCCAACCCTCTGATAATTTCCCCAATTGTAAACATACGCCGTAAATCCTGCCGGTACGCTGTATTCCTTCCATTTCTCAAAATATTCCGGAGAATACGCGCAGAGTTCAATGACCATGTTTTCAGGAAATTTTTTAAAAGTTTTCGGCGGTTCAACTTTGGGTCCGTAAGCCAGGGTCATTACTCTTTTACCGGGACGATCTTTCATGAGGCGTTCGGCGAGTTTACGGTGGAAGACCCAGAGTTTTTCGCCCGGATCGTCGATGCCGTAAAGTTTTTTGCAGTTTTCGCATGTGCACTGATGGTAGCCGTCGGTTTCATTGAGTTCGACGAGGTCATATCCCATATCAAGCCACTTCAGCATTTCCTTGTAAACGAGTTCCTGCACTTCCGGATTTGAGATACAGAGATGATTATCGTTGGGAATGCGTTTTCCTCCGAAGAGCGCGAAGTATTCGGGATGTGTTTCGGCATAGACTTTTTTAGGAACGGCGGAATAATATGAATGCCCTCCATAAAGTTTCATTCTGACAGGAGCGAAAAAATTATTGGCGATGTCATAGAAAATCTCCTGAGAACGTCCGGTGCAGTATTCGAACGGAGGAGATATTTTTTTATTTAAATCGGCTGCTATGCTTATGTTTTTTTGTGGAGGTACTTCTGTTCCGTTGTATCCCGGAAGAAGAAAGCGTACTCCCATATTTTGTTCCAGAAATGTCGTAACGGCTTTGACTGAGCCCAGAAAATATCCGGTGTAACTGTTGTTTCCGGGATTGCCGTGGAGATCATTGCCGGCGAGAACAATATTTTTTCCGCATACGATATTGACGCAAGTCCAGCCTTTGAATTTTGAAGCGTCGATTTTATTTGCTTTGGCGAAAGCCGTATTTCCGATAAATATGGACGGTTTATTTTTATCTGCGGCATCTTCTTTCACTATCGGCAGTTCCGCGCCGGAGGCGTCTTTGACGCATCTCTGAAGAAGCTTCGCGCCGGATTCAAGGAACTTTTCGACGTTTTTATCCGCATATTTATCGGGGATGACAATCTGATAATCTGATTTGCCGTCCTTTACTATTATTAGATTCTTTTTCTCATCCGATATCCCATGGGATGCCGCAAAGAAGAGGCATAAGCCCAGAATTGAGATGCCCGCCGTCAATTTTCTTTTCATCATCATAAAAAATTTCCTTTCTGTTATAAATTTATTCGAAAACAATTATTCCCTGCTGATCTTTAATATTGCGCCAGTTTTTCTGGAAGAGGTTATACTCCCAGATGCAGCCGTATTTTTCCTTTGTATTGTTGTAACTGGCGTTGAAAAGCCATTTGTCGCCTTTTGCGGGAACGGCACCGACAAGTTCAAAAGGTATTGTTATTCTCACCTGAACATCTTTTGTTCCGGGAATGGAGGAAACTGATATCTGGGTCTTTGGTTTTGCGTTCCATAATCCGTTGTATTCATCACCCTTGCCTTCATTTTCGGCGGAACTTTTGACGAAACGGTAAAATGTCGTGCTGCCTTTACGTCCGCGTCCGGGCATCCACACTAGTTTTTTCTTATCGCAGTCAGGTCCACAAGATAAATCTGGAATTTATCATTGTTTATTGCGTCTTCAGTAGTGTTGCGGCAGATGAAATCGGCATAGAGGTCTTTATCGTCCCATGAACATTTTACCAGTATCGGTTTTTCTTTCAGCGCCGGATTGGGCCTGCTGAGATTGTATTGTATCAGATACTGCGGTTCCGGCTCCGGGGATACTGACGGGGAAGCGGTGATTTTACGTCCTGCCGGAATGATTTTATTTTCCAGCATCCATTGCGCATCCCAATTGAAAGGCGATGGCAGGCGAGCGTTCAGGCGTCCGTTATCGAGCATCATTTCAAGGGGCAGGGATCTGAAGAGGCTGATGGATTTATATTTGCCTATTGAAGGGATTTTGCTTCCGGGTAGAAGAGGAAGCCTGGCGATGAATTTATTTCTTGCGTCAACAGCTTTTATGACTGTGTCAAGCCCTGAGGGACTCGGATTTTTTCTGTATTCATCAAATTTGTTTACCGCATTGCTTGTCAGTTTGAGATAATCGAATTCCAGACGTACGAGCGGCATCAGATTATCAGCGGGCGGATATCCTTTTGCCTGTTTTTCGGCTTCAGAAAGGATTTTGTCCAGAGTATCAATAATTTCCGGAGGATAGCGGAGCAGGAGTATCCGGCAGTTTCTGGACATAGACAGCAGTTTTCCATCAAGCAGTTCGTGGTTGTTCCAATCAGATTCTTTGTCCTCCGCAAAATTCATGCGAGTGTAAAGAGAATCATAAAATTTCCGCATGGTTTTAGCGGCGGGGCCGAACGCGTAATTGCAGTATTCATCCAGAAGCACGGAGGAAGAAAGGGAAGGATTCTCCAACTGTTTTCCCCACATATAATATTCAGGGCCTTCAAGTCCAAAAAGCTCTCCGAAGCCGCAGCAATAAATGCCCTTTACGTTGTTTTCATTAAAAGATTTTGCCTGGGTTTCCAGAAATTCCGGAGTTCGTTTTGGCGTAAGCCCCTCAGCCTGATAATATCCCCAGTTGTAAAGGTAAACAACGAAACCGCCCGGTATTTTATAGTCTTTCCATGTTTTAAGTACTTCTTCGGAATATGGAGCCAGTTCTATGATGACATTGCCTGGAAAATCTTTAAATGTTTCAGGAGGGCTTTTAGTCGGGCCGTAAGCGATGATGCAGACTTTTTTCCCGGGCCTGTCCTTCTGAAGTCTGAGTGCCATGTCACGATGCATGATCCAGAGTTTTTCACCGAAGCTTTTAACTCCGTAAAGTTTCGCGCATTCTTCGCATTCACATGGACGGAAACCGTCGGCTTGTGCCAGCTGCACCACATCATATTTCTTGTCGCATTCTTCAAGAACCTTCTGATAGATCAGTTCTTGCACTTTGGGATTCGATATGCAATACTGGGCATGGGAAGTATAACTGAAACCGCTTCTTTCCCCTTTGCTAAGTGCAAAATATTCGGGGTTGCTCTTTAAATATTTATCTTTAGGGACTGCCACGGGATGGGAATGACCGCCGTAAGTGCGGTACCATGGCGGCCTGAAGAAATTATTGGCAATGTTATAGGACGCGCTGTCAACGGGGGCGATACAATATTGAATTGTGGGAATTTTTCTGTACTTGAAATTATCCGGGACTCTTATGCGATCCAGCTTCAATGTTATCGTTCCTTCTTCGCCGGGAAAGAGGAAACGCGTAGCAACGAATTTTTCGAGGAACACCGCAACGGCCTTGTAGGAGCCAAGGATGAAATATTGATAGAACGTGTAATGTTTTACCGGGCTGTTCCAGTCCTGTCCGAAAAGATAAATGTTTTTATTTTTTGTAAATATTCCGTGTTCCCATGTTTTTAAATCGGCACTTTTTATGCCTGCGGCGGCCAGGGCTTTCGTGTTTCCTACGAAGATCGAAGGCTTGGATTTATCCATTGCGCTTTCTTTCACCAATGGCAGAGCGGCACCGGAGGCCTGTTTCACACATTTACAGAGTAACTCTCCTTCTTCTTTTATAAAACGGTCGAGTTGTTTGTCCGTGCTGTCATCCGGGATTACAACCTGATAGTCTGACTTGTTTCTTTCGCTTACGGCTAAGTCGCCGCCGCAGAGAAAACCGGAAATGAAAAAAACGAATGCCCCTGTCATAAATAACTTGTGCATTTTAATGTTTCCTTTAAATTAAAAAACTATTTTTTTAATG